>Ga0172380_10005002_pt1 | contig 16486 bp, 49 predicted proteins | sample Leawe162metaG_FD_119747 | JGI IMG/M metagenome (GOLD analysis project Ga0172380, IMG submission 119747) | Leachate microbial communities from a municipal landfill in Southern Ontario, Canada - Leachate well 162 metaG | ecosystem: Engineered > Solid waste > Landfill > Unclassified | place...
TCCGGATCGAGGTCATACTCGATCGGGATGTAGTTGGGCATGCCGAGCTTCAGCACTTCCTTGGCCAGCCTGCGCGTCGACTGCAGCATCAGGTTGCGGTTCATCTGCTCCAGGTTCATCCACTTCGTGACGTTCCCGAATAAGTCCCGCTCCTCGACGTGCAGGTTCTCGAACTGAGCCTGGCTGCGGTAGACCGAAGGCGTCTTCAGCTTCACGTAGCCGTAGGTGTCCCCAGGCGCCGAGATCGGCGTGCCGGTGAGGATCTGGAGCTTGTGCCCCGCGGAGAAGTCACGCACAGCCTTGTGGTTGGCGGAAGCGACGTTCTTGATGCAGTGGCCCTCGTCCACGATCAGCGCACGCTCCACGGTACCAAGCTGTTTGACCAGGTGCTGGTAGTCGTTCTTAAAGATCTGGATCGTCATCAAGATCCAGCGGTAGCGGCGCAAGTCGAACGCCTTGCGTTCCGCAGGCGAGCCTCGGTAAACAAGCACGTCCCCGATATCGTTCAGCGACTTGAGCCACAAGTACCACTGCTTGAGCAGGATGGGTGGCATCAGTACCGTGTTGCACGGCGTGTCCCACGCCAGCGCGATCGCGGTAGAGGTTGCTGTCTTGCCTGTGCCAACTTCGTTGAACAGGCCTATGCGGTCGAAGCCGTAGAGGTTCTCGGTATCCTCGACCTGGTCCGCTCGCAGTACGAACGGAAACTTGTGGTGGTCGAGGAGTTCCTTGAGGGTTGCAAAGTCAGGCACGAAGCGAGCAGGACGTGCCGAGAGCCTGCATGATGCTCCCGTAGCTGACGTGCTTGTCGTGGAATTTCCAGCGGCAGACCTCACGCTTGCTCTTGGCGAGCATTGCCGTGAACTCTTCGAGTTCGAGGGTGAACGCCCAGTCGGCCATGGTCTTGCCCTTCAGCGGGATGTGGGCTGCCTCGGTGAAGACCCAGGTCACCTGGGCGGCGTAGGGCTCGTAGCGGGCAGGCGGAGTGTTGACGCCTGCCATGGCCCAGGCCAGGTTGAAGAGCCCGGGGTGCTTGTCGACCAGGTTTGCCCACCCGCGCAGGTTGGCATCAAGGTATTTCCAGAAGGGCTGCTTGGACCACCACCACCGGCGGAGGTAGATTTCCTTAGGGCTGAGGATCATCGAGCGCTTTCCAGAGATCGCAAGTCGCAGAGTCTTTCACAGAAAACTTCCCGATGCCACAGTACTTGCCCTTCTGCACCATGCGGGTCTTCCACTTCTCGGGGTCGTTGGGCCACATCTTGACGGCCCACTCCGCGGGCTCGTTGCCGCTCTTGAAATTGGCACAGTTGATGCAGACCTGCCGCTTGACGCGATAGTTCTGCGATTCCATCGCGGCCCTGGCCGTGGCCGGACGGCCGGGAGTCATCGGCTCCCGGCCTTCCCGCGCTGCCTGTGAACGGCTGGCAGTCACTTCGAGGTGGGGTGAACCTGGCCGGGACGAACCTTGATGTCCTTCTTCTTGGTCTTGTCGAAGCCCAGCACCCAGGCGCTGCCGTTGGCGTCGGCATAGACCTCGACGACCTTGAAGGTGCCGGTGGAACTGGGGGTGGCGTAGCTGTAGCTCTTGCCGACCTTGACTTCATCATGCGTCATACAGGGTACTCCTGGTAGTAAGGAAATGGGATTATGGCAGACCTACGTGGTAATGCCCAGACGGGCTTCCTCGGCGCGGTTGCGAGAAGGGAGTGGTGCCCACCCCCAGAAGTACTGGCCATAGGTTCCATACCACTGGCCAGAGACACACACTCCACCCTTCGTGAGGAGTAGAACCTTCTGCCCCAGCGGGGCCACCTCGTAGCGAAAGCCTTCGGCTCCGCCAGCCACGTACCCCTTCGGGGATGCCCTGGAAGTCAAGCCTCGACCCCGAGGGCTACGACAGGGTGGCTCTGGCCATACACGAAGAGGACAACAGGCTTGCCTTGGGCCAGCGCCGCACGCTCAGCTTCATCCGGCTGCCAGTAGCTGGCCATGCAAGGCAGTCCCTCGACTTCGGCAAGGGTAACGCCCAGCGGTTCACATGAGCCCTTGGACTGGTCCCAGTCAGAAGGGGCACCGAGCTGCACGTTGTTGGTAGGGTGGGCTATGGGTTGCATTTCGCGAGTCTCCGGTCGAGAGCATCACTGAACGGCTGCAGCCACGCAGGCTGCAGCACGGGCTCCCAGGTATTCATGGCCCGATCGAGGACTTGCCGCAGGCCTGGCAAGTCCTCGGGGCTGAATACCGCCAGCATGCAGTCGCTGGGTACCAGCTGCGAGATCTGCGCCAGCAGCCCTCGTTCAAAATCACTCATCAGCTTCTCCCTTCAGCCCGCAAGCGGGCCTGAGCACGATCATGGATGAGGTTGTACTGGTCGTCGTCCAGTATGGCATCGGCTTCGTCGTGGAAGTACCACTCGAAGCTCTTGGGCGCGGCCGTGGCGTTGCGCTTTCCGATCTCCAGCTGCAGCTTGCGCAGGCCAGAAAGAAGCCTGAGCCTGCGCTGCTCCATCTCGTGCATCTCTGCGAGAGGCAGAAAGACGCGGTCGGCCGCAGCCTTACGCTTGGCCGTCTTCATGTCCAGGTTGGCCTGTTGTAGACGGGCCTCCCACGTAGCCTTCTCTGCCAGGAGTTCCTCCCGGCTCATCTCGACCCAGGGCTTACTCATGTGCGCTCGCTCCGGGCCAGATCGGACATGGCCTGGCAGTCAGCGTCGAGCTGCTTCTCAGCGTCGGCCGCAGCCTTCTCGCGCGCCAGCGCGGGCAGACTCAGCATGACACTGAACGCCTCGGCCAGGCCTCGCCGCTGAGTGTTGTTCGCTCGGGCGAGGTAAGGGATCTTGAGCAGCCGGTTGCGAAACTCGGTCACATGCTCGTCGATGAACTTCACATCTTCAGGTGTCATCTTGCTCCTTGGGCTCTCCGAGCTTCTGCCCGGAACGCTCCTTGTTCATCTTTGCCACGATACGGCGAACGCCAGACTCTGACAGGTTGTGCAAGTGCGCAAGCAGCTTATGCGTCCTGCCGTGCAGCACCCGTGCCTGCCAGAGCCGAAGGTCTCGGGCGTACAGCCCCACGCTCTTCTTGAAGCCTTTGACCCTGGACGCCAGCTTCACATGACCTACAGCCAGTACGATACTCTGGTGTACCTCGTAAGTGTTGAATCGATGACCGTTGTCGCAGATCCTGCGACGCTTGGTGCGAAACAGCTCGGGCTGCTCCGTGGTGTACGTGACCCTGGAGGCAGCCCCGCACTTATGGCAACGCATCGGGTCTGTGCTCCTGGCAGCTGGGCAAGTGCTTGCGCCGTGCACGCACCACCGGAAAGATGACAACAACCCGGTCAGCGCAGCCTGGGTGGTGGCACTTGTACATGCGCAGCTCACCCAGCGCACCGATCTTGTTGCGCTCACCCTTGTAGGCGAAGCCACCGCACTTCGTGCAGCGGTAGACAGCCCGCATGTTGTTGACGGGCTGGAAGTCATGGACGGCGCAGGAGACTTGCATCTCAACTCACGAATCGCTTCCACCAGGGTGGGTCGGGTACCGGTGGCCGGGCCTTCTTCGCAGCGATGGCTTCTCGCATGCGGGGGGCCAGCTCGGCGATGATGGCGTTCTTCAGCCCGTTCGCCCATTTGCAGCAAACAGGGCAGATGTCCACCACCCCTGCGGTCTGGTAGCTATCCAGGAGCTGCACCAGCTCAATGGCCTTGCAGCCGCCGCCGCACAGATCACACTTGGCCATGTCAGCCCGACAGCCGGACCAGCGAGGCCAGCTTGATGCTGTTCAGCACCAGCTCACGCAGGTAGTGCTCGGGCACTTCGACCGTGGCCACGTGATGGCTGCAGTCCCTGCAGTTGTAGTGCCGCAGGGTCTCGTCGCCCTCCTTGTGCATCACGAGATTCCTGGACTCACACTCGGGGCAGTGGTGCATCGAATTTCTCCTTCACGGTTCGTTGTTCACCCACGAAGCGAACTTCACGGATCTTTTTCGGCGGCTCGGGCGACACGATGTTGCCCTGCTCGTTCACGTAGGCGTCGTCGTGCACTTCGTACACGTCGTAAGCCATCGTCTTGGCGCTGCCGCTGAAAGCGGGGAAGGCCTTCTTCGCTCCGCGGATGGCCGCGCCAGTAGTCGTTGCGCGGCCCCAGCAGTAGGGACCGATGCAGATGTACATCATACTGCCTCCACCACGTTGCGGCCGCTCATCGGGTTGATCACCCAGATCGGCGGCACAAGGCTGCTCAGACGATCCTCGCCGTTGTTGGGGAACAGGGCGTGCATGGCCGTCATGGCGCCGCAGAAGAACTCCAGCTCGGCCCGCTTGTACTTCGCAGACGACGGCTTGCCGAAGTCCTGCATCTTCGCCCGCTCCTTCCAGCGGTGCTCGATGAACTCCTGAATCTCCTCCTTATAAGCTGAGGATTCCAGGGTCTCCAGGCAAGCCTGAAGGTAGTTCAGGTTGAAGCCCAGTTGCTCCGGGCTGCCAGTGCAGAGCAGCTTCGCTGCTTCGGCGAGTCGGTGAAGGCTCATCGCGTTCCTTTGAAGATGGGGTAGTTGCCGTCGTACAGCGGGATGCAAACCACGTCGCCGGGCTGTTCCTTGTACTTCTCCTTGGAGTAGCCGATGCAGCCATCGATGACGAAGATCACGTCAGCCCCCTTCGGGATGGCGTACAGGTGCATCAGCTGGTTGGCGCTGATGAAGCGGGTCTGGCCGTCCGTCTTCGACGTGACGTGGCCAGGGAAGAGGACGTACCTCACTGCCTCACCAGATGGTAGGTGACGCCGTCGATGTCGACGCTGCCGCCGTCATCGAGCTTGCCCACCGCCAGGAACAAGCCGGCGTGCAGCGTGTTGTCGTCGTCGTCGAGCTTGGCTTCGAGGCAGTCGCGCGCCTCTTCCTTCGACAGGAACAGTTCGGCCTCCTCAGCGTCTGAGGAAAACACCGACCAGATCTCTTCGTCTTCGAGGAAGGAGGTGGCGATCTTTTCGAAATCGATGCTGCTGATGGCCGAGTTGATGATGCTGCCCCACATGCCGTCCCGGCAGGGCATGGCGGCGCAGACGTAGGTCTCGATGTCCTGCGCCAACGCTTCGACGGCGTCGTTGCGAGCCGTACGGGCGTGGCTCTCGTTGTCGCACGCGATCCGCAAGCAGTCGATGGCCATCGCGGTGATGGCGCGGTAGTCGGACTCTGTGTTGCAGAGCCAGAGGGAAACCTCAGAAGTTACGCTCATCATTGCCTCGCGAGTTTCTGGGCCGCGTAGTAGCACTCGCCGCCCCTGAAGTGATAGATGTACTGGCCAATGCGAAACGCATGGCCAGGCTTCCAGCCAAAACGGGAGATCATGCCTCGCACGCTCCCTGACCGATGGATGTTGGCCTGCTCGTCCCAGCCGGCGGGCAGCTTCGCTGCGTCCTTGACGGTGATGTACTTCATCCGAAACGTTTCCCTTCAGCTGTAAAGGTGTACTCGTTGGCCTCCATCGCCTCGGCGATGGCTTCCTCGCTGCTTTGGTACTCGTACTCCTTCTCGATCTGGCGGTAGATCCAGTCGGCGAAGTTGCGGCAAGCCTCGATGACCAGCTTCTGGGCCGCCCCGAAGTTCTCCTCGCTGACCGAGTCGTCGCACCAGTCGAACTCGAACTGCATCGTGCCGCTGTGCGAGTAGTTGCCGCGCGTGCTGATCGAGCAGCGCATCTGCTCGCCACCGAGCTTGAAGGCTTCGTCGAAGGCCTGGGCGATGCCGTGCAGAACCTCGTCCTGAGGCGCGTACGCCTTGACACGCTCGTAACTACCGTCCTTCGGGCGGTAGCGACCCTCGAAGCTGGCGCCAGAACCTTGCGAAAACAGCGACCACCAGACGCAGGGCTCGTAGGGGGTCGAACCCCCCATCGTCTTGAACGGGCACCGCTTGAACTCGATGCCCATCAGCTCAGCGATCCGCCCAGCATCTTCAACCACGTACTCGGCATAGTCGCTCGAATCCATGGCATCGATCCACCACTGGCGGACCCTCTCCTTAGCACTTGAGGAAAGCTCGCTGTACTGGTAGACCTCAATCTTGACAGTGCGGCTCATCGAGACGTTGCCTCCACGGCTTCGACCAAACGCTGGCAGGCGCGATCCAGGCAGATCGAGACCTCCTGCGCCAGCTTGCCGCTCTCCGGCTTCTTGAGAAGGTCCAGCATCAAGTCTTCGGCTTCGCCGAGATCGACCGCGGCGTCTTCGATGGCGCCAGCCTGCTCCTCGACCTGACCGTACTTGCGCGTGCCTTCGGCGTGGTTGTCCAGCCAGTCCTCGCAGCTACCGGTCAAGTCGGACAGGTTGTCGATCAGCTCTTTCAGAGTCTGGTGTTCGCTCTTCAGATCCCGCGAGGAGTACTCCCCCGCTTGGAGGACCATACTCATGCGGCCGACTTCGCGCTCGATGTCGACCAGCCTTTCTTCGATTTTCATTTCAGTTGATCCCCTTCAGGGTTTCGAGTGAACGCAGCATGGCGACCACGTCGCCACTCATGACAGCCCGGTCGGCAGCGCGCAGGTCCTGCTCGATGAAGTGCGCACCGATCATCCCGGCAGGGCCGATCTCGCGGTAGTGACCCAGCACTTCGCGCACGCGGGCCATCTCTTCCGGCAGAGCCTCTGCCAGCGTTTTCGTTGTTGTGCTCATCGCACCTCCTAGTTGGAGTGCCCGCGCCGCTCCTCCCTGAGCGCATTTCGGATCTGCGTCAGGGAGTAGTAACGCCGGGTTGGGTTGGAATACTGGGCCGTAGGCTTGACGCCCTTACGCCCGACGAAGTTGCGCAGCCAATCCGTGTCGACCTTGCAGCGCTCCGCTGCCTCTTCGAGGGTCATCTGCGGGCTGCGGTCCACCGCCTTACTGCGGTCTATCGGAGTGAGTTTCACAAGCGGTCCACAGCCTCCTTGGCCCAGTCGAGCAGCCACTGCTTGTTCCAGGCCTGAGCCTCCTCGAAGGTCTGGTTCCCAGCCTCGTAGTCGTCCATCACTGGCTCGAAAAACGTCTGGCACTCGTAACGAATACACCAGGCACGCTGTTCCAGCGTGTAGAACCTCCGCGGGTAAACGCGGAAGGTGGCGGGCTTTGGCATGGTAGTCCTCAGTTCTAGGGAAGTCTCTAGGGGCAAACCCTAGCTCGGCTTGCGCAAGGTGTAGCCAGCGCCGGGCGTGTAATTCAGCACCGTGTTGACTTCTTTGTACTGGGCCCAGGCGATGGCCACCCACAAGGTGGCCCCATCCTCGCTGTGGTTCGAAAGGCCGTTCTCTTCGAAACGACGGCCCAGGTCACGAGCCTGCTGGCGCCGGATCGGGATGGGGTAGCCCGGCATCTTCCACTCTTCCTGGGGCTCGACCATCTGCCTTCCATCTCCCTCGAAGATGTAGGCGTAGTCCTTAGCGCTCACGCCTTCAGCAGCCCGTCGAGCCATTCGATCGTGTCAGCGATCTTGGGGCTCAGGTTGTTGACGTGCACGTCGAAGCCCTGGTGGGGCCAGACCTGCACGATGAGATGGTGGCGGCCCCAGGGGTAGAACAGCAGCTTGCTGTCCGACGGGCCGTTGACCATCGCCTGAAGGTGAACGCCTCGCTTCACCTCGAAGAAGTTCCGGATCTCTTCAACTGTCCACATCATCCACCACCGTTGGGTAGGTTCGCAGATCAGCCTGGGTGGCCACACCCAGGCTGATCCAGGTGCCCTGTCGGTACTCCTTGACGACAAGGCCGTCCACTACTCGCAGGCCTTCGGCCGGCTTGATGTCGCCAACGCGCACAGAGCGGACGCCCTTCGCGCGCCACCACGCGCTTCCGATGTGCTTTCCCAAGTCAGTCCACCACCTTCGGGTAGCGCTGAAGGTCGCGCCCTGTCGGGGCGCGCAGCACGATCCAACCGAAGCCGACCCACTCCTTCACGGCGTCACCGTCGATGACGATCTCATATTTCTTCTCGTTGCCGGCCACCATGCGCAAGTTGGACAGCTCTCTGCGCTTCACGGTGCCGGCAGGGAAGAGGTTCAAGCCTTGAGGCACAGAAGCACCTCCTTGAGCCAGCCGGAGGTGTCGGGGCTGGGCATGACCGTGCCGTGGTCGGTCAGCCTGGCGCGGCTGCCGCCCAGCGTGGCGTTGGCGTCCCCGTCGTAGTCGACGATGACCACGCGCGCCTGCAGGCTGACGCTGATGTCCTGGATGGCGCCGCCTTCCATGGTGATGACGATGAGAGGTGTGGTCACTTCAGTGCTCCTCTCAGTGCTTCCTTCGCCATGGCGTTCATGCGGGCCTGCATCTCGCCTTCAGCGTACTTCTTGATGCGGATGTCCATGTCAGCCACCAGGGGCGCCATGGCCTCGTACATCGCCTTCGACACGGCGGTCGTCGCCGCCGACACAGCCATCTCCTTGAGGCGCTTCTCGGTCGCGTCCGACAGCTTGACGCCGTTCCAGAGTTTCGAGGTCAAGCCCTCGACCAGCAGGGCCTGCTCCACGACGAGCTTGCACTGCTCCGCAATGTGGGCACGAGTGGCGCTCAGCTCGCGATCCACGACCTTGCGCACCACCTCGTTGATGACGATCTGCTGCAGTTCAAGGCGGACTTCACTGCCTTCGGGGAAGAGCGCCAGCATCGCTGGCGCGTCGAGCTTGAGTTGAATGGCCATAGGTTCTCCTTAGGCTCTAGGGAAGGTTACTGCCTGACCCACTCACGCGGCGGGCAGTGGCAGCGGTAGCCGTGCGTTGGCACGAAGTCTTCGCGGCCGTTGAACTCCTCGTTCTCGGAGTCCAGAAGGAAGCCACCGCCGCCGTCGACAGCGCCCGGCACGCACGGCGAGCACAGCTGCTCGCCAGTGCCCAGCAGGCCCTTGAAGATCCACACCAGCGGAGCACCGCCCAGCCAGCTGATGCGGTACTGGATGCCGTCGAGCGTGCCTTCGATGATGGGCTCGTCGATCTGGATGTTCTGCCCCATCTCTTCACACCACTCGGAAATGAAGGCTTCACGATCAGCCGAGCCGTAGCTGCGCAGCTCGAAGAAATGGCCTACGAACTCTTCCAGGCTCGTCTCGCCGTCCGTCATGTGCCAGGCCTCCACGCATTCCTCCAGCCATTCGTCATACTGCCTGGCGGCGTCAGCCCTCAGCTCTTCGAGCGCGGCCTCGTAGCTCAGGTCGCGGGCCTGCGACCCGTACCACAGGTCCTCGTTGCACCAATCGGCCAGCTCGTTGAAGCTGAAGACCGTGTAGCGCACGTTTGCCGCATCCTGGTTGCATAGGCCTCCAGCGTTTCGCCTTTGTTGCGCCTTGTCCATAGCAGATTCTCCTTAGAAAACAAAAGCTCAGGCTTCCTAAAGCCCTTGCTGTACCTTGCGTACAAGGTTTGAGGGTGGAGTCCTAGACGCTCCGCCCAATCCACTAAGTTCAAAGTCTCACCTTGAAATTTGACTTTCACACTGCCCCGCCTGTTCCGGTTTTGCTCTGCCCTACTGGCCCACACGCAGTTACTCTTCGAGTAACCCAGGTGGTTCCTCTTGCGCTCAAGGCTCAACCCTGGAGGCCGCTCCCCCATGTCGGCCAGAAAAGCCTCAAAAGCTGCCCAACGCTTGCAGACGGCTATCCCTCTTCCACCGTAATTCTTGTAGTCCGGCCTCGACACACTGGCGCACCGTCTGTGCATACCCAGCCAAACTTTGTAGGTTGGCGTGCGACTCATACCGTGTGTCGCCAGGCTTCCGCCAGTAGAACAACTCTGGCATCGAGTGGACTTGCCTGTTCGCAGGCTGCCGCCAGAGACTACCGTCCTCGTGCCACAAGAACAAACTACAAGCCAAGCAGCTGCCGTACCTATGTTCTGCCCGCTCCGCTCCAGCACTTTCCACTCGCCGTAAATCGCACCTGTCTCGTCTTTAAGCGGTTTTCCCATCATCGCATACCGGCAGTTATCTCCGTGTATGTTAAACTGCTCCGGCCCCCTTCACAAGTTCGACATCACACTGCTCAATCTCGCAGCCGCTGGCCAGAGTAAGCAGCACATGGGTCTTGCAGTCATCGAGCCCCCCGGGCTCGTCCCAGTACTCCCCTTGGGAGTCCACACCGCCGCTCGACGAAAAGCGCACGCCTGTCTTCGCCAGGCGCTTCTTGATGACCGTGAGCACGCAGCCGTCGTAGTTGGGGCAGGTCTCCCACGAGTGCAGCTCGTCGGTGGGCAGCGGCAAGTAGTGGATCGTGCGCTCGTCGCCGCCGAAGCCCCTTCGGGCGACTTCCAGCTTGGCGCAGGCCTGGACGAAGTAGTGAGGCATCGTCTCGCGATCGAGCTTCGCGTAGAAGAACCCATCCTCCTTAGGTTCTGAGGTAATGCCCTCCAGCAGGCAGTACGCCTGCCAGGTCTTGGGATCGGCACGGACCTCGTCCATGATCTCGTACCAGACCAGCGGGTACCCTACCCGCTTGATGAAGCGAGAGCGCAGCACACGGACGCGGTCGCCGACGCGGATGACTTCGCGCTTGGCTGGCAGCCGGCCAGTCTGCGTCTCCAGGGTGGAGACGATGGGGATCATTGCCGCTCCAGCGCCTGCCGCAGCCACACTGCAACCTGCGAACTGACGTATAGGTCCTCGGTGGCCAGCTTCGCGGCCACCAGGACTTCTTCGAGTGCCCGCGTAGCCGGCGTAACGCCAGCTTCCAGGTCCTTCATGCCCTGCTCGTACCCGGCAGGGATCACGCCCTTGCAGAGCACCATGCACTCTGCATAGCTCCTCCGCGCTTCCGCCGCAAGCTCTGCGATCGTGGCGATGCAGGCAATGATGACGGGCTCGCGCTTGAGTTTCACATAACCGTTCATCGGTCGAACCCCGCCTGGAAACCGAAGTACAGCGGGTCCTGCTTGCCCTTGAAGACACAGAGCACAGCGAAGTGCTCAGGCTTCGTGCGCAGGCCGTAGGCCTTGGCAGCCTCAGCCTTGGCAAGGCTTACCGCTTCGCGGCAGGCGAGGTAGTCGTCAGGCTTGGTCAGCGCTTTGACCTCGACGCCGACGGCCACATAGAGGCGATCGGACGGGTGATCATCGCCATCTTCACCTGTGTACCAGAGCGCGACGGTGTACTTGCTCATTTGATCGGCAAGGTTCCGAGGTAGCGGCGGGCAACCCACTGGCGCAGCCGGGTGGCGTGCTTCTGGCTCATGCCGTCCCAGCCGGCGCCGTACTCGTTCTCCAGCTCGTGCTTGAGCATGGTCAGGTCGTCAGCGTGATAGAACGCCCATCGGGCGGCCTTGATGGCGCGGCCGAGGTCGCGCCAGGTCCAGCGGATGGGGATCACGAGTAGTCGTCCTCGTCCAGTTCGATCTCACCGCCAGGGTGCACGGCCATCAGCTTCTGCCCGCAGCAGCCATAGCTGGCCAGCCACAGCGGCGTGTTGGCATGCATGGGGTAGCCCCCACCCTTGTAGCCCTGAAAGACCTTGCCCATGCAGCTCTTGCACAGCTCCAGCAAGTCGCCGGCCGCCATCGTTCCGCACTCGGCGCCGCCCCGCTCGAAGGCAAGGTCCGAGTAGTAGCCGCGGTAGCTGTGCGGGCTGTCCAGCCAGTGCACACGGGTGTCGTACGGCAGCTCTTCGAGTTGCGCGATCAGCTGGCCCAGCGTCAGCTGGGTCTCGGCGCGCTTACGCGCACTGGCCTCGTTCATGCCGTTGATCATGGCCTGCAGGGGGTGCAGTGGTTCGCTCACTTCTCTCTCCAGTAACGCTGCGTATCCAGCAGCAAGGTTCGCACGTACTCGTCCGCCTCGGGACTGAGGTTCTCGGTCATCAACGAAACCAGCTCGTCGATGGCCTGGCTGACACGCAGGTACACCTCGTGCGCTGCGTCCGCTTCTTCCTCGGTCATTGCGGTGCCCTCTTGCTCAGCACTACCCGGATGTTCGGGTGGTAGCCATCGTGGTTGACGAGCGAGCGGCGGACGTACTCGTCACTGCAGCTCGGCAGGTAGTAGACAGTGTCGATGAGCCTTCGGCTCAGGTAAACGTCCCAGCGGTTCACTTGTTACTCCTTCGCAGACGAAGAGACAACTCGTCCAGCAACGCACAAACACGCGCCTCACCGCTGTCTGCGGCAGCTCCAGGCCCCCTGCAATGACACTTCTCCGCCAACCAGAAAGAGTACTCCTTAGCTGCCTGCAAAACTTCCCCCTCTGCTGCGGTTGCAAGAAACTTCCTGTAGCCCATCGCAACAGCGGGCAAGGTCTCTTGGGTGACCTTCAGCGCCAGCGCGGCCTGCAGTTCTTGCCTTGCCTCGTTGAGCGTTCGCTCTAGCGCGCTGACCTGAGCTTCCGCCCTGCGCACGATAGCCTTCTTCTCCTCGACCCTCACGTCCCCTCCACGAACAGAGTCAAGTCCGCGCACTTCTGTCCTGCGCTGTCCAGCAGCAGCCAGCTTGCGCCCACCTCGTGAGCGTACTCAGTGGCATCGTCGAGACTGGCAAAGCAACCCAGATAAGGCTCGGCGAGCGTCTCGTAGTCGTCGAGCCGTATCAGAAGGCCTTCGCCAATCCGCACCACCGCGATGGGGAACCCACGGATGGCAAAGGAATCGAGCCAGTCGAAAGCTGCCGTGGTGAGGTGGTCGCTGCTGAGGTGCAGCAGCGTCTGAGTGCGGACCTTGCTCACGCCATCTCCTCAGCTTCTAAGGACACCAGGCCCAGCTGCGCAGCGATGTACTCGATCTCCCGGTAGTCGATCGAGTGGCATCCAACGACGATGCCGCCATCGCGGTTAATCCTCGTCAGCCGGTACAGCCCGAGCTGCATGCCGACCTCGTAGTCGCGGTCACCCTTCATGACCCGCAGGATCACAGGCCACAGGCGCTTCGCGTCCTCGACCGGGATCTCGGCACCGCGGCTGGTCTCGACAACATCGCCGATGACCCGCAGCAACGTGCCCCAGGTGTGCTGGGCATACACCGGCAGCCCGTCACGCCACGTCGCGATGCGCTCGGCTTGTGAGATGAGCGCCTGAGCAGCGCGCGCCTTCTCGCGCGCCCGCTCCTCGGCAGCGTACTCACGCTGGAGCTTGCGCATGCGCTCCAGCTCGGCTTCGTCGGTGGTGGCGTTCACCGGAGGGAAGTTCGGGTTGCCCGTGAGGCCCAAAGCTGCGCAGAAGGCGTTGTAGTCGTCAGCAACCTGCTGGGCCGCAGCCAGGTGGCGCGGCCGGTTGCCACCGGGCTTGGCCGCCGCAGCCTTCTCGATCAACCACTGGACGTGGCGCTCGGTGCGCTTGCTGTCGGGCTCACCACCCGGGTTAAACACGCGCAGCACCTTGCGCGGCCGCACGGCGTAGATCGCTTCGCGAACGTGGCCGTTGGTCGTGGCGGAGTTGGACTCCAGATTGATGGCCACGCTGCCGTCAGGCAAGTGGCAGCCGATCACGTAGTGCTTGCCGTACGAGTAGTACGTGTCGCCCTCGAAGAAGGCGTTGGCGCAGCGGCCCTCGGCCTGCAGCTTATTTGCCCAGCGATGCGAAACCTCGCCGGAATTTCGGAAGACTTTCTTCATACGCGCACCCATTTCTGCGTGTCATAGGTGTCGAGGCGCTTGTAGCGCCCCGGCTCGAAGCTGCGGGTGGACAGCACGATCTGCAGCGCCACATCGGTTTCGGTATGCAGCTTGTGCATGTGGTCATACTGCACGTCGTCTTCGGGGTCGAAGTCTTCGACCCCCAGGATCTCGGCCACGTCACCGGCCACATCGCTGTTGCCGTAAGGGCGCTTGGGATCGACCAGCGGCGCACCGCTCTCACAGTCGTACCAGCCCACGTACATCCTGACCAGCAGCTTGAGGTGGGCCTCAGTGAGAGTGAACTCCATCGGCATGTTCATTCGATCAGTCCTTGGTCACGGGCATACGCAACGAGGTGCGGCTGCCACATCGATTCGGAAGGCCGGGGGTGGCGGGGCGTGGTCAGGAAGCCGTCCTCGACGGCCTCACCCACAGCCTCGTCCCACAGCGAAAAGATCTCGCGCCCCTCGGGCGTCGACAGGCTGACGTTCGCGCGGTCCCGCTCGAACCAGACGCTGGCCACGTACTCGTGGTCAGCGATTTTCTTGAAGACCATTAGGCCTCCTTAGAGGTTAGGGAACTTCAGGTACTTCTCGAACAGCTCAGGGAACGCCTTCTCAAGGCGTACGAGGTTATCGCTGTCAGCCACAACCAAAGCACGGCCAATGGCTTGAGCAAAGTGCCCGCCATAGTTCTGCATGTTCCTGGCGATCCGCAGAATGTCGTCGCGGGTGTAGGTCACAGTCCCTCCTCGCAGCGGCCGTGCCACTGCGCACCGTAGTTGTCCAGCAGCTTCGTTGCCAGCCCCAGGTTGTTAAGCAGGTAATCACGGTCCGACTCCAGGTACAGGCCATCGCGCCGACGCGGTGCGTACGGGCCCCAACCCTCCCCCTCCTTCGGAGGCAGGCAGCCACGAGAGGCGAACAGCTCGTGCTTGCGGATGTAGTAATCCCGGTCCATGCGGGAGCAGTCGAACGACTCATCCAGGCCGAAGAACAGGCAGGCACTCTGCCAGGCTGCCCAGTGTGGGTCCGGCTCCATGTCCTCGGGGCGATCCGCCCCGGCGCGCTCGAAGTCGGCGGCCGATGGGAAGCCGTCGTCGTACTCGTCAGGCATCCTTGGTCTCCTCGGGTTTGAAGGCCCACGAGCAGGCGCCCTCGGTGACTTCCTTGAACAGCTCGGCCGTGATCTCGTCCACCGTGGCAGGAGTCAGCTCCCTCCCGCAGTGGCCGACCATCACGTCATGCAGGGCGAACCTTTGGGTCGCCAGGCGGTCCTCGTTACTCGGCATCTTCGGTCTCCTCAGATTTAAGGACCCAGCACTCAAACACCACGTAGAACTGCGAGTTCTCCGTCTTGCGAAACACCACGCGCTCCGCGTCCTCGTGCAAGAAGGCTTCCTTCGCGATCTTGGCCGGGTCGTCGTCCTGGCCGGGGAACCAACCGCTCTCCAAGCCGGGCTTGAACAACTCATAGCCCTCGGCCAGCAAGTCATCCGGCGTGACCCATGACGGCACACAGCCGGCCGGCTGGTTCCAGTCAGTCATCGCGCAAGTGTCGATGATGGCGTCAGCGCCGTCGTCGGGGAATAGGTACTCACCCTCCCCCATGACCCACTGCGGCTCCCAGCTGTACGAGTCCGGGCGCGTGCGGTAGGCCTTGTCGTTGTTGTAGTCGATGGTCCACTCGTCCGACCACTCCAGCTCGTAGCCGGCACTCTCCAGCCACTTCTGCATGTTGCTGGGGACGTTGTTCCAGTTCGCCAGCAGGATGCCCTTCTCGGGGTCCTGGTAGCCGGGCTCGCCATAGTGGGTAGCGAACTCGGCGCTGTGCTCCTCCTGCAGCCAGTGCAGGGCGTCTTCAATAGATTTCATGCCTACCCTTAGAAGCTGAAGGCCAGCCGTGCAGGGTGCCGATTCGGTCGAGCTTCTGGCTCAGCGTGTGAATGCGGCAGGCGAAGACGATGTTGTCCACACCTTCCACGTCCAGTTGGGCATAGCCGAATTCGATCGCCTTGCTCTGAGCATCCTCGCCCTCGAACTGGTGGACCTCGATCTCGCCGTGCTTGCGCAGGATGACGATGTGAGGGAGGCCGATGAGGTCGTCAGTGGTAATGGCCACTACAGGCTCTCCCGCGTCGTGGCGATCAGCCGCTCCACCTTCCTCAGGATCTGAGGAACGTCCTCGACGTTCCACCACAGGCCGGCACGGATGCGGGCATGCGGCTTGAAGCCCCAGGACTCGATGTCCTTGGCGGCCAGAGCGCAGGGCAGGATCAAGTTCAAGCCTGCCGTGCTGATGCAAAGGGCCTCGACACCCTCGGTGTTGAGTTGCTTGGCTGTACCGTTGATGCTCATCACGTTCCTCCGTTGAGCTGGGCGAGCGTCTCAAGCCCGTACTTCTGCGCGTCGTGGCTGAGCGCCACCACGCCTTGCCCATCCATCCCGGACGAGTCGCTCATGTCCACCAGGTCGCCGCTCTTCACGTCGAACTGGAACCAGATCTTGCGCACGTCGCCGAAGCACGGCCAGGACGAGGCGAACATGCTCACGTCGGCAGCCGTGCACTCGACGGTGTAGAAGCAGCCGTTGGACCAGAACTTCATGTCAGCCCTCCTCCGTGAACTCGAAGAACATGAGGCCGCGGTATTCACGCCCCTCGTCGCGGGCGCGGTTGGCCGGGCCACGAGAGCAGATCTCATAAGCCTCTTCGATGGTTTCGACGTTCCGTCGAATGGTGGTGCACCGCGCGCCAGGGTTGGCGACGTAGCCCTGACCCACCCGCTTGTAAGGCTTGCGCTTGAAGACGCGGTAGCTCACTGCCGCACCCACTTCATGCCGAAGACGCCAGGGTAGAACTCGCGCTGGAAGCCGCCATCGGCACGGGCCCAGACGCGGCCGGTACTGCCTTCGTGCTTGGGGGCGCTGCCGCCTTCGA
>Ga0172380_10005003_pt1 | contig 16484 bp, 24 predicted proteins | sample Leawe162metaG_FD_119747 | JGI IMG/M metagenome (GOLD analysis project Ga0172380, IMG submission 119747) | Leachate microbial communities from a municipal landfill in Southern Ontario, Canada - Leachate well 162 metaG | ecosystem: Engineered > Solid waste > Landfill > Unclassified | place...
CAGCGATCAATGCCTTCTGCCGGTTGGTCGTTGATGCATCATCCCACGCATCAGAGAACAACCGATTGTCGAAGTATTCGGCTGCCGCAACAAGTGTTCCGTAGAACGTGTAGGTGATACTCATGTTTATACCTGGGTGTTGTTAGCGGCGATTACTGCTTGGTCACGAGCGATCTTGACTGCCTCACCAGCGGTGCCTGCGGTCTGGTGCCCTGACAGGGCTTCGTCCAGCACAGCATCTGCGATGGCTGCGGCGGTCGGTGCTGCGGTAGCGATGTTGTCTAGGTAACCAGCACGGGTGCTGGTGTATCCTTCAGCGGTCAGAGCTGCTACAACTTCCGCTTCAATATCAAGTGCTGCGATTGCAGCTTGCGTAGCATCGTGCTCACCTTGGCTGGTACTTGCACGAGTGGAAGCGGCTGACTCTGCCTCGCGGCTACTGACAGCAGCATCGAGGTTGTCTAGGTTGCCTGCCCGAGTATTGGTATAGCCTAGTGTGTTGAACACACCCGTAACGTCAGCGGTGCTGATATCATTGAGGGCTGCGATAGCGGACTGGGTTGCATCGTGTTCGCCTTGGCTGGTGCTAGCGCGAGTGGCGGCATCAGTCTCGGCTTCACGCGAGCTGATCGTTGCGTTGACGTTGTCTACGAGCAGTTTGCCGAGTGATCCCGACGTTGTTGCCGCACTGGTGAGATATTGCCAAACGGCATCAGCGATATCTTCGATGTCGCCTGCGCTCACGGAAGCAGTGATAGATCCTACTGCAGTCTGCGTGGCATCATGTTCAGTCTGGTTCGTACTGGCGCGGGTGGCTGCATCGGTCTCGGCCTCGCGTGAGCTGATTGCCGCATCGAGGTTATCCGTAACCAGCTCACCCATTGAGCCCGTGGTTGTGGCCGAGGCGGTTGCGTAGTCCCACACGGCACCAGCAATCGTGCTCGCACTTGCGAGAGCTGCGATTGCGGATTGTGTTGCGTCGTGTTCAGTCTGGCTTGTGCTCGCGCGGGTGGAGGCATCAGACTCACTCTGTCGAGAACTGATCGTCGCATCCAGGTCGTCTAGGTTGGCAGCTCGGGCTGACGAGTAGCCTTGAGCTGTGAGCCCCGCTTGCACATCAGCAGTGACGTCAATGGCATTGACGAGTGCTTGCGTGTCCACATGTTCTTGCATCAGGTCGTCGTACCTGGAGGAAGCATTGGCTTCGCTCTGTCGACTGGTGACCGTGCCATCTAGGTTATCAAGCTTGGTCGCGCGTGCCGAGGTGTACCCGAGTGCTTGCAATGCATCATCAACTTCGGATTGTACTTCAGTGTCCCAGGCCGAATTCCATGGGATTGCTGTGAATCCAGAACCATTGCCGCCGCTGCCCGAGCTGGCGAGTCCCGTTGCACTCAGAGGATCAAATCCAAAGTAGGTGCCGGTGTCGTCAACCAGATCGGTCAAGCCATTAGCAACGATGTTGGGAACAGCATCCTGTGCGTGGTACAAGAACTTACCAACCAATGCTTCGGTGACAGTAATGTAGTACCAACCTTTGACCGTTGTGTACTCAGTGGCCGAGTAACTTGCTGCAGGAGTTCCCGAGCCACCCAGGGCCTCGAACTTAACAGCTAGTGTTTGACCTGCATCAGCTTGGAAAACAAAGATCGTTGACGCCATTATGCTACTGCTCTGTATCTTCCACGGATTGAGATTCGAACACCATCGGCGATAGGGTCGCCGTTTGTGTGGGTCAGGACCCAGGTCTGATTCGTACCACCGAAGCTTGTTGCTTGGTACGTGGTGGTGGCCGAGGTGGGATTGATACCAATGTGGGTTTCAATCTGGACTATTGTGGTGGGCATCGTGAAGCGAATATCAAACTGTGCTGAGCCCTTATCGGTGATCGTGAAATCAATGACCCACTCTATGTCTTTGCCTCTCGCGAGGTACTTTGCTTCGGTGACTGTGATTGTCGTGAAGGTCCCCGAGGCTGCAGTGAACGTGGGTGTCCAACTTGTCCAAGCTTGTTGACCGAGGACATTCTGTACGTTGGTGACACCGGGGGTAATCATCTAAGCAATCCTGTACCAACCGGTAATAGAGACCCCGTTACCAGTTGCGATGGGGGTTGAGTTGTCGTACTTGAAGACCAGGATTGCGTTATCGAATACCCTCGCGAACAGCATGTGTCCCGTGTTGACGAACTCCTTACCCACGGCATACTGGTTGTTGCCTGTAGGCGTCACCGATGGAGGCGTAATGTGGAGGTAACCAGTTGCTGATCCAGCGTTGGTGATCGTGACTGACACGGAGAAGAAGACCAGCTTGCCAACCTTTTTGTAGTTTGCGAAGTTGTTCGTCACCGAAGTGATTGTGCCTCCCTCAGAACTGTATGTTGGTGTCCAAGACACCCAGGGGATATTCTGGAGATCCAGTTCGAGCCCCAGCTTACCAGTCAGACGCATTATGCAATCCTATATCTGCCACAGATTGTGGGTCGGTAGTTAAGGACAATCACGGTGTTATTAAGGTAGGTGCTGATGCCCATCTTGGATGCAGAGGTTTGCCAGTGTCCACGCAGGAACACGCCGGTTAAACCGTTCTCCATTCCCATGCCAAGGATGAAGTTCCCAGCCGAATCAGAGGGTGTGAACGGCAGCGATGCCAGGAACGTGCCAGCCGCGCCGCTTACTGCAGTGATCGTACAGTCCAGATTGAAGTAGATCAGCTTGCCAATTTGGTAGTACAGTGCTGTGTTGGTGGTTACAGTTGGTGCTGACCCACCGTCACTTGCGTAGGTTGGTGACCATGAGGTCCAAGGGATTCTCGACAGGACTCGGTCGAGATCGGATCCGCTGTTTCTTAGGTCCATGGCTATGCATACGTGAGTGTTGTGCGGTCGATCCATGCAGCAGCGAGGGATGCAAAGCTGCCGTTGTTTGACTCGGTTGCTGACACTTTCGTGGTCAGGCTTGATTTGGTGTACCGGTTGATCTTCCAGTCACCATTTGAGTCCGTGCCGCCATAGAAATAGTAGGTTGCATCAACTAGGTCGGTCTCGGTGATCGTCAGGAACTCTGTTCCTGTGTCTCCACCGGCGGCTGCCAGCTTGACAACGGTGTGGGCACTGGTTCCGTCCCAGAAGACGAAACAGGATTCTCCAGGTGATAGGGATGTGCCCTCAACTGTGAGGTTGTTGGCCGAGGCGGCTGCGTTGTGGACAAAGCAAGACACGCTATCAACCACCGTAATGGTTCGCGTGGCAGCCCCGGAGTTGAGGATTTGGACGAAGGTGTCACCAGTGTCAATCTCCTTGTCGCCAGCGAGTGTCTCGACTGCGGATGTTAGAAACTTCAGGGCCTCGTTGACAAAGTCTCCAACGGCGATGCGGTCAAGGTTTTCACCCCCAACGCCGCTCCAGAAGATTAGGTTTGTGCCTGATGGTAGAGCGGTTTCAAGACTGAACTCGCTCGTCTTTCTGCCCGTTATTGGGAAGGTGTTGTACGTTGTCATCAGGACTCCAAGGTCAGGACGTGGTCGCCACTCTCGTCTTCGATGACTGCGTCATCTTCATCAATCCACCACTCAAACAGTGCGACTGGACACATAGCGATCCACGCACCATCTTCGTCCTCGATTGGACTGTTGTCTTCATCAGCCCAAAGAGCGAACGGCTGTTCGATGTTGACTAGGATGAACCCACTATCGGTGCGACCGAGGTTGTCGGTGATCGTATAGTCAAGGGTTACTTGTGTGGTCTCGCCACAATCGAGGTAGTGGAAGTGTTCGTCGGTCAAGTACATGACCGTCGTACCATCCGTGGTGACTTCACCATCCGTTGGATTCCGCACAGAGACGGAAGTGATCACTAGACCACTGCCGATATCGTTTTCGAGTGCGAAGATCTCGACGCCATATGCGGGTTGTACATAGACGACGTCGGTGACCGCATCAATTTCGGAGTCGTCGTTAGGTCCCCAATGTTCAACGCCCTGGTCTGATGCCAGACCAGGGGAGTTGGCGTTATTGAGGGTCTGCTTACGATACCGCATTTGCTTTAACCCACTTGGGATTTAATTTCTCGAAACAGGCGGCCACCGGTCTCAAAAGTCGTCACACCATCTTCTTGAATCGCACAACCAATTGCTTTGAGGCCCGCCTCGATCAAGAACAGGACTGAGTTCCAATCCTGAGCTGTCTTCAAGCTGACTGCGACTGGCGTTGGTTCTGGTGTTGGTGTTGGTTGTTTTTTAGTTGCCACGTTTTACCTCGATGCCTTTTTGTTGGAGATGTTCGACAAAACACTGGGTCATCGCAGCATCGTTGTCGGTAATATCAACGCCATCGCGGATTACACGCCCTGCGTTTGTAACAGTACAAAGGATTTTGTATCCAGTTGGACTCGCGTATTGCGAATACAACTGATTACAGGTTGGCTGACTACCGTTGCGGAGAGTCAGTTGATTACCACTTCCCGGCCAAGGTCCCATGTCAAACACCTTGGGAGTATTTGAAAACACAGACTTTGGAGGGTCGATATCCGTAAGCCGCATGGCTACCCCTTAATCACATCGGGGATTTCGAATTGAGCAACCAAGGCAGCTTGCTGCTCGGGTGGGAGTGCTCGGAACATTTGCAATGCAAGTTGTTCCTTGTGGGTTATCAATTGGTGGTACCGAATATCAGCAATTTCGCCTACCACCTTCGCGGTGAACTCTTCGACAGATAGTACCGTGCCACCTTCGGGCAATCGTTCGTTGTGCTCTTGAGTACCAAATTGCAGGCCCCAGAGTTGTTCTTGGGTGATCGAGATAGATAGGTTCATGTGTTGGTTCCTTATGCGGCCACGGCGAGTAGTTTGTACACCGTTCCCGATGCGTCAACGAAGGCTAGAGTGTGGGTTGCTGTTGGTGTCTCAGCGACTGCGTTTGCGTGGGTACGATGTATCCCTTGCACGGTGCAGAAGTCGGAGTCGTCGGCAAGGCGAGCTTGGAGGATTGTTGTGGATCGTTTCCATGAGGGGTATGACGCAGTTGTCCCGCCCCAGCAGACACGATTTAAATCAGCACTCGTTATATCGGAAATCCGGAAAACTCCAGCATCCGTCCATCGAAGGACGCCTCTTGTTGACCATGATAATTGCGCCCCACCACCATAAGCCTGATCGTTGGTCCAAGTGACAATCCCAGTTGTGGCTATACTTGCAGCCAAAGTCCCTGCCACCATGAACGCCAGCGGTCTAGCAGTTGCTCCGGCATGTTCCGTTGCAATCTCAAACCGGCTATTCGCAGTGGAGTATCGGAGTGCCAGCCGCTCATACACAGCGTTGCCGGATGAGGAGGTGCCATAGACGTTGATGCACTGTGCGTTGGTGCCGTTGCGAAGTGCCAGTACGTTGTTGGCCTCACCAATAAGCGTGGCACCTGAACCAAGAGTACCACCAATCGAAAGTCCAGACGAACTAAATCCGCCGTAGTAACCACCAGCATTTGCTTTGAAGTATATCCCTTGATTGTTCATGTGCGTTATCACCGCACCGCTACCGTCATATGTGAAAAACAATCTCTGGACTGCTCCACCTTTGGATGACACTGCGAACAGGCTTGTTCCACCAACTCGCAAATCCAACAACAAGCTACCAGCAGCACTAGCGGTGTCAGTGACGTTGATTGTGGCTGCGGTAAAAGCAACCAGTGCATCACTCCACGTCTGTGTTCCGTTGATTAGTGGAACTGAGGTTGTTCTCGTCCCGCCAACAAGGGTCAACGATGCATTCATGCTAAGGGAATTTGCCGCAGCACGACTAATCGCACCATCACTCCACCCCACCGTATCAGCGGATTGAAGCAGCAAGCCACCAGTGCCGATCACGGGTCCAGCCGTACCGATGATGATACGATTGGCTGCACTACGGGCGATTGGAAGATCCCCATAACCAATGACCTGTGCGTTTGCAAGTGAGTTTATGTTTCTTGTTGCCATTATTCATCACCTGTTAGATAGTCGCCGTCGTCATCAATCAAATAGTTTCCCTCATCATCAACCAAGAAGGCTTGACCGGACGGGAGAGCAGGCAGTGTCGAAATGGCGGCCCAGGAGTTGAAAACACCCATACTGGGCATTCCAGGAGAACCCGAGTCGTTGAGATAGTGTCGCCGGGCTGCCATCGTTCTAAATCCCTACCCAAGAGTACCCTTGATCGGCGACACTGCCGATCACATTGATCTGATCTGTCTGCATGACGGGCAAGTACAAGGACTCACCCGCAGTCAGTGGATAACCGGTGACCGCAGTTACTGCAGGACCGCCCACATAGACGGTGCCTGCATTTGCGACGTCCGCCTTCACTGTTACGCCCCGTGCGAAATTATCCCGCACGTCTTCGTTCAACTTCGCGCGAGTCGTCCCAACGGTGCTATGCCCGTTGTAAAGACGACCCTTCAGTGTGCCCACTTCAATGTTCATGCTTTACTCTTTTGCAGGGTTAGTCTTGGAAAGAATCGACTTACCCCGCTTCTTTTCAGAGGGGTCTCGCGAACTCTTCTGGATTTGTTTATTCGCTTTCGGGTCGGCCTGTGTGTCAGCGACACCTTGGACACCACTGGTTTGATGCTTAGCAATCTCGGCCAGTCGGTCGACGTGTTCCTTCGCCGCGAGATCCGCTTCCTCAGGATCAAACCCGAGTGCAACAGCACCCGTCTTCGACCCGAGCATGCCTTGTTCCTTCGCCATCTGAATGACGTCAGGATTGGATGTCGTGAAGTTAGACTTGTCGATCTCGTCGAAGATCTTGGCCATCTTCTCGCCATTGATCTTGGTTCCGATCAGGGCATCAATCAGGAGTTTGCTGGTCTCACGTTTGGCAGTACGACTTGGGAGTTCGCCAACAACTGCGTGCAGGTCGGTGGCGTCCTTGATCCGTTGTTCGTCGGACTTCAGACTCCATCGTTCTGGGTAGCTGATCGTTGCTGGTTTGGCTTTGGCCTGTCCGCTCTCGTAAGTAGCCCAGTGACGTGCAATCTCTCGCTCCGCAGTTTCCAGTACCAATCCGATGAACGACAGCCCAGCCTCAAGGCCCGAGTTGTCCATGCCCTTAGACTCGGCGCTGGCCTGCGTCCCAAGGTTCTGCACTGCCAGGTTGACGACCTCGCGGATGTCCTTCTTTAACTGGTCACACAGTTGGAGATTAGCCAACAATGGTTCCGGTGATGGATGGATGAAGTCCGGGCGGTCGGCGTTCATGTCGTATGCACGACCCCGGCCCACACCCACTTCGATGGTCTCAGTGTTTGCACCCTGGCCGCCTGAGGTTGCTGTCCCTTGGTCGTTTGCAGCATTCTTTAGGTGGGCTCCGTGGGAGCGACCGTCACGTTGTTCGGTATAGATCGGGAAGCCAGACTGTGTGGCGTAGTTGACGTTGGACGACCAAAGGTTCAGCAGTGCGATCTGGTGATCGCAGATGTCCTTGATCATAGAGTCGCCAATATCAAGTAGCACGAAGGGGATCTTCGTGAGTTTCAGTTCAACGATGGGCTCGACAGCAGGGGTGCGTCCTTCGCCTTCATCGGGGTAAACGAACTGTACGTTGACAAGCTTGGTCTTCTCGTTGATCCACACTTTGCGCAGGCGCTTGCGGTAACCGCAGGGCATACCGTGTTCTTCATCGTGTGCCTCGATCAACTCTTCAAGCACGAGTGACTGGAACTCACTAGGGTTCTCAGGGTCGTTCTGCACGTAGTTTTTTATCTGCTCGACTTTGTAGACATACAGATAAGGCGTATGCGAGGCAGCTTGCAACAGAGTAGTGCCCGCCTTTGCAGGGGCGTCAATCCAAATGCCAACCTTGCCTAACACCAACAGCTCGTCGATGACCTGACGACCGATGAACCCAGTCATACTGGATCCACGATTGTCTACCCCACGACCTTCACCATGAACTGCATGTTGGTAGGCAGCACTACCTCCCGTCCGGGAGATATTGGCCATCCGCTGAAACAGGCTATTACGAATGTCTCGAATGGCGGACTTCGCAAAAGCAGGGATAGGTGTCAGAGACTTGCGGACCAGGAATTGGTCGTTGTTCTCGCGGGCACTAAACATCTGTAGGTAGTGTTCGCGGAAGGTTTCACCACCTTCGTAGCATGTTCGCCACTTGAACCAGTCTTCGGCTCGCTTGAGGTAACCTGGATGCAGGAAGCCAGGAGGTAGCAGTATGGACACTATTTGAACTCCTGGGCGTTGTTGTAAGATACCCCGCACCGATTTTGACGGTGCGGGGTTTGACACAGTGCTAGCTAGGCTACTGTGGTGCCCACCGGTGCTCGCTCGTTATATGTGGCTGAGGCGGTTTCGGTAGGCTAGTTGTATGATGCCCTGGAGGGGAGGAAACCTCGTCAGGGCTGGCGTTGGGATGCTATCCCAACGGTTGTCTAAATGTCCTTGGCAGCAGTGAATGTCTTCAGTCCCAGTGGTACTGCGATGGCTGCGTACACAAGTGAGTGAAGAAAGTGATCAGCACCCGTCGACACGAATGTCTGGTAGGGGTTGCCCGACTCGTCCTTCTCCCATTTGGCCACCACGTTCATCATGTGACTCTTGAACTCGTTCGTTGTCTCAACAGGCAGCTCGATACATCCACGTTTGAATAGACCAGTCACCTGGCTTATCCAGTACGTGCGGTCGACCGTAGCGATGGGAGCAACTTCCTCGTCGGAGAGGCTCATTTCGTTTCCGGTTACACCCTTGCGGTACCTACTCATCCAAGCATGGCCCCAGAACTTTCGTGCAAATGCTCTTGCAAGACTTATATCTGGATCGGCGTCAGTCACTGCCGCGCGGACCTGCCACTCGGGCATTGCTTGGCTAGGAGCTGAGTAGCCCGAGGCGTTTTGATCAAACTTCTCGAAGTACAGCACCCTCGCCAGGCATTCAGCGAACGGATCGTACTTGTCGTTGATGAACCACTCCACAACCGTCAGGTATCCCGTGCGGCCTTGGTCGATCCCTAGCGTGATCAACCGACTGGAGTTTGCAGGCCGGGGATCGTTGATCGAGTGGGCTCGCATGGCCCTCTCAATCTGATCCTCGTTCACCTTGGCTGCGTCACCAAGGAATGGAAGGCCCAGCTTGCTGTTGTAGAACTCTGTTCTCGCGTACTCGTCGGTCTGTGCCTTGAGGTGCCCAACGGCAATCTCAGGAGGTGACACCGTAAACGAGTAGAATTGATTGATGTGGAACCCACGTCGGCTTGGGTCGCCGTTGTCGTAGGTTTTGTGCCAATAGGCTTTTTTCAGCCAGTTGGGCTTGTCTTGGTGTTCGAGTTTGTGCTGGCACTCTTTGCACTTGATGAAGGACTCTTTGATCCTTGGGTCGTTCACCGTGTCGCCAACCACCTCCAGGCAGTCAGGATAGATCAAGTGCGTGTGCTTGTTGCAGTGCGGGCACTGGAAGTGGAACTCTTCCTGCGTTGTTGACAGGTAGTCACCGGAGACTCCGTAGTTCGGAATCGTCGGGGTGCTAATGCTCCACACTTCCTTGTGCGTCTGCCCGCTGAGACGTTCGAGGGCGAGTTCAACCGCGCGTTGGTCGAACTCGTCGCGCTCGTCCATAATGAGGACTGAGGCAGGGACCGACTTTAGGTTCGAGTCCCCGCGAGAGCCTCTGATATACAGGTTGGTCGCGCCTGCTTGTTTCAGGCCAACCGTGTTGGTCGAGGTGAACAGTGACTTCAGATAATCACTGTTGGCCAGGGCTCCGCCAAAGCGGGCCTTGGAAAAGTCAGCGGCATTGGTCGCAGTTGGCAGGACATACAGGACGTCCCGCTTGCAAACATCAATCGTGTACAGGGCTCGATTGATCCCCACTTCCGTCAGTCCCGCTTGGGCTGACTTCAACATGACGTTGAACTCCGCTTTCGAGTCCAAGATCTCCCTCACCCATGGATGGTACTTCCAGCCGTACTTCCCCGGAAACGGTTGTCCCATCACCCTGCGGTGTGCTGACCAACGGCTGCACGATTGCAGGCTCTTGCCCACTAGGCTCGACCGACCCAGTTCCCCCATCTCGATTTGCAGCGGGCTCAGTGGTGTCATCAGTGGGCTTCAATACTATCTGCGGTTTGGGCTTGGGCTGTTTAGGCTTAGGCTGCTCAGCACGTGTGGTCACAAACAGGCAGGGTGAGCAGTGTTTGCCACCCTTGAGGAATTCAACCAGGACACCCGCTGCTGTGACGTCAACTGACTTGACCATTCCATAGCTGGAGCTGGACTTCTCGCCACCAACAGTCAGCGACAGGACCTCGTGCTCGACCGCTGGGATGTTGAACTTGAGAGTTGTTATTTCGATTGGGAGAGGATCCATGGTTTACCGCTTGCTGGTGAATTTGTATTCGGGAGTGACGTCGACTTCCAAACCTGAGTCGTCTTCGTCCAGATCCACAGGAGTGTCTGGGAAGCTGTCAGGAATTGGCTCAGGAGGATACTTGTCTCTGAGCTGGTTGTACTTCGCAACCACTTGTGCGTACGACTGAGTGCCTTCCAGCCTGCCCACCTCTTCCCCATTGAACACGAACACAATCGTTGGCAGCAGTTTGACTTTGAACCTGTGAGCCAACTGTGGGAGCGTGTCGAAGTCCGTGTACAGGATCGGTAGCCCCTCGCGGAACAGCCTCGCATACACAGGTTTCATTCGTGTGCATGGAGCACACCAGGTGGCACCGAATGCAACCATCTTGAAGCCAATGTCCACGTTGACGGTGTCACTAATAGGTTCAATGTCTACCTCTTGGGTCTGCGGCCTCGCCGGGCGAAGAGGTTCAAACGGTCGCGGGAGGACTTGTGCGACGACCAGTTGTGCGAGGCACAACAGTAACAGTATTGAGGTTAGCGGTTTCATGTAATTAAACCCGTCGTTGAAAAATATACCTGAGGTCTTTCTTTTTCGGTCCGTCGTATTCGATCAACGCATAGCTGTCGTTATGACGTTCCGATAGCATGGCGTCGATGTTACGTGCATCGGCCCAGAAGCACCCAGAAGGTGTTTGGTATTTGTGTGATGAACCGGCCAGTGGCCAGGTCGCGCCCCAACTGTTTGCAAGGCAGCCTGCTTTGCGACGACTGTGGGTGTCAATTCCCCACAGTAGCATCGAGTGGTTCCACTCGTCATCACCTGGAAGGATGATGCCATCCTTGTCTGGCTTATCTCGGTAGCCCATTTTGCTGCAGATCAGCACGGGGTAACCGTTGGCGACAAAGTCAGCAGCTTGGTCCCACCCGCCATCCATTCGGACAACACGCCGCATCCGGCGTTTGATCATTTCCTGTTCTAATTCGGCGGGCACCCCTTCGCCTGGTCGCTTTTCCCTACAGTAGGCCCTATCGAGAGCGACCTTCGGGTTGTACACCGAGACGTTGAAGCCGTTACCATAATCCTTACGGGGGAGTAGCCCATACTCGCAAACAGCTTCTGCCGCCCAGAACCCAGCCATACCCTCGGCCATACCCAGGAAGCCTTGACCTACTTCGATGCGCCCAATGATATACATGGCTTCGGTGCTGAGTTTCCCAGTCCATTCGAAGTCTTCACCAGTTGCGATGCTCACCGCAGATTCGGTTTCGCACCCGAGGCATGTCGCGTGTGCAACGCAGTCGCCCAGCTCTTGGAAGTGTGGTGAGAACGGTCGGCCTGCGACACGTTCCCATAGTTTCCACAAGCGGATGACTCGGTTCCGGCCCGTTCCAGCGATGTCCTTTTGGAAGTCACTGGCCTGCCAGTCAACCTTCTGTTGAACAGCGACCTTGCGGCTTTCTTCGGCTGCAGATTGCGACCACCCGCCGGTGGTCTTCGTTGGGCGGGGGAGTATGAGTCCTGCAGTTGACGTGACAGTTGCTGCCGCGCCGAGTTGTAAGAGTTGTCGGCGAGTCAGCATGACATCAGTCCGTTAGATTGATTTTGCGATTTCACGCCACAGGTTAGCGTGGTCTTCCATGGTCTTGAGTTTGCCAGCCTTAGCAGTGTCTGCCACAAAGCCTTCGAGCAGGGCCACAACTGGTTGCCACTTCTCTTCGTCGGGCAGCAGTGCTTCCTTGGTCATCGACTTGGTTGCCTTGATGATGGCAGAAGTGTCAGTCAGGGCCTTCGAATCGATCATGACTGCAACAGAGCGGAATGCGTCAGCGAGTGCATTCCGCTGGTCGCCGTGTTGAATCAGACCACAGTCGTTAATAGCTAGCTGTACCTTGTCGGCCAACGTGGCGTGCTTGTTAACAGGCGGGGATGACTTCCCAACTTGAATTGTCAGTGAGTGGAGAGCAACAGAACCCTCAAGTGCTCCAGCGACGTTGATCGTAATGGTGCCTGCGGAGTCAGCCGCTAGCAGCAGACGTCGACCCTGGTCAACAACCCGGTAGTTGCCATCCTTCACTCCGCTGACTTTCCACGAGAACGAGGAGGCCAGAGATTTATCAGCATTAACTTCCACCAGGTCACCGACACTGACGATGGCTGGCGCAGACACGTGAAGCTCCACCCCACCAGTGTCAACGGTCGAGGATTCAACCTGAACGGTCTCTTGTTTATGCTGTGGGCTGGCTTGTGCCTGGGAGGTACCGAAGCACTCACAGAGGTTGAGGATGATACCCCCGCCCATGAGGATAATCACGAGGAAAGGTAGTAAGTTTGACCGGTGGAATAGCTTCGACAGTTGCATGATGGATCTCTCGGGATTTGTTCTCAGCCTGGGGCGGGCGAGTGGATTACTGTTTCTGCGGGATCTTGGCGGACAGGGGTTCACCAGTCAGCATCCGCAGGACGACGTTGACGAATCCCAACGCAGTGGCGAACCAAGCGGTGACGTCAGGGTACTGTGCCATCAGCTCGTGGTTGGTCAAGTACACCAACGTGCTGCCGAGGATCACGGCGACGTTGACGATAATGGTCTTGCTACGAAGTGCAGCCGACAGGTAGTCCAATACTTTCTTCATGTTGATTCTCTTATTGTTCGACGTTGCGTGCCGACCCGAGTGCTTCACCGAGTCGTGTGTAAATTTCGTCCATTAGCTGCTCGTACCCGTCGACGCCAGAAATCACATCTTGGATGATCTCGGCCATCGCGTGCATGAGGTTGGCAACCGATTCCTTGGTCAGCAGGTTTCCCGTGTCCTTCTCCAGCTTGTGGCCGTTGATGATCAGCTTCTGAAGCTTCTCGACGGCGTTGATGTAGTTTTGTTCAGCAATGGAACGTGTGATTGCGTCCGGGTGGGTAAGTTCGTTGACGTAGTTCTGCATGATGCTCCGCAGAATCGCAGTTTCCTCGATGAGGCTGTAGTGCGCGGCGGAGAGCAGGCGGTTTTCCACGCTCAGTTTGAGCCTGGCGTCCTGAATATCGTAGTTTCGTTGCTGAGTTTGTAGTTTCGTAGACTGTCGCGTGTGGGATTCGCACCTGTCCGTGCCCGGAATCGAGAGGTTGGGGCACTGCCCTGCCGGGGTCGACCGCTGGCAGCGGTTGGGGTCGTCGGCAAGAATTAGGTTGGTCATCGCGTCAGTTTGGTAGAGTTTGGAGCGGAAAAAGATTACCCTCTATAAGATAGACAGTAATTTTCCGGGATTTTACAACTACAAAACTGGAAATCTTGTAAAAATGTCAAAGTTTTCTTGTTGACTGACGCGGTTTTATGAGAAATACTATGGTAGTGACACCTTTGGTCACATTACTCACAATGGAGACTTCTAGAAAGATAATCAAATGGCTTACCGATTTTCACTGAGCGGCATCGAGATCAAGTGTGACAACCTGGAGGAGCTGCTACAGGCTGTCCAGGACGGGCTTGTAACCGCAACTAATATCAAGGATGACTCACCAAAAACCTCTCCGCAGGTCGAAACACAGGAGGTAGGAGTTGAGCCCAATGTTCAAACCCAGAATGGGGGCGTAAATAGGACGCAGGCGGTTAAAGAATCATGGTCCGAGGCCCAGGTGTACGCGAAAGAACATAATGTCTCAGTGTGGGAAGCTCGCAGTATTCTCTCACTCCGCAAACGTAAGGAGCGTTCGGAACAAGCTATTGCTAAGTCAAAAACTGAGTCCCATAAAGGCACCAAGAAGGGCTTACAAGGAAGCGGACCTCGACAAGCATGGAAGGAAGCAACTGAGTACGCTCAGAAGCATGGAATTTCTGTTTCTGAGGCCAGGAAGGTTTTAGCCGAACGAAAGCGGCTGGCAGTAAAGAAAGCACTAGAAAAATTAGGAAAATAACACATGTCAAATGATGCCCCACAGTCAGTCCGTCGCTTAGGTCCCGGAAAATATGTTTTGGCCATCGACTCAGGGGTCGAAGTCCCGATCAGCATCGCCGACAGCGATTTCATCCACCTCGTTCGGGCACTGGGCTACGCTCAGTGGTATGATCTTGAGGCCCACCTTGAAGTCGTTGACGACTATGTTGGGATAGTTCTATTGTCCGGGGTGAAGCCAATCTCCCTGGAGCAACAGACGAGGACATATTAGACATCAGGTCTGAACACCTTTAGGACCTATATTCACCGCGTCGTTAATTAAAGACTTCTGTATTTAGCTATAGTATTATTTATTTTTCTTCTATAGTCTAAATAAGAATATAATTAACTAGTAACAGCACCCCTTTGCCCACCCTCAGACCCTGGAAAAACAAGGGCCTGCTCCAGCACCCCTCACTAGTGGGGAGTTACTCACTGATTAACTATTGGGCGTGGACAGCCCTCTGGTGAGTGGTCTAATTACTCTAAAGGGAGGGTAGACAAGTCAAACTGTTCTGCCTGAAGGCTGAGTAAACCCGCTCTTTTGACTAGCACAGCAGCCCTCTACTGATGGGTGTCGGGTAAACCGATCTGAGATGCAGTCAGCACTTCTCACCCCTCAAATACCCTCTGAAGGCCCTGACGCGCCCTAGGAAGTGACTTCGACACGCGAACAGACATCCGGGCCACACGCAACAGACACCGAGCCAGAGAGCCTGCCCGATGCCCTGCTGTTGGCCAAAGAATCTAGTAGGCTGGCGGGCAGCGAGTCCTCGCCCCCTGGATTGCCACCGCGACACGCCAGGTGCCCATAACGTTCCGGGCTGGGTGCTCACACCTGGATCCCGAGCGGGACTATCGGCCCTCGATTTGTGGTCGCGACACGCGAGGTGTCCAGGGTTCCCGAAACTTCCCGGCAAGTTGTGGGAGGTGTTGCAGATCTGGAGCTGTCTCTGCAATTTGCGCGGCACCTATTGCAAGTTCGAGCTGGCCCTCGGAGTCCTCGGGCTCCGAGCTGTAGGCCCGCTGAATTACTGACGCGGCACCCCTCTAAATTTGGCACCTCGCGTGTGGCTACTGCTCTGGGGGTTGGGCGGGGAGGGTGGTGCGGTTGATTTCGGTTTTGACCCCACCCCCCGGACAATCGTTACGACCTGCACGCATCTCGCACGCGAACATGCAAGGTGACCTCACAATCAGTACGATCGTTGCGACACATACTGTTCATCGTCCGTTGAAAGTTTGTAACATAGTCGAGGTGGGAATCTACACCCTTAGTGTATTGAGGCTGGATTGCAGCAGGCTGGATTGTGTGCATGTTCGCGTGTTGCCTATGGTAGCATGCATGCCATAAGATGTTGAATATACAGGGTTTAGGAGGGATAAGCAACCACAATCAGGCTGTCGGCTAACCGCGCGGGCGTTACTATTCCCCTCACCGCGTAGACAATCAAGGGGGCTTACTTCCACATTAGTCTTTAACACGCCTGCAGCTCTCCGCCTACAGCTCTCCGCCTGCAGCTCTCCGCCTGCAGCTCTCCGCCTGCAGCTCTCCGCCTGCAGCAAACTTTCGATATTCTTTCTAGTTTTGTTTGCGTTTCTAGTTTTCTATTCTATGTTTGAATTGTGTGAGGGGAACAAGCAACAAACAACATTGAGGAAAGAAATGACAGCCTACAATATGACCCCGGTGTATACTTGCCAACTAGTAAGAGAAAAAACACTTCGGACTCGCGCAGTCTGCAATAGTTCAATTCGTGCAAAACTAGTTGCTAAAGAAATGTTAGAAGACTCACCGAATGAACAGTTTGTAGTGATTCTGCTGGATACGAAGCTTAAAGTGATTGGTGCGCATGTAGTGAGTGTAGGGGTTTTGGATGCTACCATGGTTAACCCTAGGGAAGTATTCCGCGCAGCCTATTTGGCAAATGCGGGGTCGATTATTGTTGCGCACAACCACCCTAGTGGGGACACTACGCCTAGTCGTGAGGATTGGGCCGTTTATGACAGATTAAAAGAATGCGCCAATTTGCTGGGGGTGGCTGTATTGGATTCGCTGATTGTAGGGAATGACGTTTTTTCAATGGCTGAAAATTCGTCAACATCGTTTTAATCGGTCCGCCTGCAGCTCAACGCCCGGCGGCCTGCAGCTCAACGCCCGGCGGCCTGCAGCTCAACGCCCGGCGGCCTGCAGCTCAACGCCCGGCGGCCTGCAGCTCAACGCCCGG
>Ga0172380_10005004_pt1 | contig 16481 bp, 19 predicted proteins | sample Leawe162metaG_FD_119747 | JGI IMG/M metagenome (GOLD analysis project Ga0172380, IMG submission 119747) | Leachate microbial communities from a municipal landfill in Southern Ontario, Canada - Leachate well 162 metaG | ecosystem: Engineered > Solid waste > Landfill > Unclassified | place...
CAGGCTGGCCAGGGGAAAACCGAAAAGCAGGGTGGCTGCAAGAATCAGGGCCAGCGCCGTGTAACGGACCAGCGGACCGTGAGTGAGCATAAAAAACCGCCTGCCCCCCAACCTGGCGTTCACTGCGTCAAACAACTCGGACAGGGCGTTCTGGGGGCAGACCCAGCTGCAGAAGACCCTCCCCAGGACCAGGGCAAGGCCAGCCGGGATGAGGGCCGAGTCCAGGAGGATAGGGTCGATGCTCATGGTGGCCAGCAGGGGCTGGATGGCAATGAGCGGGTCGGTGAGCAAGAGCCGGCCGATCTCCACCGAATAAAAGCTGCCGCTGACCGCGCTGATCCCACGGCTGTTGAGCAGCGGCACCGCCACCATGGCCCCGAGGGAAAGAATCTGGACGGCTCTGCGGATCGGGGTAATCTTCATCCTGCCCCCCTGGGGGTTACGGTGATGGCGGCGGAATCGGCTGGGCAGACATGCTCGCAGATCCCGCAGCCCACGCATTTTTTCTCGTTCACCACCGGCCGCAGTTCGCTGTCCATGGTGATCGCCTCATTGAAGAGCGGGCAATGGTCATAACAACTCCGGCAGAAGGTTCCCTGCCAGGTAAGGCACTCCTTTTTGTTGATCCGCGCAACCCCCATCCGGACCTGTTCGCGTTTTTTCACCCTGGAGTCCAAGGCGCCGGACGGGCAGCCCGGCACGCATTTCAGGCAGAGATAGCAGGGGGATTGCCTGGCCCGAATGATTGGCGTGCCCATGACCTCCAGACCGTCGAGCAGCCCGGCGATCCGAATCGCCCGGTAGGGGCAGGCCAAAGCGCACTTGCCGCAGCGGATGCAGCGGCCGAGAAACTCCGGTTCCCCCACCGCGCCCGGCGGTCGTAAAAATTGCTTACTCATCAGCGCCCGCGTAGACGGGATAGACCCCGACCACCCGTTCCACCGCGGCCAGCCGCTGCATGCCCTCGGTCAGGGCTGCCACCGATTCGGCCTCGATAACCGTGACGATCTCGTTTTCCTTGCTGCCGTACACCTCGGTATTGGGCAACCGAGCCAGGTCGGCCAGCACTGCCTCGGCCGCCCCTGCTTCCGTTGCCACCACCACGCTTGCAATCGCCATTTTTTTCTCCGTTTCCTTTAAAAGTACCCTCCCCCCTCGCGGGGGAGGGTTAGGGTGGGGGGGAAGCTCGGCGGATGCACCATGCCTGCACCCTCACCCACCCCCCAGCCCCCTCCCGTCAAGGGAGGGGAGTTTACTCCAAGAAACGTAACTGTTCAGCAGTGCCGTAGCTGCGCGAAAGAGGTCGGCGAAGTGTGCTAGTGCACACGAGCAGGCCGATGACAGCTAAGCGAGCGCAGCGAGACTGCGAAGCAGATGCGGTGCTGCTGGGCAGTTACTACGCCTTTTCTAACTTTACCGCGCAAATCTTGAACTCCGGCTGCTTCGACATGGCGTCGAAGGCATCGGTGGTCAACGAGTTGATCATCCGGTCCGGGTAGTGCATGGGCATGAACACCAGCCCGTCGCGCGGCACATCCACCACCTTGGCCTCCAGGACAATGGTTCCCCTGCGGGAGGTCACCTTGACCTTGTCCTTGTTCTTGACCCCCACCTTGGCGGCATCCCTGGGGTTGATCTCCACATAGGCGTCCGGGGCCGACCGTTTCAGTTCCGGCACCTTGAGGGTCATGGTCCCGGTGTGCCAATGCTCGATCTGGCGGCCGGTGGTCAGGACAAAGGGGTACTCGGCATCGGGCGGCTCGGCCGGCCCCTTGTGGGGCCTGAGCCAGATGGTGACCCGGTTATCGTCCGGCTTGGCGCTGTAGAACAGAACGCCCTCTGCCTTGGGATCCTGCTGCTTGACCAGCACGTCGTATTCCGAGGTATAGCGCCGGACCGTGCCGGGGTGGTCCTCGGTGGGGCAGGGCCATTGCAGGCCATGCGCCTTTTTCATCCTGGCCCGGGTCATGCCCATAAAATCGTAGGCCGTGCCCTTGGAGCAGAGGCGGATCTCGTTCCAGACCTCCTCGGAGTTTTTATAGTTGAAGAGCTTCTTCGCCTCTTCCGTACGGCCCATCGCCGCTAAAAGCCGGTTGGCGAAATCGATCATCACCGAAAGGTCCGACCGCGCCTCGCCCGGCGGTTCGATGGCCTTTTCCACATACTGATAGCGCCGCTCGGACTGGCCGTAGGTGCCGTCCTTTTCCACCCAGAGGGCGGCAGGCAGCACCAGATCGGCAAGCTCCGAGGTCTTGGTCGGGTGGTACGCTTCGGAAACCACCAGGAAGGAATCCTCCGCAGCCATGCCCTTGCGGTAGACATCCACGTTGGGCAGGCTCTGGCCGGGGTTGGTGCAGGCGACCCAGAGGCAGCGGGTGGCGCCGCTGTTCACCGACTGGAACATCTCCATGGCCGTGAGGCCCGGCTTGGCTTGGATCCTGCCCGCGGGCAAGCCCCAGAACTTCTCCATCTCCTCCCGGTGCTTGTCGTTGGCCACCAACCGGCCATAGGGCAGGAGATGGCTCAGCAGACCGCCGTCGCGCACGCCGCCGCAGGCATTGGGCTGGCCGGTGAGGGAAAAGGTGGTGGCGCCGGGCCGGCAGATCTGGCCGGTGAGCAGATGCAGGTTGTGCACCATGTTGTTCGCCCAGACGCCCCTGGTCCGCTGGTTCAAGCCCATGCACCAGAAACTCATGGTCGCCTTGGAGGTCGCAAACCAGCGCGCCGCCTTGACGATCTCCGCTGCCGGACAGCCGGAGATCTTCTCGGCCGCCTCCGGGGTATAGTCCTCGAGGAATTTCACATAGTCGTCCCAGGTCACCTTGGAGATCTTGGGCGGCGGGCCCGGATCGACCATGGTCTTAAAGATCGTGTGCTTGTCGACAAAGGCCTTGTTATGGAGCTTTTCCTTGATGATCACATGGGCCATGGCATTGAGGATCGCCAGGTCGGTGCCGGGGGTGAAGCTCATGTGCAGGTCGGCGATCCGGGCGGACAGAGTCTTGCGGGGGTCGGCCATGATGATCTTCACGTCCTTGCCCTTTTGCTTGCGCTCGTTCACCATCCGGAAGATGACCGGATGGGCCTCGGCCATGTTGGAGCCGATGATGAAAAAACAGTCGGCATGGTTGATGTCGTCGTAGGCGCCCATGGGCTCGTCCTTGCCGAAGGTCGAAACGTAGCCGACCGCGGCGGAGGCCATGCACAGCCTGGGGTTGCCGTCGATGTTGTTGGTGCCCAAGCCTCCCTTGAACAGCTTGTTGACGAAATAGGATTCCTCGGTGTACGACTGGCCGGAGCCGTAAAAGGCCACGGAATTGGGGCCGTTCTTGCGGATGGCGTCATGGAATTTGTTGACCATGACCCCCATGGCCTCGTCCCAGGAGATGCGGACAAACTTGTTGCCGCGGCGCAGCAAGGGGTATTGCAAACGATCCGGCGCGTAGAGGATGGCGGGGAGAAAATTGCCCTTGAGGCAGAGGAACCCCTTGTTCCAGTTCTCCTTGTCGCCCTTCACCGCCACGACCTTGCTGCCCTTCACCCCGGTGTAGACGCCGCAGCCTGCCCCGCAGTAACGGCAGACGCCCTTCACCCATTTGTCCGGCTCCCCGGCCGCAGCCAGCACGCCCTTGGGCAGGGGCAGATCAAAGCCGATGGCCGACGCGGCGGCCAGGGCCGCCGAATATTTCATCAATTCCCTTCGTGTCATCTTCATGGCTGTTTGCCTCCCTGTGCGTGATATGGCTTGGCGGATACACCCTGTACCGTCAAGGCATGGGGGTCATGGCAGGGGAAGCAGTTCTTTCCCTCTTTTCCTTTGCTCTTCATTGCCTGGGCAACCTGGTCACCATGGCAGCCACGGCAGGAAGCCCGCCCCGGCTTGGCGGCAAAATCCTTGTCCGTTGAGCCGTGGCAGGCAATGCACTTGACGTTCATCAACCCGTGCTTGCCGTCAAACCAGACCTTTTCCTGGTCTCCATGGCATTCGACGCACTCCTGGTTTTCCGGGGTGGCAGGATGTTTCCCTGCCGCCGCCGACACTGCCTGCGGCTGCATCAGCAGACACAAGCCAATCAGCACGATCAATCGCTTCATGATCCCTCCTTGTCGCCGGGCTGGGAAGCCGCGACGGTTACAGTTCCTCGGGGAGAATCCCCGGAAGAAGAGCGGCCGGGGCGTTCCCACCCCGGCCGCTCCTGGTCTGTTCATCCCTTATTTTGCCGCCGCACTCTTCGGCGCCATGGCCTCGGTGAGAATCTTGATGCCTTCCTGGGACTCATTCATGGATTTGGTCAGCGCCTCCTTGGCCATCTCCGGGTTATGGAAGCCGTCGGAATTCTCGGCGGTCCAGTACTCCCAGAGGATGTGCGCCTTGAGGTGCTGATCCTGGGCCTTCTTGATGGTCTCTTCAGCCACGCCGGCGTTTTTCGCCGCCACGATCTTGTCGATCAGGGCGCCCAGCCAGTATTCGGCCTTGCGCATCTTGCCCTTGATATGGGCCTTGATCGAGTCGATGGCGTATTTGGCCTGCTCCTCGTTCCACTTCGGATGGCACTTGAGGCAGGTTTCCTTCAACATAACCTTCGGGGTGACGGCAAAGTGGGAGGTATAGACCTTGCCTGCCTTGTTCTTCATCTTCGGGGTATGGCAGGAATCACAGCCCACCCCGGCCTTGGCGTGCTTGGAATTATAGTAGGACTCGGTCTCGGGGTGTTGCCCCTTCCAGAGCAGGCCGCCGGTGAGGGCATGCTTGAAGTCGAGGAAGTTGATCTTGTTCACATAATGATCGTAGAGGCCGAACACATCCTTGTACGGGAAGTGGTTGGTCCGCCGGTCGTCCATCTTGACCGGCTTGCCGGTTTTCGGCTCGGTGCCGGGGTTGCAGTTGTACTCCACATGGCACTGGCCGCACTGTAGCCTTGAGTCGTATTTGTCGAGCAGGGCGATCTTGCGGGTAAAGCCGCGAACGCCCATGTCGATAACCTTGAAACCGGTCCGTTTCGGATCCTTGTGCCAGAGGGTGTCGCCGTCGGGCTGGGTCAGGGCGTCGATCAGGCCGTCCCGCACGATCCGGGGCTTGGCCGCATGGGGATCATGGCAGGTGAAGCAGTTGAGCCCGTGCTCGACATCCTTTGCCACCTCCACCACATTGGATTCCCTGGACCACTGGGCATCCGGCACCTTGTCGCCCATGTAGGCCCATTTGAGGATATGATCCTGGGTCTTGCACTGGAGACAGACCGGATTGGCGGCGGGCGCGGTCTGGGGATTGAAGACCTTCTGCTCCTTGGTTTCGGGATGGGTATCCACCAGGATGTCCCAGACCTTGCCCTTTTCAAAGATGTACTCCCAGCCGTTCTTGGGCTGGAAACGGCCACCGAAGGCGCGATCCACCACGAACTGGTCGGTGAGCATGTTCACATGGCTGCGGGTCAGGTTATGCTCCTTGGTAAAGCCGTGCCCGGCCATCAATTTATCCCAGAGGGGATTGGGGGAGCGGTTGGTGAGCTGGGACTTCTCGTCCCGGGCCGGACGGTGCATGGCCTCTTTCATGAAGCTCTCGTACTGGTCCTTGTGGCACTTGCCGCAGGTCTCCCAGGCAGTGCTCGTCACCGGCCGGGTCGCGGGGCCGGGGTCGGCGAGATGCCGGGCAAGCCCGCTGTGGCAATTGATGCAGTTCACCGTGCTGTGCTTGCCCATGGTGTGGAGCTGCTGGACCGGCGCATGGCATTCGTAGCAGGTTTCCACCTTCACCGCTTTTTCCGCCGGAGCCTTGGGGGCGGCCCCGCCCTTGCCTGCGGCGTCAGACTCGGTGGCGAACATCCCGGCCATCGGCGCCAAGGCGAAAAGGGCCATAACCGTCACAACAGTTTTCTTGGACATGTTTTCCTCCTCCGTTTCTTTTTGTTTCAACGCAAAGCCACGGTGCTTGCCTTTCGGCAAACTTGCTCCCTCCTCGTTCTCCCTTCGTCTTCAGTATACAGTAACTTCCCGTAAAGGTGTTGTTAATGGGAGTAAAGATTCGGTAAATGTGGCCGCCGGAGATGGAGGACGGGGAGAAACACGGAGGGCTTTAGGTCCATGGGCAGGCAGGCCGATGCCACCTTGCCCTGGTTCCGGTCTCCGCCGGAATGACGAAAAAACCGGCTGAAGATTGGTGGTACTCAGATAAAAAAAAGCCCCCGATCCTGAAAAGGAGGCGGGGGCGCAAAAACGATGGTGATCGGAACATTCCCGGCACGGGATTTCCCCGGGCCGGGAATGGAGCCGCTGTTACTTGGCTGCGAAGGGGTCCTTAAACTCCTGTTCCGGCTGGAACATGAGCTTTTTCGCACCCCGGTTGTTGAGATACTTGGGCAGCTCCAGGTCGATCTTGGCCGGGACAACGACACCCGCCGCGGTCAACCCCTGGCGGAGCAGGGCTTCCGCCTGTCCGGCGTGGATGGCGGCATCACCCAAAATCCGCATGGCCTCGGTGGGATTGTGGAACCCGACGGAGTTCTCGGCCCCGAAGTAGATCACCCGGTAAAAGGCCTCTTCGTAGTGATCCTTGGCCTTGGCGTACAGATCCTTGTCGATCTCCTTGCCCTCGGCCTGGGCCTTGTGGGTCATCTCAAAGAGCTTGGCCACCGTGGCCGTGGAGTACCCGGAGCGGATAAAGATGGAGACGGCCCGATCCTGAATGGCGAAGACCTGCTCCTTCAGCCATTCCGGGGTCTCGGTGTGGCATTGCTGACACGCCTTCATGTCGTTTTTCAACGGGCTCATGACCCGGTGATCCGAGGCCTTCTGGCTGCCCACCTTGGTGTAGGGCATGTGACAGTCGGCGCAGGAAACGCCGGCCTGCCAGTGGACGCTGTTGTTGGAGAACATCTCGAATTCGGGATGGCGGATAAAGGCCATCTTGAAGCCGGTGACGCTCTGTTTCCATTCGCCGTAGGATGCGTCGCTGCGAATCTTCTTGATGACGTTTTCGACGGTGATATTGCCCCACTTGCTCTCATCCCAGGGGAAGAAGACGTCCACGGATTTCATGTCTGCGTCCTTGGGGATGTTGTAGGTCACATGGCACTGGGCGCAGACCAGGGAGCGCTTGTCCTGCTGGGTCAGCTTGGTCTCATCCACGCCCATGGTCTTCAGAGCCTTGCCCAGGGTGAATCCGCGGGAGAGCTTGAGGGACATGTCCTTGTTGTCATGGCAATCGATACAGGCGACACCGAGATCCTGATGCTCCTTGGGAATCTCGGCCAACACCGCATCGTAGGGCTTGGCATAATAATCCTTGCCCATTTTCTGTTCGAGCTGCGCGGCATAGGGGGTTTTGCAGGTCAGACAGACACCGCCGGCCTTGACCCGGGAAGGGTCAACCAGGGATTGATCCTTGCGCATGTTGAGATGCCCCCGGGGTTCGTTGTACTCGACGCCGAAGCCCCAGCCGTTGAAGAGCAGGGCCAGGAAGGGAAATTCGGATATCTTGTCATAGGTCACGCCGCCGTCATTGCCCTTCTTGTACTTGCTTTTGCCGACAGGCGTCGGCTCGCCGGTTTTTTTCCACATATCGTACTCCACCGGCCAGGCCTTGCCCCACTGGGCCGGATCGATCACCCCATCGGCAATCTGCACGGTCTTCACCGGGGTCGCTTTTTCCGGTGCGCATCCGGCGCCAAGCGCCAGGGTCGCCATCAATGCCAGCACCGCGCTTTGCTGTATCCTCTTTGTGGTCTTCTTCATTGTTTTCTTTCCTCCCTTGATCGTTAAATGGTTCCGGTCATTCGGTGCTGTAATTGGCGATGACAGTTCCAGCATTTCCGGGTGGTATCCATGCGGGACACGGTTTCTTCATGGCAGCGGAGACAGTTTTTCTGCACCACCTGCGCCCCGTGGCTGCTCAGCGTGATTCTTTCGGGAACCCGGCCTGAATGAAAGGACAGGACATCCTTCATGCCGTCAATGGACTTCCAGAAGTAATGTCCAATGGGGCCACCGTTGGGCAGGTGGCAGTCCACGCAACGGATCCGCCGATGGGCGCCGGCGTGACTCCAGGCGGTGTGTTGTTCCTCCATGACATGGCAACCGGCGCAAAATGCCGGGGATTCCGATTTGGCCAGAAGGCGCGGCGGTCCGACCATCAGGAAGACCAGAATCGCCAGTCCGCCCAGGCCTGCCGCAAGAAGCGCACCGACGTGTTTTCTGGATTTCAGAAGTTGCATGCATCCTCCTTGTTGTTGACTCCAAGTTGTTGTTCTTATCCCAACGGGGCAAAAGCGAGACGCATTGGGGACTGTATTCCGGCTGACGCGTTGATCCGTGTCTTTATTCCCTTACTTCCGGACTTACCTCGCAATCATTTGATCATCATACAGCAACTGCGCGTAAAGATGTTGTTAATGGCGGTAAAGATTCGGTAAATGTGGGAGAGCCGCACAGGGGAACAGACGGACGGGGTGATGCCGGAAGAGAGGGGGGAAAGCCGGAAAGAGCGGCCTGTCGCGGGGTGGGACGGAAAAGGCCGGGGTCAACGGTGGAGTATGAACCGGACAAACAGCAGAAGGATCTCCTGCCGGAAAAAAAGATAGAGCAAGGCTGCAACGGCCAGGAATGGCCCGTAGGGAATGACGGTTTTGCCGCCCTTGCCCTGTTTGATCATGGCCCCGACGCCCACCACGGTGCCGAGCAGCGAGCTGCCGAATACCACAAAGGGCAAGGACTGCCAGCCCAGAAACGCGCCGATCATGGCCAACAGCTTGATATCGCCGCCGCCCATGCCTTCCCGCTTGGTGAGCAGGTAATAGCCCAGAGCGACCAGATAAAAGCTCCCCCCGCCGAAGACAATCCCCAACCCGGCGTCCTGCCAGGTGACGAAGGGGTTGACAAAGGAGAGGATAAACCCGATGACGATGCCGGGCAGGCTGATCACATCGGGAATGATCTGGTGCTGCAAGTCGATGAAGATGACGGCGATCAGGGCGGCGCTGAAGAGAAAATAAATGGGCAGGAGCAGGGTAAGGCCAAAATGGAGGTACAGAGCCAGGGCCATGAGCGCCGTGACCGCCTCGACCAGGGGATAGCGCCGGGAGATCCGCGCTTGGCACTGCCTGCACCTGCCGCGCAGCAGGAGGAAGCTCACCAGGGGGATGTTGTCGTACCAGGCGATCTCCTTCTTGCAGACCGGGCAATGGGAAGGGGGAAAAACAACGGAGCCGCCTTCCTCGGGCAGACGCACGATGACCACATTGAGAAAGCTGCCGACCAGGGCCCCGAACAGGGCGACAAAAAAAGAAAGCGTATTCTCAACCATGCGTCGTGTTTCCTTACCCGGCCATGCCGGAATTTTTTCCAGTCCGCCAGGCAACCGCATTCCCCACGCAACTGCCTGTTGCCAAACCACGGAAATTTCTGCTATAGTACCCTACAAAATTTCCAGTCACAATAGGCCATTGGCCCCTGACCAGAGCTGGATAAAATTGCCCGAGCAGGATCCACGCCTCACAGTCTGCGCGGCTTCTTCTCTTTTCTCTCTTTAATAGAGCCCATGGCTGTGGAGTATTGCCGGTGATTCTTTCCCTCGACGAATCCATCCAGAAACTGAAAACAGAGATTCTTTCCCAGGACTGGAGCCTGTCCCCGAAAAAAATAGAACCCTTGCAGGCGGCCTTTACCTGTCTGAAAAACCGTTTCAGCACCAGGAAAAACGCCCTGGCCATTCTGACCATGGCGGACAGCATCCTGCTGTACGCCCAAAAGCGGCAGGAACAGGTTCCTCCCGAGTTCATCGATTTCCTCAAGGAAACCATGGCCCATGTGGTCAACATGTACGAAGACACCAAGCTCGATCCGGACAGGGACGCCGAGGTGTTCAAACGGGTGTATGGCAAGTTTGCCAAGCTCAAGGAGAAAGTAGCCGCGGAAAAGGACGGAACGCCGGCACCCCAATCGCCGGGGTCAACCGCTGATCTGGAGCCTTCCTGGACAGAGCCGGTCTCCCTGGACGATGCCGCCCCGCCGAAGGCGGTGCACCCCCCCTTGCCAAGGGTTCCGAAAAAGAGCGCGCCCAAAGCCGCCGAGGCAAAGCCCCTGCCGATCCAGCCCGGGGCCATGATCCGGGCCATCACCATCGGCAAGCTGCCCCTCGCCATTGCCGAGGAACACATCGCCCTGGTCAAGCCCCTCTCCCCCAAAAGGCGAAAAAAATACATCAAAAGCAGCCAGATCCCCCTGAAGGATCTGGGGGGCTGGTTTGGCCGCCTCTCCGGACGGATGAAGGGGCCCCTTGCCCTGATCAAAAACGGTAAGCTGAAAAAAATGCTCCTCCCCCTCATGGTCCCCAGGGGCATGACCCTTGCCGATATCCCCGACGAAGAGGCCACCACGCTTGTGGTGGTCAGCAACGGAAATTGGCACGGGGTGATCTTCTGCCGCGCCCTTGAGCCGCAAGCAACCCCGTTGCTTTCCCTGGACCGGGCAAAAAATGGAGACATTGCCGGCCCCGCCCGGCTTGAGGAAGACAAGGAGCTGCACCTGCTGAACATCGGCCGGCTGCTCGAACGGGAGGGTTTTCTCTTTATGCCGGAGTAGCAGGCAACCAGACCACAGGACAAGAGGGTTCGACCATGAAAAACAAGCGCAAAAACACTAGGGTGCCGTTTCAGGTGATCATCGGTCTGGACTTTCCGGACCGGAACCATGCGGAATGCGAAATCGCGGACCTGAGCCTCAAGGGGGTCTTCGTGCTTGGCGTTACCGGGCACACGGTCGGCGAGAAGTGCCTGGTTTCCCTGCGGCTGGTGGGCTCCACCAGCCACCTGACCCTGAAAATGAAGGGCACGGTTGTCCGGGTGGCGGAGGACGGCTTGGCCCTGCACTTTTACGAGATGGATCTGGACAGTTTTTTTCATCTGAAAAACATCCTCTACTACAACTCCAAGGATCCGGACGCGCTGGACGATGAGCTCTCCGCCCAGATCGAGAATTTCCGGGACCAGAGCTAAGGCCCTTTTCTTTTTACTTTGCGGCCATTGCGCCTCTGCGTTATTTTTTTTGCAACGACAACCCGTGTTCCGGAAAGAACCATGGCGATCATGCAGCTGACCATTATCCCCCTGGGCACCCAAACCCCCAGCGTGGGTCAATACGTGGCCGAGATCCAGCAGGTGTTGCGGAGGGAAGGCGTGCGCCATGAACTGACCGACATGGGGACGATCATCGAGGGCGAACCCCAGGCGCTTCTCGACCTGGCCGCCCGGCTGCATGGACTGCCCTTTGCCCACGGAGTGCAGCGGGTCGTGACCCAACTGGTGCTCGACGAGCGGCGCGACAAGGATGTGAGGCTGGGCGACAAAACCGCCGCGGTTCAGGCCCGCCTCACCTGAAAACAATCCGGGATCACACGACCATGAACCAGACCACCCACCCGCACCACAAAAAAAGACCACTCCGCAAGCCCCCCTTTGTGGTGATCCCAGCCTTTCTTCTCCTCTGGCTGATCGGCGTCGCCACCGGGGAACCGGCCCGGGTTCTGGAGCAGGCGGTGCAGGTCTGCCTCAGCTGCATAGGGATAGGCTGAGATGGAAAGAGTCCGCAAATGGGTCCAGGTGATCATCGGCTTTCTCACCAACAGCTCTTGGTCCTTTCCCTTCACCAAGACCATCTACCAAGGGCCGCTCAAGGTGATCTGCGCCCCCGGCCTGAACTGCTACTCCTGCCCGGCGGCCACCACCTCCTGCCCCCTGGGTTCGATCCAGCAACTGCTGGGCGGGTTGCGCCTCAACCTGGAAAACGGCCAGCATTATTTCGGCCTTTCGGTGCTCGGCGCCATCGGCGTGCTCGGCGGGATGTTCGGCCGCATGATCTGCGGCTGGGCCTGTCCCTTTGGCTTTATCCAGGAACTGCTGCACAAGATCCCCAGCAAAAAGTTCGGGATTCCGCGCATGCTCTCCTATGGAAAATACCTGCTCCTGATTCTTTTTGTCGTTGTCCTGCCGCTGGTGCTTGTCGATGAATTCGGCACCGGCCATCCCTGGTTCTGCAAATTCGTCTGCCCGGCCGGAACCCTGGAAGCAGGGCTGCCCATGCTCTTTCTCCAGCCCAATCTCCGCAACACCCTCGGTCTGCTGTTCCTGAACAAATTCGTGATCCTTATCCTCTTTATGACCTGGGCCGTCTTTTCCAGCCGCCCCTTTTGCCGAACCGCCTGCCCTCTGGGCGCTTTTTATGCGCTGTTCAGCAAGGTTCGGCTGATCAAGCTGCACCTCGACGAGGCCAAGTGCACCAACTGCAAGGCCTGCCACCATGTCTGCCCCATGGGGGTCAAATTCAACGAATCACCGAATGACCCGGAGTGCATCACCTGCCTGGCCTGCATGAACAAGGCCTGCAAGTTCGACGCCATCTCCCTGGAGATAGGCGGCATCCCTCTGGCCGTTCCGGACCGGGGCATGTCCCCGGCCAACAAACCGTGATCCATCACCCTGCACCAGGAGGTTTTTCCATGTTCCGCCGATTTTGCCTCGGATTCGCTTTTCTCCTAATTTTCACCTCGGCGGCTCACGCGGAGATGGTGAGCGTCTGCCGCGCCAAGGCGAAGATGCGCTCCGAACCAGGAGAAAAATCCCGGGTCAAGTGGGAATTGGGCCTGGGCTACCCCCTGAAGGTGGTCAGCCGCCAGGGCAACTGGCTCAAGGTAACCGACTATGAATCGGACTCGGGCTGGATCTATAAAAAACAGGTTGGAAAAACCCCCTACATGATCGTCACGGATAAAAAGGCCATTCTCCGCAACGGCCCGGGGGAAAAACAGCGCGTCGTGGGCGATGCCAACCGCGGCGTGGTTCTGCGGACCGTTAAGCACAAAAAAGGCTGGGTCCAGGTGAAGCATGAAACCGGGCTCACCGGCTGGGTCCGGCGCGACGACCTCTGGGGCTGGTGATCCCTGCCGCTTTGCCGGATTCCACCCGCAACCGGACCGAGCCATCCCTTGAGACAGGAAAGACCATGAAAATCTTTCGCACCAAGACCACCACCCCGGACGACTTCGACCATACCGGCCTCCACAAATGCCTCACCGCCTTTGACCTCACCCTGTTGGGGATCGGGGCCATCATCGGCACCGGTATCTTCGTGCTCACCGGCATCGCCGCCGCCACCCAGGCGGGCCCCGCCGTGGTGCTCTCCTTTGTCATCGCCGGAATCGCCTGCGCCTTCGCGGCCCTGGCCTATGCCGAACTGGCCTCCGCCGTGGGCGGCTGCGGCAGCGCCTACGGGTACAGTTACGCAGCCTTCGGCGAGCTGATCGCCTGGATCATCGGCTGGGATCTGATCCTGGAATACGGGGTGGCCACCGCCGCCGTGGCCAACGGCTGGGCCGGGTATTTCAACAACGCCCTTACCGCCGTGGGCCTCACCCTGCCGGAGTCCCTGACCAAGGCCCCCTCCCTGGGCGGGATCATCAACCTCCCGGCCGCGGGCATCGTCCTGATCCTCATGGTCCTGCTCATGCTGGGCATGCGGGAGAGCGCCCGCACCAACATGGTCATGGTCTTCGTCAAGCTGCTGACCATCTCGGTCTTCATCGGGGTGGCCATCTTCCACGTCAACCCGGAAAACTGGAGCCCGTTCATTCATGCCCTACGGCTGGAGCGGCCAGAGCCCGGAGGGCAAGCCCGTCGGGGTCTTGGCCGGGGCGGCCATGGTCTTTTTCGCCTATGTGGGCTTCGACGCGGTTTCCACCGCCGCCGAGGAGGCAAAAAACCCCCAGCGCGACGTGCCCTTCGGCATCCTCTTTTCCCTGGTTTTCTGCACCGCCATCTACATCGTGGTCGCCGGGCTGCTCACCGGAATGGTGCCGTACACCCAGCTGAACGTGCCCTCGCCCGTGGCCCACTCCCTCCAGCTGATCGGAGTCAATTGGGCTTCGGCCCTGGTGGCCACCGGGGTCATCGCCGGATTGACCACGGTGATGCTCGTCCTCTATTACGGACTGACCAGGGTTTTCTTCGCCATGTCCCGGGACGGCTTAATGTCGCCGTTCTTCGCCCAGGTCCACCCCAAAACCAAGACCCCGATCCGGGTCATCGGAATCTGCGGCCTGATCATCTGCTTGATCGCCGGGTTCATCCCCCTGGGCGAGCTGGCCGAGCTGGTCAATATCGGCACCCTGGCCGCCTTTGTCCTGGTCTGCCTGGGGGTGATCGTCCTGCGCATCAACCAGCCGCATCTGCACCGGCCCTTCAAGAATCCGCTCAACCCGGTGTTTCCGCTGCTCGGCGCCTTTTCCTGCTCGGCGCTCATGGCCTTTCTCCCTCGGGTTACCTGGGTGCGTTTCGCGGTCTGGCTGGCAATCGGGGTGGTGGTCTACTTCTCGTACTCGATCCACCACAGCAAGCTGAACAAGCAGGAAAGCTGATTGCACCGAATGTTGGCCCAGCCCATGCCATATCGCGCCTGGCTCCTGCTCGCCTGCCTGCTGACCCTCGCCGGTTGCGAGAACACCGACCTGCAACTGGCCACGGAGGCCGGAATTGACGCGGTTCAGGCCGTTACCCTGTCCGACCGGGATGTGCACCAGCTTGCCCAGCAGGCGGCCCGGCTGAGCGACGACAAAAACCGATTGGCCGACCCCGCCTCCAAGTATGCCCAAAGGCTCGCGCGGCTCACCGGAGAACATCTCGAGGCGGACGGGTTCCAGTTCACCTGCCGGGTCTACCTTGCCAAGGAGGTCAACGCCTTTGCCATGGCGGACGGGACCATCCGCGTTTACAGCGGCCTCATGGACATGATGGACGACGGTGAGTTGCGCTTTGTCATCGGCCACGAGATGGGGCATGTGGTGCGCAAGCATATCCGCAAGAAGCTGCAACTCGCCTATGCGGCCAGCGCCCTGCGCAAAGGCATCGCCTCGCAGGCCGGCACGGCCGGGGCCATTGCCGCCTCCCAGTTGGGCGGCTTCACGGAAAGCCTGGTGAACGCCCAATTTTCCCAGCAGGAGGAACGGGAGGCGGATGACTACGGCGCCACCTTCCTGGAACGCCAGGGACATGGCAAGAAACCCGCGGTGTCCGCCTTGCGGAAGCTGGCCGCCCTGGGCAACGACCACTCATTTCTGGCCAGCCATCCGGCCCCGGGAGTCCGGGCCGACCGGCTGGAAAAAGGCGCCCCCGATCCGGCGCAAACCAGCCACTCCCTCACCGACACCATCCTGACCCGCATCAGGCAGGTGGCACCCCTCCTGTTTGCCCAACTCAAAGCGCTTCTCTCCAGCCTCCGTATCCCCTGAACCATCCCGGTATTCCCGGAAGTGGCGGAAACATCCAGACACATTGACATCCTCACCAATTTATGCGACGGTATCTGACGAATTTTGGAATTTTTCCCTACAAATCTACCCCGAACGAGGAGCCACGATGACTATTTTTCTGGACCGGATGTTGCGTGCGGCAAAGTTGGACGTGCATCTCTACGAGGAGGTCGAGGCCGACACGACGGCGATCCGTCAGGCCATGGGCGTTGTTGTTCTAAGCAGCATTGCCGCCGGCATAGGCAGCATCGGCAGCATGGGGTTGGGCGGCATCCTGTTCGGAACCCTCGCCGCCTTGGGCGGGTGGTACATCTGGGCCTTTCTCACCTATTTCATCGGCACCCGCTGGCTGCCGGAGCCGCAGACCGAGGCCGATCTCGGGCAACTGCTCCGCACCACCGGGTTTTCGAGTTCCCCCGGCCTGATCCGAGTCCTGGGGATCATCCCGGGGTTGGGTTCGCTGGTTTTCTTCGTGGCTTCAGTCTGGATGCTGGTAGCCATGGTGATTGCGGTCCGGCAGGCCCTTGATTACGAGAGCACCTGGCGGGCGGTGGGGGTGTGCGCCATCGGCTGGCTTATCCAAACCCTGATCCTGGCCCTGCTCTTTACCTTGGTGGGTGGCGGAGTGCCGTCGCTCTGATTTCCCCTTGACTCCGTCCCGGCGTTCAGCGCTGAACGCCGGGAGATTTTTCGATGCCCCCCGAGCAGGGTGCCGATATCCGCCTGCAAGCCTTGTCCGGCGGCGGCAACCCCTTCTCCTTTTCCTCCGCCTTGGGCTTCGCCCCCCTTATTTTCCCCTGCGACTTTTTGCCGCATTCCCAAGCGGTCTTCCCGATGGTACCACAATGTAACATGCCACATTGTGGTTATCAGGCGACCGCACGATGGGGTGCGTTCGCGCAACGCGCGCACGAGCAGGCATGGGCCGTGCACGTCGGAAAAACACTTCGGGAGGAAAGTGCATGACAGAGAGCAACAAAAGCCAGTGCAACCAGGACCGCCGCTCGCTCTTGATCGGAGCCGGCAAGGTCGCCGTCGGAGCCGCGCTTGTTTCGGCGGGAGGATTCACTCTGCCCGACCTGGCCAAGGCCAAGCCGGCGACGGAACAGTGGCCCTGGCCCTACGTCAAACTCGATCCGGCAAAAACCGCTGACCTCGCCTACGAGGAGTGGTACCGGGTTTTCTGCGG
>Ga0172380_10005005_pt1 | contig 16478 bp, 14 predicted proteins | sample Leawe162metaG_FD_119747 | JGI IMG/M metagenome (GOLD analysis project Ga0172380, IMG submission 119747) | Leachate microbial communities from a municipal landfill in Southern Ontario, Canada - Leachate well 162 metaG | ecosystem: Engineered > Solid waste > Landfill > Unclassified | place...
AAGCTGGATGCCTTCCTTTTGAAATATTTCGGAAAGGGCCTTGTCGCTCATCGGTTTGTCGGGATTCTCGCCCTGAACGATGTGGCGGATGCGTTCCTTGATGCTTTCCGATGAAAGCGAGTCACCGCCGTCCTTTCGTTCGATGGAGGAGGTGAAGAAATATTTGAGTTCAAAAATGCCCTGGGGTGTGTGCACATATTTATTGGTGGTAACGCGGCTGATGGTGGATTCGTGCATTTCGATGTCTTCAGCCACATCCCGGAGCACCAGCGGTTTCAGATACGCCACCCCTTTTTCGAAAAAGTCGTACTGAAACTTCAGGATGCTCTCCACCACCTTGTATATGGTGCGCTGCCGCTGATGAATGCTTTTGATGAGCCAGGCGGCGGATTTGAGCTTTTCCTGGATGTAGTCTTTGGTGGCGTCCTGCTGGCCTCTTTTCTCCTTCAAAATTTCCTTGTAATAGCTGCTGATTTTCAGGCGGGGCAGTCCTTCATCGTTAAGCATGATGACATATTCGTCGTCAATCTTCTGGATAAAGACATCCGGCAGAATGTATTGAGGCGATTCATCGGAGTAGACACGGCCCGGATGGGGGTCAAGGCCGACGATAATTTTCACGGCGGTGAGCACATCGTTGATCGGCTGCCTGGTGGCCTTGCTGATGGCGCCGTAATTTTTTGTTTCCAGAAAATGGAGATGATCCTGCACGATTCTTGCCGGCAGGGAGTTTTCCAGGCCGAGCCTTTTTAGCTGCAGCAGCAGCGATTCCTTGACATTGCGGGCACCCACGCCCGAGGGATCCATATCCTGGATCAGGGCAATCATGTCCTTTGCCATTTGCGGATCGCAGCCGGATTCTTCGACGATCTCCTCCTCGCTTACCTTGAGAAAACCATCGTGGTCCAGATTGCCCAGGATATAAAAACCGACCTTTCTTTCTTCGTCCGTAACCCTGGAGAGGTTGAGCTGCCAGCTCAGATGGCTGTGCAGGTCCGGAGCCTGGGTGAGGATGTCAAAGCGCGAGGGCTGGTCTTCCCCGGCTGATTCGCGCGGCTTATAGGCGCCGCCGCTTTCGTATTCATTGGCATAGTCAGACCAGTCGATTTCCGTCATGGTTGACGGATTTTCTCCCAGAGTGACTTCGCTGGTTTTTTCCGTGACAACCGGGATGCCGCTTTCGGGGGGAGCCTCGATTTCCTGGCCGGGCTCACTATCTGTAGGGCTTCCGGGAATTTCTTCCTCCAGCAGCGGATTCTGTTCAATCTCGTGCTGAATGGTGTCCACCAGTTCCAGGCGGGAGAGCTGGAGCAGCTTGATGGCCTGCTGCAACTGGGGAGTCATTACCAGCTGCTGCGCGAGCTTAAGACTTTGTTTTAATTCCAGGAATGACATATTTTGTTCAGTTTAGGCCTTTTCTTTTTTTTACTTTGTTTCATTATAATAGTATTGCCGGTTATTTGTCATCACATTACAAAATCGTGACCAAGATACATGCGGCGGGCCTCTTCGCAATGGATGATTTCTTCCGCCACCCCGCTGGTCAGCGTCCTGCCGTTGCTGACAATATAGGCAAAATCGCAGACAGCCAGGGTTTCCCTGACATTATGGTCTGAGATCAGTACACCGAGCCCCTTTTCTCTCAGCTCCTTGATAATGACCTGCAGGTCCGCCACCGATAAAGGATCAATGCCGGCAAAAGGTTCATCGAGCAGGATAAAGCGCGGATTGGTGGCCAGGGCCCGCATGATTTCCACCCGCCGCCGCTCGCCGCCGGATAAGCCATGCCCCTTGTTTTTGGCCAGATAGTCGATTTTCAGCTCCTGCATGAGCTGGCTGATCCGCCGATCGATTTCTTTTTTCGCCACGCCCAGCGGTTCCAGGATAATTCTGACATTTTCCTCCACCGTCAGCTTTTTAAAAATCGACGGCTCCTGGGCCAGATAGGAAATGCCGTTTAAGGCCCTTTTGTGGATCGGCAGGGTGGTGATATCCTTGCCGTCAAGCAGCACCTGCCCGGCATCCGGCCGGACAAAACCGGCTATGGCATAAAAGGATGTTGTTTTACCGGCGCCGTTGGGTCCCAGCATGCCGATCACCTTGCCGCTGTCCACCTGCAGGCTGATGCCGTCGACCACCCGCCGGTTCTTGTATGACTTGACGATATTTCTGGCTTCCAGGACTGCCATCACTGGTTTTCCGGATAAAAAAAGGCCTTTACCCGGCCACCGTTGTTTTTGTCCGGTTCAACCACTGTGGTCCCGGTATTGAGATCAAGCATAACCTTTTCGCCGGTCACCAGGTTGTTATCCTGCCACACCTTGGTGTCACCGGTCAGCAGCACCTTGCGCTGATCAGCGAAAAATTCCATGTGGTTGCCGGTGGCCACCAGATTCTCCTGAACAATTTTCACATTGCCGTCAGCATAGAGTTTCTGGATTTTCTGGGGGCCTTCCTGCTTGGTTCCTGCCGCAGCCGGCTGATTTTGGTGATAGACCGTCATTTCGTCGGAATGAATGTTGAGCTTTCCCTGTTTTGCATCCACATTGCCGGTAAAAACGACGGCATTTTCCTTCTGCTTGGAAACCATGAGGTCCGCCTCAACGTGGATGGGCTCATCCGCCTTGGTGCCCTCCTGAGCCACGGCGGCCAGGGCCGGCAGGAGAGGGCCGGACACAATGAGGCAGATGAGCAAGAGTTTTTTAAGCATGGCAATCATTAAACCGTTGTAAAAAATTAACATGGCCAGAGAAATGCGCAAAAACGGCCTAAGGAGCCGTAACGAAATTGAAAAAATGCCAGGTTATTTCGTAACGGCTCCTACTTTTCATGTTTGATTTCCGCAGGCCGCTGTTGTGGCGCATTGTGGCAGCATGCATTATTTACTCGAATAATACTGGGTGAAGGGAAGAAAGTAAAGAAGGTAAACAAGGCAGGCTTTAATATTGCATAAGAAGCGGATTCGATCGCTTTTTCTTTGCTTCGGCCGCGGCGATCATGTAATAATTGACCCTTGCCTTGCTCACCGCGAGCCTGATGCTGGGCAAGAGGTCAATATGTGGGAGCCAGGGCAAGGGGCGCCCCGCCGGGGATGATATCGATTTGCCATGCCGAAAAATTTAACGTTTTCAAATTATTATGGACAAAAGTAAAAGTATAGAAAAGGCCAATATCCTGATTGAATCGCTCCCTTACATCAAGGAGTTCTATAAGAAGACCATTGTCATTAAATATGGCGGCCATGCCATGGTGGACGAGGAGCTGAAAAAGAATTTCGCCCTTGACATCATTTTGATGAAATACATCGGCATCAATCCGATCGTGGTGCATGGCGGCGGTCCGCAGATCAACAAGTTTCTGCAGAAGATGAATATCCAGTCAAGCTATGTCCAGGGGATGCGGGTCACCGACGGCGAGACCATGGATGTGGTGGAGATGGTGCTGGTGGGCAAGGTGAACAAGGAGATCGTCGGCCTCATCAATTTCCACGGCGGCAAGGCCGTGGGGCTGTCCGGCCGTGACGGCGACCTGATCAAGGCCAGAAAAATGCAGGTCATGAAGAGCCTGGCGGAAAACGCTCCGCCGGAATTAATCGACCTGGGCCGCGTCGGGGCGGTCACCCGGGTCAATCCCGAGGTGCTCATCACCCTGGACAGTCAGGACTTTATCCCGGTCATCGCCCCGGTGGGAGTTGGCGAGGATGGGGGATCGTATAATATCAACGCGGATCTGGTGGCCGGCGCCGTGGCCTCGCAGATGAAAGCGGAAAAGCTGATTCTGCTCACCGACGTGGAAGGGGTGCTTGACCGCGACGGCAAACTGGTTGCCTCCATGACCAGCCGCGAGGCTGAGGAGATGATTGCCGCCAAAGTGGCGGTGGGCGGCATGATTCCCAAGATTAAATGTTGCCAAGATGCCCTGGCCCAGGGGGTGGGCAAGGCCCATATCGTTGACGGCCGGCTTAAACATGCCATTTTGCTGGAGATGTTTACCCGGGAAGGGATCGGCACGGAGATCGTTGCTTAAAGGAAGAAGAAATGACAAACATTATGGAAAAAAGCGACAGCCTGTTCATGAACACCTACGGCCGTTTTCCTGCGGTGATGGTGGAAGGAAAGGGCTGTCTGCTGAAGGATAATACCGGCAGGGAGTATCTGGATTTTGTCTCAGGCATCGCGGTCTGCGGTCTGGGGCACTGCCATCCCGCCGTGACTCAGGCCATTATCGCCCAGGCCGGCAAGCTGGTCCATGTCTCAAATCTCTATTATACCCTGCCGCAGACGGAACTTGCCGGGCTGCTGGTGGCAAGCAGTTTCGCCGACCGGGTATTTCTCGCCAACAGCGGGGCAGAGGTCAATGAAGCGGCCATCAAGCTGGCCCGCAAGCATGGCGGGCCAGGCCGCTATGAGATTATTTCGCTGGAGGGCTCGTTCCACGGCCGGACCCTGGCCACAGTGGCCGCCACCGGCCAGGCCAGATTCCACAAGGGCTTTGAGCCGCTGCCCGAAGGTTTCATCCATGCCCCCTTTGGCGATCTGGCGGCCCTGGAAAGAATGATTTCCCCTAAAACCTGCGCCATTCTCTGCGAGCCCCTGCAGGGCGAGGGCGGGGTGCGCCCCCTGCCGGCGGAGTATCTGCAGGGCATCAGAAAACTCTGTGACCGGCACGGCCTGCTGCTCATCTTTGATGAGGTGCAGGTGGGGATGGGCCGGACCGGCACCATGTTTGCCTATGAGCATTTCGGCATCACGCCTGACATCATGACCCTGGCCAAGGCCCTGGGCAACGGACTGCCCATCGGCGCCATGCTGGCCAGGCAGGAGGTTGCCGCCTCTTTCGGGCCGGGGGATCATGCTTCCACCTTCGGGGGCAATCCGGTGGCCTGCGCTGCAGCGGTAACGGTGATGAAAACCATGCTGGCCGATGGCTTTCTGCCCGGGGTCGTCCGCAAAGGAGAGTATCTGGCCGGCCGGCTGCAGGGGCTTGCCGAGCAGTTTCCTGAACTGGCCGCTGGGGTGAGGGGAATGGGGCTCATCCAGGGGCTGGTGCTGACCCCTCGCGGCGCGGGCCTGGGGGCCGAGATGGTGAAAAGCCTTTTTGCCAAAGGCGTGCTGGCCAATTTTGCCGGGGGGGTGGCCCTGCGTTTCATCCCGCCCCTGGTGGTCAGTGAAAGCCAGATTGATGAAATGGCCGACCGGCTGCGGGAGGTTTTGGGGGCGCTGTAAAAACGGGAATTGCAAAAGGCGGCGCAACCGGGAAAAAAGACTTCCCAAAGAGATACTTTTTTTGTATTGATTAACGCTTTAGTTCTTTGATTATAGCTTCTCGTCAACAGTAAACGAGCCCATGGAGCCCACAGAGTTGGCAGAGCGCGAGATGTGCTCTTCTGCGAAGTCTGTGGGCTCTCTGGTTCATGTATTTTGTGGGAATTATATGTCAAATCATCTTTTGAGTCTTTGGGATTTTGATAAGCAGCAGCTTTACTCCTATATCCGGAGGGCTCTGCAGCTGAAAAAGGAAAGCCGGGAGGGTGTCCGGCACCACCAGCTCGACGGCAAGGTCATCGGCCTGATCTTTGAAAAGCCGTCAACCAGGACCCGCGTCTCGTTTGAGTCGGCCATGTACGGGCTGGGCGGGCAGGTCATCTATCTCTCCGGCCGTGACACCCAGCTGGCCCGCAATGAACCGCTTAAGGACATGGCCAGGGTGATGGCCCGTTATGTCAACGCCATGGTGGTGCGCACCTTCGGCCAGGAAGTGGTTGAAGAGCTGGGCCGCTACTCCACGGTGCCGGTGATCAATGCCCTGACCGATCTCTTTCATCCCTGCCAGGTCTTAAGCGACATCATGACCGTGGAGGAGGTGAAGGGCGAGATCGCCAAGCTGAAAATCGCCTGGGTGGGGGACGGCAACAATATGGCCAACACCTGGATCCAGGCGGCCTGCCGGCTGGGATTTGAGCTGAAACTGGCCTGCCCCCAGGGTTATGACCCTGACCCGGAGATTCTGGCGGCGGCCGTCAAAGAGGCGGCGAAGCCGATTACGCTCCTCCGGGACCCGGTTGAGGCGGTGCGGGATGCCGAGGTGATCAACTGTGACGTCTGGGCCAGCATGGGCCAGGAGCATGAACAGGATGAAAGGGCGGCGGTATTCCAGCCTTATCAGGTCAACCGCGCGCTGCTTGCCGCAGCCAGCCCCAGGGCCACGGTGCTGCACTGCCTGCCCGCCCACCGGGGCGAGGAGATCACCGATGAGGTGCTGGAAGGTCCGCAGTGCTGTGCCTTCGATCAGGCGGAAAACAAGATGCATATTCATAAGGCTATCTTGGAAAAACATATATTGGCAGCGGGTTAAAGGAGTTTTGCATGGCAGGGGAAGTTAAAAAAATCGTTCTGGCCTATTCCGGCGGGCTCGACACCTCCGTGATCCTGAAATGGTTGCAGGAGGAGTATCAGTGTCCGGTGGTGGCCTATGCCGCTGACATCGGCCAGGAAGAGGACTGGGACAAGGTGCGGCAGAAAGGTCTGGCCACCGGCGCCGAGAAGGTTATTGTCTCTGATCTGAAAGAGGAATTCGTCCGGGATTACGTCTTTGCTGCCTACCGGGCCAATGCCATTTATGAAGGCTCCTATCTGCTGGGCACCTCCCTGGCCCGGCCGGTGATCGCCAAGGAGCAGGTGCGGATTGCCCATGAGGAGCAGGCGGATGCGGTGAGCCATGGAGCCACCGGCAAGGGCAATGATCAGGTCCGTTTTGAAATGGCCTATCTGGGCATTGATCCCAGGCTGACCATTATCGCTCCCTGGCGCATCTGGAAGCTCAACTCCAGGACCAAGCTGATCGCCTATGCGGAAAAGCACGGCATTCCCATCCCGGTGACCAAGGAGAAGCCCTACAGCTCCGATGAAAATCTGCTGCATATCAGCTTTGAAGGGGGTATCTTGGAGGACCCGTGGAACGAGCCGGAGGAGTCGATGTTCAAGCTGACCCGCTCGCCGGAGAAGGCGCCTGACAGGCCGAGCTATATCGAGCTGACCTTTGAGCAGGGCAATCCGGTGGCCATCGACGGCGAAAAACTGCCGCCCGCGGCCATGCTGGGCCGTTTGAATGAACTGGGCGGGGTGAACGGCATCGGCCGCCTTGACCTGGTGGAAAACCGTTTTGTCGGCATGAAATCCCGCGGCGTTTACGAGACGCCGGGCGGCACCATTCTGCGCATCGCCCACCGGGATCTGGAGACCATCACCCTGGACCGGGAGGTGATGAAGATCCGGGACAGCCTGGTACCCCGCTACTCGGAACTCATCTATAACGGCTTCTGGTTCTCGCCGGAGATGAAGCTGCTGCAGAAGACCATGGATACGGCCCAGGAAACGGTGAGCGGCCTGGTCCGGCTGAAACTCTACAAGGGCAACTGCATTCCGGTGGGCCGCAAGTCGGACCAGTCCCTGTACCAGGCGAGCTTTGCCACCTTTGAGGAGGACGCGGTCTACACCCAGGCGGATGCCGGCGGTTTTATCAAGCTCAATGCCCTGCGCATGACCATGCAGGCGTTACGAAAAGTCTGACTGGTCTGACTGGTCTGACTGGTCTGACTGGTCCGACTGGTCCGACTGGTCCGACTGGTCTGACTGGTCCGACTGGTCTGACTGGTCTCACTGGTCTGATGTTTGATCAGCTGGGACCAACGGGGCAGGATGAGATGAAGAATTGTCCAACCGGGCCAGTAGGACCAGTATACGACTAATAGGACTAATAGGACCAGTAGGACCAGTACGACTAATAAGACCAGTAAGACCAGTAAGACCAGTAGGACCAGTAAGACTGAAAAAAATATGACAAACGAAAAAAAACTGTGGGGAGGGCGTTTCACCGGGAAAACAGCCGCCTCGGTGGAGGCCTTCACCGCCTCCATTCATTATGACCGCAGGCTTTTCCGGCAGGATATCGCCGGCAGCCAGGCCCATGCAAAAATGCTGGTCAGGCAGGGGCTGATCACGGCCGAGGAAGGCGAACAGATCCGCAAGGGTCTGGCTGAAATCGAGCAGGAGATCGAGCAGGGCGTCTTTGTCTTCAGGCCGGAGCTGGAAGATATTCATATGAATATCGAAAAGGCCCTGGCGGACAGGATTGGCCCGGCCGGCGCCAGACTGCACACTGCCCGCAGCCGAAACGATCAGATCAATCTGGACCTGCGCCTGTATCTGCGGGAGGAGACCGAGCGACTGGTGGAGCTGTTGACCGGGGTGCGGCGCTCCTTTGTCCGGCTGGCCAGGAGATATCTCGGCGCGGTGATGCCCGGCTATACGCATCTGCAGCGAGCCCAGCCGGTGCTGATCTCCCATCATATGCTGGCCTATTATGAGATGTTCGGCCGCGACCAGGAACGGCTGCGCGATTGCGCCAAACGAATCAACGTGCTGCCCCTGGGCGCCGCGGCCCTGGCCGGTACCGGCCTGCCCATTGACCGGGAATTTGTTGCCGCAGAGCTTGGCTTTCCGGCGGTCAGCGCCAACAGCATGGACACGGTGGGGGACCGGGATTTCGCCGTGGAGTTTGTCAGCGACTGCACCCTGATCCAGCTGCATCTGAGCCGGCTGTCCGAGGAGCTGGTGCTCTGGTCCAGCAGCGAATTCCGCTTTGTCGAGCTGGCCGACAGCTTCTGCACCGGCAGCAGCATCATGCCCCAGAAGAAAAACCCCGACATCCCGGAGCTTATCCGCGGCAAAAGCGGGCGGGTGGTGGGCAATCTGATGGCGCTGATCACCATGCTCAAAGGTCTGCCGCTCACCTATAACCGCGATCTGCAGGAGGACAAGGAGCCGGTCTTTGATACCCTGGATACCGTAAGCCAGGGGCTGGCAATCACCGCCGAACTGCTGGCCAATATGAAGTTCAATACGGCCCGCCTGGAGGATGCCACCCAGACCGGCTATATGACGGCAACCGATCTGGCCGATTATCTGGTGATGAAAAACGTGCCGTTCCGGCAGGCCCATGCCATTGTCGGCCAGGCCGTGGCCTACTGCGTGAAAAAGAAAAAGGAACTGATCGAGCTTAACCTGGATGAACTGCGGCAGTTTTCCGCGGCCATTGATGAGGGTGTTTTTGCCGTGCTGACCGTAAAAGGCTCGGTTGACAGCCGCCGTTCCATGGGCGGCACCTCCAGCTTCAGAGTGAAGGAGGCTCTGGAGAAGGCGGAAAGGGACCTGGGGATGTAAGCCATGAGCCGATTCGGGTCTGCCATAGCACTTTGTTGTCTGCTGCTGCTTTTTGCCGGCTGCGGGAGAAAAACTCTGCCCATTCCTCCCCAAGCCGCCATCCCGGTGCCGATTGCCGATTTGAGCCGCACCCTGGATGACCAGGGCGTCACCCTGAACTGGACCTATCCCGCCTTTGCCGAATCCGGCGAAAAAATAGATAACATCAGGACATTTACGCTTTATAAAAGCGAGGCGGCCCCGGAAGATTTCTGCCCGGACTGCCCGGTGCAGTATGACACGGTGATCACCCTGAGCGCGGCCGGCGTGCAGCCAGGCGCCAAGCTCACCTATGCGGACACTGCCTTGAAAAAAGATTACCGCTATACCTATAAAGTGGTGTCCGGGTCGGGCTGGAATATTGTCAGCGATGACTCAAACAAGGTTGCCTTCTGGTGGGAGACCCCGCTGCCGCCCCCCATCGGGCTGACGCTGCAGGTTGCCGACCAGCGGCTGATCCTCGGCTGGCAGCCGGTGACCGCTCTGTATGACGGCACCCCGGTCACCGAGCCGGTTCGCTATCAGGTCTTTCGCAGCAATAAAGGTCAAGAATTTGCCAAAATCGGCGAACCGGTTGACGGCCTTTCCTATATCGATCAGGGGCTGACCAACGGCAGGAAGTATTTTTACCGGGTGAGGGCGGTCCGCACGGTCGATGACACCGAATTGCCCGGTGCGCCAAGCGAGGTGATCGCAGGCATGGCGGTGGATGTGCTTGCTCCCGTGCCGCCGGAAAAATTCACCACCGTGGCCACCGGTGACGGAGTGAAAATCCTCTGGGAGAACGTCGCCCAGCAGGGCGTGGCCGGTTTCCGCATCTACCGGCGCGAGGCCGGTAACCAGGAAATGGAGCTGGTGGGCGAGGCGGACAGGTCTTCCTTCTCCTATACCGACCGCAGTCTGCCGCCGGGCAAGACGACCCTGTACTATGCCGTGACCGCTATTGATGATGCGGTGCCGCCCAATGAGAGCGCGTTTTCGCGGGAAATTGAATTTGCGCGATGATTTTTTCGGCAGCTCTGCTCATTTGATCAAAATTTTAAATTTGTGAAGAAATGAACCATTTTCAATATAAGAATGATGTCCTTTTCTGTGAGGAGGTGCCGGTTGCCGATATTGCCGCTACGGTGGGCACGCCGTTTTACCTTTACAGCACCGCCACCCTGACCCGTCATTTCCTGGCCTTTGACGGGGCCTTCACCTTGCCCCATATCACCTGTTTCGCCACCAAGGCCTGTTCCAACATCGCCCTGCTTAATCTCTTCAGCAGGCTGGGAGGCGGGGCGGATATCGTTTCCGGCGGCGAGTTGTTCCGTGCCCTGAAGGCCGGGATTGACCCGCGGAAAATCGTCTACTCCGGGGTGGGGAAAAGCGAAGATGAAATGCGTTTTGCCCTGGAATCGAACATCCTGATGCTCAACGTGGAATCACACCAGGAGCTGGAGACCCTGCAGCAGGTCGCCGCAGCCCTCGGCGTGACGGCGCCGGTTTCCTTCCGGGTCAACCCGGATGTGGATCCGAAAACCCATGCCTATATCTCCACCGGGCTGGCCAAAAACAAGTTCGGCATCCCCATCCAGGATGCGCTGGATTCCTATCTTGCCGCCCGGGAGATGAAAAATATTGAGATTATCGGGGTAAGCTGTCATATAGGATCACAACTCACGGATGTATCGCCTTTTGTCGAATCCCTGCAGAAGGTGAAGCTGTTTGTCGAGCGGCTCAGGCAGGCCGGCATCTCCATCTCCTTTGTTGACCTGGGCGGCGGCGTCGGCATCCGTTACAGCGATGAGGAGCCGCCGCTGCCTGCCGCCTATGCCGCGGCCCTGGAACGGGAGATGAATGGCCTTGACTGTACCTTGATCCTGGAGCCGGGCCGGGTTATCGTGGGCAATGCCGGCATTCTGGTGACCAAGGTGCTGTATACCAAGCAGGGCGGCAAGAAATTTGTGATTGTCGATGCCGGCATGAATGATCTGGCCCGGCCCAGTCTGTATGACGCCCATCATGCCATCAGGCCGGTGATCCGCGGCAATGACGAGGAGCTGGCTGACGTGGTCGGTCCCATCTGCGAGAGCGGCGATTTCCTCTCCAGGGGCAAGAAGGTGCCGGTGTGCCGGCGGGGCGATCTGCTGGCCGTTATGAGTGCCGGGGCCTATGGCTTCAGCATGTCATCCAACTATAATTCCCGGCCCCGTGTGCCTGAGGTGCTGGTGGATGGCGAGTCGTTTCATGTCATCCGGCAGCGGGAGACCTATGAGGGCCTGATTGCCGGGGAGAGGATTCCGTAAATAGAGATTACACCTTGCTGGTTTGCCCTGACATTTTGAAAGAAAATAAATTATCTGCTTTTGGTGCAGATCGCTTCCCTGCGGCAGGCAGGATTAAGAAGTAAATCGAAAAAAAATCAGTTATGCTGGCTTCGTTATACCTGCTGCAGGCTCCCGCAGAGGGATACAAAGTCAGAACCGTAAGAAAAGATTATGAATTTTCTCGTTGCATTTACCAAGATGAGCGGCACGGGCAATGATTTCATCATCATTGACCATCGCAAACCATTTCTGGCCAAAGAGGAAATGGGCGCCTTTGCCAAGGCCGTCTGCCGGCGCAAGTTTTCAGTGGGCGCCGATGGTCTGATCCTCATTGAAAATTCCGACCGGGCGGATTTTTGCTGGCAATTTTACAATGCCGACGGCAGCGAGGCCGAGATGTGCGGTAACGGCGCCCGTTGCGCCGCCCGCTTCGCCCACGGCAAGGGCATTGCCCCGGCCAAAATGAGTTTTTTGACCGCTGCCGGCCTCATCCGCGCTGAGATCAAGGGCCTTGGGGTCAAGCTCGCCATGACGCCGCCGGAGGGGCTGGCCCTTAACCATGAGGTGGTGCTGGCTGGGGTTGCCCGCCAGGTGCATTTTCTTAACACCGGGGTACCCCATGCCGTCTGTTTTGTTGACGCCAACCATGGCACGCCGGTCAAGTCCTGGGGAGCCTCCATCCGTTTTCACGAGCTCTTTCAGCCGGCCGGGGCCAATGCCAATTTCGTGGAGGTGCTGGGGCCGGACAGCCTCCATGTCCGCACCTATGAAAGAGGCGTTGAGGATGAGACCATGGCCTGCGGCACGGGGGCGGTGGCCTCGGCGATCATCGGCGGGGTGCTCGGGCTGGTCAGCGCCCCGGTACAGGTGACTACTTCCGGCGGCGAGATGCTTACCATTCACTTTACCCTGGAGGATGAAGGGAAAATTTCGAAGGTTTTTCTTGAAGGTCCGGCCCATTTTATCTATGAAGGGCAGTTAAGCGCCGAGGCCATGCTGTAAGCGAAGATAAAATTTATAAGATGATTTCCAAGAATCAGAGGAGGTAAATATGACACCGTTTCGAGGCGCCTTTGTGGCCATAGTGACCCCGTTTATTGATGGGCAGCTTGATGAACAGGGCTTAAAGGATCTCATAGAGTTTCAGATCAGTAACGGCACCGCCGGCATCGTACCGTGCGGCACCACCGGGGAGTCGGCTACCTTGAGCCATGCGGAGCATCACCGGGTGGTGGAGCTGACCATCAAGACGGTCAACGGCCGGGTTCCGGTCCTGGCCGGCACCGGGTCCAACTCCACGTCGGAAACAATCGAGCTGACCAGGCACGCCAAGGAGGCCGGGGCAGACGGGGCGCTGGTCATTACGCCCTATTACAACAAGCCGTCCCAGGAAGGCCTGTACCAGCATTTCAAGACCGTGGCCGAGGCAGTGGACCTGCCCCTGATTCTCTATAACGTCCCCTCTCGCACCGCCATTGACATGGCTGCCGCCACCGTGGCCCGTTGCGCCGAGGTGGACAACATTGTCGGCATCAAGGAGGCCACCGGCGACATGAACCGGGCCTGTGATGTCATCCGGCGCTGCCCCAAGAATTTCGCCGTCCTGTCCGGTGATGATTTCACCTCCCTGTCCCTGGTGCTGCTGGGCGGCACCGGCGTGATTTCCGTCACCTCCAATGTGCATCCCAAGGGCATGTCCGACCTGATGAGCGCCGCCTTGGCAGGTGACGTGGCCAAGGCCCGGGAGATTCAATACCGGCTCTTCCCGCTCATGGGCGCCATGTTTTATGATACCAACCCGGTGCCGGCCAAGAAGGCGCTGGAGCTGATGGGCAAGATTAAATCCGGTACTCCGCGCCAGCCGCTGTGGCAGATGGGTGAAGAACCCATGAACCGCATGAAGGCCGTGCTGAAAGAAATGAATATGATTTGATTGATGGATGCGTAAAAACTGGAAATTGACCACAGAGAGCACGGAGCTGACTGGCTGTAATAAAAAATATTTTTCTGTAATCTCTGGCGCTTTGTGGTGAAAAAAAGACTTTTGGCGAGTTCATCATAATTGTTTTTGGCCAAATGGAGAAAAAGATATGACAAAAGTCATTGTGGCCGGAGCTTCCGGCCGGATGGGAAAGCGGGTTGGCTACATGGTGACCCAGAATCCCGCGCTGCAGCTGGTCGGCGGTTTTGAGCAGGCCGGCAATCCGGCAGTGGGAAAGGATATGGGCGAGGTGGGCGGATACGGGCCGGTGGGTGCGGTCATTGCCCCTGATCTGTCGGCAGTGATCGATACCTGCGACGTGATCATTGACTTCACCTTTCATACCGCCACCATGGGCTTTGCCAGGATCGCCGCCCAGCACAAAAAGGCCATGGTCATCGGCACCACCGGGCTGAGCCAGGAGAATCTGGCGGAACTCAAAGAGCTGGCCGGAGAGATTCCCATTGTGCAGGCGCCCAATATGGCGGTGGGGGTCAATGTGCTGTTTAAAATCACCCAGAAGGTGGCTGCCATCCTGGGCAACGATTATGACATTGAGATTGTCGAGGCCCACCACCGGATGAAAAAAGACGCGCCCAGCGGCACGGCCTTAAAGCTTGGCGAGATGGCCGCCCTCGGGGTGGGCCGGGATCTGCGTAAAGTCGGCGTTTTTGAGCGCAACGGCATCATCGGCGAGCGGACCAGGGAGGAAATAGGCATCCAGACCATCCGCGGCGGCGATATCGTCGGCGAACACACCGTCTATTTTGCCGGGCCGGGGGAGCGGATTGAACTGACCCACCGGGCCCACAGCCGGGACAATTTTGCCCGGGGCGCGGCCGTGGCCGCTGCCTGGATCGCCGGCAAGGCCAACGGCATGTACAGCATGTTCGATGTGCTGGGGCTGGCCGATCTCTAAAAGCGGTGCCGCCCTACGTTGCCCAAGATTGTCCGTTGCCGGAGACCCTTCCCGTGGCACAGGCCTTTATCGGACTCGGTTCCAACCTCGGCGACGGGCGCGGCAATCTGCTTGCCGCCTGGCAAAGGCTGCAGGCAGAGGCGGGACGGGCGGTGGCCCTTTCCCCGCCCTTTCTGACGGAACCGGTGGGCATGGAAAGCGAGCAGCTGTTCACCAATGCCGTGGGGCTGCTGGAAACCCGGCTTGCGCCGCAGGCGCTTCTTGATAAAATGATGGATATTGAAGCCGGTCTGGGGCGCGACCGGCAAAAGGGCAGGGACCGGACGGTGGATCTTGATCTGCTCTATTATGACGAGGTGGTGATCAGGACCGCCTCGCTCACCCTGCCCCATCCTGAAATCGCCAACCGCAGTTTTGTGCTTGCGCCGCTTGCTGCGGTGGCGCCGTTGCATGTCCATCCCGTCCTGGGCCTGACATCGCTTGCCATGCTGCAGAGGCTTGGCCGGCAAACCGGGGTGAGGCGGATCTCCTGGGAGAAAACATGAGCCCGTTGCGTATTATTATTCTGGCAGCCCTGTGTTATATTCTCTACCGGCTGCTTTTTGCCGGCAAAAAAAGGGAGAAGCCGCCATCCAGGCCTGTCTCCCCCGGTTCCCCCGCAGTCCAGGACGTGCTGGTGGAAGATCCGGTCTGCCATACCTATGTGCCGCAAAAGCAGGCGATTCAGGCTGCGAAAGACGGCAAAATTTACTATTTCTGCAGTGAAAAGTGCTGCCAAACTTTTTTAGCGGGTAAAGGAGAACAACAATGAAGTTTTTTATTGATACAGCCAATATTGAAGAAATCAAAAAAGGGGTGGAAATGGGCATGGTTGACGGCGTAACCACCAATCCCTCCCTCATTGCCAAGGAAAAGAAACCTTTTGAAAAGATATTGAAAGAAATCTGCGCCACGGTGGATGGCCCCATCAGCGCCGAGGTGGTCAGCCTCGATGCGGAAGGCATGCTGGTTGAGGGCCGGCAGCTTGCCTCCCTGCACAAGAACATCGTCATCAAGGTGCCGATGATCACCGAAGGCCTCAAGGCGGTCAAGCAGTTTGCCGCCGAAGGGATCAAGACCAATGTGACCCTGGTTTTTTCCGCCACCCAGGCCCTGCTGGCCGCCAAGGCCGGGGCAAGCTTTGTCAGCCCCTTTGTCGGCAGGCTTGATGATATCTCGTTGACCGGCATGGACCTGGTAAGCGATATCATGACCATTTATGACAACTACGGTTACCAGACCGAGGTGATCGTCGCCAGCATCCGCAACCCGGTGCATGTGCTGGACGCAGCGCTCATCGGCGCCGATATCGCCACCATCCCCTATAATGTCATTGCCCAGCTGGCCAAACACCCCCTGACGGACCTCGGCATGGAAAAATTTCTGGCGGATTGGGAAAAAAGAAAAAAGTAAGCTGACGGGAGATTTTTTTAGAACTATAATAAATCCATGTCTACTTTGCTGAGGTCATGGATTATTATGGCGGTGCTGTGGGCCTTTTGCCCGGCGGTTTCATTCGCGACCATGTATACTTTTGTGGATGAAAACGGGGTGATACATTTTTCCAATGTGCCCAATGACCGCCGCTACGTGAAGGTGGAGACCCAGTCCCGCAGCCAGCTCAGGGCTCCCACCCCCAGGTATATCAACCTGCGGGAGTATGAGCATTATATCAGATCGGTGGGCAGCCGCTACCAGGTTGATCCGCTGCTCATCCGGGCGGTGATCAAGGCCGAGTCGAATTTTGATGCCTTGGCCCTCTCCTGCAAGGGCGCCCAGGGGCTGATGCAGCTCATGCCCGGCACGGCTAGGGACATGCGGGTTTCCGACCCCTTTGATCCCCAGGACAATATCAACGGCGGCACCCGCTATCTGCGAAAAATGCTCAACATCTTTGACGATGATCTGCATCTCGCTCTGGCGGCATATAATGCCGGCCCTGAAGTGGTAAAAAGCATCGGCCGCAT
>Ga0172380_10005006_pt1 | contig 16474 bp, 17 predicted proteins | sample Leawe162metaG_FD_119747 | JGI IMG/M metagenome (GOLD analysis project Ga0172380, IMG submission 119747) | Leachate microbial communities from a municipal landfill in Southern Ontario, Canada - Leachate well 162 metaG | ecosystem: Engineered > Solid waste > Landfill > Unclassified | place...
GTCTGCCGATAATAAGTTTTAGATGCGGGACGGACGGGACTCGGACCCGCGACCTCTGCCGTGACAGGGCAGCGCTCTAACCAACTGAGCTACCGTCCCAACTTGTATTTTTATAACAAAAAATCTCTAAACGAGACTAAAATTATCCTAACAAATTAAGTGTTTTAAGTCAATCTCTATATTTTTCCTCTCTGCCTTGAAGCTTCAAATAAAATTATAGCTGTACTAACCGAAACATTTAAAGAATCAATTTTTCCATTCATCTTTATTTTTATCTTTTCGTCAGCTGTCTTAAGCCATTCATCACTTAAACCCTTATCTTCTGCGCCCATAACAATGGCGCAACCAACTTTATAATTAATTTCCGTATATTCTTTTTTTGTGTCCGGCGTAGTAGCAAATATTTTGATTTTATTATTTTTACAAAACTCAACCGTTTCCTTAATTGAGCTTAAAACCGTCGGCACAGTAAAAACCGTGCCTTGGCTAGCGCGAATAACGTTGGGATTATATATATCAGTTTTAGGATCATTAATAATAATCGCGTCTACTCCAACCGCATCTGCCGTTCTTAAAATTGCGCCTAAATTACCCGGTTTTTCTACCGCTTCTAAAACAATAATTAACGGCTTCGCGCTTAATTTTATATTTTTTAATTTTTCCTGTTTAGCTTTTGCTACTGCTAAAAATCCGTCGGGATTTTCCCGATAAGCTATTTTATCAAAAACTTTTTTAGAAACTTCAATTATTTTTTCTTCATCAACACCTAATTCTTGTTTTATATAATCCTGGCAATAAAATAAATTTTCAATTTCAACTCCGCCTTTTAGCGCTAAATTTATTTCGCGCCAGCCTTCAATTAAAAACAAACTTTGCTGTTTTCGCTCTCGACTAGCCTCGCGCAACTTAACAAGATTTTTAATTTTTTCATTCTGCACGCTCTCTATGATCATATCAATTAATTAATCAAATTAAAATTTAATGGCCGTATAGCCCCGCCCTTCACGAAGAGCGGGGCGCTATTAAATTTTTATTTGATACATTATATTTTGAAAATATTATTTATCCCTTTAGGGGAAAACTTTTTTAAAAAGTTCTTAAAGGTTTTTTTTCTTTTTTTCTTGAAGATAAGCAATATATGAATAACCAATAGTACCTACTAATAATATTACCATAGTGATTATAAAAACCGCTAATTTCCAACTATTAGGCACAATAATTCCTACCATCATTAATAAGCCGGCCAAAATAAACATTTTACCTCCGACACGATGCGTTTTATTCCAAACTTCTTCGCTAGACATTGTCCAAGGCGTTTTAATACCAACAAACCAATTTCGTTTTAATTTAGCCATGTAATTACCCATAATTATAAACAAAAAACCAATCATAATCGGCGTAATAATACCAACTGGTAAATTATAACCCAAACCATTAAGACACATTAAAAAATACACAACAACCATCATGGCTAAAATTATATTTTAAAAATGTGGTAAACTTTACTGAATTGCTCATAGCGTTCTTTTCTCGGATCTAAATAAGGTATAAGCAAAAACATAAAATACATACCGATGATAATTAACGGAAAAATAATCGCTTGCATTGGTCCGGAGCCCCAGCCATCAACTTCACCGGCAAAATTCCAATGAGTTGCAATGCGTTCCGGCAAATTATTATAGAAAAATACAGAAGCCGCCGCGGTTAAAATAAGTAAAGCTAAAGAAAAAAATTCAGTTTTTATAGTTGGTTTAATTGGATTAGACATAGATTTAATTTAAAAAAGTTTTCAAAGATTTTATTTTTTAAAAAATTTAATTAATTTTTCCGCCATTTCTTCAAACACGCTTAAATTAAGAGAATAAATAATCTCTTGACCTCGTCTTCGGCTACTAACTAAATCGGCTTGTTTTAAAACATTCAAATGATGCGATAGTGAAGGCAGGGTAATATTAAAATTTTTTCCAAGCTCTCCAGCCGCCATATCTTTTTTCTTTAGTAATTCTAAAATTTTACGCCTAGTCGGATCAGACAAGGCTTGTAAAGTAATATTTAAAGTCATATAAAATGTTTAGATATTTAGACAACTATCTAAATTATATCATGCCTATTAATTTTGTCAAGAAGTTATAAAAAGGCAACGCCCCTCGTCAAAGTTTGACGAGGGGCGAGAAGGGGCCCGTTCTGGGAACAATTTCATCGGTAATATTTCAAATTCTAATTTATAATAATTTGTTTTCTTTGTTTTTTTCTTCAGCTTCATTTTGCAATCGGCGTTCTTTAACTAATTCACGATTCACCCATAAAAGCCAAGCTACCACACCAACTAAAAACAAAATAAATAATACTAAGCTTAATTTTAATTTTCCTTGATTAAATTCACCTTCATTAATCATACCGCGATTATTTTTTGACTTACCTTTTATGCTGCCACCAAAAAAATCTTTAATTTTTTCTAAACTGCTTCCATCCGCCTGTTTTATTTCGTTGTCTTGCGACTCTGTTTGTTCTATTGTAAGTTCTGATGCTTTTTCTTCAACCGCATCTGAATTTTTAGATATAACCGGCGCTTCAGTATTAGCGACATTACTATTTTCCTCTTGAGCTGACTCAGCAATAGCTGAATTTTTAGTTGAAAAATAAGCTATATTTGACCAATCACTTTGCTTGCCTAGCTGATCAACTGCTACGGCATAAACTAAATGACTACCTCTAGTTAATGGCCTGGTCGGTTTATACGCAAAATTAGCTGTACCACTTTTATCGTTTTTTACCTGAAATTCCCCATTAAACTTTTTATCAATATAAACTTTAACTTTAGAATCGTTTTTCGCTAAACCAACTATAAATGGCTTGCTATCGGTTGTGTTACTATTAACTACCGGTTTTAACATAGTCGGCGCCGGCATTGGCGCTTCAATATTAAAATAAAAAATTTCTGAGGGTTGGCTAGTTTTTCCCAAACTATCTTCAGCCACCGCATAAACTTCATGCTGACCGCGACTTAAATTTAAAAATGGCTCATAAGCAAAATTGGCTGTACCGCTTTGATGATTTAAAATTTTAGTTTTACCATTATAAATACCATCAATAAAAATTTTAACAAAACTGCCACTCTTAGTTAAACCGATAATCAGTGGCTTTACTTTAGCAGTAATAGTTTTTTCATTCGGCGCGATTAAAGTTGGTGCTGGTAATACATTAACTGTAAATTTTACTTCGTTTGACGGCGCTGATAAAACTAAAGAGGTTTTATCTTTAGCTATAGCCATAACCATATGCGTACCATCGGCTAATTTTTCAGCTTCTTTGTATTGAAAATTAAAACCTAATTCATTTTTTTCAGCAATTACTTCAGTTTTAGCCTGGCCAACAAAATTACCATCTAAATAAATTAAAACTTCACTTTCTCTAGGCGCTATGCCCATCATAGTGAAGTTCTCTCCTCCAACAAATTTAGTTATTTCCGGTGCTATTACCTCGGCTCGCGCTTCCAAACAAAAAATTGCAGAAAAAAACAAAACGAGGCCTAGACATAACAAACTTTTTAATACTTTCATGGTGTTGAAAATTTATTATTACAGCCCCCTTGTTTATTGTTTAAAATAATTTTTCTATTATAGGGCTAAAAGGATTAAATCAGCTAGGCCAACTCGTCCTTTTAGCCCTAATAAGAAAATTTTGAAAATTTTACCGCGAAACCCAGAAACTGTCTCTGACAATTTCTTAGAACTAAAAAATATTCACGGTGATTTCAGTTTAACCGCTAAGAATAAGGCGCGTCAAGTGTATGGCAAGTTAATAAAATGTTATTAAACGCTAATAACTTGTTAATAAGTAAGTGCATAAATCTCTAACATTTTTATATTACATCTCTATAATGTTTTATCTTGGCTGTTTTTTTAATATGATTGATATCCACAGTAATTAAATCGGCTCTGATTTCTTTATTAAATAAATTTTTGTTGCTAATGTACATTTCTATACCCAATCTAAATCTTTCTAGTTTAGTAAATTGAAAAGCATTTTCCGCTGGTCCATAAAATTGGCTAACTCTTGTTTTTACTTCAATAAATACAACTAGATCATCTTGTAACGCCACAATATCAAGCTCTTGATAACTTAATTTAACATTAGTATCAATAATTTTATAACCATGCTTAATTAAGTAATTTTTGGCTAATGTTTCACCAAATTTTCCTATTTTTTGATTATGTGTCATTAATTTTTTATTAAAAAAGGGCTGTAAAACAGCCCTTATATTTAAATTACTAAAATCAATCTATGGAATATACTTTTTAAATTCTTTTTCTTTTTCTAGCTGCGCTCTTCGACTAGGTATTTTTATAACAATTTTAACAATAAAGAAAAGCCAAACTAGCATACTAATAGCCCAAAGTAAAAACCAAAAACGAGCGGATAAAAACGGCACCATTTCATAATTAAAGAATGTTAGCAACAAGCCAAGCGCGGCATTAGTTATGAAAAAAGTATTTAAACTGCTCCAAAAAGCAGAATATAAACCTTTAGACCATCTTTTTTTAATAATTCCACTGACAATAGATAAAATAACTAATAGAACAATAAAACCTAAAACTATTTTTAGAGATAAGCCGGAAAACGCACCCGGTCTAGCACTAAACCAAAAATTCAATGTTAAAAAATTTCCCATATTGTTTAATAAATTTTATAATTTTGTATAAATCAGCCCGTAATGATAAGGTCCGGCCTCAAATTCATCATCCGGCCTTAGTCCAAATTTTTTAGCCGCATTTTCAACTAAGTCTTTTTTTACCCTTTCTTCGGCTGGCGGACCAAACGGCGCGGCAATATTTTTCCATTCAACAATAACTAATTTGCCATTTTTTTTCAACAACCTAATTGACTCTCTTAAAATTTCCGCGCGCTTATGAGATTGATATAAAGTATTAATTAACAAACCAACATCTAAACTACCGGCTTCAATTTTAGTAGCACCAAATATTTCTAAATCACTCCAAACTGTTTTAATATTAGGAAGATTTTCTACACGTGCACGTTTATTAATCGCTTCTAGAGCGGTTCTTAAAATATCAACCGCATACATAATCCCCTTTTTTCCCACTATCTTTGCTCCAGGAAAAACAAAATGACCAGAAGAACCGCAGCCGAGGTCGGCAACTTTCATTTTTTCTTCAATTTTAGCTCTCTCAAAAAGCAAATTAACATCAATTAGTGTGTTACCCCCTGTTGATCCTGGCATATAATGAAATTTAGAATAAAAATTTAGGCTAAATATAGTATTTAGCGACAATTTTCTGTTATGCTCTTATTATAAAATAATTTTTATTTTAAAACAAGCTCCACTCATTAATTAATTACTTAACTTTATTAAAACTTAAACGATGAATCGCACACGGACCGTATTGCTTTATTTTTTCTAAATGTAATTTAGTGCCATAACCTTTGTGTTGGCTAAAACCGTAATCTGGATATAATTGATCCATCTCTTGCATTATATGATCTCTTGTCACCTTAGCAATAATTGAGGCCGCGGCAATAGCAAAAAGTCTTTCATCGCCCTTAATATAAACTTGTTGCGGAGTTGAGTAATTTGGTAATTTCATTGAGCCATCAATTATAATAAAGTCTGGTTTATTTTTTACAGAACTAATTGCTTTCTTCATAGCTAAAAATGTTGCCTGTAAGATATTAATTCTATCTATTGTTTTATGATCGCAAATTCCAATACCAACTTCAATAAAATTTTTTTTAATCACTTCAAATAATTCTTCTCTTTTTTTAGCGCTTAATTTTTTTGAATCATTAACTTCTAATAAGTCATTATTTATGCTAATATTAGCATTAAAAATAACACAGGCGGCTACCACTGGTCCGGCCAAAGGTCCTCGTCCAGCTTCATCTAAGGCGCCTATTATTTTATACCCTTGAGAAAATAATTTTTTTTCTTCAATTAAATCAAACATAAAAATTACTTTAATTGCATATTACACAATTGGGCTAAATTTATAAAATTTAGCCCAATATAATATATAGAATTTTATTTTTTATTTATTTACCCATCTGCAAATATTTATAAGCTGATAGAGCGGCTACTGCTCCTTGCCCACAACCAATAATAATTTGTTTAAATTCGCTTTGAGTAACATCGCCGGCGGCAAAAATTCCATCACAACTAGTTTTATTATTTAAGTCCACAACAATCTGCCCTAAACTATCTCTTTTTACTAAGTTAGCCAATAACTCAGTTTTAGGCTCATGTCCAATTTCAACAAATAAACCATCAACTTCTAATTCTCTTGACGTTTTATCAATATTATTAATTATTTTTAATTTTTTTAATTTCGTATCACCTATTATTTCAAAAATTTCGCTACTTAATATTATTTCCACGTTACTTTTGCTCCTGACCGCGGAAATTAGACTTTCAAAAGCTCTTAATTGTGGTTCGTTACAAACTAAATAAACTCTATTAGCAATTTTTGACATTATTTCAGCCGCATCTAACGCTGAATTGCCGCCACCAGCCACAACTACATTTTTTCCTTTAAACAATGGTCCATCGCAATTAGCACAATAACTTATTCCTCTACCAGTTAGCTCTTTTTCTTTATCTAAATTTAACTGTCTTGGCGCAAGGCCCATGGCAACAATAATTGTTTTAGCAGAATAACTATCTTTACCGGCTTCAATTAAAAAGCTACCATCATTATTTTTATTAATTTTTTTTATTTCATCAACTTTAATATCAACGCCTAACGTTTTTACTTGTTGTCTCATTTTATTTATTAAATCAACACCAACAACAAACTCCATTCCTGGATAATTTTTTATATCAGAGGCCCAAATAACTTGACCTCCTATATTTTTAGAAATTACTAGCGTCTTCATCATTCTTCTAGCGGCATATATGGCCGCGGTCATTCCTGTTGGACCAGCCCCAATAATTATTGTATCAAACATAAATTTAAAAAATTAACAAATTATCATTATTTACCCCCAACTTATCCACTTAAATAAATTTCACTAATATTAGATACTTATAGAAACTTAAGTCCACAAATTTGTGGACTTATCCCCGGCTTGCTTCAAAAATTTAAAGTCCACAAATTTGTGGACTTTAATATCTAGTTATTTATTATTTGTAATTAATTGTTCCATTTCTTCTTTGTCACAATAATTATTTTTACGATCAACAACTTTACCATTTTTAAAGACTAAAAATGTTGGAACGCCCATAATATCATATTTAGTTACTATATCCTGGCTTTCTTCTATATTGAATTTTCCAATTTTAACATTTTTATCTTTATTCTCTTCAATTATTTCATCTACAATAGGGGACATTAATTTACAAGAACCACACCATGGAGCAAAAAAATCAACCAACACTAATCCGGAAAAATCCTCAACTTCTGACTTAAAATTATCTTTATTAAAAATCATATGTTTATATTAAAATTTTGAGAGTTTTTGATAGAACAAAATAACTTGTTCAACCTGTTTGTGGACCATAAGGGACTTGAAGGGGCAGAAGCCCCACGCCGACACACAATGATTCTATACTCTTATGTTCCACATAAATTTACATTAATAATATTAATGTAAATTTATGAGTGTGGACCATAAGGGACTTGAACCCTTGACCTCTTCCATGCCATGGAAGCGCTCTACCAGCTGAGCTAATGGCCCATAAATTTTACAAATAAAGATAAAATTATTTAATTTTAGCCAAAAAACAATATTTAGTTTAATATTAGCCAAAATAGCTAATATTAGCTAAAATAATTTAAAACATTTCAATTTTTGTGCCCTTGGCAGGAATCGGACCTGCGTCTAGGGCTTAGGAGTCCCTTGTTCTATCCACTGAACTACAAGGGCTAATATGTGCCCAATAGTCACCCCTAAAACCAAATAAACTATCAATCTGCTTAAAAGTTAAGCAACTTTCTCCTAAGCTCTAAAGTTGCTTAATTATGCCTCGGCTACCTATGTATAAATCTAAAAAAATAACACCAATTTTAGGCGTTTTAATTGTTGCCCTGTTAAATAAATTTATCACCTTTATTATCTATACTGATATTATATTTAAAAGATATTAAAATAGCAAATTAATTTATATCTTATCCATTGAAATTATATAATAACTCAAATATTTTATTTTGACAAACTGGCCAGACTTACATAGAATTAGTATAGTTAAGTTTTAAACCATATATCTTTAAATCATTTAATAATTTACATATATTTTATGTTTAACAAACAAGGACAAGGAGAAGTTTTTAATGAATTTGAAACTGTTATAGGGCCATCAGTTAAAGTTAAGGGCGATTTTAACGGTCAAGGAAACATTATTGTAGAGGGTGTAGTTGATGGTAGCCTAAAAACTAATGGCAGCTTAGAGGTTGGTAAAACAGCCAAAATAACTGCCGACGTAGAAGCTAAAGAGGCTAAGATCGGTGGTCATGTTGCCGGCAATGTAAAAATAAAAGGTTTTCTTGAGGTTACGGCTACAGCAAAAATTTCTGGCGACATTGAAACCTCAAGTTTATCAATCGAGCGGGGAGCTATCTTTAACGGCAAGTGTGTTATGATAACCGGGGTTGAAGAAATTAAAAAAATAAATAAAGAAAAATAAAAACTGGCTTAAGTTTTTTCTACTTCCATGAACATTTTTATTTATGATTCTTTTTTGAATCAAAAAAAATATAATCGTTTGTTGGCACGTATTGAAACTAGAATCACAGACTTAGAACTAAACGGAAAAATTTTCAGACTTAGTCCAACTATAAATGTCCAAGAAATAATTAGCAATGAGCTTAAACGCGGCGCTAAAACTATTGTCGCGGTCGGTAATAATAAACTTGTTAATCAAATTATAAATTCCTTGGCCGGCAACCAAGTTCCTTTAGGTATTATACCAATCGGCGAAGATAATAATGACATTGCAAAAAGTTTAGGCATTGAATCAATTGAAACTGCTTGCGATATTCTATCGGCTCGATTATTAACTAAGCTTGATTTAGGATTAGCTAATCAAACATATTTTTTGTCTAATGTTAGCATTAATAATCAAGGAACGGTTATTGACATGAATAAAAATTATACTATTGAAACTACAGAAAAAGGTTTAATTTATGTCTTTAATTTAATCGGTGAACAAATTAAATTTCCATCTAATGTAAAATTTATTCCTAATGATGGACTTTTAGAATTAGTTGTTAACACTCGCAGTAATAAAAGTTTTTTTACAACTGAAGATCACCAATCAATTTTTAAAATTAAAAAAATTACTATTCATAATTTAAAAAATAAATTAACTTTAGACAACTCAATTACCATGTCTACGCCAACCGAAATTTCAGTTGTTAAAAAACATTTAACTGTAATAGTTGGAAAAAATAAAAAATTTTAAAATAACAAAATATAAAAACAGCCCTTAAATAATTAGGCTGTTTTTTTGTTTGCTAAAATCTTATATTTTATCTTTCTGTTTAAACAAATAAAGTTGTTGTAAAGCGGTTAAGACGGTAGTGATCAACCAATAAAGCGCCAAGCCGCCAGGAAAAGATAGACCAATAAAAACAGTTAAAGCCGGCATCATATAAACCATTTGTTTATTCATAATTGCCATCATGTCTTCATCTTTAGCGCCAGCACCTTTAACTTCTGGTCGTTTAGTAACCATCATTTTTGCCTGCCAAAATTGTGCTAAACCAGCCAAAATAGCTAAAACTACATTTGGTTTTGCTAAATTTATAAAACCTAAAGATATAGTGTTAATAATTTCCGGTCGATAAATAAAAGAGTAGACCAACTCAAGAGACTTTCCGCTTAAACCATCTCTAAAAACCATAAAAACCGCCCACAGAAAGGGGAGTTGAATTAATAAGGGCAAACAAGAAGAAAATGGGTTTACTTTCTCTTGCTTATATAATTGCATCATGGCTCGACCCTGTTCTTCTTTATTATCTGCGTATTTTTTCTTAATTTCATCTATCTTTGGCTGTAATCCCTGTAAAGATTTCTGCGACTTTATTGACTGTTTGGATAATGGCAGCAAGATTAATTTAATAATCACAGTCATAATTATTATAGCCAAGCCAATATCATGCCCAGGGACAATATTATATAAAAAAACCAAAAGATTAAGTATTGGTCGATAAAAAATAAGATTAAAGATTTCAGACATAAATAATAAAGTTATTTTAGAGGATCAAAACCTCCAGAATTAAATGGATTACAACGTAAAACTCGCCAAACAGCTTTAATTCCACCTTTAATAAAACCATATTTCTCTATTGCTTGAATAGCATATTCGGAACAGGTTGGATGAAAACGGCAAAAACCATTAGGATAGAAAAATTTAAAAATGCCATGATCAAAAGAAAGCGTTTTTTGATAAATTTTTAAAATTTTTACCGCGATATAACGTGGGTAAAATTTAAACATGCCTTCTATTTTATTTAAATAATTTTAGCGTAAATAACATTCTTTCTAATTCACTTTTTATGCATTTATACTCTTGATTCAACGCCAAAGGAGAAACTAAAATAACCAAATCAAACCCAGTAATAAGATTTTTATCAAATTCTTTTATAACAGCCCTAATTTGTCTTTTTAATTTATTTCTTTCAGTGGCTTTTTTGCTAACTTTAGTGCTAATTACAATGCCGTAACGATTAAAATCTAATTCATTGGCTAATACTTTTGTGCGAAAAATTTTAGTATAAAAAGATTTTCCTAGTTTAAATATTTTTTTAAAATCTTTTTCCTTAACTAGGCGAAGTCGTTTAACTAACATAATAATTTAAAAAACGAACAGTTAAAATTAAAAATTTAAACCGACTCAAAATAATATACTCAAGTATCTATTTAGTTAGTTTTTTTCGACCTTTAGTTTTTCTCCTTTTAATAACATTTCTGCCATTTTTTGTCTGCATTCTTGCTCTAAAGCCATGTTTCTTTTTGGCTCGTTTTTTGTTTGGTTGATAAGTTCTTTTTGGCATAAAAATAAATTTACCCCATTAAACAATTTTGCTCCCAGCAAAATTAATGTCAAACGCTATTTAATAGGGTAGATATAATTAATAAAAAATAAATATATGATTTTATCTCAAATAAAACATAACATTTAAACTTTTTAAAGTCAAACAAAAAGATATTATTTAATGAATTTTTTAAATAAAATAATAAAAAAATCTTTTCCACTATTTATTCACAACTTGTAAACATTATAGTCTATTTTACATTTATAATTAAGCTGTTATAATGCCTATTGAAATAAGTTTATTGATTATTTATTCTTAATTTTATATCATTTTTGATATTTTAGTTTAAAAAATAAATTATAATCCTCTCTCTATGAACAATGAACAACTTTGGCAAGCTATTTTAGGTGAAATTGAGCTAAGCTTGTCCAGAGCTAATTTTACCACCTGGTTTAAAAATACTTTTATTTCTTCCATTGAAAACAACCGGGTAATTATTTGCGTACCTAATACTTTTACTAAGGCTTGGCTAGAAAAAAAATATCATAAAGAAATTGCCAATGCTTTTAAAAATGTCGGCTCGGTTGAAATTAAAGAAATTATTTATAAAGTCGAGACTAAAAAAGAATTGTCATCAGATGATTTTATAAAAAAAGTTAAAACCGAAAATATTATTGATGCTAAACCAAAAATTGTTAATCGTTTTGGTTTAAATAATCGATATGTTTTTGATAATTTTATTGTTGGAAAAAACAATGAGTTAGCGCATGCGGCTTGTCAGGCTGTAGCCGCTAACCCGGGGCATGCTTATAACCCACTTTTTATCTATGGTGGGGTAGGTTTAGGTAAGACTCACTTACTACAAGCTATTGGTCATGAATTATCTAAAAAAACTGATAAAGTTTTATACGTTTCCTCTGAAAAATTCACCAACGACTATGTTCATGCAATTAGAAACAGCCAAGCTAAAGATTTTAAAGATCGTTACCGCAGTATCGACTTACTTTTAATTGACGATATTCAATTTATGGGCGGTAAAGATGGAACACAAGAAGAATTTTTCCATACTTTTAATGAGTTACACCAAACCAACAAACAAATAGTTATTTCTTCTGACCGACCGCCTAAAGCTATACCAGCGTTAGAAAAAAGATTACTATCGCGCTTTGAGTGGGGTATGATTGCTGATGTTAGTTCTCCAGATTTAGAAACTAGAATAGCAATTTTAGAAACAAAATGTCGAGAAAAAAATTATAAACTTGATAGAGAAATTTTGGCTTATATTGCAAATAATATTACTAACAACATTCGCGAGTTAGAGGGCGCTTTAAACCGTTTAATTGCTTATTATGAGTTTAACAATTCTTTACCATCAATAGAATCAACTAAAAGCATTTTGGCCGGTATAATTTCCAATTTTCAATCAAAATCAACCACGGCAAAAACAATTATTGAAGCGGCTGCTAAGTTTTTTGATATAAACATTAAAGATTTAATTGGACAAAGCCGTAAAAAAGAATTAGTTGTACCTAGACAAATTGTTATGTATTTAATGCGCAAAGAAATTAACGCTTCTTACCCTTCAATTGGTCAAGAATTAGGTGGCCGCGACCATACTACCGCTATGCATGCTTATAATAAAATAGATCGTGAGTGTCAAGAAGATGAAAAAATAAAACAACACATAGATTCTATTAAACAAGCAATTTATAGTAGTTGATAACTTGCTAAGAAGTTATGGTTTGTTTGTTAATAAATTTATTAATAAAAATTTAATCCCCAACCACTATCTTTTTTTCACGTTTTTTTCAACACCAAATCCCCAACCACTAAATTAATATAATAATAAAAATTAGCCAAAATTCAAAAAAAATAAACTTATCAACCCGCTTATTGTTATTATTATTTATTAAATTATAAATACTTAAATTAATTAGTTAATATATAACCAGTTAATAACTTATAAAAAATTATTATGACAAATCAAACTTCTAGCGGTTTAAAAATATTCAGTCTACAAGAAAATTTAAAACAGGGCTTAGCGTTGGTTGGTCATATTTCCGGAAAAAATATTAATTTACCAATACTAAACAATGTTTTAATAAAAGCTGAGGAGGGGAAAATAAAACTAATTACCACAAACCTTGAGGTGGGAATAATTAGTGTTGTTAGGGGAAAAATTGAACGCGAGGGTGTTTTTACGGTTAATTCAAAAATTATTTCTGATTGTATAAACCTTTTACCAAACAAAAAAGTTGGCTTAGAACAAAACAGTAATGATTTATTAGTGGACTGTGAAAACTACCAAGCTAAAGCTAAAGGGCAATCGGCGGAAGAATTTCCTTTAATACCAGAAGTTGATAGAAAAAATTATTTTAGCGCAGAAGCTGAAGATGTAAAAAAAGCTATTTCCCAAGTAATTTTTGCTACTGCAACCAGCGAAACTAGATTAGAATTATCAGGAGTTCTTTTTGTCTTTTCTGGCAATAATTTAACTATGGCGGCAACCGATAGTTATCGCCTAGCTGAAAAAAAGATTAAAATTAAATCTAATAGCGAAGAAGACAAAAAAATTATTGTGCCGGCAAAAACTCTGCAGGAATTATTAAGAATTTTATCAGTTAATTTAGGCGATGAAGTAGAAGAAAAAAATTCAGAAATAAAATTTTATATTTCAGAAAATCAAATTTTATTTACTTATGGCTCAACTGAATTAGTGTCGCGTTTAATTGAGGGCCAATATCCTGATTATCAACAAATAATTCCTAATAATAGTAAAACTAGAATTTCTATAGACCAACAAGAATTGGTTCGGGCGGTAAAAATGGCCTCTTTATTTTCTAAGACCGGTATTAATGATGTTAATTTAGATTTTCCAGCTGGTAAAAATCAAGTAGTGATTTCTTCAGTTTCCGGTCAAACCGGAGAAAATATAACTAATTTAGAAGCTAAGGTTTTAGGTGATGATAATAGTATTGTTGTTAATTATCGTTATTTACTTGAGGGTTTAAATAATATTGAAAAAGAAATGGTTAAAATTGAAATAATAGATAGTAATACGCCATGCATTATTAGACCGGATCAGGATGAAAGTTATTTGTATATTATTATGCCGATAAAACAATAAATTTATTTTTTAATAAATATAACAAAAACCACCGGTTAATCCCGGCGGTTTTTTATTAAAAAAATATTATTGAGTAACTGCTGGAGTAGTAGTGGCGGTTGAAGATAAATTATTAACAGTTATAGAAATTTCTTCGCTGGTAGCCGTTTGGCCATGCCAGCCGTGCGCTTCAGCGTAAATTTTATATGAACCAGGGTTTAAAACATTTATTGTTTGCGCTTCAGCGGTTTTATTTATTACTTGGCTTTGAGCGATCTGCTGTATTTGGCCGTTAGAATCTTTAAGATAGAAAATAACTCCAGCGACTTGCTCCTGGTTTGTTACCTCAGCTTCTAAGCGTAAAGGAAAATCGTATTTTGTAATATTAGTTGATTCAACTGGTTGAGTTAGATTTACACTAATTTGATTAATTTTTGGTCTGCTATTTTTATTTATATTGAATTCTAATTTTTGTTCAGAGCAATTATCAACATCATCACAAACACGCACAGTTAAGTTATGAACGCCATTACTTAAAGAACTGACTGATTTATTAAGGTTAAAGGGGTAAGATGTTATAGTGCTAAATAGGTAGCCGTCAATATAATATTCGGCTCTATTAACGCCCCGCGGAGCTGTAGCGCTGATTTGCACATTTAATGTTTGGCTAGGAACAGTTTGTTTATTTTTTGGAGAGTCAATTGATATAATTGGATTTGATTCTGGTCGATGAATATTATCATATTCGGTTGGCGGCATGGAATTAATAATTCCTTGTTTTTTTGCCCATTCTATAACTGCATTTTCCCACAAATTAAATTGTGGATCGCTTTGAGGATTGGCTGGCGCTGGTCCGCGTGGGTCATCTTTGTTTACATAATATAAAATACAATGAGTTTGTTTAAATTCTTTTTCTATAATAGCGCTTGCTGGCGTGAATTCATTAGCTAAAAGTCCGGAAAATTTATCAATTTTAACTATAGTTTCACCATCAACCACACCATCTAATACTGCTTTGCCGGTTGGTTTACTTTCTGGCGCATTAAAATATTCAATTGGCGTGTTACCTAAAACCTTATTCATATAATCATGCCAAATCGGTGCGGCTACTACCGAGCCATCAGCGCCGCGCTTCATCTCTTTATTATTGTTATTACCAACCCAGACACCAGTTACGATTGATGGTGTGTAGCCGATGGTCCAGGCGTCGTGGTAATCGTTGGTGGTGCCGGTCTTAGCCGCTACCGGCCTTGAACCGAGGGTCAACATATTGTTTGCTCCAAAAATATAAGCACGAGCCGAATTGTCTGATAAAATGCTATTAGTTAAACGGGCGATATTTGGATCTAAAACTTTTTCATCTTGATTTTTAAATTCTTCTAATACTTTACCATCCTTGTCTTCAACTTTTAAAATAACAGCAATTGGATGTTTTACGCCTTCGCGGGCAAAAGCGCTAAAAGCATTAGTGTGCTCTAATAATTTTACTTCGCCGCCGCCTAAAACCAAAGATAAACCAAAACGGTTTTTATCATTTAGTGTTGTATAGCCTAAATTTTGCGCTAAGCTAATAACATTATCAATGCCAGTTAAATAAATAGTTTTTACCGCTGGTATATTTAAAGATCCGGCCAGAGCCTGCCTAATCGTAACCGGGCCATGCTCTTTTGAATCATAATTATGTGGTTCATATGGTTTAGCTGGGTCGGTAGAAAAATTAGTTACTACATCATAAAGCACTGTTTCTGGCGTATAGCCTTTTATAAAGGAAGCTGTATAAACAATTGGCTTAAAAGACGAGCCTGGTTGTCGAGGTTGTAAGGCCACATTTACTTGACCATCAATGTCGTTATTAAAATAATCACGTGAACCAACCATAGCTAAGACTTGCCCGGTTTTAGGATCAATTGAAATTAAAGCAGCGTTAGTAGCTTGATAATTTTTTTCATTACCAGGAGCTTTTTCATTAATTACCTCTTCAGCAATTTTTTGTTTATATAAATCAAGCGTGGTGTAAATTTTTAAACCGCCCTGCTCTACGGTTTTTTCGCCATATTTATCAGCCAGCATTTCTTTAACATACATTACAAAATGTGGCGCTATCATATTGTCAGAGCGCGCCTTAAAAACTAAGGCTGTATTTTTAGCTTCTGTGGCTTGGTCTTTAGTAATATAACCGTATTTAACCATTAAATCTAAAACATATTTTTGTCTGGCTATAAGTAGGTCTTTATTTGGCCCGAAAGGCGAGTAGCGGCTAGGAGCTTGTGGTATGGCGGCTAGAATAGCGGCTTCCGCTAAATTAACATCATGTACGTTTTTACCAAAATAAAGTTGGCTAGCGGCCTCAACGCCATAAGCAGTTGAACCATAATGA
>Ga0172380_10005007_pt1 | contig 16470 bp, 36 predicted proteins | sample Leawe162metaG_FD_119747 | JGI IMG/M metagenome (GOLD analysis project Ga0172380, IMG submission 119747) | Leachate microbial communities from a municipal landfill in Southern Ontario, Canada - Leachate well 162 metaG | ecosystem: Engineered > Solid waste > Landfill > Unclassified | place...
AAATTCTTTGAAATACCAATTGACACTTTTAAAATGATGCTCTAAAAATAATGACAGTTTCCAACGAGAGGAATTTCCGCCATGTCATTCACCGCCGCGCAGTCCAAAAAGATTTCCAAGTATCTTTCGACGCTTGAAGAAATGGTTTCCGAGCTTCGTGATATTTTGGAAGTAGCCAATGAAAAGCGGGACGCCATGCAAGAGCGTTTCGACAATATGAGCGAGCGCGCTCAAGATGGCGATAAGGGCGCCGATCTGCAAGACAAGATAAACGAATTTGAAGACATGATTGTTAGTCTCGAAAACGCAACTGATAGCATTGAAAATGCAACCAGCGAATTTCCAGAATTGGCTATCTGACATGTATGTCCTAATCATCCGCACCGTGATTGGTAACGAAATTCTCGGGCCGATCTATCCCTCACACATGGCGGCGCGACTTGCCAAAATCCGTTATGAAGCGCGCGGCATCCGTGACATTCGTATCGCAATCCTGAATGAGGATATCATACAATGAACGCCCCCATGTCTCATGAAGAACGCGAAAGCTACATTTCCACCATCGAACGTCTGGAAAGGGAGATCAGCAATTTGCAGCTACAGCTTATCACCAAACAAGAAAACGCCGAAACGCTGCGCATGCAATTCTATCATGCGCGCGTTGTTATCAATCAATTGTCATCATTTCTTGACGAAGGGCGTTAACAATGACGGAATATGAAAAACACATGACGCCAGACGTAACAAAAATGAGCCACGAGGAATTCGCGGCTCATGTCACGCGTCTTGAAAGTGAGATCGACACAAGCAATCGCACGGCGGCGCTTGCGATTGTCGGGTTCTTGCTTGTGGCGTTCGGATCGATGGCCTGGAGTGCTTACACCTTGTTTCGTTGGGCGCTGTCATGATCCTGCTTGACGTTGAAGTGCCAAACCCGCGCGCCGATTTTGCGAATGAACCAAAATTCATTCCGGGCGTTATCGCACTGTCGCAATCAATGGGCGTTCGCTTGTATGAAGATCGACACGGCGCATGCTGGATTTCATGCGCCGACAATTCGGTCTGGAAATCCGCGCATGATTTTAAAACGACTATCGACCAATATGCTGAACTTTCCGCACAATACACCTTGACGGTCGCTCGTCGTTTGGCGTAATTTCCAATCGTCACCGGCGCAAACCGCGCCATATCAGCAAGAGGAAAATTTCAATGTCGCACGTTTCCAAGGGCTCGGTTTCGCTGTCGGTCTACAAGCCGAAGACCATTCCGTTCGAGAAATACGAAAAGCAGTCCTACAAGGTCGGCGTTTTCGTCGGTCGCTGCACCGGCTCATTCGTCAAGGTCGATACGCGCAACGACAACGAATATGTCGGCCTCAAGGGCGCGTTCAAGGCGATCATCGGCAATGATGCCGGCCCCGCCAGCCCTGACAGCGTGTCGTCTGGCGTCTGCTATATGCCGGACGCCTGGATGAACCCCATCATCGACGCACTCAAGACCGGCGGCGAAGGCGCGGTCGTGGAATTCGTCTATGAAGTTCGGCTGTCGCGACGCGGCGAGCAGGACTACTCTTGGGAAATCGTGGACTTGCAGCCGGCGAAGGCGGTCGATCCGCTCGCGTCGCTCATGGCGGCTGCGGCGCCGGCCGCGGCCATCGAAGACAAGAGCGCGGCCAAGGGCAAGGCTGCCTGATCTAGCAAGGCGAAACGGCCAGACTAAATGGCGGCACGTCGCCAAGCAGAAACCCCGCCAGCGATGGCGGGGTTTTTCTATGCCGTGGATTTGGAGAACATCGCCTGCCCGCCGAACAGGAATAGCGCGCCACCTAGAAAGATGGCGCCGACGATGAACAGGAAAATCCGCACTGCCCAATTCGCCGCCCAACCTTGCTGTTCGCCCTGGAGCTTGGCGTCGGATGCCGTTTGCGTCTTCGTCGCGTTCAGCGTCGCTTCGGCAGTCGTCTTGGCGGCAGCGGCGGTCGTCTTGGCCTCTTGATTGGCGGCGGTCACGATGGCAGTCGGAACGTCGGTTCCCTGCCCTTGCGACGCCGCCTTGGGATCGGTGACGCTATCGCCCTTGATATAGGACGCATCCTCGATGGTTGACGACGGCTTGTCGGTGGCATCGGTCGGCGCCGCGTCGGTTTGGTTCTTGTCGGTGCTCCATGGGTTCCCGGTCATGAGATCGCTGCCTGGCTGGAAATGTCCATTGACGCCGCCGAATGTCGTGAAGGAACCTTCCTGTTGCGTCAAGGAATTGTCCTGCCGCGAAAAATTCTCATAGGGAACGTTCGTCGGCATCGTGTCGCTAAACGAACCCGGCGCCTGATCGCCCGAATAATCGTAACCCGATGGCGAAAAATTATTGTATTCGGGATAATAGGAACTTTGACCACTATTGGCCAAAATGGAGCGTTCCTCTAGCGTCAAACCGCCATAGTTGCCTTCCGCCTTGGCAATGCCGATCATGAGTGCGCCGCGATTGGAAGTATCTAGCGGCGTGTCAAGTCCTAGACCCGAGCCAGCGGAAACGTTATTTTTCCAATTGGGATCAGTCGCATAACCAATCGTATCGTTCAGGCCGCGAATGGTATCGCCGCCAGGACGTTGCGCGTAAGTGTCGAGCCGAACCGACCATGCGGAAACACCCGTTGCGAAATCGGGAAATTGCGCGTAACCGGGCTGTCCAGGCGCTCCGATAATTGCGCCGCCGCCCGTCCAACCCTTGATTGGAAGCGAAACGTTGCCGGGGTTGTTTGCACGATTGCCTAGCGCCATGGCGATTAGCTCGCAACGCCGCCGACGTTGCCGCCCATGCCGATATTGATATTCGTATAATCCGGCAGCACTCCAGGCGTGCCGACCGCTGCCGCGAGCGTGTCTTGATTGGGCAACCACCACCATGACGCGCTATTGAGTTTCTGCGCAGTGATCGACTGTTCGTTCGAAGCGCGGATTTGCTCAATCGTAACCGCCGCATTGGCGGCGGCGACAGACGCCGCATTGGCGCCAGCGATTTCCTCTTTGCGCAGCGCGGCGCTGATATTGGCGAGATCGATTTGTCGACCCTTGTCGATGGTGGCAAGGTCTTTCGTGCCTTCCACGATCAGGCCGGTTTGCGTCGTCTGCGCGCCGGTGACAATCGACGCGAGCGACGTGTTCATATCGCTGTTGACATTCGCCAGCGAAACGGCGGCATCCGCGTCGATTTCGCGAATGTCGCGTGACGTGCCAAGAAACAGCGCGTAGCTGTCTGCCTGAATTCCGGCAAGCTCGACGGCGGCGACATTGGCGGCGCCGGCTCGCTGATTTTCGAGCCGGGTTGCTTCGATCATGGCATTGGCGGCGACAGTCTGATCGGACGGGCCGACCGAAACAATCGTCGGCGTGCCGGACGAAGACGAGCCGGACGAAAACCAAATGAGCAGCACGACAGCAGCGACGCCGCCGAAAATCCAAAGCGGATATTTCGTGACGAGATCGATGAAACGAGAAAACATCAGCGCCGTCCCTCCAGGCTAAAATCAGGCTGCGCGCCAAGCGGCACAAGCTGGCGCGAAGGCGTCAACGTGCCGGCTTGCGTCGGAGCGCCGATGGTGTGCGTCTGCCAGTCGAGCGGCGCCGCGCCGATACCGCCGGCAGGCGCGTTTCCGGCGATGGTGCCGCCGCCCGCGAGCGAATTGAAGCCGACGAATTGCGCATTGCTCCAGTATTGCGGCGCATTGCCAACGCCGATCAAGGGGCGCTGCACCATCACGTTGTTATAACCAACGCGTGAAGGTGTCGTGATCGCGAGCTTATGAGCGGCGCGCAATTCGCCATTCATCATCGCGGCGATCTTGTCGAAAAAGCTCATGACGCGCTCCAGACGTTGCGATCAGAACCGGGTGAACTGCCCGGCATCGAACCCGCCGAACCCGCCCGCGTCGGGATAGGACGTGTTGATATTGACTTTTTCGCCGGTGACGGGCGCGGTTGCGACGCCAAGCATGTTGCCGATGCCGGACGCGCTTGCCTGGATCACCTTGGCAGTCGTCGCCTTCGGCGAAACGAGCACCGCCAAAACCGCAACGCCAATGATGGCGGTCACGATGGTTAGAACGGCTTCCGTAACGTTATTCATGTGATTGCCTCTAGTTTTGGCTGTTGCCGGTGACGGGAGAAACGACAGTCGCCAATAACTGCGACAGCCCGGCGGCGAAAGCCTGAATAACATTCGCCGTGTTCGCGCGCTGCGAGACCAGAACCGCCACAATGGCGACGATGATAATCAGCGTCAAGATACCAAAGATATCGCCCATGATCCTCATTGCAATGTCATGCTCCAGCCGGGTGATGGCTTGACCGTCACCGTCAAAGGTGTCTTTTCGCCGGCAACATTGCCGCTGCCGCCAGCCGTGCCGGCATCGGCGCCGGCAGACGTGTCACCGGATGCGGCGCCCGAAAGTGCCGCGTTGAATTTTGCGAAGACGCCACTATTCGTCAAGAACAGCACGACAAGAATAAGCGCCAGGAACCCGCGAGATACGGGCTGCAACGGGCGAATATAGCCAAGCGCGCCGACAAGAACGATAGCGGCAATCCAATAGATAAATCCGGTCTTGCCGGAAAAATCCTTTTTGATCTGTGCCGCCAGAACATCTTGCGTATTGTTATACGCGGCAATGACGAGCAAGATGCCGATGGCGAGCAGCGCGAACGGCATCAGTTCATACCCGGAATTTTGAGGCCAGGAATGGCGCCGCTTTGCAGAAAACCGAACGCCTGTTCGGCGGTTGTGCCGCTCGCCTTGGCTTCTGCCGCGACCGCATTGGCGGCGCCATCGCCGCCCGCTTTTGCGGTGCCGAAAAAGACCGACATATAAATCGGCAGGCTTCCGCGCATCGTGGCGAAAATGACGAAAGCAACGGCAAGCGCGCCAAAAATGAAATTCGACTGTTGCATGCCGTTGTTCCGATCAATCAGTCAGATGCTTGATAATGACCGTCCAAATGATCCCAAGGATCATCAGGAAGCCGACGAACAGGAACCACCGAACGGCGGTCATGTTTTCCTGATAAGGCGCCGTCCACCATGTCTTCAGATTGGCGAGCATCGAATTGCACTCCGTTTGTTTTTTGCATGAACGGTTCCCGCGACATGCGCGGGAACCGATGGCAAGATATCGCGGTCGGCAGCGCCGACTACTGGAGGACGGAACCGGCCTGCGCAACCTGATTGAGCAGCGCCAGATATTCGAAGCCGATCAGAACCTGCGACGCCGACGACGTGACAGTCGCGGGGTTCATCAGAAGGTTCATGTTGCCGTTCACCTTCGTATCGATGGGACGATCCCGATGCGAGAAATAGAAACTTCCAATCGGGAAATTGTCCATGATCGCCTTGCGTTCCTCCATTTTGACGAGCCATGGCGGCACGTCGAAAATGTTGGTCATGTTCGCGGCCTGGAGCTTCCAGCGATTGATATCGGCGCCGGTTGTCGAAAGAACGCCCGCGTTGTCATAGATGCACATGGTCGAGAGGAAGCGCCGATAGTTGGCGTAGCTGATCGGATTGTCGGCGTTCGGCGCAAGGCTCGTCAACTGTGTGTTGTAGATGCCGTAGACGGTCGCGAGATCGATTGCGGGGCCGACAAGCTGCCCGTTCTGCTGCGGAAGCTGATCGAGATAGTCCTGATACAGCGTGTAGGTGATGCTCGACACGGTGCCGAGCGCCGCCGTCGTGCTCTGATACATGGCCTGCACCGGGTTGCCGGTGCTGGAAACGATCAGGTTCGGATTGATCGTGAACGCAAGATAGGCGTTCGCGTTGACGACGTTCGCGAGAACGGCGCCGGTCAAATCCGTGTCCGAATAGGCGAACGGAATTTCGTAGACCATGTAGACCGTCTGCGCGGTCGTGATCGCAGACGGCGCCGAAATCACCGGGACCGTCGAGCCGAAGCCGGTCGGCGTGTCCGACGTGAAGGCACCGCCGAAGACGGCGCGGTTCTTGACCGATGCGAGGCCATGCAGATGCCAGCCGGTCGTGTTGATCCGCTGATAATTGGCGTAGTCGGAAAAGGTGATATTCGACAAGAAGTTGGCAGGACCCCAGGCGGTGCGGTTCAGCGTTTCGGACGCCGACTGCGCAATCGTCGCCTGGATCGTGAGAAACAGCCGCTTGACCATGCCGACATTTCGAAGCGGGATGTTGCGGGACATGGCCTGCCCCGGCACAAAATTGGTGATCGTTTCCTGCGCAATCTGCTGGCGCATGGAAATCGCGTTGGCGAGCACGATGGCGCGCGCCTGCGCATTCTGAACGAAGGGGTTCGCGTTGGCGTCCATGGATCAGGTTTCCTTTGCAAGAGTGCTGGCGCCATCATTCGGCCCGGCATCGCTTGAGTTACAGCGGGAATAGATGACGAAGCCAGCGACGACAACAAGAATAATCATGCTGCCAACGCTGATCCAATTCAGCGGGTTTCGCAGAATGGACAGATTAACGAGCTTGTCCATCAAGACGCGCTCGCCATATCTTTCGGGCCATACTTGCGAAACCCGAGAAACAGCCCGTAGATGACGCCGACCATGATTGCGATCGACATGAGATTGGGGAAATTCACCCCGATATAAGCGCGTTCCATCACATATAGACCTTTTTCTGCGGTCGTAACCGATCTTCGAACAAATTAAGGATAACATCAGGATCGGGCGCCGGCAAGAGCAGGAAACTATCGTCCTTCCCCACATCATACCATTTCACATGATATTGCGGCGGATGCGTTTCCAAATCCCATAGCGGCAAATCGGGCGTGAATTCGCCAACTGTCTTTCTGTCGCGACGATCATTCAAACGCATGTATCCAATGAAGTCGGCTTCACTATAGGCAAACCGGCTCATCCATGAGGGACGCTGCGACAATGTAATCGTCGGAATATGCTTGCTGCGCCCTTGTGTATAGATCGCGTTCAGCGCTTTGTAAGGCGGCTTATGCGGAAGCATGAATGCTTCGTCAAAAAACAACCCGGTTTTTCCACGCTTGTGAATGCGCGCCAGCATGTCTTCGATGTTCTGATCGTCGGCGGTAATCACTGCGGGTTGAATGTAGATGCCCGGTTCGCGCGGCGCATCCTTGAAATCGAGATATTTGCGATACGGGATCGCGTTTAGAAGCTCTTCATTCTTGTAATCAATCACGACATACGGCATGCGATTGATTGGCTGCATGGAAAGAATATGCGCGCCCATGACCGACTTGCCGCTGCCGGTCGACCCGAGCAGGAGCGTGCGCTGTTGCGTGTTCGGCCAACGGAACGGCATATTCTTTCCTCGCAATCAGACAGACTTATTTCCGCAGACGCGCAGAAACAAGCGAATAGATTTCGGCCACGCGTTTGGCAGCGGAAACAGCACTGTCAACGCGGGCGCTGCTACAGTAAAGACCGATAGCGTCATTGATCGTTTTCACGATTTCATCATCGGAAACCGCTGCCGCCAGAATGCCGGCGCCCTGGAGCAACATGCAGTTATCATAGAGCTTATCCGATGCCGACGCTACTTTGGCGTCAATCTGCGAAACGGTCACGCAACCGCCAAGGGACGTTGCCAGGACGGCGCCAATCAAAACGCGTTTCATGTGATCCTCGCGAAAAAGCGCGCCCGACATGGGCGCGCTTTCAAGTCTGCCGCATCAGCGACGTTTTATCAATCACTCGTTATTTACGAACGATCATGTTTGTATCGCTCGAAACAATCGCACTTGACGCGGTATTGTCGGCAATCTTGGCCGGCGCTATCACGGTCATACCCGCCGCCGCTGTGCGTTCGGCAAGACGTTTGTTGCGGTTGTTCCAAAGAGCAATGCCGCCGGAAACGACGCCGACCAGCATCGCCACATAAGTTTGCGTATCCTCAATCGACACGTAACCTTTGCCGACCGCATAACCGACCGCAACAACCGCGAACCGCTCCAAAACGGCGGTTATTTGAGAATTATTGATCGCGCTCATCTTTATCCGCCTTTCTGTCAACCCGAGCCAATTTGCGGGTTAACAGATTAGCGCAGCGAACGCCAGTCCCGTAACTCGAAATGGGGGTAATCGACAATCGATTTGAAAGTCTTTCCCCATGTGACCGGCACGCCGACCGCGACCGACGACGCCAGAATTTCCTTGCCGACAGCATCAAATGGCGGAATGACACTCCAACCGGCAAATGGATAGGGCAGAAAATCGAAAGCGCGCGCCGGCTTGAAATTGTGTGGCGACTGTCCGAAATGGGCGCGGCTGGCGCCGCTCGCGAAAGCGCGTTCCTGATCGCGCTGATTGCGATATCCACATATCAATGAAAAATCGATGTTGCGGATTGCATGATCCACGACGCGTCGCAAATCAGCATGAAGCTCCAGACGGATGCGGCGGGAATTAGAACCAAAAGACGGCATGTTGAAATCCTCTCGCTAGGTTTTCAGTTGCTAACAGGGAAGGGAAAAACCGCCGACGGCGGTTGCGTCGTCGTTTTTGGCGCATCTTTCTTATCGGGCATGCTCAGATAAAAGCGTGGACCGTAAGCCATGCCGACAACCTGGATAAGCATGATCCAATCGACAAGTTTTTCATGCCCCGCCAGCTTGGGATAATGACGCGCAACGTTCGCGGTTGCTTTCGCAATTCCTTCCGCTTCCGTTGCTGGCATTTCCCAAACCGGATTTTTTGTCAACATCGCCAAACCGGCATGAATGCCGACCAGCGCGGCTTCGATGCCGCTTAAATCCAGCGCTTCTTTTTGGCGCGATTTGCCGGTGCCTCCTGACTTGTCGGGGGAGGGGGTTCCGGCTGCGGCGCTGCCGCCGGTTCCGGATCGGGGCTTGCCGGCAGGCCAACCGCCGCGTCGCTTTGGTCCTGCGTCGGCAAGGTCGGCAACGGCTGCAACGCCAGCAGTGTCGATAGCACTCCCTGCATTTCCGCCTGCGTTGTCGCGAACGCTGTCATTGCTTCCGACAGTGCCGCCTGATTGCTGAGACATTCGCCCAAATCCCTTTCGATGGTTTCGATTTTGCGCCCGCGTTCGCCTTCAAGTGCGGCGTCGGCAATGGCAGTGACAACGGCGGCGGATGCGTCCGCCTGAGCGTTGGCGCCTTCAATCGCGTCGGTGATTTCCGACGCGATTGCTTCGGCGGCTTGTTCGAGATCGCCGGACATCAGTCCTTAAGCGACTGCAAGCCGCCGACCGGCACGCCGAACAACTGCACATGCAGCTTGTCGATTGCCGCAAGATAGTCGGACGGCGCATCGGCCGTGGTAGCGTTGCCTGCCTCCAGAACGGCGACACGTTCGCCAAGCGCAACAATGCGCGCGTCGGTTTCCGCCTTGAATTCCTCCAGAACGGCGACACGTTCGCCAAGCGCAACAATGCGCGCGTCGGTTTCCGCCTTGAATTCCTCCAGGGCGGTTGTCAATTCAGCATTCGTCATGTGTCAATTCCTTCGGTGCGGGCGATGCCGGTTCGGCGGGAATGCCTAGCGCCGCTTCAATGCGTGCTAAGCGCGCATCCATTGTAGCGATGCGGTTCGAACCGTCAATGATAAGGGCTTGCCCCTTTTCAAACGTCTCTCGCATCTGCTGATCGGTGACGCCCATTATTTTCATGAGCATCCGAATGAGATTTTCGAAATTCATTCCTTGCGTCCTCTCGCAATGAAAAAGCCGACGCTTTCGCGCCGGCTTCGATTGTAGCGGAATGCCTGGAGAAAGGCTACTAGCGCATGCGGCGCGCGTGAATGCGTCCGAAACCGTTTGCCGTGTTGCCGCCGGACGTATTGATTTGCTGGCAGACTAAATAAAGCGTTGTCGTGCTCGCCAATGAAAAACGATACGGAACTATCGGCGCCGCCGCTTGCCCCACATAGGTTGTGTCGAATTGCTGTCCATAATAAGCGGCAGCATCGATTGACGGTAATGTGACGCTTGTCAGTGAAATACCACCGCTCAGAGACATGGTGACGGCGCCGCCGCTATACGCCACACCACATTGCCCCGAAACGTCCCAATCTCCGGCAGTCAATGAAACGGATGTTATGTCGGTCGGAACATTATGGTATAGCGTAACAGGCGTTCCATAGGGCAATGTCGCGTCAACACTTTCACCTATATTGCCAGCGGACGCATTATTGTTTGTCGCCGTGCCGGGATATTGCCCCGGCGTTGTGACATTCGAGACAGCGCATGTTCCCGAGACGGTAATGACGCCGCCTGTCAATCCGGCGCCGCATGTCACCGAAGTGACCGTTCCGCCAAGCGCGCCGGAAACCGCTTGCCATTGCGGATTGTTGCTCACGCCATTGGTGCGCAGGAATTCGCCGCTGTTGCCGACCGGCAATGCCGCCCAACCCGACGCGCCGCGATAGAGCATCATGCCTTGAGACGAGCCGAATGCATTGTCTAGAAGCGTTGTCACGGTCGGCGCGGTCGGAACCGCGCTTCCGCCGGTGATATTGGCGAGCACGGTCATGGTCGGCTGCGCCGGCAAATTCGAAAGCGCGATATTGCCCCAAACCGGCACGCCGCCGACGACATTCAGGAATTGCCCGGTCGAGCCGATTGCGAGCCGGGACAGCGCCGTTGTCGATGACGCATAGAGCAAATCACCGACGACAAACGATGCAAGCCCGGTGCCGCCATTGACGGCGGCAAGCGTGCCGCCAAGTGTCAAGGTGCCCGCGCCGGTGATGGGACCGCCGGTCAATGTCAAGCCGGTCGTGCCGCCCGAGCCCGAGATCGACGTGACGGTTCCCGAGCCTGTTACCGTGTTCCAGAACGGATTGGCGCCGACGCCGCCCGAAACGAGCACTTGTCCCGCAGTGCCAGGAGGCAATCCCTGCCATGTCGACGCGCCGCGATAGGGGATCATTCCCCAAGTCGTTCCCCATTGCGTATTCGGATTGAAGCCGGGATTGACTTGCGACTTTGCGCCCGGTCCTGCCAGAATGACGCCAAGAGCAATTGCGACCGCTGCTACTAGAAGACGTGCCATTGTAAGCTCCTGATTTCGTTCAGATTTGATATGCGGAATAAACAGCGCCCGCATCGGTCGCCGACAAATGAATTGCCGATGATGGAATGCCGAAGCCATCGAATGTCAACGATCCTCCAGGCGCAATTTCAAGGGCGCCGGGATCGCCAACATCGATGCCGGCAGTGAACGCGACCGCGATCACGCCGCCATTCGTCAATTGTGCGTTGACGAATGGATTGTAAATCTGGAGCAGGCGCCGGGACGCATTGACAGCAAAAATCTGCTGCGACGCATTGGCGGCAACCAATGTTCCCGATCCGTTAATCGGCGCGCTGGATGTCGGAAGCGCCGTCACCGATCCATTGACGGTGATCGTGCCAATGATCGTGCCGGGATCGATGACGCTCCAGATGGCATTGGCAGACGGCGGCACGTAGTTCAGGAAAATAACCGTGATATCGAGATTGCCGGTCGTGATGCCGCGAACGGACACCTTATCCGAATTCAACCCGAGCAATTCGATTGACGCCTGCGAATAACCCGGCACGGTGATAATCTGCCCGGTATCCGCTAGGATCAATTGAAACTGCTGCGCGTTTAGCGAATTGTCGATAAAGCAGCCGGTGATCCATTCGAGCTTGGCCGGCTGCAATTGGATTTGGTAGCTGAAATCCGTGAGCGAATTGGTCGCGAACGGAAACCGGAAGCGCAAGCCGGACGGCTTATTGAGAACGGGATAGTCCCGATTTTTCAGGGACTGAGCAACGCCAAATAGGGGGTTCATCGTCGGGTTCATCCTTAACGGTGACAGTCGCGTTAATGCGACGCTTCATATAATACTGATCGCCTGCTTTCGTCAAAGTGACGCCGAAGGAAATGCTATCGACGGTTTCACCATTAAAAAGACGTTCAATTTTATCATAGCCTAATTGCGACGAACCTTTCGCTTTCGTCACTTGTTTTCCGTCACTTGTTTTTGTGTATCCATATAGTTTCTTGCCGCAAACGATGATTTCAGACATTTCCGTTTCTAAATCCCAGGCGCCTAATTCCGTCTTGTGGATTTTAACGTCCGTCAATTCGCGACAAATCAAACTGTCGGTATCGCAATAGACCGGATCGACACTGTTGCAGATCGCATCGAGCAGCACCGACCGCGCGGCGCCGGTAATGCTGGCGCCAGTAGCGACATTGTTAAAACGGTCGCTTGGCGACGGTCGCTGCCAAATCCAATAGTCCTCGCACATGCGCAACGGTGAACCGCACCAGGCATCAGCGCCGTCTTCGGGTTCGCCGCCAACTTCGGTCACGTAATTTTCTTTATAGCGGCGCGGATTTTGTGCGAATTTTCCATAACCGTTATTCAAGAGGAATTTCATAAACATATCATCTTTGACAAGCTCGTCATATTCAGTTGTTCCAATTAAACCGGCCTCGCGCATCGCGTTAAGTTTTGCTTTGATGACTTGACGCTCATCATAAAGCGGGCGCACGAATTTCGCGAAATTGGTTCGAAGCGGCATGTCAATGCATGCGTGAATTTCCTCGCTTGAAATCAGATTGTGTTTCTTTGCGACGCGATACTCCCAAATGGTCGTTTTAAAACGGTAGCGCCCATGCGGCGCTTTCGTTTCCAGGCCATCTTTCAAAATGAAGGCGCCACGACTGTTGCAAGTAATGTCGATAAAAATGGTATCAGGGCCGATTGGGCCTGGATGCTGAAAATAGACGTTTCCGATTGGATGCTGATATTCCGCCATCACAAACGGATACATAGAATTCACGTCATAAAGTTTATATGGCTCTTTGCGGCGGATGCGCCCTTGCAGACATTCCACGCGACCGCCGAAGAAAAAGTCGCGAAAAAACGCGTCTTGTGTGTCGGACAGTCGTTCAAATTTGTAATCTTCACGAATTTTAGCCATGGCTGCTTGGCCAATAGAGAGTTTGAGGCCAAATCGCTGCGCAAAACCTTTGACGATATCCAGGAGGTATTTGCAGTCATTGATACAATATTTGACGATTTCGTCGCGGTGCGCATTTCGTTTATCCTTTCGCATGTCCTCATAATCAATATGGTCTTTTTTAAAGTTGGCCAAACGATCAGGGATGATATGAAAACTATCGCGCAATTCATGCTTGCCAATTTCGGCGGTCATGATCCCGCGACCTTTAAACATCATGCGACCTTTGAGCTTGCTCATCAGGAACATATAATCGAACTTGCCGCCGTTATGGGCGTAGATAGTATATGCTTCCGGCAAACTCTCGATTGCGGCAATCACAGCGGCGACAAACTTAGCGTTGTCTTCTTCCCAAATAATTATCGGTTCAAAATTGTCGGAATACAAAACCGCCAGGAATGGAAAAATCAATTCCTGCGACACGTTGTCAAATGGATCGGTTTCAAAATCCAGAATGGCGATGTTATCGATTTGCCGTTGCTTGCGCTTGCCGCGATATTTGCGATCATGCACCGCGCGCGGTGCGCCTTGACCGTTGGGCGCCTTGGCGCGAATTTCGGTCGGCTCTAGCTCGTCATCGTCCGGCGGCGGCGCATCGTCGTCCGGCAGCGCCTGGAGGCCGCCCATAAAGGCGGAAAAGTCATCCGCCGATATCGACACGGCAGCAACCGGCGACGCGTCACCGACGCCAGCGAGCAGCGCGTTAAGGTCGAAATCCACCGACGTTTAACCGTCGAGCGGTTCGACTTTCGTGACGATCCAATCGGTGAATTCAGGAAAGCGATAGCGAAATTCGTCAATCGCCATGTCACCAAAAGCAACGCGAACAATGCGCGTCTTTGAGCGGGCGCCCGCTTTCGTGAAGTGAATGCGATACCGGAATTTTCCTTCCGGTTCGGCAATCTGCACATATTTCATAAGGTCGAAACCGCGCCCGCCTTTGCTGTCATATTCAGTGACAGCGCGCAGCAATTCCTCTTGCGACGCAAAAGACAATTGGACCGGCTTGCGCCCTTCCATGATTTGAACGGTATAAGACTGATGCGGCCCGAGCGGCGGCAATTTGCCGTCAACCAATTTCATCGGGCGATAGCGATAGCGTGTCGATCCGAACGACGCGCGGCGGATCACGTCGCCGGATTTCGTCACAATGGGCGCAACGTTCGTTCCGACTTTCGGAATAACGACACGCCCGCGCGTAACCTTGAAATTTTCTGCGAGCTTTGCCAGCGCGGATTTATCGGCTTTCACGACGAAGGATCGGCCTGCCGCAACGTCGGAATATTTTTTGAGCAGTTGCAAACCGTAGCGCGTCGGCTTGGCGCGTGGCTTGACCGGCTTATACAGCCCTTTTGATTTCAGAATGCCGAGTGATTTTTTGACTTGCGCCAGATTTTTAGCGCGACTATTCTTTGCCATCGACGGGTGCCCTTGCAAAGCCCGTTGTCCCGCTCAAAAGCCCCGGCGCCAACCGGGGCTTTTTCTTGTGCGGCGGTTCCAGGCCAGGGAGGCAAACCGGAACCGCCGCACCGCGCCCGCGAGAGGAAAGGCGCGTCAATCACACTGCCCTAGTCGTCTTCGCGGGGCAAGCGGCGATCCGGCGGATGTGTCACACCCATGCGAATGCCATAATGAAAGATAGCACGCGGATAAGACAGCCGAAACTTGTCGAGCGCCGATGCATAATCGGGCGCGACAAACGTTTGCGTCCGCATGGCCTCTTTCGATGACAGTCTAAAACCGAATTCGTAGGTATTCATCCGAAAACCCCTTTTAAAACATCGTCTAGCTTGGCGTCGTCTTCGGTGGAAACTTTGATGCGTGATTTGCGCATCGTGGATAGTTCTTTCGGGAGTAGTTCCCGATTGGGGCAAGCGATTTCATCAAGATAATCGATGGGGCATCCGCAGTTTATGCAGTTGCGTGGGAAGTGGTCGGGAAAGATGACGTGTGAACCTTTGTTGCTGCGGTATGTCATGTTCGCTCCCGACATGACCACGAATGTGAAAGAACCATGTCGAACCATTGGCGAAAGTCATTTATCAATTTGTCATCGGTCGTTTGCAGTTGTTCTTTTATTTCCTGATAATAACGATGTGCTCGCCAGCATCCATCGCAAATTGTTCCTTCGCAAACAGGAGTGCGCATTAGCTCGCTTCGAAGTCGACAAATGTCATGCTCTGTCATAGCACCATCACCTTGACACAATAGATCAGCACCGTTGCGGCGGTCCCAAAGCACAAGGCTTTCCAGAACACATAGCGGAAATCGCGAAACAGCATCAGCACTGCCAGTCCAAGCAACAGGCCAACCAAATTAGTCGGGTCCGACAATAGGGTCCACACATTCGCCATTGGTTTTTGCCTCTTGCTCGCGTGCCGCTTCAATAATGCGCCGCTTGATTGTCATTTCTGGAACGCCTTCACGGCGCCATTTCTTGATTTTGTAGAATTCGCGATGATTGAGCGGGCGCCCCAAATCGCCAAATCTTAATGGGCGCCCGCTCGGTGCATGGTCTTCTGTATTCAGAAAACGCGTCGGGATTTGCGCCAGGAACGACGCGTATAGACGTGGCTCAACGGCGCGTTTCATTGGTGTATTTGACCGCCTTCCAGAGATCGCCGGCACCGTCATTGTGCTTTGGCATACACGCCGACAGTGTGATGAAATAGAGAATGCCGAACGCGGCAACGGCTGCGCCTTTGCAAATCTTATCCATGACTTGAACCCTTTCGCGTTGGGATGCATTCAAAACGCATCGTCTTGAAAATGCCGGGATGCAACTTCGAACGGCGCACTTCGCGGGCGCCCTCCAGGCTGCATGTCTGGAACGTGCCAGCAACCGCCTTGCTGGTCGAGATTGCCGGGCCGGGCGCCTGAAGCGTGGCGATCAGTATTAAGGTGTAGATCATGGCTAGACCTTTGTTTGTGCGAGAACGGAAATAACACGCCGCATCGCTGATGCAGCACCAAGATTGAAAAATCTATCACGCTTGTTAAGCGCCTGCCGCGCAAAACTGTGATGCTGAGCGGCGGCGTCGTGAAGTTGCTGCATCGCTGTCGCCAGCGCGGGATTTTCATGCATCGGCGCCGGCTCGACTTGCTCAGCGCGAACGCTGGCGTTGTGGGCAAGTTTTTGAAGAGAAGTGGTCATTGATTTCAACCTTCATGCTCAACGACAAAATCTGCCAGCGCAGTAAGCAGACGATTTGCTGAGCTACTATTAGGTAGCGATGAAAGAATGCGTGCAAGTGCCTTGCACAAATGGATTGCTGCGTCGGTCATCACAGTCAAAACCCTCCGAGCCAATAAATGAACCAATGGCGCATGTAATACATGAGCGGCGCCATGGCTGCGGCGAAAGTTATAACTATCGTCGCAAGGATCGTTCTCAATTCACTACCAAAAATCCAATTCCACATTTTGATTTCCTCTCACAGAAACGAAACGCAACTGTCGCACGCATTTTTCAAAACGTCAATTAGTATTTCCGAGAATTTCACGCTCGA
>Ga0172380_10005008_pt1 | contig 16470 bp, 20 predicted proteins | sample Leawe162metaG_FD_119747 | JGI IMG/M metagenome (GOLD analysis project Ga0172380, IMG submission 119747) | Leachate microbial communities from a municipal landfill in Southern Ontario, Canada - Leachate well 162 metaG | ecosystem: Engineered > Solid waste > Landfill > Unclassified | place...
CCGCCGAGTTTTCCAGAGCCCACCCCGGTTGCCTGACTTCCAGCCGCCTGCGCAGACGCGTCCGCGGCCAATCGGGCCGTGTCGTCCTGTGACTTCTGCACGGCATCGTGCCTGGCTTGCTCCTGCTTGGCCGCTTCCGCCGCAGCTGCTGCAGCCTCTGCTGCCCGCTGCCGGTCCAGGCTTTTCTGGTAAGCTTGCATTTGTTCGCGCTGCATGCGTTCCTGGGCCGCCATCTGCGCCGCCCACTGCTTGCTGCTGTTGTCTTTTTCTTTTCCGCCTCCGCCTTTGCTGCCGCCCATATCAGTGTCCTCCTAGTGTGTTATTTTGGCGGCCGCTCGTGCTTCAAGGCACAACGTTCCGCCTGGTTGAAATTTTTTACAAGCATCCGGCCTGGTTGTGTAGACTGTGCAATGCACGCAATGGCCAACACTTCCGGATAGTGCCGCGCACCGGTTGTCTTTTGTCTGCATGAGGGGCAGGTCTTTTCGGACGAGGAAAGATGGAATTCCTGCTGCGTCAGAACGGTCGCGCCGGAGCACCGGCCATGAAGACTTGTGCGAGCAGCAAGCGCCACATCTTGAACAATCGAATTCATTTTTCACAGTCCTCCCTCAGTGAGCAGTAAGAAGCTTTTGGCGCTGCCCAGGAAACCATGCTGGAAACGTTGTTCATCTCACAGCGGTATTTTGGACAGCTGACAAACTCTGGGCCGCCTTTCTCCACGCAGTTGAAGCAGGCTGGGTAGTAGTCAGGGTTGAAGTGCTTGTCTTTTAGGATTTTCCCATCGGAATACCGGGAAGGATCAAGCGGCACTTCTTTCTGCCGGGCATACGCGAAAATGTCTTCGTCGGTCCAGTCCCGCAAAGGGAAAATCGCCGCTGCCGAAAGCGGGTTCTGCACCACGTCGGTCTTCAATGGAATGCCGCCGGAAGTCGGGTCTTCGTCAGACGACTTGTGGCCATGAAGCAGGCAGTCCCACGGGAAGTTGAATGTGCCAACCGGACGAGACAGAAAAGTCTCTACTCCGCACAAGTATTGTTCTCCCTCCACAGGCGGTTCTGTTCCACGTGCTAGGATCAGAAAGTCAGGTTGATTTCCCGCAGGACTGATCTGATAGTGGTTGAGCACGTCAATGCGGCCGTTGCCTTGACAAAGCTGCACGGCAGACGGCGCCCAATCCCAGACTTCCAGGTTCCAGTCTTGGATCACCTGGTTGACAAATTTCTGCTTCCATGGCATCCAGGGCTCCCGCCAGCAAACCAGCGGCAACTCCAGGCCGAGTTCAAACTTGGTGAGGTGAAGCAAAACCATTGAGTCTTTGCCACCGGACCAAAGCAAGCAAGGGCGCTTGAACTTCCCCAGCATCAGGGAGATCAAATCCTTGGACTTTTGAATCTTCTCTTGCATGTTAAAAAGCGAGTAAGCCAGCGCCAGCGATTGCCCCGGCCGCACCAATCCCAGCTCCCATAAGTTGGCCGCTTTGAGCGGACCCGGCACCGGCTGCTGCATTTGCGGCCGCGGCGTTTCCCGAACGGCGAGCAGCCTCCATCTGCATGGCCTGCTGAAAGGCATTCATGACGTTCGAGGACTGGTTGCCCAAGAAACCAAGCACAGTAGTTTTATAGTTGTCCCGGGCATTGGCATTGTCCGCAGCTGCCTGCGTTTGAATCCCGGCCAAAGAACCAACATCCAAACCGGCAACCGGTTGCGGATTTGCAGAAAGTAACGCCGCGGCCTTACTCTGCTGTTTGTCACGGTTATCATAAAAGTCTGCCCGGGTATCATCTGCCAGCGCGGATCTTGCAAAACCGCTTCCGGTATCAACTCCGGTGGCAATTTGGTCCACCAAACCCTGTTTCAACCAAAGATTTGAAAGTGCCGTCGATGGCCCGCCAGTGAGATCCGTCTCGACTTGCTTGCTGAGTTCACCTCTAACATTAGCGATTTCCGGAGTGAGCTCTTTCTCCATCTGGGCAGAGTTTAAAGCGTTAATCAAGGACTGGCGCTGGGCCATGCTTTGTAAGCCGGAAATATCTGCGGTGCGAAGTTCTGGCGAAGAAGCAATCGCAGCGTTAGTTACCCCATTGCTCAGATTCAATCCTGAGAACATATTCTGGTTGTAACCAGAAATCGGTTTTGCTACTGTCGCTGAGGATGATCCGCCCATAAGTATATTTCTTTCTTTATTCTAACTTGTCCAATGAGTAAAGTTCTCTTTTCATCCTGGTAAATCCTACTTTTTGGATCATCTCCTCAGGAAACGTCTTGCGGTCTTTGCCGAGTGGTACCCCGATCAGCCCCTCGCCGCCGGTCGCGATCTGGCAGTGATGCTTCCAGCCCTGCAGAATTTCTATCACATCCCGCGGATGTGTGCTCCTCGGATCGAACGCTGGGAAGGCAACGGGGACATAAAGCACGTCAGCATATCCGAAGACTCTTTCGTCTTTCTGGAAGGCGATCAGCTTGCCATGCCGCATTGGCTCGATGTGGTGGTCGAACGATTTCGCGAAACTCTGCATTTTTTCCAGCTCCTCGCCGAACTGGTGCACCTCTATGAATTGGGCTTTCATGGTATTGGTATTGGTGGTATTTCCGGAGTCGTCTCCGTGAGAGTGATTCCTGCTTTTGGCAAAACTTTCACCGTGGCCGAAATCTCCGCAACAAAATCGGCCAGTGCTTTCTTTTTTATTCCAGTGACGGCGCACGGCACGCAGGTCTCTTCCGGCTTGGCGCCTGGAATGGCAATTGAGGAGTAAAACGCCAGCGGCAGCTGCGCCGAAAACGGACTGACAAAAGCGTTCGGCGCGGTCCCTAGAAAAAAAACTGTTTGGTTGGCGTGCGGCATGTCAAGGAAAGCTTATATCGCAGCGCAGCGATGTTCCGAAACCACCATATCCATTATCTCTCGCCTGGATAACCAGGCTGCCCAGCGGCCGAATCTCTTTTGTAAAATAAAAAGCATGCGCCCCATTCCGGTGAAGCATCCCCCAGCAAGGGCTTCCACCACCCCAATAAATATGCTCGTTGTCTTCGTAGGTCACGCTATCAAATACCACATCGTCATCTACCCCAAAGCCGGGTTGTGTCCCATCAACAATTACGGTTGCCGGGACAATAGAAGTATTGACAAAAATAAGCCCGGCGCTTTCCTGGCAAGACAGCAATGCCGGCAGTGCAAAGTGCGCAATCAATCCGCGGTGAATAATAATCGTCGAGCCATCTGTTGGCCAAATTTCTTCCGGGTAAGGCCTTGGCCTGGAATCAGGACCTGGATCTACTGACGGTGGAATTTCCGGAATGGCAATTGATACATAGCCCAGATCGTTGGGATTCTTTGCTGTAGGAGATACCCAAGCAAAAGGGTTACTGCCTCCGCCACCGCCGGCCAGCAAAAATTTATCCAGTGCCTGCTGGTCAAGAGCGATCTCTGCACAGGGGATGCACTGTGCCGGATCCTTGCTTTGCCGGAACGGGACCGATGAATACAGCGGCCGGCGTTGCTGCGGAGCCTGCGGGCTGATAAAATTTGCGGCAACATCAACTGTCCGGCTGTCTAGGATAGAGGGCATGGCTATGGGCAGGGAAGAACTGTATCAACTCGCTGCTGGGCAAGCGCAAGTGCCTGGGCGTCGGCGTCGGCTTGACTGATAGAGCTTCTTGCTGCTGCTCCCTGGGAAGTGTATTCGCTTGAGACCATCGCCGTGCCGTCAAACTCCAGCTGGACCCACTGCGAAACCGTTTCGCCGTTGTATTCAAGAAAATCGCCAGCGACAAAAAGCGTCTCGTTCACCTCGTCCGCCTTCAAAGCCAGAACGCTGCCGCCTGTGAAACCAAGCCCTGCGAAACTGCCGTCAAATGCGCCGGCTGAAGATACCAAAACCACGCAAGAAACTGTTTCCCCGGCGTAGTCCGTAAACGCGCCGCCGAAGAAGACCTTGCCACTGCCAAGGATCAAAATATCCTGAGCTGCCGCGTCCAATCCGGTGCCGACATTGAAAGTTGCATCAATTGCCCCGGCCGTATCCAGTCTGGCAACATGCTTCCCAGAATTTGCCCCAGTAAAAGAAATGATCGGCTTGCCATCCGCCTGAACAGCCAGGGAAGCAAAACCAGGATCCGCCGCCGTCACTGTGTAGGGCGTAAAGGCGCCATCGTCAGTGCCGTCCAGGTTGAACCGCTTTACAACAATGTCACCGGCTCCGGAATCATACCCGATTGCGATCAGCTTGTCGTCTACCGGCGAAACTTTTACCTGGTAGACTTTTGTGAAACCTGCCGGCGTATACGTGCCATCGTAGGTGCCATTTGTGAGAAGTTTAACCAGTGGGACGGCGACGGCATTTCCAAGGGCATTCGCAAAAGTGCCGCCGACAAAAGCGGAACTGTCCACACCAGAAACACAGACACAAAGCGGAGGCACGTCAAAGCCTGAAGTGTAAGCCGTCGTATCTAAAACGCCGGTCTGAAGGAGCCGAGCGATATTTGTCCTAGCAACTCCACCATACTGCGCAAATTCTCCAACAACCAGAATCTTGCCATCTGACTGCTCGGCCATCGCGTTGACTTTTTTCGCGCTTGGCTCATCGCTCCCAGTCGCGTCCAGCAAGAAGCCAAAAGTTTGGGTCCAGCCGATGACCCGCTGGCCAGTGATTTCCCGGACTGTGATCTTCCCCTGAATAACTGTGTTATCCAGCCAGAAATCTCCACCAAGGATTGCTCTAACCGGCGGAAGCCCGGATCCGGAAAAATCTGTCTGCAGCAAAATAGCCCGGACAACTGTCGGAACGTCCCCGAGAACCGAAGAGCATGTTCTGTCAGCATACTGCACCGAATCCCAGTAGCATGGATATTGCGTGCGAAGATAAGCGGCATGACTTTCCGCGGACTGCTGGGCGGCAGCTAAAGCCCGGGTGTCGGCGTCGTCCTGTGAAATCTGCGAGCGGTAGGTGGAAATTGCATTGACCGTGATCGGGCCGGTGACCGAGTCCACGCCGCAGGTCAGTGTTTTCGAATAGGACTGTGTGGAAATCCAGCCGTAGGCCCCGGCGGTCACATAAAGATCTTCGACCGGCACAAAGCCGGATTCCCTGTCAAACGACCGGTTCTTGCCGTCCTCATCCACCAGGCAAACTTTCACTTCATCCTGCTCTGCGCGCCCGTGAGAATTTTCCGGAAAGGCGTCCATGAAAAGCCGGATCGACTCGATGGCCGTCTGACCGCACCAGCGCACCAGCAGGGAGAAGGCCTTGTCGATATTTTCGGAGTGGTCGCTTTCGCAGACCGGGCACCCGGCGTTTGCGTCGCCATCCTGAGTGGACACTTTTCTCGACTGCTTGCGCAGCTCGCCAAGGTCTTCCAGCTGCGCTGGGGTAAACTTTACGCCGGAACGCTCGATCGTTGTGGGCGCCAGGATCTTCTTGCACCCCACTTTTTTGAAAGCTCCCCGTCTTCCCCGGTAATCAATCCGGAAATTAACGTCACCGGACAGTTCGATCAGGTCAAGTTCCGCATAGGAAAACGCTTTCAGGTCCTGGCCGTCGCCGAGAGCCCTGGTCTCAAGCTCGCAGTAGATAGACTGCACATAGGATGTCGTGGTGAAATCCGCGTCCAGCTCAAAGAAGGAATCTTCCCGCTCCGGCACGAAGGCCTCCCAAATGTGGTTATGGCTCCCATCAGAAAGCGCCGTGTAATCGACGGATGCTGCAAAGCAACGACGCTTCGCCCCGATCAAAGCGGAGACCCACTGCATCGGCCGGATTCCGGTCCAGGTGCTGGCCCACGCCGGAGACACACCACTTTCAGACAGCAGCTCGGACACGACCGAATAGTCCAGCACGAAAGTCTCGGCGTTCAAATTCTGACCGACCGGCAACGACATCAGCAAGAAGTTTTCAAAGCTCACCCCGCAGATGCCGCTTTGGTCTTCTGCCAGGTATTGCTTCGAGAAGGCCATCTCTGCATCCTTGAAATTGATCTGGCTGGTGATCCTCGATGACGCCGCCGTGTCTGAGGCAACCAACCCGCCTTGAGAATACCACCACATGAGCCCAGACTGGAACACGATGCTGTGGCCGGCGACGCAGCCGGTGGATGGAAACAGGATGGACTGGAAGTTTGTGGTGCTCGCCCACTTGGTGCGATCTAAAATTCCGGAGTTCAGCGACTCACTGCGCTCATCCGTAAAGATAATCACCGACTCGGCCCTGGAATCTCCCATGAAGCTGATGAGCCCGGTGATGTCCTTCGGAAAAGAAAAATCTCCCCGGCCGGTTCCCTGGGTCCGCTCGACAAAGCGAAGTGGATCCAGCAAATCGGAGGCAATTAAAATTTTGCCCCTCGCTACCCAGAGCCGATTGCCGGAAAATGTCATCCAGGTCCCACGTGGTGTTTCCAGGGTTGGGGATCCCTCGGACAAGTGACGGTTTTCAGTGCCGTCCCAAAAAGCCGCGGCCGACGATCCGTCCTGCATCATCAGAAGGTTGTAGGTCGGAACAATCTGCACAGTGGTGTCAGCCAGCGTCTGCACTGTCTTCTGCGCCTGGCAAAAATAGACGAACTGCGCCTTGGGATTAAAGTGGATCGCCTTCAGCCGGAAAATTTCCCAGTCCCTTGGCTGAGCCAATGGGAACGGAGCCGCATAGACGTTGCCGTCCACAGCAAAAACCAGGTAGTCGACCAGGGTGTTGTTTTTATTTTCCTGAAAGTGCGAAAAGCCTTGCAGGTTGCCGGCCGGCAGGATCAGCTTCATCGCAAACCCAGGCCGGGTTTGAACGATGCCGCCACGGTTCAGGACATTAAGTCCCCGGCGGTATTGACCTTCGGGAAGAAGCCAGGGGTGGCGGACGGTATTCATGCCGCCGGTCCACCCCGCGTCGACCTTCACCATTTTCCCGGAAGAGATGTTTGGGGATTGCATTACATGTAGTCATCCGGACGGGTCGTGACATCGGCGTCAATCTGCATCGGCACCGTCCTCGGACCGTCCAGCGCCCGGTTGCGTTTATTCAGATAATCCACGGCGCTTTTGCGGTAGCGCTCGGCTTCGTCCGCAAAACGCTTCAGAAGCAGGTCCTGGGACTGGACCATCATGACGATGGCCATCTTGGAATCCAGGTTGATGAAGTCCCGCTCGCTGGTCACCGCGATGCTGCGCCGCCGGTATTTCATCCGGAGCCACTTCACGGAGCTGGCGATCTGGATCCGGCGATAGGACGGGTTGAATTCCGTGGGGTGAAGATCCCCAAGCAAAACCAGGTTGGTGTCCTGACTGGTATCCCAGCCGTAAACTCGCAAAAAGCCATCGGTCAGCGGTTTTTCCATCTGGTCAACGCTGGCGACGACCGTGGCGGGCAAAACTTGTTCCAGCTTGCTTACGCCGCTCCCGACCGATAAAAAGGTCACCAGGCCGACTGTAGAGACCAAATCGAGCGCATGGGCGAGGGTGTCATAGACCGAAACGGCGTCGATTCCGGCGGTCCGGAGGTAGTAGGTAGTCAGGACAGTCAGCGGAGAAGGCGGGGTGTCCTCCGTCGTCACCGTGACGGCATCCCCGTCCGAGTATTGCTGGCCCGGCACAACCAGGGTGGTTGAAGGGACGACGGAAAGCTCCCGGGACAACTTCATGGTATGAAGCCCATCACCGACGCCGGAAAGCGTGACGAGGGTGCCGGAGCTGTAAATCTCCAGCTTGCCCTCCACAACCGAAACTTCGTAGTCCGTAGCAATGGCCAAAGGGGCTGGCAAGGTTCCGGTGGTTTCAAACTGGACAGTTGCCATACTTTCCAAGTAGCCCGAAAATTCGACGTCGAGATAGTTGTCCCGGACGATCGCCGTCACGTCTTTTTCGGAGGACAGGTAGAGCTGCCCGTTTCCGAGAGCCAATGCAGAAACCCGGCCGGCGGTTGCCGTCAGCAATTCCGCCTCTGCCTCGCTGGTGTAGACTTCCACATAGTTGGCATCGAGCACCCGGAGATAGTAGACTGTGGACTGGTTGATCTGCGGGGATGTGATTGGAAGCGTGCCTTGCGAAAAATACCGGATCGCCTGGCCTGTGGAGTAGTTCACGGCGTCTGTTTTCCAGCGCGGCAGGAAGCCGACGCTGAATGCCCGGCTAATCATGACAAAAAGCTGACCGGCTCCAAGAGAGGAGATTGCGATCGCCGCTGGCACTGTGGAATTCAGCGTGAACGTCGTGGCCGTCATCGGCGCTTCCGCCCGGTAGACTGTTCCCTGGGTGATCGGGTTCGGCAGCGTGCCGTCCGTCGTGAACTGGACAAAGCTTCCGCTGGCCGGCGTCACGGTCACTGTGGGGACGGAAGTATACCCGATGCCGCCTGTCACAACCTGAACCGCCGTGATGACGCCGCCGGCAACAGTGGCTTGCAATGTGGCTCCGGTTCCACCGCCGCCTGTCACGGTCAAAATCGGAGGAGCTGTATACCCGATGCCTGGCGTGGTAACTGTTGCCGAAACCACCGACTGCGCGGTGAGCGCGACGGTGACAGCTCCTCCCGTGCCGCCTGGCATGTTGAGATTATGGGGGAGCGTCGTTGTGACGTTGCTTGCACTTCCCAAAGAGACGGTAGCCGGGATGACTTTCACCAGGGAGTTGACTCCACTACCAAGCGACACCAGAGTGATGGGATTCTGGTTGGCTAGGGCTTCTGGATTGGTTGGATGCAGCGTTACCGTGTAGGCGTTGATGACAAAGGCGAAATATGGGGTGCCGGCGAGCAACGGGCTTGGGGCTTCTCCGCCGGAATTTTGCACGATCACCTGGTCGCCGGTTAAAAAGTTGTGCGGCACCGTGAACGTCAACGTGGTAACCGGCGAGACGGGCTTCAGCGCCCGGACCTTTACCGCTGTTCCCGGCGAGGTGACATTGATCGGGTTCACCTCAGCAACCGCGTCGTCGGTGTTTGAGTAGATGGCAAACTTGTCGGAGCCGTTCACCCTGGCCACATACGGCGTAGAGGTGGAAAGCGGAGAGGGGAGCGCAGTCCCAAGAAAAGTCACCAGGTCGAAGTCGGCAAGCAGGCTGGCGGTGGACGTCTGAAACTGGGTGCGGGCGCTCACGCTGCGGGTGTCGAGAAAAGCGAGCACCGTGCCGGCCGTCACCTCGGTGACTTCCACGGGGCTTTGTCCAGTCCGGGCATCCAGCCGGGTGGTGTGCAGCGTCACGTGCAAATCGTCGACAACGCGGAGGTAGTATCTGGCTCCGTTGGTCAGCGGGGCGGGAAATCCACCAGCCACCAGGCTGACTTGCATATAGGTGCCGGTGACCAGCTGGTGGGCGGCGGCCGAAACGAAAAGACTCATGGGCGCCGGAGAGGCGATCCGCTTGAAAATCCGTGTTGTCGGTGCGGCTACTGGAGCGGACAACGAAAACTCCACGGGAAGCAAAACGCCGTCCAGCCAGGATCCATCCTCCTGCTGCGAACGAAGCGGCCGGCCGTCAGAACCTTTCCCAAGAATCCTCAGCAGCTTTCCGGTATCGCTTTTAAACTCGCCGTGCACGATGACCGGGCCAGGCGTCACAAAATCCATAAAGGATCCAACCGGCCCGTGATCGTCCCAAGCCCATGGCACCGTGTTGGATTCCACCAGGCCATCGCCGTTCAGATGGAACCGGAAAAATTCGTCCCGCATGAAAGCGGGCACGCCGTCGATGGCGACTGCCAGCGGAGTTTCTACCTCCCTTGGGAGTGTAACTCTCGTCCCATCGGCAAAAGTCCGGATGTCCAACACACCGACATTGGCGTTCCAGTCGCCTTCATCCTGGAGGGCCTGGACGGCATCGCTGATTCTCTTCAGGGCTTTCGGCTTGTCGCACCGGCCAAGAACCTCGACGACATCCTCGATGATGTCCGAGACAAACATGGCTTAAACAGGCAGGCCGCCGAGTCCGGAGTTTGAAGCCGCGTTGAGTTCCTCGCCGAAACCGCCGAGACCGGCATCCTGAGGATTCATGATCCCGCTCATGGCCTCGTGGGCACCGGCTGCTTTCTCTTCGGCTTTGACTGCCGCGTCGGCTGCGTCGAGAGCCTGGCCGAAAGCCTTGACAAATGTCCGGGCCTGGTCAAAGGTTTCGCGGGGCAGTGTGAGTGTGATGTCGCCTTCCATAATTAGTCTTCCTCCTCGGTGGAATCCTCTTCCACGGTTTCGTTAACTGCAAAAATTTGAAGCTACTCTTCTTCGGTTTCTGTGGAATCCTCTTCCACGGTTTCGGCTTCTTGCAAGCCTTCTTCGATGGCATCGGACTCGGAGTCTTCGCCGAAAGTGATCTGCATGACCTCAAGCTCCACCGAGCAGGATTTCTTCGAGCCGTCCCCGTTGTCGCGGTCGGTCTCGGTCTTGCTGGCGACTTTGAACTTGATCGTCGCGGTGCCCTCGGATCCGGCTTCAGGAAAGTCCGCCGCTTTGCCCTTATAGTCGTGCAGGTAGAAAGACGGGTAGTAGACTTTCGGCTTCTTGTCTTGAGCCGGCTCGGAGGGAGCCGCTTCAGTCATTCCGCTTTCTGAGGGTTTATTACCGAGGTCAATAGTTTTCATAGGTTCTCCAAGAAGGTTTCAGTATTAGCCGCATTTTTCAGGTTTGACACGCAAAATTCCTTTACAGTCTTATTCAAAAATATCTTTGCCAGAAGCAAGCCGACTGCGTTTTTCCGCCATCGTGAGGCCGGTCTTCATTTCAAAATGCGGTTCATCTTGGATAGACTTCCAAGCCCCGCCCCATTCCAGCCCAAGAGACTGTCCAATTACGCCGAGTTTCTGGTAGAGCGGCGAGTCGTCCAGATACTTGCCATTCTTAAAAATCCCAACATCCCAGGCGGTGCCGAAATTATGGTTGCTGTAACCGCCGCGGGCATTGGTGACAATCCGGCCGGGCTTTGTGCGGCCTTGGGCATAAAGCGCATCCTGCTCGGAGTAAGACCGGTTGCCGGAGATAATCTTCACGACCGCGCCGTCACGTTCCATCTGCTGAACGGCAAGCTCCATAAAATCGCGGGCCTTCATCTGCACCTTCGGATGCAAAGTGGCGATATTATATTCGGTGCGTTCGTCAAAAATCATATCCGGCCCTCGTTAGTGACTTCAATTTTTTCGGTGCGATTTTCGGTAATGTCTTCTTTGATGCGGGCCACTTTGGAAAGAACCTCGCTGACGGCCTGGGTCTTGTTGCTCCAATCATAAACCAGTCGTCCTGTGACCATGAAGATGACAATTGCGCCGACAACGTAGAAGGCATTATTGGTGATTGATTGGAAAGGTGCCAGCGCAACTTCGGGTAGTGTATAGAGATGCGCCGTTGCCCACCGCCAGCACAGAACTATGATGATAATCCCGAGAAGCGAGAGCGTCATCCTGTGCCATGACTTTGGCGGTTTCATAACTGGGAAGCAATGAGTTTAAGAACTCCAAGGCCACTCCCATATGCCGATAAAAATGTGAGGACAGCCAGCCCAATCCATAAAACGATTCCATACGGCGTCAGCATTGGAAATTGCCGGGTGATCCATCCGATGATCTGGCCTGAGAAAACCATCACAAGTCCGGTCGCGGCAAAGGCAAAAAAGACAAGCCCGATGTCACGCTCAACCCGACGTTGGTTCGCTTCGACTTTCCATTTTTGCGCTTCGACTTTCCATTTTTGCGCTTCGACCTTGGCCTTGTTCCACCCAAAATAGGCATCGTCAAGTTCCTTTGCCATCGCGTGGATCTTGGTCTGCTGGGTGGCAAGATCTTCCAGCTGCTCCTTCTCTTTATTCCCTGCAGCTTTCAAGTTTGCAGTCAGTGATTCAATTTTCTGATTAGCAAAAAGCCCATCCGTTTGAAACTTCTCAATCTGCTTGTCCTGGTCCGTCACAATTCTCCGAAGCTCGTCGTTCTGACTGGAAAGCCCCGAGACAAGTTGCCGCTCCTGCGGAGTCATGGCGGCGAAGCACGTTGAGGCGAAGACTGAAAAAAGTAGTATGTATTTCATTTTCCGAGAAGTTTCCGAATCTTGTAGTCGTTCTGGTCAAGCAGGAGGATCGCCCTGCCGTTCAAGCCCCGGAGAACCTTTCCGCTCTCCTGCATCGACAGGATGGCCTTCTTGACTTCCTTGCTGTCCGATTCCGCCAAGGTGATCGTCTCCGTGATGTCCTGACTGCGCTTTGTCGCTGCCGAAAGGTCGGGCGACGTAGCAGCACGGTGACGTTCCGTAGAACACGCACAGGTAGTCAGGCAGATGAGGGCAATGGCGAGGCATTTCATGGGGCAATGTAAGTTCCTTTCTGGCGGTATTCCGGCTTGAGAGCGTAGGCAGGAGGCGTGATGTCGTCGGACGGCATGTTGATGCAGCCAGAGAAGGACAACGCGAGGATGGCGAGGAGGCATTTCATTGCGGTGGGTATTTTGCTTGGATTGCCCGAACATCGACCTGAATATAACCAGTGGTTTTCCCCCGTTCGTATTCCGCGACCTGTTCCATTGTGCCGGTCCACCGGTCGTGCTGGGCGAAGCTTTTCGTAGCTTCCATATTTTGTGTGACAGTCCAAAACATCCAGAGTCCAGTTCCGAGCACGCCGAGGTTGGCCAGCATGGCCGTGAGAATCCACCCGAGAAAGTTGACGATCCGGGAGTTTATCTCGGCTTTGATCGCGTCTTTTACGATCTTGATAATCTCGTCGCGTTCGTGGTCAGGCATCATTTTGGGTTTCTATTCGCTGACAACTTCCTCGAAGGTGTGCGGGGCTGGAGGGAATGCCACGCTGCCAGCAATCGCCATGTGCTTGACCGTCTGGAGCCATGTGTAGAGGGCGACGAGCTTGGGCTTGCTGGCGAGGGCGTTTGCCTCCTTGGTTTGCAGGAGCAGGTCCATGAGTGTGACGAGTCTCGTGCCTGTGAGGCCAGCGGCTTCGACAGCCTGCTCCCCAAGTGCAATCTTCTCAGCTGGTGTCATGGTGGTGGCACGTTCGGCAAGTCGGGCAGCTTGAGCAGCGGCCATCTTTTCCGCCATCGTTTTCAGCGCACCGTCGATCAGGAAATAGAGAACTCGCGGAGTTGCCGTGCGTCCCGCTTCAACCTGCGCGGCTTGCTCGTCGGTGATTTCGGCAACAGTTGCCAGTTCTCCAACGGACTTCGGTTCGGTGTCGGAGATTCGGTTGATGCCCTTTTGTGGGCCAAGGATGGCGTATTTCATAGGTTCTGAATCCAGTTGAATTTCTGGTTGATCGTTTCGGAAAGCTGACGACCAAGCGTGTCGTGCCAGTCAGGTTTGAGCGACTTAACCTCGGAGCGGATGATGTGTTCGCCATAAGGCCAACCCAACTCATGCTCCTTGGTGTATTGCTCTACGTTAGCAGGATCGTGAGTGAAGGACTCCATGCCGAGATACTTCCAAACCTTATCCATAGTTCCCTGTGGATCAGCGGTCAAATCCTCTGTGTGGACGAAATGCACCTTGTCCTTATGGAGTCGGGCGAGTTCGTGGATACGCTGGATGGCGAGGCCAACCGGAGCGGTGTCGAGCCAGAACCCGCAACGTCCCTCGATGGTCTGGATTCGTCCGGTGTCCTGTTGGCTCATTTCCAACTGAAATTCTGGATGCTGCTGGAACTTCTTCTCCATAGAGGACAGCACCCCGCGAATGTCGCGGACTGGAACGAGGAGTTTGGCATCAGGAAAGAGCTTGAACAGCAACCCTGTGCTGCCGATCCAAGAGCGGCATTTGTCCACAACGATAGGGCGATCAGTCAGGGAATCGAAGGAGTTGGAAATTCCCGCTCGCATGAAGTCCATGAATAGCTTCTCCCCGTCTGCTGGATTCGGAATCGTGCGAAACTCCTCGGTCTTGAAGAACGCCTTGGAGAGATACATGACCTCATGCACTCCACTGGTTGCCGTGGCATGGACAAGCGGATTCTGCGCGAGAAGGTTTTGCAGGAGTGTGCTGCAAGCCCTTGGCAGACCGGATGTGAAGTGGACGGTTTTCATTAAGTGAGATCGAGGACAACATCCACACTGGTGTTGCCACCGATGGTTAAGTCTGTTCCGGCACTCCATCCAGTGCCGGGGAGGGCGTGGAGGACGAGATCGCTGGAGGTTTCCACGAACATATCCACTGCCCCTGCTGTGGCATCGAATACAGCCTTGGTGATGCGGCAGTTGACGGAAGTGAGGCCGGAGCAGTATTGGAACGCACTGTTGCCAATCGTGGTGACGGAGTTGGGGATGGTCAGACTGGTGAGGCCGGAGCAGCTGTAGAACGCATAGCTGCCAATCGTGGTGACGGAGTCAGGGATGGTCAGGCTTCCGGTGAGGCCGGTGCAGTATTGGAACGCACTGTTGCCAATCGTGGTGACGGAGTCAGGGATGGTCAGGCTTCCGGCGAAGCCAATGCAATTGCTGAATGCATAGTCGCCAATCGTGGTGACGGAGTCAGGGATGGTCAGGCTTCCGGTGAGGCCGGTGCAGTATTGGAACGCACTGTTGCCAATCGTGGTGACGCCCTGTCCGATGCTGAGTCCTTTCAATGTGGATGCTCCTGACTGCCAGTTATCAGGAATCGCGGTCAATCCATAACCCGACACAGCATCCAAAGCAGACGCAATGAGTGTGAGGGTTGCAGGGACACCGGAAAGGTTGGTGAGTGCGCCAACTGGAATACCCAGCAATGTCTTGAGTTGCGCATCCGTCTTGGTGTTCCTTGTCTGCGCATCGGCGGACATGTCGGAGACTTTCGCCAGCAATGTGTCAAATGATGTTGGCTTCCCAGTCACTTGGTCCCAGGCTGTGGTTCCTCCGCCGCTGCCAAGATCAGCCAGCGCACGAAGCGAGAGTTCCCGCCAGTCTTCCTCGCTGATGGTGGGAGGGATCTGGCTCACGTCGAAGCCGGCACCTATCAAAAACAACCTGCGGAATTCTGCGACACTCATATTTTCTCCTCCAAGAAACTAACTTTTTTGAAATTGGCTCCCGAACTTCTTTCAAAGCCGGGAGGATTCTTCGGGACCTGTCAGAGCCCTTCGTCATGAGAGTGCTCAGGACTCTGACAGGCTTGCCCAAAGAGTTTTGTCTTAGAGCCCCGTGGAGCTGGTCAGACAGGCTTCAAGCCCCGTGTCGAACGGGCAGCGCTTGTAAGCGAACGGCACGATCGCATGCGGCCGGAGAGGCTGGTAGGCCCGGCTGATCTGGTAGATGTGCTGTCCGTAGTCGAGGAACAAGTTGCAGTCGTTGTCCCGTTGCGCCACCCACTCGAGCTCGCCCATGGCCAGCTGCGGAGCGAATTTGAAGGTGCCTTCACCGGAGTATTTCTCAGGGGTGAGCCGGGCGAAACCGTCGCCGCCGACCACAAACCCGATTTCATACAGTGCGGACACCCACGCAGGATTGCGCCTGGAGCCTTTGCCGTTGGAGACCGCCACACCGATTTCAGGTTCGATCAGAACGGGCTTGCCGTTTCCATCGAGGACGTTGTAGCGCAGGGGCTGCGAGTCGACGCCGAGGGCGAAGCCGCGGTATCCCTGGAACTGGTAGCCCGTGATGGCCTGCTCGCCCACCTTGAAGCTGCCGGTTGTGAGCGCCTTGAGGTCTTCCTTGACGTCGGCGTCATTGCGGAAGTTCTCCAGCTGGTCGATAGAGGCGATGACCATGAAGAAGTCCCCGCTCGCTGTGCCGAAGGGATCAACCAGAAGATCCTCACGGAGCAGGCTGCCCAGCTTGTAGAGGGTCTTGAAGTTCATCGGACTATCAGGCAACGACGGATAAAACGCCGTGTCGATGGCCTGCGCTTCGCCGGTGACCAGGTTGTCGAACGAGACACCGTTCTTCGCAACAAACTTCACGCCGGAGCGGTTCAGCAAGGTTGCGCGGATGTCGGAGTTCATCACCTGAAGGACACCTTTTTCGAGGGCCATCTGCGCCTGCAGGTAGGCTCCCTTGAAGGAGGCTCGGCTGGTTTTAATACAAACACGCGGCCCGCGTCCACGCAGGGACTGGAGCTGGTATTGGTATTCCGTGGACCCCACCTCGTCGGCGTCGGCACCAGTGCCGCAGAGCTCAACGTCGTTTGTAAAGACCGGCTCGGCAAGGGATGCGGCCATGACGGCGCGCTCCTGGACGACGCTGCGGACCACTTCCGAAACGTTCGGGATGGTGCCGCCCTTCAAGACGTTCATGTAGGGTGATTTCCGGGCGAGGACCTTTGCGATCTGCCCGACGATTCTGTTTGTGTCTTTCGCGGCGAAATTCTGCACCGCGGAAAGCTCGATACAATCTGCTGCCATATTGCTTGTAATGATTCTCCTGTTTTGCGGGTCAGGATCTTATTCAAGGACCACCGACCACGAGTTTGTTGATGTGCGCCGTTGTTCTTGCGAACGTCAGCATTGAACTTCAATCGCCCTCGGACGAGGGGCTCGTTGGTCGTCCTCTTTGCGGCTTGACTGCTCCCGGCCGCCCAGGAAGTCCGTTCGTGGACCACTCGCAA
>Ga0172380_10005009_pt1 | contig 16469 bp, 17 predicted proteins | sample Leawe162metaG_FD_119747 | JGI IMG/M metagenome (GOLD analysis project Ga0172380, IMG submission 119747) | Leachate microbial communities from a municipal landfill in Southern Ontario, Canada - Leachate well 162 metaG | ecosystem: Engineered > Solid waste > Landfill > Unclassified | place...
TAATAAACCTGCTCAAGCGCCAATCGCCCAGCCAGAAATTAAAAAATCGCCAGGGGTTTATTTTTACGAAAAAACTGGGTGTCCCGATGCCGATGTCCAACCCAATATATCAAGCATTGCTGACCTGGGCGAGCTTAAAAATAAGGTCAATTCCATGGGAATGGTGCAAGGGACAGAGGGTTATATTTCAATCATATATGCCAATACAAATTATTGGGGCAAATGCCAGGCAGTGGACCCCAATAAGCCTTGCACGTCTTTTGCCTCCGAGGATACCTTTGCAAACTCGGCATCAATTTACCAATATGACTATAATCCTTCTGGGGACGGCGTATATTTCTACCATAATTCCTGTTTTAACAATCAGCTAAGCGGTAAAATTGACGACCTAATAGCTTATTGCAATCAGTATGCCGGCGGGTATTACAGAGTTACCAACTCACAAATTAAAAACCTTTATAATGCGGAATTAAAAACTTTAAAATTTCAAAACACTCCCGACCAAGAAAAAGATTGCATAAAATATGAAAAAGACGGCAGTTGCGCAAAGGACGGCAGGGTGGCTCCCGCTCTTGATGGGGAAAATATTTCTTCAATAATAATAAACGGCAACTATCTTGTTTTGCTTGTTTATGCAGGCCCAAAAGACGAACTCAATGGCGGGCCGTGGACATCTTGCCAATCATTTCCACTTGCTTCTGATATAAATAAGATAGGCCCGCAACAAATAAAATGGGAAAACATACGCAATATGGGCGGAGTCCTGCCCAACAATGTAATTATCTTCCCCGTAGTTTCTAAATAAATAAAAAGCACCCCTCGGGGCGCTTTTTAAATTATTTTATTTTGGTTTTATAATGATGTGTCTATCTTGTCCCTCTCCTATACTTTCAGTCGTTACATCTGCCCTTTGGCTTAACTCTGCGTGAACAACCCTCCTTTCGTAAGACGACATCGGAAGTAAAACTTTCTCTTGTTTTGTCAGGGCAACTTGGTCGGCTAGTTCTTTAGCCAGTGATTTTAAATACTCCACTTTTTTTTGTTTATATTCATTAACGTCCAAATTAAGATAAAAAATCTTTTGCATTTTTTTGCTTAAAACCATTCTCAGCAGACGCTGGATTTCAAAAAGTGTTTGACCTTGCTGGCCTATCAAAATTTGGGGTTCAATGGCCTTAACAGCCATATCTACAACCTCTATTTCCTTATCAACAGAAAAAGAAACTTCCATGCCAGAAATTTCTATGGTCATTTTTTCAAAAAATTCCTCGGCTGCTTCTTTTATTTTTTTGATTTGCGCTTTGTCTGACATATTAATTACTAGCAAGTTTTGGCTCTTTATTTTTTGAAAGAATAAGATATTGCTGGATTATTGAAAAAACTCCGCTGACTATCCAATACAATCCCAAGGCAGACGGAAGATTTATTAAAATTATTATGGTAAAAACCGGGAAAAAATATAACGATTGTTTTTGCATCATTTGCGAAAAATCAGACGCGCCCTTCTTTTGCTCATTTTTATTTTTATTAATCTGCGGTAATAGTTGTTTTGTTTGAAAATATTGAACCAGGCCGGCTAAAACAGCAAAAATAAGGTTCGGTTTTGACAAATCTATTAGGTGCAAAAACAGTGCGTTTATTTGGCCAGGATTGACTACAAATGCATAAAGGGCATTCAATTGATCGGGTTTCAAACCATTCCAAAAAACCTGGTAAAGGGCTATTAAAATTGGCAATTGAATTATTGCCAATAATAGTCCCGAAAAAGGATTTATCTTTTCTGTTTTATAAAGTGCCATTATTTCCTTGGCCTGCTTCTCTTTATCATTCTTGTATTTCTCTTGAATCTCCTTCATTTTGGGCTGAAGTTTTTGCAGATTCCTTTGAGAGTTGACTGTTTTTACTGAAAGAGGAAATAGAATAAACCTAATAATTAGTGTTAAAAGAATTATAGCTATGCCAAAATCATGTCCTGGCACATAGTTGTACAAGAGTACAAGAATGTTGAACATTGGCTGGTATAATATGACGTAGAAAAAATTTATTATAGACTCAAACATTTTTTAGAATAGCGTTAACATTGCTTTTTATGGCATCGAAATCGGCACTAGTCGTTTTAGGAAGGGCCACTAAAACCAAGTCTAATCCCTGCTTCATATTTTCTGCCCTTGCAGCCTCGGACATTCTTCTTCTTATTTTATTTCTTACGGTGGCTTTCTTAGAAACCTTCAGGCTGACAACGAAGCCAAACCGGCTGATTTTTAGGTTATTTTTTGCCACTTTCAAAATAAATAGGCTATTTTTAAAGCTTTTACCGTTTTTAAAAATAACCTCAAAATCCTTCTTTTTTTTGATTCTATTTATTTTTGACAACATTATACAGTTAGTTTGGCTCTACCCTTTCTTCGTCTCCTTTTTATCACCTGTTTGCCAACTCTTGTATTTTGCCTTCTCAAAAACCCGTGGATATTTTTTCTCTTCTTCTTTTTCGGCTTATATGTAAAACTCATAGCGGTATTGTGTTAAATATTTTAGTTAGTATAATGTATTTACTATAGCCTAAAAAACAGTTGCCGTCAATTTGTATTTTATTGTGCACCCGCGATAAAGGGCGTCGACACAAGTTATCCACACGTTAGTAACAGTTATATTTATTCCCCCTCTCATTTGACAAGGTGTGAATAAAAAGGAAAAATATAGATATTAAGTGAAAAATACAAGACATGAACAATCAAGAGCTTTGGCAATCGGTTTTGGCGCAAATGCAGTTTTTTATCTCTAAGGCCAACTTTGCAACCTGGTTCCGAAATACAGAAATTCTCTCAAAAGATAATGAAAAGATTATAATCTCTGTGCCCAATGCCTTTTCTAAAGAATGGCTTTCAAATAAATACAACAAGCTAATTTTAAAAACGCTTCACGACATAGACGACTCTATAAAAGAGTTGGAATTTGTTATAAAGCCACAACCAGCTAAGGATTCTTTATCTAAGTCCTCCATAGAAATAGCTGTTGAAAATGAAAAACAAGAAGATGCCCAGTTAAAATTTGAAGAGTTTAAGGTAAATAAGGAGACGAATCTAAATCCAAAATATACCTTTGATAATTTTGTCGTAGGATCCTTCAATGAATTAGCCCATGCAGCGGCCCTGGCCGTAGCCGACAATCCTGGCCTTACATATAACCCTATATTTGTTTATGGTGGAACGGGCCTGGGTAAAACACACTTAATCCAGGCAATTGGAAATAAAATAAGCGGTGAATCAAAAAAGAAAAAGGTGAAATATGTTTCTTCCGAGAAGTTTGTTTCGGGCATTGTGTCAGCCATAAGAACCAATAGTATGGAGGTTTTCAAGGCCAGCCTGGCTCCAATAGACGTGCTAATTTTAGATGACATACAGTTTATAGCCGGCAAAAACAAAAGCCAAGAAGAATTTTTCCACGTATTCAACTCTTTGTATGAAAAAAACAAACAAATTGTTCTCTCTTCTGACAGACCACCAAACGCCATTGCAGAGCTTGAAGATAGATTAAGGTCAAGATTTGAAGGCGGAATGATAGCCGATATAAGTTTACCCGATTATGAAACAAGATTAGTTATTCTAAAAACAAAATTGCAAGAAAAAAATGCAGGGCTTCCAGAAAACGTTTTAGATTATATAGCCACTAATGTTAAAAAGAATATAAGAGAGTTAGAGGGGGCTTTAAACAAGATTTTAATATACAGCAAGATTAACCAAGAATTAAATTTAGAAACTGTCAAAAAACTACTAAAGGGGTTCATCTTCTCACCATTTGACGTTGCAAATTATAAGAAGATTATAGAAACTGTAGCCAAATTTTATAATCTTGAGGAAAAAAATCTATTTGATCCAACAAGACGAAAAGAAATTGTAAAACCTAGGCAGATAGCAATGTTTTTGTTAAGAAAAGAGTTGAAATATTCTTTTCCAGCAATAGCTAGAAAATTTGGAGGGAAAGATCACACAACTGCTATTTACGCATATAAAAAAATAATGCAAGAAAACGAAGAAAATAATAAATTAACCGAAGAACTTAACTTAATAAAACAGAGGATATATAGTGGATAAGTATAGTAGATAAGCTGTGGTCTAAATGCGTAAAAGAATACCATAATTTTAAGAGCCGGAATCAACACCATTTTTTATACCTTCTATTTTAATATTTTCTCCACACATTTTTCACAACAAAAATTAAGACCAAATTAAACGCGCTTATAGCCAAAAATAACTCTAAAAAGACAAAAAACTAGACCGATAATAACAATAAGTTTAATAATATATTAATAATTAATAGTTAGTTAAATTTCATGAAAGTTGAAATTTTAAAAGAAAATTTAAAAAATGGATTGGGTGTGGTTGAAAGAATTGTTGGGAAAAACCCGTCACTTCCAATTTTGGATAATGTTTTAATGTCCACAGAGGACAATTTTTTGAGCCTAAGCTCTACAAATCTAGAAACTGCAATAAAGTTGTGGATACTGACAAAAATTGTAAAAAAGGGAAAAGCAGCCGTTCCCGCCAAATTTTTATCAAGCTTTGTGTCTTTATTGCCCAATGAAAAAATAACCCTAGAAGAGGAAGGCCAGAGGGTGAATATTGAGTGCAAAAATTTAAAAAATCAGATTCAAAGTTTCAACCCGGAGGAATTTCCAATTATTCCTGAGTTTGAAAACCCGGATAGTCTAGAGGTTGATAATAAAACTTTTTGCCAGGGATTGTCACAGATTGTTGATGTCGCCTCGCCTTCTCAGTCCAGACCGGAAATTTCTGGAATTTATTTCGTTTTTTCGAAAAATATTTTAAAAATAGTAGCCACAGACAGTTTTAGGCTAGCCGAGAAAACAATTTCTCTGGAGACAGCAGTGAAAAAAGATGTGGCCTTTATCCTACCGCAAAAGCCCGCAAAAGAGGTTATGAATATTTTGGCCGAAAAGGACGGAAAAATAAGAATATATTTTTCGCCAAGCCAAACGATGTTTGAGCTTCCAATGAAGGAAATTTCTCACCCTCAGGTACAAATTATTTCTAGATTGATAGATGGCGAGTATCCGAATTATCAGGAGATTATTCCAAGCAAATTTAAAACACATGTGCTTATTAAAAGAGATGAATTTTTAAATCAAATTAAAACGGCCTCGCTATTTGCGGGCAAGATAAACGAGGTAAAAATAAGAATAAAACCCGAGAGCAAAGAAGTGGAAATTTTTGCGCAAGATCCAGACATTGGGAAAAGCCAATCTAATATTTCAGCCAAAATTGAAGGAGATGCAATAGAGGCTTCCTTTAACCATAAATTTTTAATAGACGGGTTGCTTAATATAAAAAGTTCTGAGGTCATCTTTGACCTAAGTAAAGAGGAGGGGCCATGTGTTCTAAAACCAGTTGGAGACGCTAGTTATATTTATGTGGTGATGCCGATTAAGGCGTAACAATACTTCTAGCTAACCAATTATTAATACCAGCTTGCCAATTGAAATACTGCGGGTCGTTGGTTGGGTTTTGAGGCTGGGAGCCAGTAGGGTCGTTTTTATCAACGTAGAATAAAATTGTATGTGAGTCTCCTGTTGGAACCTGCCCTAAAAGAAAGGGGTTTTCTCCGGTTACCGGGTCTGGCGACGTAAAATTTTGTATTGGGTTTTCAGAAACAATCTTTTGCATAATTTTATTCCACATCGGGGCGGCAATGCCAATGCCCTCGTCTCTGGTTGGAGAATTGTCGTTGTTGCCGGTCCATACGCCAACAACAGCAAAGGGCGTATAACCCATTGTCCAGCCGTCTATAAAGTTTTGTGTCGTGCCAGTTTTTGCCGCTACCTGATATCCTGGTAAATATAAAGGAGAATTTGCCCCGAAAATTGGTGCCCTTGCATTGTTGTCTGATAAAACGTCGCTAATTTGCCTAGCTACCTGTGTATCTAAAACTTTTGTTGGCTGAGTTTGGTTTTGTTCAATTATATTGCCTTGCGCGTCGGTTATCTTTAAGATACTCACAGGAGGTAAATAGTTGCCTTCCGATGCAAAAACGCCATAAGCTGAGGCCATTTCTAATAAATTGACGTTTCCTCCACCCAAAACTAAAGACAGACCATAATTACTTGTGTCGGTAAGTGTGGTGATTCCTAGACTCTTGGCCGTTTGTAAGGTGTCTTGTATGCCGGCCAAATAAAGAACTTTGACTGCAGGTATGTTTAAAGAGCAATCAAGGGCTGTGCGTAGTGTGACCGGACCACGGTTTTGCCCGTCGTAGTCTTGCGGGTTGTAGCACGCGAGGCCATATTGATCGGTTGTCGCATCTCCACTTGGGTCACAATTGGGATTAAACTCAGTTTTTACATCCCATAAAATAGTATTTGGGGTATAACCCTTTTTGAAAGCAGTGGCGTAAGCTATTGGCTTGAATGAAGATCCTGGTTGTCGGGTGCCCATTGTTGCTACGTCATATTTTGGGTCAAATAAACAAGATCTAACTGTTGTTTCGTCACACCCTGCAGGATATGGCTCTGCAAAATAATCTTTAGAGCCAATAAGCGCTAAAATTTGCCCGGTTTGCGGGTCTATAACGACTGCTGCTGCATTGTTTGCGCCCTTACTTATATTGGTTTGATCAGCGTCTTTGATAATTTTTTCAGCATACTGTTGTAAATCCCAATTTAAAGTTGTGTAAACTCTTAGACCCTTTTCCTTTAAGTAATCTTCCCCATATTTATCGTTCAAATATTTTTTAACATGCATTACAAAGTCCGGAGCCTTAATAGACATTGTTGTTTCTGAAAAATTTAGTTTTTCACTTTTTGCCTCTTGCAATTGAGATTGTGTTATATAGCCTAATTTTTCCATTTTTTCTAGGACAGCGTCTTTCTTTTGCAATAATTCCGATTTGTAGGGTCCATAAGGGGAATAGTGACTTGGTGCTGGCAGTAGGGCGGTTAGTGTGGCGGCTTCGGCTAAAGACAAATCAGAAGCGGGTTTATTAAAATATGTTTGGCTGGCTGCTTCTGCGCCATATGCGTTTTCTCCAAAAGGAACCGCATTCAAATACCAGTTGAAAATTTGGTCTTTAGAATATTTTTGTTCTAATTCTATACTTAAAACAACCTCTCTAACTTTTCGTGAAATACTTTTTTGATTAGTTAAATATACAGATCTTATAAGTTGCTGGGTTATAGTAGATCCTCCTTGGCTTTTTGTGCCAGAAGTTAAGTCAACCCATACCGCCCTTAGAATTCCCCAAAAATCTATTCCTCCGTGCTGATAAAATCTATAGTCCTCTGACGACAAGACAGCATGTTTTAAATTGTCTGAAATTTTATCAAAAGACACTATCTCCCTTTTTTCTTCTCCATAGATATCATATAAGAGGACTTTCCCAGTACTGTCATATATTTTAGTAGATTGTATAAATGGAGTTTCTGTAAATTTTTCTGGTTGGGGTAGATTCCACGTATAGTATATAAAAAGTATTAAAACCAAAGCAAGCATTGCTAAAACAAAAAAACCCAAGTATTTGGCTAGTTTAAGCAAAAGTTTTCCCCCTTTATTTTTATTAGACATATATTCGCTGTTTATTTTCATAATTGTAAATATTTCTGTATTGTCTCTTATAATTGACTATTTTGCAACAAAAAACCGCCGAAGCGGGTTTTTGTTAATTTTATAGCTTACTCTTCTTCTGCTTCTGCCGGGGCCTCGTCGTCATCAATCTCTGCGTCATCATCGTCGTCATCATCATCCGCGTCGTCATCACCGGCGTCGCCACCATCGTCGTCTTTCCAATTATCGTCCTCAAAGTCGTCGTCTTCGTTTATTAACCTGGTTAAAAATTCCTCTTCCATTTGTTGCTTTTGTAATTAATTAATAATTTTACTATCGAATTATTTCTAATTGTATTTTTTTAAAGGATATTGTCAACCCTTCACCCTTGTGGATAACTTTTTCCTCAAAAACCATCTTATGCTAATGATTTTAAAATAGCAAGGGTGAAGGGTCAATAGTGTTTTCTCCACAACTCGTTAATATGCTTTGTGAGCCGCACAGAGAGCCATGCCAATTGCGTCGAAAGCGTCGTCTTTTTTTCGATAATTTTTCTTTAAATCTAGCGAACTTATGTCAACGGATTTTTTAATCATTTCTTGAACCTGTTTTTTTTCTGCTCTGCCATAACCGCAAATCGCCATTTTCATTTGCAAAGGGGTAAATTCAAAAACCCTAAGTTTTTTTTGTTCAGCTGCCAATAAAATTACTCCTCTTGTTTGGCTAACTGGCATAACTGTTTTTAGGTTTTTAAAGAAGAATAAGGTTTCAATAGACATTACACTCGGTCCGTATTTTTCAATCAATTTTAAAACTTCTTTGTGTATTTTTTTAAGCCTTTCGCCAGTAGTTAAAAACTTGTCTGCAATTATACATCCAAAATCAATTACCTCAAGACATTTGTCCGGGTGTTTTTTTAATATAGAGTATCCAACTATGGTTGACCCAGGATCAATCCCCAAAATAATCATAAGTTTTTATTTACAGGTTAATATTGACTTAACCTTGTTCGCGGTATATACTAAAAATGTAGGCATTAGCCTACTAATCACGCGGTCCCGCCTCAACAGCGGGATTTTCGCTTTTTAGATAACTTCTCTTTCCTGTATAAAACTTTCCAAAATCGATAAATTTATTTTTTATTCTATGCAGTTCTGACGCGACCTGATTTCTTACGCCGACAACAGCTATTTTTTTATTTTTTATTTTAAGTCGCTCCAGAGGAGCAAGCATATCAGAATCTCCAGAAAACAACATCATAGCTGTAAATTTTTCAGAATCATCTAGCATATCCATTGCCATTTCAACATCAAAGTTACACTTGGGTTCTTCAATAATTATTTCTGATTTATGGAGCCAATCTATCAGTTCATAAATTTTGCTTTTAACTGGATCGTCAAACAAAGTCATCGTGCGTCGCTGAAAAAACAGTCCTTCATTTATTTCTTTTGGTATAAATTTCATGGATTTCGACCTTAAAATAACGCCAGTCTTTTTTATACGGTTGTGAAAGGCCTCGGAATTTTTAATATCTCTATTATTTTTACCATAATAAATTTTTATTTCCTTTATATTTGGGAAGTCAAAAAGTTGTTTTGCCAAATCTTCTATTCTGAACTTCCAGCCCAAAACACTCTGCCAATGGAACATATTTGTTAGATCGATGTAAACAAAAATTGTCGGTTCATTCTTAATCCACTCTAGATAATCTTCTCGGACAATGAATTTATTTAAAATACCCTGAGGGATGTCCATAGCTAGATTATATCATAAAACCACTATAGCCCTTTAATTGCTATTTACAAAGCTGTGTTGGGGGGGGGTATTATAAGGCTAATAATATTTAATTTAAAATTATGGCAAAAGAACCCGGCGAACCAAAAAATGAAGGTAACGAACCTATCGACCCTTCTTTTAATGAAGAGCTTGAAAAGTCAGAAATGACAATTAAATCAGCCGAAAAGTTTTTGCAGCGGTTCAACGGTCTGCAAGCGGAATTGAAAAAGGGAGAGAAGTTGCGAGGAATAACATTTGACAGTGCTAGGCGGCCAGGGGATTTTTGGACGGTTGCTATGAGTGAACGTGTGCCAGCCCTAGGCTCAGCGAGAATTTTTATGCAAAGAAAGGATCTGCCCAATAAAATAGATGAGGATTTCGAAGTTGTGCTAGAAGGAGATTTAGGCACAGACAAAGTAAAGTCGGCAAGACATGGTGATTGGGGAGAAAGTGTTCCAAGGTTCTCGGATGTCTCACAATTTTTAGAAAAATTAGGGAGTCCAACCAATATACTTGTTGAGAGAGAAGTTTTCGTAAAAGAAAAATAATATTTACAAAAGCAACAAAAAACCGCTCGCGAGAGCGGTTTTTTCGTTATTTCATGTTTGAGTAGATGTCGTTGACTGCGTCGTTTTCGTCTAGGGCTTCAAATAATCTTTCTGCTGCAACTTTATCTTTTTCTGAAAGTGTTACTTCTTCTTTCGGTACCAAGTCTATTGAAGCAGATTCTATTTTCAACCCCTTCTCTGCAATAACTTTTTTAACTGCTTCAAAATCTTCTGGTTTTGTATAAATATCAATATTGTTTTCAATTTGTTTTACATCATCGGCCCCAGCTTCAATAGCAATCATTTCTATTTCATCTTTTGCCTTGCCTTCTGGGTTAACAGAAACAACTCCTTTTTGGTCAAACATCCATCTTACAGCTCCCTCGCCAGCTAATTTGCCCCCATTTTGGTTTAAAGTTGTTTTAACTTCGTTTAAGGCTCTATTTGTGTTATCTGTAATGCCGTTGATAATTAAGGCAATTCCCCCTGGGCCAAAACCTTCATAGGAAACAGCTTCTAGGGCTTCACCGGCCAACTCGCCAGTTCCTCTTTTAATAGCCCTTTCAATATTCTCTTTAGGCATGTCCATGTCCTTAGCCTGCTCAATAGCTGCCCTAAGCTTGGTGTTTTTGGTTGGATCTCCAGAACCGCCGCCCTCTTTAACAGCGATGGTAATTAGTCTGCCATATTTAGAATATATCTTGCCCTTTTTAGCGTTATTGGCCGTTTTTGTGGCCATAACTGTTTTTGCGTGACTATGTCCTGACATTTCTTGTAGCTTGAAACTTGTAGCTTGAAACTTTATGTTGTGAGATGTTTCAGGTTTTAAGTTCCAGGTTTTATGAGTTTAACTTTTATTATTAGTGCGGTTATAGCCAATATTATAGTTGCTGCCAAAACCGTAAAAAACAAAAACCAAGGATTTGATTTATTATCTTGGTTTGTCTCTATAATATTATTATCATTTTTTTCATCTTTTGGCAATACCGACCCGGTTAAGGCGGCAGTGGCTGCGCGTTTTATCGCGCCCGCCACCGCAACTATATTTTTAGCTCCTGGAGTTAAACTTATACTCCACACCCATGAGGGCACAGTCCGGTTGTAAGATTGGCCAGTTGGCACTTTTGAAAAATCAACGGTGTCAGCTAGAGTCTTGTCTGGTTTTAATAAATTTAATCCATCCTTGTCGTTGTTTAACATTATTTTTGTTTCTGGTCTGTAAAAAACTTTAAAGCCATTGGCTGTTATTTTGGTTCCCGTGGGAATAATGTAAGTGGTTGGCGTGCCAGTCTTGTCTTGTATTTGCCAGCTAGAAATATCAACTTCAAAATTATTTGAGTTAAATAATTCTATATATTCGTCAGTTTCGTCGGCTCCCTTCGGGCTTGCGAGCACCTCATTTATAAAAATTCCGACTGGATATGTTTGTTCAGTAACATGTTCAGTAACAATCTCAGTAGACGTCTCATGAGATATCTCAGTAGCACTTTGTGCGCTCGCGCAACTAACACAGGCCAAGCCCTGGGTTTTAATTTTTTGCAAAGTCGAAGCTCCAATTCCCTTTGCCCTGTCCAAATCATCAAGCGAAGAATATGGTCTGGCGTCAATTATTGCCTGAGCCTTTACTGGTCCGATTCCAGTTAATGTTTCTAGTTGTGCTAAACTCGCAGTATTTATATCCACTACTTCCGTAGCCAAAGTAAAAACCGGTAAAAATAAAACTCCCAGAATTATTCCCCAAATTTTTTCCATGTTTACTAATTATACAACAAAAAATGCGGCTCAACCGGTTGAGCCGCATTTATATTAGTTGTTTGCGCATGTGGAGAAGGCCGAGATGTTCGTAGGCCAATCTCGAGGCTATGCGCCCGCGAGGAGTTCGTTCGATAAATCCCATCTGCATAAGATATGGTTCGTAAATATCCAAAATTGTTTCTTCTTCTTCCATGGCAGCTGCCGCTAGCGACTGAATACCAACTGGCCCGCCATTAAACTTTTCTATTAAGGCTAGTAAAATATTTCTGTCACTCGGCTCGAGCCCTTTTTCATCAACTTCCAGGGAAGCCAAAGCAGTTTCTGCAATTTCTTTTGTGACAATGCCATCCCCATTTACTTGGGCAAAGTCCCTCACTCTTTTTAAAAGCCTATTTGCTACTCTTGGAGTAAAGCGCGACCTCTTAGCAATTATTTCTGTAGCAGTAGGATCTAATTTTATTTTTAATAAATTTCCAGATCTTTCAATTATTTTTTCTATATCTTTATGGCTGTAAAAATTGAGTTGGAAAGTAGCGCCAAAGCGGTTTCTTAGTGGGGCAGACAATAATCCAGGCCTTGTGGTGGCTCCAATCAAAGTAAATTTTGGAAGCTTTAGTTCCATTGTGCGCGCCATGGGGCCTTTTCCTAAAATTAAATTTAGTTTGCATTCTTCCATAGCAGGATATAGATATTCTTCTATGGTTTTTGAAATCCTGTGTATCTCGTCTAGGAATAAAACATCGCCTTCTGACAAATTTGTTAGAATTGCTGCCAGGTCACCCGCTCTTTCTAGCGCTGGTCCAGAAGTTATTTTAATTTTTTTACCCATTTCTGTGGCAACAAGGTGGGCTAAAGTAGTTTTTCCTAATCCAGAATTACCATAAAACAATAAATGGTCGGGGCTGTGTCCGCGTTGTTTGGCCGCGGTGATAATTATTCTAATGTTTTCCTTGATTTTGTCTTGGCCAACATAATCAGACCAAGAATTTGGTCTTAGGGTGGAGTCTAAAATATCTTCCTCTTTTTTGATTTTTTCTGGTATGACGCTTGACATGTGCCTTAAAAAATGATATGATAAAGGCTATCGATGAGCAACTGGCTCAGAAGCGGCCCTAAAATTGGATGTATCATTTGGATTTGTCTAAGTTCCGGATAATCCTGCTCCGGCTCGATTATTCCTCAGACAAGTCTTTCTTTATGTCCCAGACATAAAAATACATCCAATTTTAGGGCCGCTTTTATTTACACTTTTCCTTCATCTGCCTCAACAACTCTGATCACTTCTTCCATTGTTGTCTTACCTTGCACAACGTCAATGAGTCCCGACTGGTACATGGTTATCATTCCTTTTTTAATGGCCAGTTCTCTAATCTCTGAAACCGGTGGATTTTTTAAAATAAATCTTTCTATTTCAGAATCAACTAAAAATGCCTCGAATAATCCGTGTCTTCCCTTATATCCTATAAAGTTACAGGCCTGGCATCCCTTTTCAGTTATTTTGGCAATTTTTATTTTATCCAAATCCGGAAGCTTAACTCTGGCGGTTAAGCCAGTAAGGCCTCTTTTAATTTCAGCTAATTCACTCGCGCTTGGTTTTACGAGCGTCGAACAATTAGAACAGACCTTTCTCACCAATCTTTGTGCCACAGCCATTTTTAATCCCGATGCAATTGAGGACACATCTACGCCTAGGTCCACAAGTCTTGGAATGGTTCCTGCTGCGTCATTAGTGTGCAGGGTAGAAAGTACCAGGTGACCGGTTAGGGCCGCTTGTAGGGCTATTTTTGACGTTTCTAGGTCTCTTATTTCACCTACTAAGATAACGTCGGGGTCTTGCCTAACAATAGAGCGAAGTCCGTCGGCGAAGGTGTATCCTTTTTCTGGAGCAACCTGTGTTTGTGAGACTCCCTTTAAGTGATATTCAATTGGGTCTTCAATTGTAATAATTTTAATTTCTGGGTTTTGAATTTTTTTCAAAAAAGCATACAAGGTTGTTGTTTTACCAGAGCCTGTTGGACCTGTCACGATTATCATGCCGTTTGGTTTTTCAATTTCTGCTTGGAAAATTTTATACAAGTCATCTCTTAGTCCTAGTTCATCTAAAGAAATTAAGCTTTTTGGGTTTAAGAGCCTCATCACAATTGACTCTCCATATTCAGAAGGCAAGCTGGAGTTTCTTACTTCAATAAGTAGGTCTTTGGCTGCGATTGTAAATCTGCCATCTTGGGGCTTGTCGGTAATATTTAGTTTTAATTTTGAAACTAATTTAAGCCTGGAAATTAAGTGGTGGTAAGTGACAAGGTCAAAAAAAACAACATCCTGCAAGATGCCGTCTAGTCTTACTCTTAGTCTTGCCTCTTGTTCTTGTGGTTCAATGTGGACGTCGGAAGTGTTTAAAGTTATTGCTCCAAATAAAATAACATCTAAGAGGTCGGTTACGTTTTGGTTGGCATATTCCTCAATCTTTTTTTTGTATGCCCCAATATCTTTGACTTGCGTCTCAATCTCCTCAATCACCTTTGGAGAAACCGTTATACTGCCTAATAATTTTTTTGTTTCATCCATAGCTATTTAATATTTAAATCTTTTAATTCTGCTCCGCTTTTCATTAAGTCTGAAGCGGTTTGGAAAATTTCTGCCGTAATTTTATTTCTAAAGTTTTCTGTGTAAAGCCCTAAACCAGATAAGAGGCAGGTGGCTGGTTCTTTTTTAATTTGGCTGTCTATTTCTTTAATCAGACTAAACACAGATTCAGTTAACGAAAAATTAGTTAATAAATTAATTTTACCAAATTTTTTGTTATTTGGCTTGTTGTCAATGTTTAAAATTGGTGAATCAAGTAAAAACCCAAAAGAGTTTAACTTGTTCGAAAGCTCTTTAGAATAATCTTCAACCCCCACTGTTATAACCAGGTCCGGCTTAGTCTCTGCAAAATAAAATTGGATATTTTCTTTTTTTATATTGCCGTTGTCCAAGGTCAGATGTATTTTTAAAGCATCGTCTCCTTTTTCATAGTAAACCTGTGATATCTGCGCAACATTGTTGGGAACTGAAATTACAAAATTTTTGGGATAAGAAATAGAGTCGAGCGACGGAGCTAAAACCTTAAGGCCTTCAGGCAAGTTATCTAAAATAAGGTTTACATTTTTACTTAAATTCTTTAAAGTATAAAAAAGAGCCAGTACAGAAGTTATGGCCTCTGGGTCGTGTGAGGGTATTAAATAAATATTTTTTGCGTCAGATATTATATTTTTTATTTCAGTGGAGTTTTCCATATTAGAATACCCTAAGCGAATTCAAAAAATAAATCAACCCTTCACCTTGTGGATAACATTTTTGAGCAAGGTACGGGCAAAATTAATATTTTTATAATTAACAAGGTGAAGGGTCAAGTGGATAAAAATTACACAACAACCAACCTTAAACAAACCCAAAAAATTGGCAAAATTTTGGCAAAAGAAATTATATCCGCCCAAGGCGGACCCGCCTCTGGCGGGAAATCGGCTGTGGTTTTGGCTATGTACGGAAATTTGGGTGGAGGCAAAACAACTTTTTTACAGGGGTTTGCAGAAGGGCTTGGCATAAAAGAAAAAATCTTGTCGCCGACTTTTGTCATATTAAAACACTTTAAAATGACGAATAAAAATTTTACAGATTTTTATCATATAGATTGTTACAGGTTAAATGATCATAAAGATATTTTGGAATTAGATTTTAAAGAAATTATTAAAAACCCAAAAAATATTGTAGCAGTTGAATGGCCAGAGAAGATTAGAGAAGTTTTACCAGAAAATATTATAGAAATAAATTTCAGTTTTATCGACGAAAACACACGAGAGTTGCAAATAAAAAAACAAACTGGTACACTTTAACCGGCGCATTCAAAATTTGGAGGACAAACATGAACCAATCTGCGCAGATGGTGGAGTTTGCAAAAACCTTCTTGGGGAGACCCTTTTCTTGGGACGGATTCACTTGTTGGGATTTTGTAAGGGCAGTGTACGCGAGATTCGGCATACCCATGCTAGCTGGTTCGCCCATCGAGCCGATCGGCGACCTCAGCGACCCCGCCGAGGTTGGGAAGTTGATTCTTCTGCGACGCAGAAAGTACCAAGGCAACCGACGATATACCCACGTGGCTATCTATATCGGAAACTCCCAAGTAATTCATAGCACTTTATACTTGGGAGGAATGGTTGTCATAAGTACAATGGAAGAAGTGCTGGAGGTTTACCAAATCATTTGAGTGAGCCTCTTTTTTTACTTATCTTTGTGTAATAAATATGGTAGTTGTGATATAAATAAAGTATGAGCATACAGGAGATAAAAAACAAAATACGACCGATTCTAAGGCGCCACGATGTAAAAAGGGCGGCGGTTTTTGGTTCTTATGCGAGAGGCGATGAAACTAAAAAAAGTGACGTCGATATACTGATAGAATATAGAAACAATGATAAGAGTTTATTTGATTTAGCCGGATTACAAATTGAACTAGAAGAAAAATTGAAAAAAAAGGTTGACTTGGGAGAATATTCTACCATACGTCCTCAAATTAAGGATAGAATATTAAGCGAGCAAATTTCCATTTTATGAGGAATAAAGGAAGAAATTTTGTAATGTTTTTGCAAGACATTATTGATTGTTCAGAAAAGATTGATAAATATACAAAAAATATAACCGAAGATAATTTTACAAACAACGAACAAGTTAAAGACGCGGTTATTATGCGAATCGGAATTATTGGTGAGGCGATAAAAAATTTGCCAGCTGGATTAAAGAAAGGACACAAAGAAATAAATTGGAAAAAATCGGTTAAAATGAGAAATATTTTTATGCA
>Ga0172380_10005010_pt1 | contig 16467 bp, 17 predicted proteins | sample Leawe162metaG_FD_119747 | JGI IMG/M metagenome (GOLD analysis project Ga0172380, IMG submission 119747) | Leachate microbial communities from a municipal landfill in Southern Ontario, Canada - Leachate well 162 metaG | ecosystem: Engineered > Solid waste > Landfill > Unclassified | place...
AAGAGGTACAACAACGCTTAACTGGTAGCGTCGCAAAGGCATCATTGATACCTCCACTTGGTAGCATTGTAGTCTTGAGTTATCTGCGACTGTGTGAGAGTTTTACTATATACTTCCACTTCCCCGATTGTCCCTCCAAAGTATTCACCCGCACCAGAAACAACGTAGTTACTCCCGATTCTATCCAGGCTGGAGGTTAACACAACTTTCCCTGCACGTGTTCCCATTGATACGCCGTCAACGAAAAACTCCATCGTATTTGTATCTGTATTGTACGTAGCAGTCAGCATATGCCAGCTACCAGCAATAGAGACTGTACTAGAGACAGACGATGATGTACCTCCGGCCTCCCTCATTATAAATACTGCTAAACCGGAAGCAGGTATGTCAATGCCTATACCCCTTACGCTTGCCGTCAAAAATGACATAATGGAACTTGTTTTTCCCTCTGTAGGGGCAGTAGCATTAACCCAAACGTTGATAGTAAAGTTCTGTGAACTTGAAAGGTGGTACTCGTGGTCTATGTAGTCATCTACTCCATCATAAGTTCTCCCAAGATAACTATAGGTAGCTCCTGTGACTGTGCAGGTGTTCATATAAGCGTCTCTGGAATAGAACGTAGTCCCTGACAATCCGGGGTGCCAGAGGGGGCAATAGAGAACCAGCCCGTATTTATTGATATGCCTGCACGAGCTTTGTATCCGTGATAGTTTTTGATAATCCTTTACTCTCATCGGCTACTCCTGCCAGGTGAAAACGACTGACTCCCCCGATACGGAAGCGTCAATATAAATATCATACATATCTATATTGAAAAGCGTTATAGTATCACCGGCTAATAGAAGACACCCATTTTGCCCCGTATGAATGGCGATAGTTGCAGAATCCCCTACCGATATGATCCCGGTGTTATTTGTTTTAGCTGTGATATACAGGACTTGTACGGCGTGGGTAGAAGATACCAGTCTTTCCGCTGTGCCTGATGCTGTTACCGCTTTATTGCCTGAATGTGGTGTGAAAGCCATAATTAACCTCCTATTTCTTTGGGTTATTTTTACAATTACGTTCATGTGCGGATTTACCCGCCGCGTTCTTGCAGGTCTTGCCGCAGAATTTGCATTTATTTGCGTCAGCGTCTACCGTAACGATAATATTCTGCGGGTCTATTCCGCCTGTGATATTCGATTTACGTCCTAAGTATTCGGCTTGTACTTTTGCGTAATCTTTTGAAGCGTAATCACCGTGCGGGATGATGGCGGTAAAGATATGTTGCCCATCGGATAACACTTCTACGCTTTTTAACTGGGCTATCGCTTCCGGTTCCATAGACTGGAATTGCTTAAACTCGATACTGGGTATGATTTCACTCATAAATACTCCTTTAAGGTTTTTAGTACCGTTTCTCTATCCGGTATTGCTTCCCCGTTCCAACAGTGAGGGATGGGGAATTTAAGGTTTTTGGGCTTGTAATTGCCTTTTATATATTCAACAATCATTTTTACAAAGATGTAGTCGAGAAACCATGCGTAATAATCATCGTGGGCGTATTCTGCTTCCGCTAGTGTCCCTGCGTGTTTTACCATTTCCTCACGCCCTGGGTTTTTATGGTGTTCGTTGATATAATCTAAGGTTTCCTTGAGTAATACCGCACTAGGGTGGGTGAGGTTTTCTTTTCCAAACTTGGGGAGTTTAAGAACGGAATCCTTTAGGACCGCCATCACTTCCAGAAAAGATTTACCAGCTTCTAATGCTTTCCGTAGCGGGTCTTTTATCTTGTAGATAACATAATCCCTGAACGGAAAGTACAGCATCCAGTTAGCTAAGGGCAACCTGCCAAGTTCTTTTTTTAGAGTGATACTGGTCTTGCCGTGTAAAAAGTTTTCCTTTGTTTCGTTCGGTACATAAAAGGACATAAACTCCTAAACTTTGGGGAGGGAGAATATCCCCCTCCCCACTTTATTCTAGCGTCCGTAGAGATAGATGATTGCTTTTTCCGTATCGGCAACGCCGGGAGTCATCATTTCACCTACGATCAGTTCGGTGGTCACGGCGGCAGACGGGTCGAACTGGGCGGCAGTAGTGCCTACGATAACATAAGTGCCAAGTGCAACCGCAGCATGCATATTACCAGGGGCCGGGCCGCGTACCTTAGCCCAGAAGTAGTAAGAGGCAGTGACGGCGATTTGGTTAACGCCGATAAACATACCAGTTACTACAGCGGTGGTGGCAATAACGTTGGCACAGGGATTCTGGACAACGCCGCACTCGGATGAGGTGGTGAGAGCGATGGTCAGCGGATCGTAGAGTTCGAGCTTGACATCGCCGGTAGTCACGAAAGCTTCACTGGACTTGATCTTGTAAAGCTGTCCTTCACCGGCTTCATCGTTTACGATCAGGAAACCTTCTTTGAGGCCGTTGGCGGATGCGAGGGCGCCGGTATCGAGGTTGGCGGTTGAGGTCAGGTGAACGACATAATCACCGATTGCGGCATCCGCGCCGGTATGGATATCATCATCCTGTTCAGCGTGGACGGCGGCGGCCTGCTGTAGAGGAGTACCCAGGGTAGCGAGCGCGGCAGCGCCATTCTTGCAGTAAAGCCATTCCTCACAGCCACGGATCAACCGTGTGCCAAGCGGGAATTGCTGGGTAGCGCTCTCCGCATAAGGGTTGGGATCAGTGGATTGGAGAAGTTCGCCCTCCGCAGCGATATTGGGACACATAAGAACATAGCCGTTCTTGTTTACGATGGGTTGAAAGTACTGTCTGCTTCCATCAGTCATTTTGTTAAATCCTCCTTATTATTTTCTTTTACTTAGCCAGCGTAGTTGGCGTTCATCAGGACGGCGGCAGCGGTCTTGTTGGTGAGTCTCATACCGCAATAGAACTTGATACGCTTGCCTTTGGCATCTTTGCCCTCAAGGTCGCCCAGGTTGACAACGTTAATCATCCCCGCGCCATTGATACCGCACAGGCCGTCTTCCGCAAACCGGACGGCGAAGATGGGAGATGTGTCTTTAGCGGTAGCGTTTACTGCCTGTTCGTAGTCGTAAGAGGCGATAGCGGAAACGAGACCGGATGAGTCGTTCATGTTGTTTTTGATCTGGTCGTCAACCACCACACGTTGTTCGCCGTACATGGTGACGACAGTACCAAGTCTTGGGTTTTTGCTGATATCGAGGTTATTACCGGCAGCTTCCGCTAGACCCTTCAGTTTCCGGCGTAATAGGCGGGACATGATGATATGGGTAGGTTTGGGTTTAACCGCGTCTACCAGGGCATCTAACATCCCAAGCGTCAGCGCGGCAGATGCGCCAGAGGCAGCCATAAGCACCTGTTTGTTGTGGGCGGAGCTGTCGTCACCGCTGTAAAGCCAACCGTCAAGGTCGGTAGTAGTGGAACTTTCCGCTTCCGCGATCAACCTTAAGAGTCCTTTAAAGTTCTTGCTGTCCGCCAAGGAGCCGGTTGAAGTTGTCCGTCCGTAGACGGCAAGCTTGTTGAACGTTTGGGCAACACCCTTCGATTTCAGGGATAGCGCCGCAGACCATGCGTCTTCTTTGCCGCCGGCGAGTTTACCGAACTCATCGACGGTTACATTGTCGCCCAGGATAGCAAGCCCGGCCTCGCGGTATTCCCATGTAGGATTAAGGGTTGACCAGTTATCGTCTACTTCATGGACTGATGCCCCGCCGTCTGATACTTCCATCTTGTACCGGGAGATATCGCTGTCAGTTAGTTCCTTAAACGGCATGTCTTCGAGCCAGGGTGATTCTTTTACCAGCGTTTTTGCAACGCCGAGCCGTGTTTCTCTTTCATTTCCGAGATATCTATACTCTGCTAAAGTGGTCAATTTCATTTCCTCCTATGTTATTTATTTTTTCTTATACCGATCTTAAAGAGCTCTTCCGCCGGGAGGTCATCTATCTTTGCGCCTCCGCCATCTTGTCGTGTTCCAGAAAGTACCTGCTTGGCTTTCGTCCCCTTGCGTTCCGCTTTTATGCTATCGACGATCAAATCGAAATGCGTCATATCCTGCGCTTTCATCAGACGGTCAACAGTCGCTTGAACTTTAGCAAGTTTCTCCTTGTCTTCAGGGAACTCAATCGCCCATGCTGTCTCTCTGGCCTGTTGTGTTTTCGCCGCAACGTTTAAAAAGTTAACAGCGTCTTTCAGGTTAGGTTTGCCTAACGATTTAAGGTGGGTTTCCAGGTCTACATCACCCAAAAGGGATGCCACTTGTTTCACCTTTTCTGCGTTTTCCTGATACTCCATAACCTGTTTTTTCAGTGCCTCGCGGTGAGCTTTATTCTTAACCGCTTTTTCCTCGCCTAGTGTTTCGCTTTCCTCCTCAAATAGATCAAGGGTGGCCTTGTCCCATTCTTTAGCGTTGGCTATTCTGGTAAGTTCGGCGATGCGTTTTTCTTGCTCTGCGAGGAGCCGGGTCTTTTCAGCGTCTTTTTGCTGGTAGGTCTTTAAAGCCTTGTCAGCAAAAGATTGCCCGTACCGTTTGGCTTTATCCTCCAAAGATTCTTCCTGTTCTTCTTTCTCTGGAGTTTCTTCCTGTTCTGGAGTTTCTTCGTCCTTTTCTTCAGGAGCTTCGGCTGTTTCCTTTTCCGTTTCAGTGTTTTTTGAAGCGTCCTGTTCGTCTGTTGAATCGCCCGGAACTTCCGTCCCTTCTTTATCCAATACAGATGCAGTTATCTCCTTCGGGTCTTCAGACATTTTTAAATCTCCTTCTTTACTTTATTATACTACCTTATTGCAACTATAAGATTTATTTATCACATAAGCCTACCACCCTTTCGGTCTATATGGTGTAAAACTATTTGGTGTAGCCTGGTTACCCCTGTAGTTGTCCCACCATGTCTCGTCTTCTATACCGGCAAGGCGTTCAAGTTCAAGACTACGTGCCGGTTCGGGCAAGTCCTGAATCCATGCGTCCTTGTTTTCCATAATATACTTTTGAATAGCAGGATCGTACTTTTCTAAGAACTTCTGCAATTCAACAGTTACGACATCAAAATCAATCGGCAAATCGGATTGTTCTAAAAGGTCGCCATAGTATTTAAAATATTCATCAAGTGCTTTATCTTCCGGCTTACGTGCGTCCAGATATTTCTGGTAAGACTTGATTTCCGATTCGCTCTTTTCCATCTCGCGCAAGGCATACAGGACTTCCATACCACCGGAATAGTAAGGACGTATTCTTGAACGTTCCTTATCGTAATCGTATTTGCTTATTTTTTCAGACTTATACGCTTGTGCCGCTTTATTCAAGGAGTTATTTCTTTGGTCTATAAGTTGCTTTTCTATAGCGTTAGTATTTTGCTCAAGGTTATCCCCGCGTTCCGTCCAGTATTTTTCATTCAAACTTACGGCTTCGACTAAATCTTCGTGCGCTTTTAGCATTTTATCCTTTTCTGCCTGAGTTAAATCATCGTAAGTCTTACCATAATCCTGCGCGGCATACCGTTCTTTGAGATTTTTAACAACATCATTCGTAGTTTCAGGATAAGTACGTCCGCCAAAAAACTCGCCAGAACCGCGAATTATTCTTTGCCCTATATCCCCGCCTTCCATTATTACATTCTCTAACCAGATTGGGATAAACTGCGTCATGACTTCCTCTTTTAAGAATGACTGCCAGTTGTCTCTTACTGGGTCACCGATATAAGTCCGTCCTGTTAAGATGTCTATGCCACTTGAAAGTATCGGCGACATATTACCGCGAGCGAATCTCACAAACGGATTGTCCATACTTAATTTGAATAGCTCTGACGGATTTTCAAACGCTTCCGCAATAGTCTTGACCAATGAACGTATTTTTGTCCCAGGGCCGATATTAGTCCCATCGAGGTTGTAAGTGAGAAACTTAGAACTACGAGGGTCTAATGATTCCTGTATCTCATCCCAGTCTTTACCTAACGCAAACCCTATGGCTATAAAGATAGCAATTATCGCCATAATCCCACGCGCTAAACCGTTACGCGCTAACCTTCCTCTTAATCCTGCCTGCCCGATACCTAATGTACCTTTAACAGCATCATATAAAAGAGCGGCGATAGCACGATTGTAACGAGGCGCAAGCATGACAGCAGTCTCTACCGAACGCCATGCGGGAGTTACTCCAAGTTTAGCCGTAGAAGTTAAGCCCCTGAACTCGTTAATGAACTGGTCTACTTCCGCTATTTGTTCCGGGGTCTTGGCAAGGTGTTCCAGACTTTCCGCCATCTCTATACCGGCAAAGTCCAGAGCAGCTTCAAAGCCTCGCTGAAAAGGGGTAAGTACATTTCCAGCTAACTTCATAACACCCTGTCTTAAAAATCCACCACGCGCTAGAGCTTCCGTGAACTCTGTTCCTGATTTACTTATTATTAATCCAGGGTGCCTGTCTATTACTGGCTTTTTATTTAACAAATACTTTGATTGAAATTCAGGTGAGAATATAGCATTAATGCTACCTGCAAAGGCTTTACCATAAATAATAGGATTCTGCCCTGCAAGGAATAATAGTTGTATCCCAAAGGTAGACATATCACCAGCTAGTTTAAAATACCTGGCAACAGCGTTAAACTTGTTAGCCGTTTCTATCGCCGAGTTTAACTTAGGTTCCAGGGCGTTACGTAATGTTTCTGCGGTCTTTTTAGCTTCTTCTCCTGTAAAAATCTTCCCCTGAAAAGATGGATGGAAAATAGAACTCTCATCATATTTTGTCCGAAGCGCGGCCTCTCTGGCTCTGGCACGAGCCGATACCGCTTTCAATGTTTCACGCTGTTCTACATCTAGAATTGTTTTTGCAAATTCTCGCAGCGTTTTTATATCGGCTTTTTTACCAGCTTGCACGTTAGAGATAAGCTCACGTAACAATCTTGCTGGTTCAGGGTAAAATAACTCAACTGATTTCAAGGTACTTTCTGGAACACGCTCTCCTCTGTATGCTCTATTTACAGCAGCAACCAACTGTTGTGCTTTACGGTATCGTAATCTTGCGGCTTCGGCAGCTATAACCAGTTCATCCGGTGCGCCTGTAGAACGCCAAGGTATTTTATTCAGCGTCCACTCCACAAAACGCTTATCCGCTACTTTGTTATAAGCAGCTTGAACGTTTAAGGCTAACGCTTCATCATCGGGCAAATATCTGTAGCCAGCTTTAGCGGCTTCATCAACTGTCTTAAAAGTACGTACCTTTTCAAAACTTGCCTTTGCTCCAACCCTTGAGGGCCCGGCACCAATAAAGGCGGTATCAAGAAGTTCACCATCAGCAGTCATCTTCGCATATACTCTGCGTCCTGCGTACTGCCCGCCTTCTTCAAATGATAGTTCGCGTACTTCTATATCGTTCTCTTTAAGATATTTGAGCTTTGCACGTTCGATGTCATCAGCGGCCTTAACCCATGCTTTTTGTTCTTTAGTAAGATCATACTTTCCAGGATATTGCCGGATATCGTTAATAGCTTTACCATTGAGTTTACCTGATGCGATTAATCCGTTCTTACCCAATTTACCAAATATCTTTTCTTGACTGCCTAACCTGTTAAGGTAAGCGATAACAGGCTGTGCCTTAGCCTTTGCCTCATCTCTCAATACAGCACGTATAACTACACCCTTTTCAGCAGGCGTAGAAGCAACCGCTGAAGGATTAAGTGTTTTAAGAGCCTGTTTAATAATTGGAAGATTAGCAACGCTACGTGATATATCAGGTTTGAAAGTATATCCGGCTACTGTATCCGCGCTTTGCAGGTCTCCAAACTCAATACCTTTACCTGATGGCGCAGGCACATTGCTTACTGGCGGTTGTGCCGGAGGTACAGGCGGTTGAGTCATGGGCGGTAATGACGGTGGCACATTGGCAGGAGGCATAGCCACACCGCTTAATTCAGGTGTTACACTTGTTGGAGGCTGGACTACAGGCGTTTCTCCCGCTATCGGTTGCTGTGCTACGGGCGTTGATTGTGGGGTTGCTGGCGAGGCTGTTTTTTGATAAGACTCAAGAGTATGTTGGATGATGGGTTGAGTTGATGGTTGCGTTACTTTTTCTATCGTTAACTCTGATTCGGGAATAGCCGCTTTACTTCCTTCGATACTATAATACTTTACACCATTCATTTCACCAGCAATACCTGTGATAGTAACTGGTCTGTCAGCATCTTTAGCTCTCCAAATAGCTTTTATACCAGTAGTTTCGCCTGACAACTTGCCAACCAGTCCAGCCCCAGCCCCGCTGATTACCTGCCCTGCTTGCTGTGCTTGTTTAGCTAACTGTGGTTTGATAGGTTCATTTGCCCCAGACATCGGCACAAGCGACCCGCTACCGCGCTGACCGGCTAACATGGTCTTCAGTTCTCCGGTTACTGCCTTGCGCATCTGTTGGGGTGTGAGGTTGCGCTCCATAACGTCAACAGACAAATCGAGGTTTAAACTTTTGGTGTTAATCCCTTTATTCGTAGCCCACCGTTTCAAGGCGTTCTTGGCTATCTGGCGGTTAAATATAGCCCCACCTGTTTGTATGGCTTTAGCACCACCGTAAGCCAGTATGCCGATGTTGATGATATCACCAGGGGATAGGTCTACACCAGCGATATTGATACTGGGAATATTAAGTAAGCCGGTTAGCGGATTGCCACCGCCAGTTCCCATCACAATGCTTTCGTACTCTGATAGCGGTCTGGTCTTGGGAGCTATCTTTAAAATGGAGTCCGGGTATGGTTGCCCTGTCTCACCATGATACTTATTGATGTCTATTACTTCGTTTCCCTTTACGATACCGGCTTCCCTAAGACTATCCTCACTGTCATAACCCCACTTGGAAAACTCCTCATAGGTTATACCCTTTAGGAGGTTATTGCGTCTAGCGGTAGTCTGTCCCTTTTGGACTATCGGGGCATACTCGTCTTCGATCGACGGTCTATTCGGGTTAGTCACAAACGGGTGTTCCGCGATATTGGAACTGGGGAGCAGACTTACAGGTTGCCCAGAATACATCCCTGATTGGATGGTCCCGGTATCGCTTACCGGACTGATTTCCCCACCGGCAGGGGAATATCCCTTCAGGCTATTGAGGTCTACGGGTTTACCTTTAGCCTTTGTTGGTGTAACACGGCTAACCCCGTATTCCTCTAGAAAATTACGTATCTTGTACTTCGGTGTTGTCATGCGACCTTCCTAGTTATGATTACATGTGAAAGATACCTGTGTATCAGGAGGTAAGTTGGTGACGGTTGAGGAAGAAACACTACCATTCAATAAGGTAGACAAAGTAGGATAAGTACGACCATACCAAATGGTATTGGGATAGTAGATATACTCTGTTTCTCTCCACTCCTTGCCGCAATCTTCACAGTAAGGCTTAAAGCACTTGGTACAAAATTTAACGTGTTCATGTTTGCAGGTGTATTGGTCGCATTGATGTCTGTGTTCCATAATACTCCTTTAATATCTCGTTAAGAACCTCGTTCTTGGCGCCACGTTTGGATTATAAAAGCCTTTCTGATAATTCGTTAACCCTTGGTAGCGGTTTCTCATGTCCAAACCTTTTAAGAACGTGCTGAAGTCCGTTTGTTTCTCCACACCGGCTTTTACCTCATCAGCAAGTTTCCCCTGGTACTCATTGTATAAATCGTAATAGCTGCCCTTGTAATAGTTTTGCAGGTCGGGGGTAAGTGTAGTCAGAAAAGAGGAGTACGCCGCTTGCGGGTTCTCTCCAAGATAACCAGTGACGGTAGCTTCTTTTTTCTCTTCCTCCTCTTTCTTTGCCACGGCTGTCTGGTTTGCATTATAGACAAGCCATTGTTGCGCACGTTCTTGATCCAGTAACGCCTGTCTGCGTCTGGCTTCCTCTTCGGCGGCAGCTTTAGCGGCCGCTTCCTGTTGCGCTCTATATTGCACCCAGTATTTTTCGTAATCCATTGTCATAATAGATACTCCTATACTTGCGTCTTTACCCATGCCAGGAATGGACGTGAGTCTTTTGACGCTACCCACTTCTGGTACAATTCACTGAAACGGTTTTGCAGGTATCTCTTAAATTCAGTGGCTATATCCGTCCTGCCGTTAACCCATGACAGGTATTCCTGTAGCTCGTTGCCAGTAGGTTTCGCCGGTTGCGTTTCCCCTCTCTTATAACCTCTGAACTCCGGTATCTTGGAGATGCGCTTTTCCTCCCGCCCGGTTAGTTCTTGTAACGCCCTGTTAAGTATCTGGTTGGTATTCTCTCCCATCACATCAGCTAACTGAGCATAGATGTCTAACTGGTCAGGTGGTGTACCGGCTGATAGTTGCTTATAGTAATTGTTCTCTTGATTGATAAGTTCATTGACTTCATTCTCATAAGCTGTCTGTAGTTCTTGCTGGGCTTCAGCATTACCCATAGCCTGTTGAATCAGCTTTTCATACTTATCTTCTACGCCATACTTGAGATTAGAATAGTAATCAGTTATCTTGGCCCCGTATATCGCGGTTGGTGAGTACACGGCTCCCATGATATCATTCGGGTTGTCCGGTAGCTGTACGTCCCTGCTGTACTGCGGGTAGTATTCCCCTTTTGTATCAGTCTTGGGGTCGATATACCTGCCGGAGTCCAAAGCCCATTTGTATTGTTCTAGGTCGTAAGTCCTGAATAGCGGGTTGCCTTGCTCGTCCGTGACGATGATAGACCCTTCCGGTACTCTACCCCCAGAATGAGGCCCGTAGGTCTCTCCCTTGCTCTGTGCATCCCCATATTCCTGCACTGTCCTAAAGCCCATCTCGTACATAATAGAACCAGGCTTATACTGATCTGTTGCTTGCGGTTTGAAAGTATCCTTCCAGTCGTTTATCTCGACCTCGTAAGGTGCGCGTCCGTTCTTTTGCACGAAGTCAAGTACGAAATCAGCTATCTCGTCTTGTTTCGGCGGCTTGCGGTCTGAATAGTAGTTCACCGGCTCTGTAATAATTTCCGGTTCAAGAAAAGACGTATCGTATTTTGGTTGTTCTCTTGGATTCTCCGGTATACCAAAGGTGTTAATGGGTAGACCTGGCGTTTGCGGTCTTGGGTTCCCAGGTAGGCCAAATAGGTTGATGGGTAAAGTCATTTAAACACCTCCCGCAGGTGGGCGTACATTAGAGGCGGCAAGGTTAGCTGACGGCCTGGATGCCGCTAGTGTAGAAGTATTCGACGGTGGCGCTCCGCCCGTCTCTTCCGCCGGTTGAGGTTCGTATTGCTGTAAGAACAATCCAAGTTTCTTTATCGCCACATTGAGCTTGAACTCGTTTTCCTTACTGGGTTTCTTGGCGTAGTCTTTTATCATGTCGAGTATCCCGCTGATAAGAGGAGTCTCCATCGATTGCTCGTATGTCTCTCTGTCAATTAGCTCAAGTGTCCTGTCCGGGTCGTTTGATAACTGGTGAATCTCCAACGCCTCACGTTTGCTTATCAGTTTTTCTTTTACTTCCTGTATCGCCATGCCAGAATGAGTAGCGCGGTCTCTAAGCTCGTCTATTACCAGGTCACATTTAAATTTCTGGTCTTCAAGGATGTCTGCTGGCTTTCCGCTGACATTAAACGGGTTACGCTTTGAATCATACCCCTTAAACTTCGCAGACTCAAAATTACCTGCCTTGAATTGTTTGCATATCTCGTGAGCCATCCAGACGAAATCACCTTTTAACCCATCATGGAACGGTAAGATATGTTGGTTGGTATTACGGTTAAGCAGGTCTACACCAAGAGCTGTCATACTGGCATCACCCTCACCAAACGCTATAGGATTCAACCCGCCCTGATCCGCCATAGTCAGCAGGTCCGACAACGACTCATTGATACGAGCGCCTGGGCTTATCGGCAATCCAGGGGCTAGTTCCTGTCCCTTCGCTCTATCTAAGAATATTATACTGTTTTTCACAAACGGGTCTTTATCAAAATTGGGTGGTTTATCCCCCCCTTTGCTATCGTAGTAAATAACCTGCGGCATCTTGGCTTCCATACCGGCGCGGGTCAGGCGGTAGGATAATGCGCGGTTGATTGGCTCTATGATATTCCGGTTGTTTCCAATCCAGCTTTCACCAACGTATTTGATATAATCATCGCCTGTATTGTCATAAATCATCGGGATTGTCCCACCCGCTTTAATACGTATCGGAAGCCTGTCTAAAGCCATCTCACCCACTAATACCGTCTCCGGCTCTTTGACATATTCGCCCCCGCAGATGATAGCGTTCTTCACGATACGGTTAAGATCGTACTTCTTGTCTACCTTTTCAGGCTTCCCCAAGTCCCATATATCATGTACAGCTACCATCCCGTCTAGACCAACCTGACCGTTAAATCCCTCAAATTCCTCCTCCGCCGATTCTTTACTGATATAACGCTGGTAGTCTACTTTTAGCGTACCATTCCTGCCAGGTATCCAGATAGCATTGCGCGTGTCCCATACCGCCAGATCAAGAAACGGCTCTCCTTCATCATCAGTGTCTATTATCAGCCGGTAACTACCCCAACCTCTCACCACCCTGTAAAACGCCATCAAGGTTTGTAACGCCGGTTGATCTTGGATCCCGTCATTAACCAGTTCATAAGAGTAGAGAAAACCATTAACGATAGATTCCATGATAGACAGTTTTTCTTTTTCCGAGGTCGAGGCTTTACTAGGCACATCTATAAATAACTTTAGCTCTGCCGTGCCGAGTATGTTTATCATCTTCCACGCTTCCGCCTTTGGCCTGTTCCATGTTACACTTTCCCATTTACCCTCGGATGTAGGCATCTCAAATTGATCGCCACGGGCTACTTTGAAGTCAGCATCCATGCGGTCTTTGAGAGGTTGGAGGCGTTTCTCCGCATCCTTAAACTTTTGTAATTCTTCAGTTACAGAACTATCTATCATTTTCTACCGTCCTTCATGATGACGCAACACCATATTATCACCCAGCCCGTCATGGTCAAAATCCCAGCAGTTAGCTCCCCAGGTTACAGACAGGCTTGTATACACCCTGCGAGCTTCACGGTGGCACTTAGGGCAATCAGCTTTATGCTTATCGAACATCGACTGTTTAACCTGAAAATCACCATGCCTGCTGCAACGATATAAGTAAATCATTCCTACCATCCCTTTGGAACATAAGAGGTTATATTCGAACCGCCCTTATCACGTGACACATACCCAAATTTATCTATAAGTCCGTATATGACTGCTTTGATAGCATGGTTGTTTTTATCTTCAGGCTCACTTCCGATAACGATTGTTCCTGTCCTATCTTTTTTCCACATGTACGGCGCAGTCTGCCCGGTATGAGGATTAGGACAAACACCAAACTCTGAAAGTAAACCATAACAATGTGAGTCAACAAAGAACCTCGGCGCATGATCTATAGGATTAACATTCAGGAAAGTATTCAGTCTATCGCGCCCTTGGTCTATCTCGACTTTATTTGTAGCAAGCCTAAGTTTAGCTTTTTTCACCCATACTTCCGCCACCGCTGGCATAGCTTGATGTTGTAACGCTGCGATATCTACCGCGCCACCTTTAACCAACGGCCACCATGACTTTTGTAAACAAAGGTCTATGATTTGCTCTGTTACTAAACCTTGCTCGTAAATCTCATCTACCACATACACCGCATCTTCAAATACCTGTATCACTTCTACCGCGTAAGCACCAGCATAACCAGGGTCGATCCAGAGATATACCGGCGCGTCTTGCACAGCCAACTCTCTAACATGGGTAAGGTAACGGAAAAGGGGGAATACCAAACCTTTAGGAGGACAAGGAACACCACCGAAACGCTCAAGGAAATAGTCTTCAGGGTGATTTGCTTTTAAACGTTGGATTTCAGGGTCATCAATACCACCTGGGAATTTTTGCAGGTTGCTCCATGTAGGAATAGAAAAAGATTTACCTTGCTGCCCAGGTAACTGGTACTGTTTCCAAAGCTCTGGATACCAGCCAATAGAACCCTCAAACGTCCCTGTACCTACTACCCAACCGCGTTTTTCAGCCGTCCTGTCACACAGGCGCTTGTATTCCTGTAATGCTATTTGAGCAACCTCACAGATAATAATACCGTCCGGGGCCTCACTACCAACCTTTAGCCAGTCCTTGAGTGACCATGTTTTTATCACCGTGCCGGTTTTGAGCGTCATGATCCATTGGCCGTTTTGTGGCATGTGGATATCATCAGGTCGGACGGCCTCTAGTTTCAACATAGCCTGGGCGATATACTCAAACTCCGCGTGACATCGGTCGTAATCTTTACCAACCACCCAGTATAACGTACCTTCCCAAAAACGGGTATTGTAATATTGTGCAGCAACAAATGATTTCCCCCCACGCTCACCGCCACCGCCTAGAATTTCACGCATATCGCAGTATACAAGGTCTAATTGTTCGGGAGATAAAACGATTCCCAACGTTGCAAGCGTTAGATCTATGTCATGTTTAAGATCAATCCTACTGCGTGTTACATGCCGGTGTGTCGCTGTTACCATCAAACCCCTTCAGCTTTGAGAGCAAACCAATATAAACGGGATTTTCTTTATCACCGGATACCTCATTTTTATCACGCTGTTCGAGGTATTGCTTGCCTAGCCATATCTGCATTGTGGTATCCGGGGCTATGGGTGTGATTTTCCACATAGCCCTCCCTTTTTCATCAAAACAAATCTGACCTTCTTCGTCTTTTATTAGTTCACCCTCGCGCCCTTGTGCTTTTTCCCATTGAAGGCGACGGAGAGACTTTTTACCATTTTCGTAAGCGTTTTTATAGACAAGCATAAACTCTTGATTATGAGTCAGATAAGATTCAGAACATTCAAGAGATGAGGCAATTTCTTTAACAGTGCAATTGATAGATGCAAGACGTTTTACAAGATCATAGTCAATCTTAAGAGGAGGCCGTCCTCCTGGGTGTTTTTGTGTTTTCCGGGTTGTCATAAATAATCAACCTCTTAAATGTTTGATCCACTCGATAAAGGGATAGAAGACGAAAACAGTGAGTAAAAAGGCAGCCAGGGTAATGACAAGGAACTTTATAGAGACGATACCTAAAATAAGGAAATCCATCTTGTACCCCCTAGATATAAGGTTAGGTAACTATCCCTTCATCTACAGTAAATTAGGTTCAAAAAATAGCGGGAATATAGTCCCTTTACACGGTATAGGCTTCTCGTATTCCTTAGAATCTTTAAGAACATATTGATATTGGTCATTCATAGCCCAACGTGAGCCATGACCACGCACACAGTCAGTTATGGTTACTTCGCCGAGAATAGCACCTTGCACAAATTCCTCTGGTTGCGGGAGTTGACAGCCTAATCTGTTCTCGTTTTGAGCTATCCAATCATAGTGTTCTCGATTGAAAGTCTTAGAAGCATGAATCTGGACACGCCCACGATACTTTGTTGAGCGTGAACGATTCTCTACATCTTTGCCGTGAAAGATAGCCCATGCCATAGGTTGAGATAAACTTATTGCCTTCACTCTAGCCTCCTACTGTATGTCAAAGGATACTTACCTAAGGTTATCTTATACTAATTATAACCCATAAAGTCAATAGAGATAAAATAAGGGGGTTAACGATGGAGTTTCTTTTTGAAATGTTGTTTGGGTGGGACGTAGCCGGATGGGGGTGGTATGGTTTTAACTGAACCGTTTCTACTTTTAAAAACACCATCTTCAATAGAATTTGTTTGATCTCGTGAAATTCCTGAAATAGTGCGTATACCCATAAATTTGTTGTCCCCGTTCTTATCGTTTACGTATTTGTTTGGGGGTTGGAGGTTTAAGGAACTACCTTTATTTTAGCATATTGCGTTGAGTGTGTGTCAAGATGACAGAAATGTCACGTTATAGCTAAACACGTATACTAGGACATTATTGTCATGTTATAGGTAAATAGATACAACATGACATCTTTGTCACGTTATTAAATCTTTAGGAATAAAGGAGTAACATGGAAAGAAAAGGAAATCGTCTGTGGTAATTATCCCTTCATCATGCAGTCTCATGGATGAGAAATCCGGCAAAATGAACGGTCGCATCGAGGTTGAAGCTATTTTACTGGTTGAGAGGGGATACTTACCTTAAAAATAGCACGCTATATAGCACGCTATAAACTCTGTCCTTTATAAGGTAAACCGTATTTGACATCTTTGCCTTGACCTATTCTAAGTATCTTACCATTGTTAGCCATCCGCGCCAATTCAGCGTAGAATGTAGCCGGTGAAACATCTTCCATTATTTCCTTTAGTTCACTAGGGCTTTTAGCGCCCTTCTTTAAAGCCTCGTATATCCTGCTACTCAATGACAAGTGACGCATGAAATCTTCCACTGTCTTGATATCTTCAAGGGGTTCGAATTTATAAGCTCCAGGTTTACCTACTTGTGAGCGAAAGTCATTCCATGCCGGTAGATAGAACTCTACGTCTTCGGTAACTTCACTGTATCGGGTGGAGAATTCATTGTACGCTTGTGTACGGTGCCTGAACCACTCACGGGA
>Ga0172380_10005011_pt1 | contig 16462 bp, 18 predicted proteins | sample Leawe162metaG_FD_119747 | JGI IMG/M metagenome (GOLD analysis project Ga0172380, IMG submission 119747) | Leachate microbial communities from a municipal landfill in Southern Ontario, Canada - Leachate well 162 metaG | ecosystem: Engineered > Solid waste > Landfill > Unclassified | place...
CGAAAGTCTGCCCTCCAAATGGAGCTTTAGCCACCTCTCTCGTTCAGTGGCTATCAAGATATCTGTATTGTGTGTCATATTCTCCATATCTTTGCACTGTCAGATATGATTGTACATATTACCGCAGTGAATTGACAGATATTTATTTATGTGTTACCCTTGTAACAGGTTTTGGGCCAATGTGGCTCAAAAGTTCACTTAAGAAAAAAAGAGAGGTTTATAATGAAGATCGTTAAGGTTTCAATTCATCGGGGTCGGCGCGGTATTCCGGTCAAAGGTTGGAAAAGTGTCGTCAATGCAATCAACACCTATGCAAACGGCTTCACGTGCGGCTCGGGAGCGACGGAACAGGTGACCGCTGAAGCTATTGGCAAGAGCCATGGCTCAAACGGTGGACTGGCCATCGATGTTTCTTCTCGGGGTGATGCAGTGGTCGGTTGTCGTAGCCAGCTGGTTGACAATCTGCTGAAGGAGGCCGAAGAATGTCTCAGGACGCGGGCGAATTTCAGCAAAAGCTACGAGTACGACGGCATGAGTACCCCGTTCTTCAAAACAAGCGTCTGTATCGGAGTGCTTGATCGCAAGCAGGACATGTACAGCATCGGTATTAATGCCGCCTACGTCGGCGACGGGCCGGAGCAGGGACTTGCCGATCACTTTGGCATCCCTCGCATGTTGCTCTCGTGTGCTGTCGAAGTCGAAACCGAGCCGCTGTTGGGAAACCGTTTCGAGTTCGATTTCGAGCCCGTGCTTCGCAAGTTGGATGCCGTGCTTGATACGAAAAAGATCACCGGCAAGCAAGTCGTGGAAGCTATGATGACCCAGGACGAGGACAGAAGAATTTCACTCGTTCTGCAAGTTGAGGATGGTCTTGAGGTTCGCATCCAGCCGGGTAAGGTCGAAGATCGTATGAAGTACACGCAGGGCAAACTGCGAGACACGTGGTCTTCCAATGGTATTGTGCTCTCTGGCGAACTGCAGCGTGATTACGACAACGAGAATCCTAACGCCAAAGTAGCGCCTACGTTTCTCATCGTGGTCTGTTCTTTGCAGAGAGATGATTTGGGTTGGAATTTGCCGATCTGGCGGCTGGATCGACAGGAGAAGGCGATTGATCTCGCCAACAAAATCGCGGCAGCTCTGCAGTAGTAGACTGCATCCGAGATTGAAACAGGACTAAGCAGATTAACTGCTTCCCGCCATGTCGTAAGACCTCTGGCGGTTTTTTTATTTCTATTTTGCTATAATATCCCCATGAAAAAGGTGGTGGTAAATGATCTTATGCAAAAGGGGTATGAATACACCCTTACTGAACCTATTGGTAAAAACTTTGCCAAAGATTTTAAACCAGGCCTCACTCCCAAAGAGATTTTGGAACTCGGTGCTTTTGGTGGAAAATATATGACTGATTGTAGAAATGAATTTCCAGAGGATTGGTTTCTAAAGGCGAAGCTTTGTCATGAGAAGCATGATCCAGATTTGAATTATTTTAAAGTAAATGCCAGTCAGCCACTTTCTGTATGGCAGAAAAAAGGTTGGATATACAGAGATGACCCTAGAGGATGGTTTCAGTGGTATTGCCGATATTATATGGGTAGACGTCTAGGAGACGAGGATATGAGGCAAATCAAGCGTTGGAAGGCCGTGAAGCGTCACGTGGGGCAAATAGTGGCAAATTGTAGAGCGGGCGATGAAGTTTGTCGCCCTAGGCAGAGGCAAGCGCTTTTGCACTGGGCGTACGATAGTAGAAAAATATAACTTGATTTTTTAATAAAAAATGATAGTTTGTGAGTAGGGGTACTTTCTACACAATTCACACATGGAAAGGGGCAGGGTCATGATGGAGCGCCGTACTTTGGATGGTATCATCTGTGCTTTTCTTCGCGGTGTTTTCTTTCGTGAAGGTGACAAGGTTTTTTCTAGGGGGTTGCCGGTTGTTAAGATCGAACACAGCTTTAATGCCGTAGCAAAGAGGTCTCGGCATCCTCACGCTGATCAGTTTGATGTGGAGTGGATCATTGACCAGTTGCTTGTTTTGCTCAAATTGGATCGTTCTCAGCTTGAAGAGTTGGCGCAAAAGAGGCCTGAGTTCACGCCAACTTCCAAGTTGAAGGAGGTTGCAGATTGGCTTGAGTCGGTCGTGTGCCGGCCGTGCGGACGTGATGTTCCTCCACCCACCTGATCCATGTTCGATGAGTTGCTTGTCCAAGTTGTGATAGGCGACTCTGGTCTTGGTGGCAACACCCCGTTGGTGAACCACTAGGGCTTTGATCCCACGCCGGCGCCGGCGTGGGACTTTTTATATCCACAATATCTGGCTTGATGATATTTTTTGTGTTAAGATTAGAAATAATTTATTTTTATGATATCAGCACAAATTAATGGGCTTTTAGATGAGCTCAAGCGTAGTACTAAGATAGATTCTGGCGAAGGTACGACTATAGGTATAAATGAAATAGTTAAAAAGGCTGGTGTTTTTTACGAGAAGATTCGTTATGCCATAGATTATCGCGAGGAGCACACTATTAGACGTACAGCTATTGAGAGAATTTTGTCTCGTAACCTTTTCTTTGGAAGAGACGCAAATGTGTCTGAGGTTTTGCTTCGCGAGCTTATTCGTGCCGGTTATGTAGAAAATAATAAAATACTTGAGAGCAAGGCTGTAGATGTGCAGAATATCATCAATAAGTTTTTGTTTATAGAAGAAACTGTTGCGGTCTCTGGTGAGGCAAGAGGTGCATTGAGAAAGAAAATAATATCGCTTGCGGGTAGTGAGATTGAAATGTTTTTCTTTAATGATGTTGTAGAGGAGGCTACTGTAAATGCTTTTTATTCTATTGTAAAAGATCGTATCAAATTGTCCGGAGTACAAGTAGATGATGTGACTAGAGATATTCAGCTCTTTATCGCTTCTAGGCGTTCACTACTCAAGAGTGATGATGAGACACTTGCTTATCAACTCTGGCTCAAGTTTGTCCCTAATTGGTTGTCTTTGAATACAAGAGAAGAGGTTTTGGAGGTTGCTAACAGTTTTTTGCATATTTCAAAAATCATAGACGCTCATCTCAAAGATAAATTAGCGTGGTATTTGGTTGCCAAGCTAAAAAATTACGGTATTTATTTTTCTGTTATACAAGAAATCGTCAAGAGATATGGCGTAGAGTCAGACAAAATTTTTGCCAACGAAAAGCTTTTGGAAAGCGAGGTGGCTGGCATACTCGAAGCCAAATACAAGAAACAGAGTTCACGTACACGCAAGAGCGCCATTAGAGCTGTTATATACATATTACTCACAAAAACTGTAATAGGTTTGGGTGTAGAATTTCCTTACGATTTGTTTGTTTTTGAACACATATATTACCAAGCTTTATTAACAAATATTCTGTTTCATCCGATTTTGTTGTTTGTTATGACTTCGTTTATAAAGCCGTTGAGCAAAGATAATACAAAAAATGCTATCATCGGAATAAAATCTGTTGTTTATGATGAGCAAAGCCGAAATCTATATATCAAGATCAAGCAGGATAGAAGTCTTTTGTATTATGTGTTTATTGTTTTGTATACAGTTATTTTCGCTCTTTCTTTTGGAGCGGTGTATTATGTTTTGCAGAGTTTAAACTTCAATATTGTAAGTATCGGTTTATTCATATTCTTCTTGACACTTGTTAGCTATTTTGGTTTGCGTATTAGATATAATGCCAAAGTTTGGAAGGTAGAGGTGGGTGAAGAGAGAATTCTAATATTGTTGTGGAATTTCTTTACTTTGCCGATAGTAGACGCTGGACGCTGGTTGTCTCAAAAGTTTTCAACAGTAAATATTTTTGTTTTTATTATGGACTTTCTAATCGAAACACCGTTCAAGCTTGTACTCGAGGTGAGTGATGCTTTCGTATCTTTTCTAAAAGATAAAAAAGATCAGATTCGTTAATATGTTTAATATTATTTTTCGTATTCGAAATGCGTTTTTTAGAATATCGTATAAATATATTCTCAAGCCATTTTTCTTTATGCTTGATCCAGAGTTGGTCCATGATCAGATGATTGTGGTCGGTAGAATACTCGGTACAAATCCTGTCACTAGACTACTCACACGTTTTTGTTTTTCTTCACCAAAAGATGTTTCTATAGGGCAAAATATTTTGGGTATAAAATTTGAAAATCCAATCGGTTTAGCTGGTGGTTTTGACAAAAATGCAGAACTAACAAACATTATTCCAGAGGTTGATTTTGGTTTTATGGAAGTTGGTTCTATTACTGGCAATTCTTGTCTTGGCAATGTGAGACCTAGACTTTGGCGTCTAAAAAAATCAAAAGGTCTGATCGTTTGGTATGGTTTAAAAAATATTGGTGTAAATGAAATATTACGCAAATTATCTTTTAAAAAATTTAGGATTCCGCTTGGGACAAATATTGCTATGACCAACTGTCAGGCAAATCAGGACCTAGAAAAAGCTATACAAGATTATGCCAAATCTTTTGAGCTTTTGAATACTTTGGGGGACTATATGACGGTAAACGTGAGTTGCCCAAACGCTATTGGTGGGCAACCTTTCAATGAGTCATCTGCTCTAGATAGACTTTTTAATCGTTTAGACCAGATTGAAACTAAAAAACCAATTTTTATAAAAATTTCTCCAGATACTTCAAGAGTAGAATTAGACAAAATATTGGATGTGGTGGCCAAGCATAGAATAAACGGTTTTATTATTGGTAACTTGACTAAAAATAGAAATAATCCAAAAATTGTTGATAAAATGCCAACAGAAAAGGGTGGAATAAGTGGCAAACCTGTGGAAGATCTGGCTAATGATCTCATATCTTATGTATATAAAAAAGTGGGGGAGAAATATGTGATTGTTGGTTGTGGTGGTGTTTTTAATGCTGAGGACGCATACAAGAAAATTCGTCTCGGCGCTTCACTTGTGCAAATGATTACGGGTATGATTTTTGGTGGACCACAAACTATTAGTGAAATAAATATGGGACTTACTAAACTTTTGAAAAGAGATGGTTTCAAAAATATAAGTGAAGTGGTTGGTATTGACGTTTCTGCATAAGAATTTTCTACTATTGCTTTTTGTTTAATTTGTGGTATGCTTTCATGTGGGTCCCCTAGGTTTGCGGAAATGGTTTCCAAAAGCCGAGGGAGTTTTTTGAGGGAGTCGTTTATGACGATTGCGATGTGCCTGTGTCGTGGTTTGAGGACTAGCCGTGATACCGGGCGTCCGATTTCGGGGATCAGTCCCAGGGAAGACGGGCGTCAGTATCGCCAAGCTCTGAAGAAGTCGCGTGCGGTGGAGGGTATCATGCCCATCGAACAGCCTTCTAGAGCTCGTCGCAGGAAGCTGTCTCGTGCATTGTATCTGTTGTTGAGGTCAGTTTTGGAAGATGACCACGACCAGCTTCGCAACGAGATCAACGCGTTTTTCCTGTCGGGGGCCGTGTTGAATCGTGACCTGGTCACGAAGATTCGGCAGAAGCACGACAGCATTTCTGTTGAAAAGCTTCTTGGGCACGGAGCCAAGGCTCGTGACCAGGAAGGGGTCGAGCTTCGGAGACTTCTGAGGGTCGTCTTGCTTGTGTTGAATGAGCATGGCGACTTTACGCTTCTCGATAGAGAATGGAAAAGCGGTACGAAACGATTCATCACCGAAAAGCGGAATCGAGACGCCGAGGCGCAGGCCAAGGCTAGTGCCAAGATGGTGGTGGCGAGCATCGTCGCTTCCATGCAGGAGTGAGTTCGTTTCCTGCACATCGGATTGTGAAAAACCAAGCGCGGTTCCGGAGGAACCGCGCTTTTCTTTTGTCTATTTTTTGTATCGTTTGGTATAATATTAGTTATGAAATTTTCATATGCAAAAAGTGGTATTGATCATGACAAACTTTGCGATACGGCAAATGGTTTGCGTGATTATCGTGAAGAACTTTTGAGTCTAGTAGAAAAAGGTGGTTATAATAAAAATGAAAGTTCTATAAATCTAGTATCCGATGAAGATTTGATTGATCAGGTCACTTCAATAAAAAACTTTTTATATACCCCAAAACTAAAATATATTTTTCTGGTAGGTATTGGTGGTTCAAACTTGGGTGTAAAGGCTGTTTACGAGGCTTTGCTTAAATACAAAAATCATTGCCAGATTATTTTTGTAGATACTATAGAGCCTGATTTCGTAGATTCAATTGGAAGTCTAGCTTCTCCGCTCGAAAAAGAAGAGTTTGCTGTGGTTATTGCTAGCAAGTCAGGTAACACCATGGAGTCTGTTGTAAATGCTGATGTTTTGGAGGCAATACTTGGTGAAAAAATGATTGATAGAACAGTGGTAGTTACAAATGCTGGCTCATCACTGGCAAAATACGCCGATTTGAAAGCTTATAAATCTTTGCATATACCAGAAAAAGTTGGTGGAAGGTTTTCTGTATTTTCTGCTGTCGGTCTTTTGCCACTTGCGCTTTGTGGTATGGATATTGAAGGGCTTGTATCTGGTGCTAGAGATATGCGTAGTAGATGCCTCTTGCCTTCAGTGGAGGAAAATCCAGCTTTGGCTAGTGCCTCTGTGCTCTTTTTGGCAAATAGTGGTGGGATAAATATTCACGATACATTTTTGTTTTATCCAGCTTTGGAGTCTTTGGGCAAATGGTATCGTCAGCTTTTGGCGGAAAGTATTGGGAAAATAAAAAGTAATGAGGAGAGAATTGGTATTACTCCGACTGTGTCTATTGGCACAAATGATTTGCATTCTGTGGCTCAGTTGTATATTGCTGGTCCGAGAGACAAAATAACCACTTTTGTATATACACCTGCAAAAAATATTGGCGCTGTGGTTTCAAAAAATGCTATTGCTAAAAATATTCTTCCTTTTATTTCTGGCAAAACTTTGAAGGAAATTTTTGAAAGTATATACATAGCGGTAAAGGATACATATTTTGCACAGAAAATGCCTTTTATGGAAATAGATTTTTTGGAATTAAATATAAAAGAAATCGGTGCTTTTATGCAGTTTAAAATGCTTGAAGTGATGTATTTGGGCAAGTTGTTTGGTGTGAATACTTTTGATCAGCCAGAAGTAGAAATATACAAAGAAAAAACTAGGCAATTATTATCAAAATAACTAAGAGAAAAGATGTATTTACTTTTTGACATTGGTGGGACAAAAATGCGTTTGGCTTTTTCTCGTGATGGCGAGAGGGTAGAAGAGCCGAGAGTTGTACCTACGCCGCAAAATTTTGATGAAGCGGTTAGAGTTTTTGTAAATGCTGGCAAGGAGTTGTCTCTTGGTGCACCTATTCGGGCTATCGCTGGGGGTATTACAGGTGCTTTGGATGAAGAAAGAGATATGCTTTTGCGTGCTCCACATACAGAGAACTGGATTGGAAAGTCTTTGAAAAAAGAAGTAGAAAGAGAGTTTGGTGTGCCTGCATTTTTTGAAAATGATTCAGCGGTGTGTGGCTTGGGTGAAGCGATATATGGCGCCGGTCGTGGTTCAAAAATCATGATGTATATGACTGTAAGCACTGGTGTGGGTGGAGCTAGGATAGTCAATGGAGTGATCGACCCAAGTCATCATGGTTTTGAGCCCGGACAACAGATACTCGATATGCCACATTCTTTTAGAGCAAACACAAATCCATCTGGTAGTTTGGAGGGTTTTGTGTCTGGTAAGGCTTTACAAAAAAGGTTTAATAAAAAGCCAAAAGAAGTAACTGATACAAATGTTTGGGAAGAGCTTGCTGGTGAGCTCGCTTTCGGGCTTCACAACTCTATCGTGCACTGGACTCCAGATACTGTGGTTTTGGGCGGGTCTATGATTACTGGTGACCCCGCTATTTCTGTAGAAAAAACACAAAATTATTTGCGAGATATTCTAAAGGTTTATCATGAAGTACCACTCATAAAAAAAGCAGAGCTGGGTGACTTTGGTGGTATATGGGGAGCTCTAGAGCTCGCTCGTCAAAAGACGAACTCTTCAAAGAAAACTTTCAGCTTTAAAAAGTTTTTTAGATAGTTTTGTTTTTATGTGTTTTATAGTATTATATTGCCCAATTACTTTTTAATTTATTTTTATGGGTTTTTTCAAAAATTTACTTTTGCGAAAGGTGATGGAGTCAAAGATGAAGAATGTGCCAAAAGAAGAGCAAGAAAAAATGATTGCTCTGGTGGAGAGTAACCCAGAATTTTTTCAGAAAATTGCTTTGGAAATACAAGAGAAAATAAAATTAGGCAAAGATCAGATGGCTGCTACTATGGAGGTTGTGCAAAAGTATCAGAGCGATTTGCAGAAAATGGTGGGTAAACAATAAAATTATGTCTTTATCTATCGGTATTGTCGGTTTGCCAAATGTGGGTAAGAGTACTCTTTTTAATGCTTTGACAAAAAAGAGTGTTTTGGCTGCAAATTATCCTTTTGCCACTATTGACCCATCTGTGGGTGTGGTGTCAGTACCAGATGATAGACTTTGGAAACTTTCTGATTTTTCAAAATCAGCAAAAACTATTCCAGCGGCTGTAGAGTTTGTGGATATTGCTGGTTTGGTAAAAGGCGCGTCGGAGGGTGAGGGGTTGGGTAATCAATTTCTCACTAATATTCGAGAGACAGACGCAATTGCTCAAGTCGTGCGCATATTCTCCACCCAAGGCGGATCCGCCTCTGGCGGAGAGGACATCCTTCATTTTTATGGAGATGTAAATCCAATGCGTGATGTGGAAATCATAAACCTCGAGCTTATTCTCGCTGATATGCAGACTGTTACAAAACGTCTAGCTAATATTCAAAAAGATATCAAAAAAGGTGATAAGACTGCAGTTTTGGAAGATGGTTTGTTGCAAAAAATAAAAACAGTTTTAGAGGCAGGTAAACTGGCTTCTGCGGTAGCTCCATCTGACTTAGAGACGCCGATTCTAAAATCTCTACACCTTCTCACCACAAAACCTATGCTTTATGTTCTAAATAAAAAAGCTGGCGGAACAAATCTAGATGAAACGGGTGACGAGAGGTATACGAAGCTTATTGATTTTATAAAAAATTCTGGAGCTTCGTATGTGGTTGTGGATGCTCGCATTGAAGAAGAGCTAAAAGATATGAACTCTGAAGAAAAGGAAATGTTTAGAGCTGAGCTCGGTGGCAAAGATGATGGTATAAACAATCTCATCAAAGAGGGTTATAAACTTTTGAATTTAATTACTTATTTTACTACCGGAGAAGACGAGACTCGTGCTTGGACTATTGTGCGAGGTTGGAATGCGCCTATGGCCGGTACAGCGATACATAATGATTTTAAAGATAAATTTATTCGAGCTGAAGTGATAGAGTGGAACAAGTTACTTTCTGCCGGCTCTATGGCAAATGCTCGCGAAAAAGGTCTAATCCGTACAGAAGGCAAGGAGTATGTAGTCAAAGATGGGGATGTGGTGGAGTTTAAAATTTAGGCAAAAAATGATCCACGAAAATACTTTTGTAAAATTTAGTTTCAATGGGACAAAGGGTATGGTCTTTATTGGCGATAAAATGTTAACTTATCGCAGAGATAACAAAACAAATAAATTCCCTCTGCTCATAGACTTGCCAGGAGGTGGTAGGGAGGAGGGGGAGTCGCCATTTGATACTTTCCAAAGAGAACTATTTGAGGAGTTTGGAGTGGAAATCAAAAGAAATGACATATGCGATTCATACCAGTTACAAAGTGCGGATGAGCCTGATAAGAAATCTTTTTTTGTTATAACCAAACCTCTTAAGATAGCACTAGAGGACATACATTTCGGAGACGAGGGGGTCGAATGGATGCTTATGACACCTGAGGAATTCGTTTCTAGAGCGGATGGCATAGAACGGCAGCAAAAGAGGGTAGCGAAATACATACACGGGAAGCTGGTATCGGAATAGAGTTTAGGGTCTAGGAAAATTTTATTAGAATTGTATAATAATTTTAATATGAAAAATTTACAAAAAGGCTCGACAGCAATAGTTTTATTAGTAATTATTTTGTTAGGGGTCATTGGCTGGATGTATATCAAACAACCAACCCGGACAAATATACAGAGTATTGATAATCAAGAAACACGAGGAACGACATTACCCTTATTATCTCAATCGGACAATTTACTAACCTATACGAATTCACAATTTGGTTATACGCTGAAATATCCGAGTGGTTGGAAAATTGAAGATTTAAGCTACACCTATCAAAATAATAATTCAATTAACTTTAGAATCTTTTCTCCTGCAAGAACTGATATTTCTGAGTCGAACGGTCAATCTGTAACTTTTGATATGCTTGTTTGTAAAATAAATGGAATTTTTACAAACCGGTGTTATCAGAATTATGGGGAAGTAGTTTCTTTTGTTCTTCCATATAAGGCAGGTAATCAAGCTGTTAACAGTTTAAATCTTTCCAGCGATTTCATTAAGAATACACCAGAATACAAGACAGCGGTTCAGATTTTAAGTAGCGTAAAATCTATTTAAATTCCAGTTTCAATTAATTATTCTATTGCTTGCTATATAAAACTTTCTTGGCATGCTGATGTTTAGACGAGCTTGGCAATGCAAATAACTACACGTTTTCCGTGTGGCGTGTTCCGAGTATTTTCAAAGTTTTCAAGGCTATTTTGTATTTTACGAAGATGGTGGTGCCATAGAGTTTAATAGGGTACTAAAACCTGGTAAGTTTTGTGCAATCCTTATGGGTGATACAAGACGAAAGAAAATGTACCAACCCCTAGCATATAAAGTTATGGATCGTTTTCTAAAATCGGGACTGTTTCTCAAGGAAGATATAATCAAGAGACAATTCAACTGCAAAGCTACAGGATTCTGGGTTACGAAATCAAAAGAGGCTAACTTCTTATTGATAATGCATGAACACCTCTTTATATTTCAAAAGTTTTAGTAGCTAATTATTACCAACCGCTCTTTATAAAAAGTGAAAAGGTATTTTTTCCAAATATCGAATTAAGACTAGATGTTTCTGTAAATAAAGATGCTGAGGAGATTAACCTGCATATTATTTTTGACAATAATGCAGAAGTAGAGTCTAAGATAACAGAGTTTCTTTCTGACCTAAAAACTAACATTCAAATCGGAACAACTGGTACATATCATTCGTGCAGCAACCTAAAAAAAGAAAAGGATTATCAGACGGCCACTGTTGCATTAAAAGATGTTAAATCATCATTAAATAAAGTTTTTGGAAAGACTAAGCCATATTTTATTGTAGCAGCAGTTAATGGTGGTGGTATTAGAGCGACGGGATCTGCTCGTAAATTAAATATTTCTGATGAGATTGATGATTACTCCGATTTTTTCTTTGGTGGATCACAAAATACCGCATGGTTTCTGACAACAGACAGGTATGAAGATAAGAAAGTCGTGGTGCCTAAAAAAGCTGTTCTTTCTGGATGTGATGCACATAATTTTGACGATCTTGATAATTGGTTAGGAAAATCAATTACAAGTAGTGGCCACACAAAAGAGATTACATGGATAAAGGCGGATACCACATTTGAAGGCCTAAAACAGGTAACTTATGAACCAGAACACAGGGTAATAATCAAGGATGGTACCCCGGTCGCTCCAATCAACAAAGTTGAAGGTATTACAATAAAATTTCCAGCAAAGGTAAAAGTGGGAGGTGATAAGTTTTGCTTAGCAGGCCAGGATAAAGAATATCAACTTAGCCCTTATTTAAATTGTTTTATTGGAGGGCGAGGTAGTGGAAAAAGTACAATATTGAGCTTGCTTGGCCTCCATTCACGTTATAACACAGCATCAAAGGAGTTCTGGAAAAGCTTAAAACCAGATTTTGATCTAGCAAAAAATCCAGATTATTTTTCATACGAGGGGACGGCAGATTTTGAATTTATTTCTCAAAATGAGATTGAAGAATTCGCTAAAGACAAAGAGAAATTTACGGATGCAATATTCCAACGTTCAAAACTTCTATTGTCTGACTCAGAATTCGAACAATGGGATTCCGATACTTCTGATCTAAAAGAAAAACTTGTTGAGGTTGCTACAGCAATTCTTCGTGTTGAGGAATTAGCTGATGAACTAAAGAAAAAAGAGGATGAAAAAAAGACGTTACAAAAAGTAATCGATGCAATATCTAGTCCGGAATATATAGAGGCTAGCGGAAAAAATGCCGAAATATCAAAACAGGTATCCGCCCTTAATTCTTGGGATACTCGTATTGAAAATCTAAAGACAAAGATACATACGACCGTTACGGATCTTGAAAAAGGAATTAAGGGTGTTGATAAGCCTGCTGACGGATCACTTGAAGCAACTGCGAAAGGTCTCTATGACAAAACCATTGAGAATTTACAGACAAGATTGGACACGCTTCGTGCTGATAAAACTCAAAAGTTAATTACCGACAAGGTTAAGGAACTTAAAAAAGATATTGAGAAAAATGAGGCCATAATACAACAAATTCTAGCCAAGAATGGACTATCGGAGGAAAATATAAATCAGGCAAAAACTGCATCGCAGCGCATAACTCAAATCAATGCAGAATTAAAAGGGTTTTCCAATGAAGATGCTGAACTGAAGATTTTGATCGCTACTCAGAATGCAATAGTTGAGTCCTTAACTGAAGTAAAAAAGAAATATGAAAATAAGATCCGGTCTGGCATCACGCCTTTGCAAAGTGCTCTCGAGACTGAGTACAATACTAATAAGGGTACAGATATCAAATTAATTGAACTTATATATTATTTCGATGATGAAGTTTGCTGGAATGCAATTGGCTCAGAATTTTATGAATACTTCTCGGATTTTGATCCTCCATATAATAAAGGAGAGAGAAGTACCGAAGTTATTGATTTTATAGTTAAGAGTAGGGATACCTTCTCAAAGAATAGTAAAAAAGATATTTGTGGAATTATTGATGGAAAAAAAACAGGTAAGCCTGCGAATTATATTGAATTTCTCGATGCTGTTTTTCAATCAGATGATAATCTAAGAATATTTAGAACAATACGTGACAGACATCTATATGATGTTGGTGAATATAAGAGAATTGAGATCAGGTACGACAAAAAGGGAATCGAGCAAGCCTCATTTGGCCAACGCTGCACCGCTGCAATCGTAGTGCTTCTTCTGTTTGGAAACCATCCAATTATTATAGATGAGCCAGAGGCCCATCTCGATAGTTCCCTTATTGCAAACTATTTGGTCCCTTTGATTAAATCAGTAAAAAAGAATCGACAGATCATATTTGCAACTCATAATGCGAACTTTGTCGTGAATGGTGATAGTGAAAAAATATTTATTCTTAAAAATGATGGCACGACCACTATCATTGAGACAACTATAGAAAATCTCGACAATCGTGATGAGCTTCTAAAACTTGAGGGTGGTAAGGATGCGTTCGAAAAACGTGGTGAAAAACTTAATTTAAAATAAAAATATGAAAGAAAAGATCGGCATAACTGCGGAATTTGCATCAATTATTAAATCTGAGTCCGATCCCAGATACTTATATTTTGTTTCTCCTAAAGCTCTACGCATATACCGCTGGTTTCAAGTGTTAGTGCCAAAAAATTTACTTAAAAATATATTCACATGGAGACAGAATTTGTCCAAAGCGCTTGATTTAATAATTGACAAACAAAAACCGCTTCAAGTTATTGATCTTGGATCAGGTTATTCTCTTAGGGGTTTTAATCTATGTCTAAGTGATGGCAGCTTGGTCTATATTGATTCTGATCTCTCCAATGTCACATCGAGAAAAATACAGATTTTGAATTTACTGTGCGGAAAGGAAAATATTAAATTCCCTCAAAATTTACATCTCAGAACCATCAATGTGTTGAGTGATGATATCTATTCAGAAGTCAAAGATTATATAGATATGAATAAGAAGACACTTATCTTGGCTGAAGGATTAACCTCGTATTTTAATAGTCTGGAACTTGAGATATTCTTTAAAAATATACAGAACCTTATGGGTCTGATGCCAAATATCACTTTTTATTCAAATGAAAGATTGGCAGAACCTAAAGGATTTTTATATAAATTCATTAGAAAGATTCTATCCTACGTTACACGGTCTCAAAACAGTCACAGGTTCAAAACCAGTGATGAGTTCATCAGATTTTTAGCGAATCTTAAGATCTTGGATTGCAAAATAGAGGACACTAACTCAGGACATCTAATTTATTCTTTCGGTTCAAAAACTAGAAAATAAAGCAATTATGTTTTATAATGATTACTATGAAAATAAGAAAAATCGGACACTGCTGCCTATTAATAAAGTTAGAAACAATCACGATTCTAACTGATCCTGGCGCTTTTTCTTCTGCTCAAAATGAGGAGATGGATATCGATGCTGTACTTATCACCCACGAACACGCTGATCATTTGCATATTGAATCTTTAAAGCAGGTTATTTTGAATAATCCGAAAGTCAAAGTTATTACAAATTCAGGAGTTGGTGCCAAATTAAGAGACGCTGGTATTTCATACGACCTTCTTGAGGGTAATGGATCGACCAAAATTGGGGATGTCTCAATTGAAGCATTTGATGGTAAACATGAAGAAATTTTCGAGAATGTCGGTCAAGTTCAGAATACAGGCTATTTTATTGACGAAAAACTTTTTTATCCAGGTGATTCATTCCATAATCCTGGCAGGCCGGTGGATATACTAGCCCTCTCGGTTGCTGGTCCTTGGTGTAAAATACCGGATGCAATACGCTATGCATTAGCAGTAAAACCTAAGAAGGCTTTTCCTGTTCATGACGGTCTGCTTCAGAAGGAACGTATTGGTGGTTCCCACAAGATCCCAAATCAAGTTTTATCCGAAAACAATATTGAATTTATTGTTATGAATGATGGCGATGAGAGGGAATTCTAGCTCTTCATGTGATTATTGTGCTTATCACGAGGCAAGGAAAATAGCTGCTATAAATTAGTGTTTTTTTCTAGGATCATCAGTACTGCATGTTTTCTGATACGAGATTTATTAGAAAATGAGTCGTCTACTGTGGAATTTGGATGATCTAATTGCTGTTCTTGTATAATCGTAAGACCTGCTTCTCCGATTGCAGCTTCGATCTCCTGACGAGACTTAATAAGATTTTGGACGACTATCGAGCCTTCACCCTGACCGAGACGTATTGGCATTGGTTGATTATGAAGATATTCAAAACCTTCTTCAACATCTGTAATATTAAAAGTTCCAATAAAGTAACCTTCGCTTTTTAAAACCCTGCTTATTTCATTGAAAATTTCTTTTGCATCAGGAAAATAGTGAACGACAAAGTTTGATACCACAATATCCGCAGAGCTATCTTCTACTGGCAAATTTCTTCCATCTGCTACAAAGAATGTGACATCAGGATTTTCAATACTCTTTTCTTTGGCAAGCTCAATCATCTTTTCATTCACATCTACTCCAACGACATGAGCTGCACCCATTTCTTTTATAAGTCGAGCATGTCGGCCATCACCACAGCCAAGGTCCACAATTTCTTTATCTTTGACACCTACTGATTCAAGTGCACCTACAAGTACCTTATCAGTCTCGTTGAATTGTTCTCGTTTTTGAGAATAGTCTATAGCTAATTCGGGCGAATATTTCATAGACTCAATTATAATATTTATTTATTAAATAAGAAACAGCCGAACCTTTGTGGGGTCCGGCTGTGACAACTTTTTATCGGGGTTGTAAGTTCCGCTCCTTATCGGAGAACGAGGATCATCATCGTGGTGTTGAAGATGAAGCTGGCACACGGGAGGAAGCGATCTTCGATCGTCCATGCCTTCGCTCCGTAGCAGGAGAGAATGCAGGAGAACGAAACGCCACCCCAGAGCCACCAACTCGCAGGATTCGGTTGAAACCATGCGTCGTGCATTGCTGGAAATCCAGCGATCGTCATAGCGAATGTGCTTGCGACGACTGCAGACTTTGGTCCCAATTTCCACCAACAGATGGTAGCGACTGCCGCTCCGATTGCCGAGATCGTCTCAACGCTACCCCAGTGCCACACACCCCTCGTGAGAAGGATGATAGTGACAAGGGAAGCACCGAGAGTGAATCCAGCTGGAAGCCACGGCCGCTTGTTGCCTGCTGCGAAGCAACTCAGCGTGATGAGGATATCCAGAATTGTCCACATGATCCAACTCGCCACGTTCTGTGGGACATTGTTGATCGTCAAGTAAATGGCGAAAGCAACAATAGTAATGGCGGAAATCAAACCGCCAATGAAGCCAATTTTCTGTTTCAAGTTATACCTCTTCTTTCTAGCCTTTCGGCGGTTTGTTGTTCAGTGACACTCGTTGAAAATCAAAGAGCTTTACATGACAAGTCTAGCATATTATATGATACTTGTCAAGTTTTAATTGAAATATGCAACATCATATCTGACACTCTTTTAGCTTTTGAATTGGCGTCAAGCCATTAATTCCCAGATGTTCTCTTTCTTGGTTGTACCAATCAATATATTTTCCATATTTTAATTCAAG
>Ga0172380_10005012_pt1 | contig 16459 bp, 12 predicted proteins | sample Leawe162metaG_FD_119747 | JGI IMG/M metagenome (GOLD analysis project Ga0172380, IMG submission 119747) | Leachate microbial communities from a municipal landfill in Southern Ontario, Canada - Leachate well 162 metaG | ecosystem: Engineered > Solid waste > Landfill > Unclassified | place...
AGATCATTCCGAAGACGCTTGGACTCTTGCTGAAACGCCTTATCAAACATCTACTCGACCGCCGCATAGGTCAAACCTTTTGGAGTCCCCCGGCAGAGCCGGGGGCTTACCTCTATGAGTTATGTTTCGTAATTAATGGTTCGTGATACTAGCCAAATAGCGAGAGAACTGCTTGTCACGGGTGGCAATATGCTGCAGCAAAAAATCCTCTAGTTCTAAGGTCTTCCGGGCCATCGCCTCGTACCCGTCACTATGGCAAGATGCCGCAACCTCGTTCAGCGAGTCGATCATCGACTTGTGATCCAGAGCATGAGCATCCAAGTCGGGATAAACATAAAGTCGCATCAGGAGTTCTTCCGAAGAGAAGTGCACACTGCTGTAACCAATCAACTGGGTCAGGATTTCCTCTACAGCTGCCCTGTCCTTGTCGGCCTTCGCCGCTTCGGTGACCGCCCTCAACAAACCAACCTGGATTTCGTGCTCACGATCGATCGACGATGACGCCTCTTCAGGAGTGGAGTGTCCGATGTAGGCCTCTATAACGAGTGGATCGTTCAGAACCTTGGCCGGATCGCCTTGAGCGAGAACCTGACCATAGTCAAGGACGAATAGCCGGTCAGCCAGATCGGTGACCATCTGCATATCGTGCTCAACCCATATCATGGCCAGATGCTTTTCATGCTGTATGCGCATAATGTGTCGCGCCAAGTCTTCCTTGTCCTCCCGGTTAAGCCCAGCACACGGCTCATCGAGCAACAGGATCTGCGGCTTATAGGCAAGAGCGCGCGCGAAACCAACTATTTTTTGTATGCCAAAAGGGAGGCTGTTAACAGTTTTGTGGCGATAACTCTCGAGCTCGACGAAATCGATGATTTCTTCCGCAGCCTCCCTTTGCCTTAGTTCCTCGCGCCGCACGTTCGGCAGAAACAGACTTTCGGTGAAGGGATTGGTGCGGATCGCGGCGTGACGCCCGACCAGAATGTTTTCGAGCACGGTCATGTCCGGAAACAACTCGGCGTGCTGAAATGTACGTGCGATGCCCAATCGTGCAATTTCATGGGGCCGGCAACTTGTGATGTCCTGATCTCCGAGCAGGATCCGCCCCGATCCGATCCGGTAATTGCCGCTGATACAGTTGAGAATGCTGGTCTTGCCCGCACCATTAGGCCCGATGAGAGCAAGCAACTCCCCGGGTGCCAATGACAGAGAGACATCATTGAGGACCGTCAATCCGCCAAACTTCAGCGTTATCCCCTCAAGCCGAAGAGCCGCCGTATCAACCATACCACCTCCTGCTGCGACGATATTGCTTCACATCCCGATAGTTACGGCGCCCTCCCCGCAAATCGCCAAGGTAAAACTCCCGGATGTCGTCGTGGGAGCGCAGCCGATCGGCGGTGCCGTCGAGCACGACGCGGCCGTTTTCCATGACATAGCCGTAATCCGCCACCTCCAGTGCGAGAGTGGCGTTTTGCTCGACCAGAACGATGGTTAGGCCGAGTTTGCTACGGATCACCTCAAGCCTTTCTATTAGCTCCGATGCGACGCGCGGCGCCAGTCCCAGCGACAATTCATCGATGAGCAGTAGCTCGGGGGAGCACACTAAAGCCGAAGCTATTGCGAGCATCTGCCGTTCGCCACCACTGAGGTATCCCGCTTCCCGGTGGTGCAACCGGACGAGTTGGGGAAAATATTCGTAGGCGGTCGCCATTCGGGACTTGCCGCTTTTTCCAGGAACCGAGGCGAGAATGTTTTCGGCGACCGTGAGGTTTTCGAACACCTTCGAACGCTCGGGGACGAGCACAACTCCCAGTTTCGTCACCTCGTGTGGCCGCCGGTTGTCGATCCGCTGGTTGTTGTAGGTGATGCTACCCTCAGTGACGCGGGCATCGTCCATGCCGACGAAACCCGTTATGGCGCGTAGCGTCGTCGTCTTTCCGGCGCCGTTGTTTCCGAGCAGGGCGACAATCTGCCCGCGCTTGACCTCCATCGTCACACCCTGGATAGCCGTCACCACCCGGTGATAAGTCACCTCTATCTTTTCCACCGACAAGATCGTCTCAGCTGTTTCCAAGCTACCGTCCTCCTGACATGGGGGTCTGCCTAAATGGCCAAAGCAGGAAGTAGTTTTGTATACGGCGCCATATGCCAACCAAACCCTGTGGCTCGAAGAGCAGAAACAGAACCATCACCACCCCAAAGACGGCGTAGTTGGCCGCAAATACCCGTCCGGAGGCATTTTGTGCCCACGGGGACGCTGCAGTCGCCCACTCGACGATGTAAGGAAGGAGCACGACTAAGAGTGCCCCGAGCAGCGCCCCAAGAATCGATCCCGTGCCGCCAATGATGACCATAGCGATGTACTGGATCGAAAGAAAGAGCGAGAATGCCTCAATCGATACGAAGCTGCGATAGTAGGCGAACAGGCAGCCGGCTACGGCGGTCATAGTGGAACTGACTACGAAGGCGAGCAACTTGTGGCCGGCAACATTGATACCCATCACTTCGGCTACAGTCTCATTGGTCCTCAACGCGCGCCAAGCACGCCCTGTCTTCGAGCGAAGAAGATTGATGGCGATGATTACGGCTCCAGCCGCAAAGGCGAGCAGAACGAAATACCATGCCAGACCACCGGTGAGAGACCACCCCAAAAGGCTGGGGGGATCGAGCAATATCCCGGAGGACAACCCGCGCCTTGTTTCGTACTCCCCGCCCAGGTAGACCACGATAAAATGCAGCCCGAGGGTGCTAACCGCAAGATACAGCCCGCGCAGCCGCAGCGATGGCAGACCGAACACCAGGCCGAAAACGGCACCTGTGCAGGCAGCGGCCGGCAGCGTAATCCAGAAGGGAGCCGCAAACTCCTTGAACAGAATGCCGGTTGTAAACGCCCCTGCGGCCATAAGACCAGCATGGCCGAGCGAAATCTGTCCAGCGAAGCCAGTGAGCAGCATCAGCGCCACGGCACCGATGGCAGCCAGAAACACCTGGCTCCCTAAATCGATAATCACTGGCTTGGCCACAAAGGGCAGGATCAGTAATAGGGCGCAGAAAACAGCGAAGCTGTACTTCTGCGTCCGTGTATCCAGCAGCGCGATGTCATCGCTATAGGAAACGCGGAAATATCCGCTTGTACTTGGCATGTTATTCCTCCTTGGTTGCTAAACTCGGTCCAACTCTTCTTTGCTGCCAAACAGCCCCCAAGGCCGCACAACCAACACTACCAGCAGCACCGCGAATGGAACGACATCCGTGAGCAAGGGGTTCACATAGCTGATCAATAGCACTTCGGCGATGGCAATAATGGCCGAGCCGATCAATGCCCCAGCCAGGCTATCGAGACCCCCGACTAGCGCGGCCGGAAAGGCTTTCAGACCAAGCATGCTCATGGTGCCGTACAAGCCAGAATCAAGAGAGATCAGCATTCCCGCGATACCAGCGGTGAACGTCGATAGCCCCCAAGCTAGCGCATAGACCACGTGCAGTTGGATGCCACGCTGGGATGCGAGCAGCGGATTCTGCCCCGCCGCTCGCATCCGAATGCCCCAACGTGTGAAACCCATGAAACCGAACAGCGCAACATAGACTATCGCTGTGGTGACGATCAGCACAGCGCTGGCGAGGGAAATTCTCGCATCGCCAAAGAGGGTCAATGACGGATTGCTCCAACCCAACTCCATAATCGGGTAACGAACTTGCCCTGACCAGATGAACGCCGTGACGCCGTGCAGCATAACCCCGAGGGCAATGGTACAAAGCACCGCCGCCAGTACCATCTCCCCGGTCATGCGCCTCATAAGCAAGACGTAGACCAAGATCCCCACCACCAGCCCCATCAACAATGCCATCCCGACCGCCATCACAGGGTTGCCACCGAACAGCGAAGCCGTTGTGTAAAGAAGATAGGCGCCAAGCACCATCAGATCGCCGTGAGCAAGATTAAGCACGCGGCTGACTCGGTAAATCAGGACATAGCCGCATGAAATCAGAGCGTATATCGCGGCGAGCACGATAATGTTGACGAGTAGTTGCACTTAGATATCCCCCTCGCTTACTTTACGTCGAACGCTGTCCAGTCTTTCACCCTTACCACTGCCCGCTTCTTGTCATTCCAGTGGTAGATGCGGTAGTACTGTTTGCTGCGAATATGATTGGTCTTGCTCCATTCGATCGGTCCGCCGCGCAACCCACGGGTGTCGACCTTCAGGTTACTCATTGAGGCCAGCACCTTCTCCGCGGTGGGCGGCCACGCAGCGCCCTTAAGACTCTGTTCGATAACCATCGCGGCAACCCAGCCCTCGACAAGGTCGGTGACGGGATAGGTAATGTTGGCGTTGCGGACCGCCTCCCGGATTTCCTGATGCGCTGGAGTGTTTTCAACAAAAAACGCATCCGGACCAAGCACGTACAAACCTTCATCTTTCACACGCGCCAACTCGCCCTCGGTTGGGTTGAGCGCAGCGCCAAGGAACTTACCGGTCCAACCAAGCTTGCGTAGCGCCTCGAATGACTTGACCTCGGTAACCCAAGGCGCCAAGGAGTACACCCAGTTAGGCTCGGCCGATTTGAGCGCAGTGGCAGAGGCGGTGTAGTCAGCAGTCGCGGGGGGAATCGTCTCTTTACGCACAACCGAAACGCCGTATTTCGGCGCAACCTTATCGGCATAGTCCATCGCGCCGCGGGAAATAGGAATCGCCATCGCCACTATTCCAAGCTTGACGGGCTCGCGCGATAGCTCCGTGATGAATTGCATTGCCATCTCGCCAGCGCTATTAATTTCCGTCGACGCCGAACAAAACTGCAATTCATGAGGATTGGGGGGCAGCACTTCCAGCGGGCAGGCACCACCGCCGAAAAGCAGCGGGATGCGCGCGCGCGTGGCCTCGGCCACCATCGGTCCAAAGGACGACGACAGGCCGATATTCACGATCAGAATTGCGTTGTCCTGTGTGGCGAATTTTTTGGCGTCGGCCGCAGCCTTCGACGGATTGCCTTGATTGTCCTGCACGATTAGCCGGACCGGCTTGCCGTTGATTCCACCTCGCTTGTTCAATTGCTCCATATAGACCGTCACGGCCTGGATACTCGGAGCATATGTGTCTGCATTGGGGCCGGTAAGAACCCCGCTCAATCCCACAACATACGCGTCCTGCGCCCAGATCGTCGGTGCGACCGACATGGCGGTCAGCATAGCAATCGTCCTTAAGTGTTTCATGGTCATTTTCTCCTCTGGTTTTGGTTGAGTAATAATGCTTTTAACGCATGCCACTTCCAACGTACCAATACACAACTACGACTGCTCCGATAAGACTCCGCCGGCGCCGTTAGCGACCAAGCGTCCCTCAATATCGTCATACATTGATTCGACCAACGACGAGAAGCGCTCGTACATTAAATTGCGCTTCACCTTGCGCGTGGGTGTGACCGGTTCGCCCTCCGCCTCCGGATCGAGCATCTTCGGCAAGACCCGGAAGGCCTTTATCTGTTCCGCACGAGCCAGTTGCAAGTTCGCATGGGTGATTTCCTGCTGCAGAAGTTTCTGCACTTCGGAATGCAGCGCCAGACTCGTGTAGCCGGTGTAGGCAATGTCATTGCTGCGCGCCCATTGAGACACCGTATCGTAATCAATTTCAACGAGGATGGTCAGATACTTGCGGCTATGCCCAAATACCACTGCCTCGCTCACGTAGGGGCTGGCTCGAAGGATGTTTTCTATAAAGCTAGGACTGATACTTTTGCCGCCATCGGTGACAATGAAATCACGCACTCGGTCTACCAGGTGCAAACAACCATCGCGCAACTCGGCTACGTCCCCAGTATGCAGCCAACCATCGGCATCAATCGATGAGGCGGTAGCGTCGGGATCGTTCCAATAGCCGCCGAACAATTCAGCGCTGCGGGCAAGTAATTCGCCATTATCAGATAGACGAACTTCCCAGCCCGCAGCAGGCAAACCGATATTGCCAGGTCGCGGAAAGTGGTTCTTCTGACCGCTGATGTGTGCGCCGGCCGTCTCCGTCTGGCCGTAGATTTCCACTACATTCACGCCGTAGATCTGCCAGAGCGCCCCAGTTTCGGACGACAGCGCCGCACCGCCGCAGATGACCAGTCGTAGTTGGTTGAAGCCAATCTTGTTCAACATCGGATTAAATGCGGCGGCCTGGAAAAAGCGATAGGTAACGTCAGCAGTCCAGGTTGTGGTTCCCTCCCAGCGCTGCCTGGCATAGGCGCGCCCATTACGTATGGCTGCCTCGTAGACCTTCCGCTTCAAGGGTGAGGAATCTCTAATGCCGATCAATAGCTGGGAGGCAAACTTTTGCAGGTAGCGAGGTACCGTAATCAGGAACGTCGGTGCTACCTCGAAGAGAGTCTGGACCAGGTCATTAACACTTTCGCCATAGTGCGGCACAACACCGGAAATCAGGGGGAACGTAATGGCCAAGTCACGACCGAGAATATGGCATAAAGGCAAATAAACGACCGTACGTTGTCCCGGTTCCAGGAGGAGTGGAAAATGCTCAACCATCGTATTGGCTGAAGCGAGATGCTTACCGTGCGAAATCACCGCTCCCTTGGGGTGCCCCGTGGTTCCGGACGTGTAGACAATGAACGCCGGGGCATGTGGATCAATGGCCTGCGCTAGTGACTCGAGCACCGAGATTGCCGCCTCCCCCCTCGGTTCCACTGCCTGCAGTATTTCGTTATAGGACTTCAGCTTGGGATGCTCATAAGCGAACATCGCCGAATTATCAATGACGATCACCCACCTCAGCGCCGGCAAACGCTCCAGTACCTCGAGCACCTTATCTACATATTGCTGATTCTCAGCAATGAAAATTGTCGCCCCGCCATTGCACAACTGGTACTCGACCTCAGCGGCGGATGCGGTTGGATAAAGGCCGTAGGTGATCGCACCGAGCGCTTGCGCACCCAGGTCGCAGGCTCCCCACTCTTCGAAGGGGTCACCCATGATCGCAAGGCGGTCGCCCTGCCCAAGACCGAGGCTTCCCAGCGCCAAGGCTAACCGTCCGGCCTGCTCGGCGTAAGAGTACCATGTGCATTCTTGATAAATACCGCGCTTCTTCGCCCGATGGGCAACGTCGTTTGGCGTTTTGCGGGCGCGCTCGGCCAATAGAAGCGGGCCATTCTTCGCCCTTAGGTCAATGGTACGGGCAGTTGCTTCCGCCGATCTCAATACTCCACATGCATCATCGGTCGCACGAGGATTGTCGCCTCGACGATTTGCAGCTTGAAGTTCCATGTTCTCCCCCTCTGCTGCCATAGTTGGGCAGCCCGCTTGCAGTTCATATCCCCAGGATATCCACACCGCGCGCCCGCTCTCGGCTACGTCAGCAATCAATTGCGGATTCCGTCTTTATCCGACAAAAAGTACCATGACGGTAAAAGTAAGTCAAACATTCGTTAGGGCACCAGCAATTCTCAATTTGAAATCAGGTTGAAGTGCGAAGGTATTTTTGCTGAGCGGTGGCGAGGGTCGCCTAGCCGGTGTCGCACGGCTCGGGACCTGGGCGTTTGATCATGAACTGCATCAGATGATTCCAATCATCGAACGGCAAGTAGTGGATCAAGGCGCGCAAATGCTCGAAGAATGTGCGTCGAGACGGGAGCGAGTCGCGCACGGCGCGGTAGGGCGCATCGATCTGGCTTGCAGGTAAACAGGAAGTTGGCGTGTTGTCCAAGCACCCGCTGGCGGTGCTAGCCAATCGGCTGCCGTGGGGGCCCCTTGAATCGACCCTTGCGCCTGCCTTTGCGCGCAAGAACCGAGACGGAAAGCGGGTCGCCGACAACGATCTGTTTGGTCCCACGATGGAGATCGCCGGTAGCGGCCTGAGTAACGCCGGACGCCCACGCCTGTCGATCCGACTCATGGCCTCGTTGCTGTACCTCAAACACGCCTACAACCTCAGCGACGAGGACGTCGTCGAGCGCTGGGCCGAGAACGTCGTCTGGCAATACTTCGGTGGCCAGACCTACTACGAACCGAAGCTGCCGTGCGATGCTACCCAAGTGGGACGCTTTCGCACCGCCATCGGCGAAGCCGGCGTCGAAGAACTGCTCAAGGCCACCATCGACACGGCGGTATCGACCCAAGCGGTACGTCCGGCGGAGTTCGAACGGATCATCGTCGACAGCACCGTCCAGGAGAAAGCCATCGCCCATCCCGTCGTTAGCCGCCTACTGGAGATTGCCCGGGCCACGGTCGTGCAGGCGGCCAAGTTCGCCGGGATTACGCTCAAGCAGACCTTCGTCAAGGAAGGCAAGGAACTGCGCCGCAAGGCCGGCGGCTACGCCCATGCCAAGCAATTCAGACGCCTGCGGAAGACCGTCAAACGGCAACGCACGATTCTGGGCATCGTGCTGCGCGAGATCAAGCGCAAACTCAGCACGGCGACGACTGAATCCCCGACCACGATCACCCGGCTGAACACCCTGCTGGAGCGTGCCGAGCGCATTCGCACGCAACAGCCGAAAGACAAGGACAAGCTCTACGCCCTGCACGCCCCGGAAGTCGAGTGCATCGGCAAAGGCAAAGCCAGGAAGCCCTATGAGTTCGGAGTCAAGGCCAGCATTGCCGTGACGCACAGGAACGGACTGATCGTCGGGGCGCGAACCTTCCCGGGCAACCCTTACGACGGGCACATCTTGAACCAGCAACTGGAGCAAACCGCGATTCTGCTGGAAGACACCGGCAAGACCCCGAAGCAGGTGATTGTCGATTTGGGGTATCGCGGCGTGGATAAGGACAATCCCGATGTCGAGATCATCCATCGAGGCAAGTACAAGTCGCTGACAAAGCAACAGCGCCGCTGGCTCAAACGGCGGCAGGCGGTGGAACCCGCGATCGGTCACCTGAAGTCGGACCATCGGATGGACAGGTGCTGGTTGCAAGGATCACTGGGGGATGCACTGCACACGGTGCTCTGTGCGGCGGGATACAACCTGCGCTGGTTGTTGCGGGGATGGTGTGTCTGGGCCTGAAGGCTCTTTTATTGCGCCCGCTATTTCTGGCTCTGTTGGTGGCGTTCCTGCGCGCGAATCCTTTGCAACGACTTTATCCGGCGACGGCGCTCCCGTTTGATTTTGCGGCTGGCGGCGTCAGATGAATTTTGCAGGGCCGACTACTGAGAACGTGTTTTGAAAGTCGAAAAGTTCGTCATTTCAACGGACTGACGAGCGTTTGCATGAGGTTTGATTCGTGGTTTTTTCATGGGCAAGAAACGAAGCAGGCGGAATTGCAAGAAACGACCGCGTTACCCGACAGATTTGAGCGACAGGAAGTGGGATGTCGTACAAGAATTCATTCCGGCGAAGAAAGCCAAGGGGCGGCCACGCACGGCGGACATGCGCAGCGTGATTGATGCGGTGCTGTACATCACGCGTGCGGGTTGTGCATGGCGGTTGTTGCCACAAGAATATTTCCCGCCGTGGGGAACAGTCTATGGCTACTTTCTCCACTGGAGCAAAACGGGTGTCTGGCAACGCATGCATGACGCGCTGCGGGCGAAAGTCCGCCAAAAGTCTGGCCGGCACAAGCATCCGACTGCGGGAAGCATTGACGCTCAGAGCGTCAAAACCTCCGCCAGTGCAGGGATCAAGGGGTTTGATGCGGGAAAGAAAATCCAGGGGCGCAAGCGGCATATTCTTGTCGATACCTTGGGATTGTTGATGGCGGTCGTCGTTACAGCCGCCTCCGTGCAGGATCGTGACGGCGCAAAACTGCTGCTGCAATCGTTGTCGGGGTCGTGCAAGAAAATCCGCCGCATCTGGGTCGATGGCGGTTATCGCGGGAAGCTTCTCGATTGGGTTTCGCAGCACTTTCACTTCGTTCTCGATGTGGTCTTGCGTTCGGATGATGTCAAAGGCTTCAAATTATTGCCGCGTCGCTGGGTGGTCGAGCGAACCTTCGCCTGGCTCTATCGCTACCGACGACTTTCCAAGGACTTCGAGGTGCTGACTCGATCCAGCGAATCTTTCGTTCATCTCGCCATGATCAATCTGATGCTTGGCCGCCTTGCAAAACCATAGGGGGGCGACTTTCAAAACACGCACTGAGAGGCTGTGAAAAATTGCCCTCAACAAACACCCCCCCGTTCGTTGTATGCGTATGGTATACTTCGATCTAACGTAACGCGATGGGTGCGAAGATGACCAAGACACGGGCGCGAGTGCTCTCGCCGAACCGGAAGCAGATGGAGTTTCGGGCGAGCGACCTGGAGTCGCTGCTGGCGGAAGGGCATCGGGCGCGACTGGTATGGGCGTACGTCGAGCGGCAAGACCTGGGGCGCTTCTACGAAAGCATCCGAGCGGTTGAAGGAGGCGTGGGACGACCGGCGATTGCGCCGGAGATCCTTCTGGCGCTGTGGTTGTACGCTACGCTCGACGGGGTGGGCAGTGCGCGGGAAATCGTCCGCCTGACCGAAGCCCACGACGCCTACCGGTGGCTGTGCGGCGGGGTCCAGGTCAATCATCACACCGTCTCCGACTTTCGCAAGGATCACGGCGAAGCACTGGATGAACTCCTCTCCGTCAGCATCGCCAGTCTGATGGCGGCCGGGGTGGTCAAGCTCAAGCAGGTGGCGCAAGACGGCATCCGGGTGAGGGCCAGCGCTGGGGCGGGATCGTTCCGCCGCAAAGAGAAGCTGGAAGGCTACCTGGAGGCGGCGCGGGCGGAAGTCGCGCGGCTGAAGGCCGAACTGGACGCCGACCCGGCGGCGATGGCGCGGGCCCGGGACGTGGCGAGGACACGGGCGGCAAAAGAGCGGGAGGCGCGTCTGGAGGCGGCATTGGCCCGACTGCCCGAACTCGAAGCGATCAAACAGCGGCAAGGGAAAAAGCCGGAACAGGCACGGGCATCGATGACGGATGCCGAGGCGACGGTGATGAAGATGGGCGACGGCGGCTTCCGGCCGGCGTACAACCCGCAACTGGCGAGCGATGCCAATTCCTTGGTGATCGTGGGCGTCGATGTCGTCACGGTCGGTAGCGATCAGGCGCAGATGATGCCGATGATCGACCAGGTAGCCGAACGCTGTGGCCGGGCGCCGGACGCCTGGCTGGTCGATGGGGGCTATGTCGGGCACGAGCAGATCGACCGGGCGAGCCTGAGCACGGTCGTCTATGGACCGGTACCCGAGCCCAAGGACAAGACGGTCGATCCGCATCAAGCCAAGGCGAGCGACAGTGAAGCGGTGGCAGCCTGGCGAGAGCGGATGGGCACGGACGAAGCGAAGGACATCTACAAGCATCGTGCAGCGACGGCCGAATGCGTCAATGCCCAGAGCCGTAACCGGGGATTGCAGCAGTTCAAGGTGCGGGGCGTGGCGAAGGTCAAGTGCGTGATGCTGATCTTTGCGCTGGCGCACAACCTGATGCGCATGGCCAGTCTGGCGCCGGAACTGATCGGGATAGGGACAGGAACGCCCGCGCTTCCCGGAATGATGGTTTGAGGATGGGAATTGCTCTGAAATCGAGGAATGAACGGTCAATAGCGAGATAAATGATGCACAACGCATATCGCGCCCCGCACGGCGGCGACAACCACGTTTGCGTGACTACCCAGTCATGCGGGCAAAAGATTCACAGGCTCTGAGCGCCAATCGAGTCGCGTTCCGCACTTCTCTACTCTCAGTTGGTACGGCTGGACGGGGACAGGTCAAACTTTAGATTATTGGCTAACAAATGTTTGACAAATGTATCCGGAGATACGCTAGAATTGTGTCCTACTGATTACCCATTAGCTCAGTGGTCAAAAATATAGCCGTTGCAGAAGACGCGGATTTTGGCAGAACTCATCACTCGTTATTTCACAAAGTATTAGGGGAGCACCAAAATGATAGGAATTGTCTCCTACGGCGCTTATTTGCCCCGACTAAGGCTCAGTCGGAAAGTCATGGCTGCCGCCAACGCATGGATGGACCCCTCCTTGCTGGCCCACGGCAAAGGGGAACGGGCCATGGCTAACTGGGACGAGGACAGTATTACCATGGCGGTAGCGGCGGCCAGGGACTGCCTTGGCGGACAGGATCGGGCCTCGATCCAGGCGCTCTACTTTGCTTCCACGACTTTCCCTTTTGCGGATCGGCAAAATGCTGGCATCGTCGCTGCCGCTCTCAACCTCTCCGAGGAATTGGCCACCTTGGATGTAACCGCTTCCCAGAAGGCTGGAACCTCGGGGCTGTTGGCTGCCCTCAACACCGCGAAGGCGATGGAGAAAAATGTCTTGTTTGCGGTAGCCGACAAGCGCCGCACCAAGTCGGCCTGCACCCAGGAAATGCAGTTTGGTGATGGTGCTGCGGCCTTGCTGCTGGGCTCCGGGGAAGTGGTTGCGGAGTTTCTGGGGGGGGCGGCGGCTTCGGTGGATTTCGTGGACCATTATCGCGGTCGCGACCATGTTTTTGACTATAACTGGGAAGAACGCTGGGTTCGGGACGAAGGTTTTGGCAAGATCGTCCCGCCAGTGATTATCCGGGCGCTAGAAAAAGCGGGGGTTTCGCCGGAGCAGGTGGATCACTTCGTCATGCCGTGCGCGTACAGCGGGGTGACCGCCAGCGTAGCCAGGAAGGTGGGGATCCAACCACAAGCCGTGCGTGACAATCTGGCGGCGGTATGTGGCGAAACCGGCACTGCCCATTCCATCGTGATGCTGGTGGACGCATTGCAGGAGGCCAAGCCCGGGCAGCTATTGCTGGTATGCGGGTTCGGTCAGGGGTGCGATGCCTTGGTGTTCCGTGCGACCGAGGGGCTTGCCGCCGCCCTGCCTGGACGCGTCGGGGTCAAGGGCTCCCTGGCGCGCCGCAAGGAAGAAACCAATTATTTCAAGTTTCTCACCTTCAATCAGTTGGTGACTCAGGAGCGGGGTATGCGGGCCGAGTACAATCCACAGACCGCATTGAGCTTGCTTTATCGCAAGCGCAAAATGATTCTGGGACTAGTGGGGGGGTATTGCACGAAGTGCAATACCCCCCAGTTTCCTAAGGAAGGGGTCTGTGCGAATCCAGAATGCAAGTCAATGGATTCCCAAGAAGACTATCTTTTTGCCGACCGGCCAGCGCGAATTTTCTCCTGGTCCGCCGATGCCCTCGCCTACTCCATCGATCCGCCGTCCCACTACGGCATGATCCAATTTGATGGCGGCGGACGCTTCATGGCAGATTTCACCGACTGCGACGTCGGTGGCGTGGAGACGGGTATGCCGATGCGCATGGTGTTTCGCATTATAGGTGTGGACGACGTGCGGGGAATGATCCGATATTTTTGGAAGGCGACGCCCATCGCCATTTCGGCATAGGAGAATTAAACAATGGCCATGGGAATCAAAGACAAAGTTGTCATTCTTGGAATGGGTTGCTCCCGCTTCGGCGAGCGTTGGGATGCTAGCGAGGAAGATCTTATGCTGGAGGCGTTCCAGGAATGCATCGCCGACGCAGGCATTTCTCCCGGTGAAATACAGGCGGCGTGGTTCGCCGGCTATTCTGATGATATTAACGTGGGCAAGTCCGCTCTGCCGCTGGCCGTGACCCTTCGGCTCGACAAGGTTCCAGTGACTCGGGTGGAGAATATGTGCGCCAGCGGCTCGGAAGCGCTCCGCGGAGCGGTGTATGCCGTTGCCTCGGGGGCCTGCGATTTCGCCTTGGCACTAGGGGCCGAGAAGCTCAAGGACACCGGCTACGGTGGCCTGCCCAGGCCGGGGAAAGGCACCATGCAGCCCCTATGGCTGCCCAACATCTCTGCTCCTGGGGGTTTCGCCCAGTTGGCCAGTGCCTACGTGGCCAAATACGGGAAGAATCCCAAGGATCTCAAGCAGGCCATGGCCCATATTTCCGTGAAAAGCCACGCAAACGGAGCGAAAAATCCCAAGGCGCATCTTAAAAAAGCCATCACGATGGAACAGGTGCTGGCCGCTCCCATGATTGCCGAGCCGTTGGGCCTCTTTGATTGCTGCGGGGTGAGCGACGGAGCCGCGTGCGTCATCGTAACGACACCGGAGATCGCCCGCTCCCTGGGCAAGCAGGACTTGGTGTCGGTGAAGGCGCTGCAGATCGCCGCGAGCGATGGCACCGAGGCCGGACATAGCTCTTGGGACGGCACCCACTTCGCCACCGCTCGGGTGGCGGCGAAAAGGGCCTACGAGGAGGCGGGGATTCGCAATCCCCGGGAGGAACTGTCCATGATCGAGGTTCACGATTGCTTTTCCGTCACCGAGCTGGTTACCATGGAAGATTTGCACATTTCCCCGCTTGGTCGTGCTATTAACGACGTACTGGACGGCTTCTACGATGCGGACGGGAAAATTCCCTGCCAGATTGACGGTGGCCTCAAGTGCTTCGGCCACCCTGTTGGCGCTTCGGGGATTCGAATGGTCTACGAGATGTACTTGCAGCTGCTGGGGCGGGCTGGGGATCGCCAACTACCCGATCCGTGCTACGGACTGACCCACAACGTAGGGGGAATGCCCTATCAAAGCGTGTGCAGCATATCCATTATTGGTCGCCACGGCGCGTAGGGGCGATTACTGCGCAGTACCGGCTCGTTTTTCGCGCTGAAGCTCAGGTTTGGCCCTGCTGAGCAACGACGAGTGCATCCCCCCCCGTCCTGGGCAGACGCTTCGCAGTTCTGTTCATATGGCCCCCCCCCAGCGTCAAGCGGCGCAGGAGTTCGTCTCGCGTTATCGCGATACTGTAGGGCAGAGACGGAGGGCAGATCGGAAACGCGAGGTGCGGGCCGGTGTGTCGACGATGGATCAAGCTCATATCCGCGGGTTGGTTACCGCCGTTCACCTTTCCGTCGCGGGGCGGCCTCGCTCTAATGGGGTTGGCGGTTGCTCGCCTTGAACAACGGTAGCAAGTACCCGTCCGGCCGACGACACCTATGAACGGATGGCGGAGATGAGCAGAATCAGCGAGGCTGCCAGAGGTTTGGCAGCAGGGAATCGAGGTCGGTGGCTGGACGGGTACAGTTGAAGGTCGCCGCAACAGAACACATGATCAAGCTTGAGCAATCACTGGCGCGAGTCAAAAGCTTCTTTCAAGATACGCGTGTCAAATATGCCGCATGACAATTCAAACTTCATCTGGCCGGATCAATAATTGTTAACTCAGCCCATTTTTCTTTCGCTTCGATCAGCGGCTTGATATCCGGCATGACGATGCACTTGCGGTTGGGCTCCACTTCGGTCAGCGCCTCAGCTTCCACCATACTTGCGGACGAACGCCGGGCCAACTGCTGATAGATGGTCGTACCCTCTACCTTCCAAGCCATCTCCTGCGCTGTTAGTTCGCGCAAAATCTTTGCCGGCGTGCCCGCTGCCAGGGTTCTAGGTGGGACCACCATGCCTGCCTTGACGAAGGACATCGCAGCAACAATGACAAATTCGCCGACCACTGCTTTGTCCATTACTACAGCGTTCATGCCGATCAGGGCATTTCGCCCAATCGTGCAACAGTGAAGTACGGCACCGTGTCCGACGTGCCCGCTATCCTCAATCACCGTGTCGCGCTCGGGAAATCCATGCACTACGCAGGTGTCCTGGATGTTGGCGCCTCGCCCAACAGTAATTCGTCCGAAATCGCCACGAAGACTGGCACACGGTCCGATGTAACAATCCGGGCCGATGATTACGTCGCCGATCAGCACAGCCGACGGGTGAACGAAGGAAGATGGGTGCACAACGGGTGTTACGCCATCAATGGAATAGACTTTGACCACAGTAATTCTCCCCGTCGCTTTGCTTCCAAGGAAGGTGCTATACATAGCGTCATGAATTTCACCGCATGCAACGCCTTGAAACGCATGCAGCAAAAGGGCGTACGCAATCAGAATGCGCCATTATTTAAGTCGCTATGTATAACTAGTGTTTAATTGCAACGCAAGTTCAAATTCGAAGTGCAACTCTGATTATACATAGCGTCACCTGATTAGCCACAATGTTCAGCCGCCCTCAAGAATCGCTCCGGTCGCGGTGGTGTCCTCACCGCTGCAACCAGCAGACGCTTCAAGATGGACGACAAATCGAAACGACGATTGAAACGATATTGGACCTCGGCAAGATACCGATGCGCGTATTTGGCAAAGTCGAAGGAATGGTAGGTGCCCGAGTAGGCGGTCTTGAGATTGCCCAGGAAGGTATTGACGGCGCGGAACTGCTCCAGCTTGACGCAGCTTGGGCCACCGCCGGTCACGGTGCGCTCGTGTGCCGCTCCTGCGGCGGTAACCGCCCGAAAGCACCACAGACCATCCGACACCACTCGCGCCGAGGCGGCCAGCGTCGTCTTCGCCCATTCGGCGATGGCTTCCTTGGTGAATTCCAGCTTCTTCAGACACACCCGCAGCGGCCGTCCCGTGTCCGTCGTCTGCACGGCGGCAATGAACGACACCTTGTTCTCCGATCCGCGCCCGCTCTTGCCTCCGGGCAACTCGCCGCCCAGGTAGGCGTCGTCGA
>Ga0172380_10005013_pt1 | contig 16457 bp, 32 predicted proteins | sample Leawe162metaG_FD_119747 | JGI IMG/M metagenome (GOLD analysis project Ga0172380, IMG submission 119747) | Leachate microbial communities from a municipal landfill in Southern Ontario, Canada - Leachate well 162 metaG | ecosystem: Engineered > Solid waste > Landfill > Unclassified | place...
ATAAATATTACCCGTACTTCCAAATATTTATTTAACTTTCTTTCCGACGGGCCTGTCGGAAATATTTGCGGCGGCCCAGGAGGAGTTAACTGCGGGACATGGATGTCGCTCAGTTGGTGTGCGCATGCGATAGTAAATATTATTCAGACCACCAAATATTTACCTTACACAAAATACCCAAAATGCACCAAAGTGTATTTTGGGTATTTTAGGTATCATACTGCCGGCCATCCAATGCCTTGCAACCATTATCACCCCAGCGCCGGCCCTGGTAGCTGCGGAGCCAGGAGCCAGAGAACTCTCTCATTCAGTTTCCGAGGAATACTCGGCTACTGCCGTAGACAAGACATTGGCCCAAATGCCTTGTTACTCTCACCAATGAGGGTAACATTCCTCCGCACTAGCTGCGGAGCCAGGAGCCAGAGGAATGTAGTTTTTGTATTCTAATCTTCGAATGTTTAATATGTTAGTTTTAAAACAAGTCAAGGCATTGACTCAAATGCCTTGTTCTCACAGCGGGAGCCACGGTATTAATTCAGGATGAGATTTACTGGGCGGGGATGGGAATAGGCTTTCCGAGCACGGCGGGCTTGCCTACATAGATATCTTGTGCCGGCTGGGTAGATGGCAGGCCAAGGAACTGTTTCGCCTTCTTGTTGATTGCATCGCGGCTATTGGCGTATATGGCCATGCAGACTACCAATTCAAAGCCTTGTTCCACGAACCAGCGAGGGAAAATTACCAGCAAGACTATTCTCATCCCAATTTGAAAATTATTCGTATTTTTATCAAAACAAACCACATGAACATCCGAAATTTACAAGCGCCAAATTCGCAACCAATTGCCATAACCATACACAACAAATGGGAAAATACCGCAACAGCGCCGATTTTCTCAGCGGCAGAGTTTCTTAGAAGCGAAGAATATGCATTCGACAGGGATGGTTGTTTTATAGATAAGGGTATCATTATTAAGGGGCTTTTAAATAACATATCATACAGGGATATTTTATGTCGCTGCATGATGAATCCTTTCAAAATTGTCTATACTGTAATACAAGTTGAAGAAGGCGATATGCCTGACGAGCTAACCATGGTTCTTAATATGCTCGATGCCGACGGTAATGAGGCGACAAGAACAGTATTACCTAAAGTAGACGCCACAAAGAAATTGTTTTCAACAAAATTTTCATATAACGTAGATGCCCTAACGGGGCTGAAATTAACAGGCGTACCTGGTAATTGTAAGCTAACTGTATTTTTCTATCGGCCAGAAACAGATAAATTACCTGAGTCTTTACATGGTGGCACCCCATATGTATTTGCCGTAAAAAACACGACGGACAATATACTTGAAGATGTAGCTTGCTTGGTTGGCGGTAATCAGGCGGTCTATTTGAGAGACATTTCCATAGAAAGCAGAACTAATGACGTTGACCATGAGTCATTTATCTCTCAATTAACCGACACCCCATTTCAAGGCTACTTTATGACAATAGAAAGCGAAAGCGCACAAAGGGTGAGCCCGGTTTTATACTACGAAATGTGGGATAACAATAGCAATAACTCTAAACGCCCAATAACCTTTCAAAAGCACGACGACACTGTATACGTAGGTAATATTATTGCGTACAGAATAGATAACCATGTGGCTTTGTCTATCAATAAAATGTATCCAAATGAATTGCTGCTGATTTCTTTTCACCCATCCCCAACGGAATAAACACACCACTCAAAAAAAAATTATGGAAAATCAGGAAATATATTATACAGATGCGCAGATTTGCGGATTTATTATTATCACTTTTTTTGAACACTCTGGTTCAGACCAAAGATGGTTAGAGATTGTTGATATAACCAATCATATAAACAATAAAGTATGTAGAGACTTCGAAAGTTACAGGACTCACCCAAAAGATAAGGTACCTACCACTCCTATAATACCTAAGGAGCGCATACAAAAACTACTTGACCAAATGCCTAGATACGTTATTTCACACATGACTAAGACGAACGCAGGAGAGACCTCACCATATTCTGATATATACGCATGGTGCATAGCTTCAGGGCCAGATGGCACTATTTGGGAAACACACTAAGTATACGTAACAACATTTATCAACCTTTTATATTTTCATATTATGGACATCAACTGCTTCTTAATCGTCCCCAATGGTGTCACGCACCGGTATGCTTCAATATGCACCCATGACCCATCATGCACTGCATCCCACATCGCACACATTGCCGAAATCAGATTATCCGACGGCTTGCTTGCAGATAATGAAACTAGCGGCATAAGGATTAGTACGCCACCCGCAAAATGTGAGTGCGGTTACTCCTTCACGGAAAGCGATACATGCGAATTAGATGTCCGGACTGTTTATGTCCGGGCCGATAACGGGGCGTTCGTATGTGATAGCATACATTCATCACCAAGTACATCACCAAAATTAACTAGCGGAGCACCCTACCGAACAGGGCCTCCACCTGGAGCCATGTGGTTCGATGACACACTGGAAGGTAACCCACGATTTTGTGGCCCTGATGGAAAATGCTTATGCGTTATGACTCCGGCAGGACTATGCCACGTGGACATGTGGCAAGTTGACCGTCAGCCTCGGCATGGGGTTGCCCCAGACATAACTGCCGATAGGCCAATTGGCTCCAATGGCAACTGGGCTGGAATACAATACAACGGTTTCTTGCGCAATGGTGTACTGATAGAGATATGTGATGCCGGGCAAGAGAATATTCCGCATGAACTTACAACGTCCCCTTAATTTTATTACATGAACGCCATTCTGACAATAATATTCGCTGCTTTTAAGTATATCATCAACGTTATTTTTACTGATGACCTTGCCGTAATGAGTAACGAAGTAAGGAAGATATTATCTAATCCAGTTGATGCTCAAAAATACATTAATGCCATAGCGCGAATACAAGCTGGCGAACCAGCAGTAACAATTACTTTATCAAACAATGAAGAGCTCACTCTAATTCAGTAACCAATTTCACAGCAATATGTCCGAAAAGATATCACCGCCTTCACGTGAATTGGAAGGCTCATTCAATGTACCGGATGGAGTATATGATGCCGGATGGACAAGTACAACACTTTATATAGACGTCCCAGAGCAGGACATATTAATTACCAAGGCTTCTTTTGGGCCACGCAGCCCCATTCCTATACCTACTAAGGTAAAAATACAATCTGGGAAAGGAGCAATATTAAAAGAGCAGGAGCAATCAAACATAAAGTTAGCAGATAATCAGCGAGCAATATACCGCACGGATGGCTCCATCGCTGCTATAGAAGAGCCTTGGGAAGATACCCCAAGGCCAGTAGATATGAACAGCATGAAAACAGTTTCAAAGAAAATAATCCTTGCGCACATCAAGGAATTACCAGGTGCTGCGGTCTATTACCCAAATATAGGTGATTGATTTTCAAAACCCGCTTTTAGCCTTTCGGTAGTGTCTCAGTTTGAATGTTAATGCTTGTTAAGTCCTTTTATTAAACGGGCACATTCTTTTCATCACAAATAAACTCATCCAAATGATTTCTTATAGCTATAAGACGATTTTTCACTTGGTCAAAGTCTAATTCATGGTCAAAATGCGTCCACATAGATATTTGTTTAGTACCCCATGCATCAAATTCTATACGAACAACTGGTTCCCCACGCTGTTTTATTAATTCGGCTCTTTGTTTATCTGAAAAATTCATTTTTATCCTTTTTAACAAGCAAACATTCAAACTGAGACACTACCCATTTCTTCGGTCTAAGCAAGTTACTAAATAAGGTGAAGCGCATCAGCTATGTATCAAATTTGTCTCATGTAATGATGTTTATTTGGCCGGTGTCTTTATTCAAAGTCCGGAAGCGGGATTGCTTGCCCAGCTAATGAATGCTAACAATCAGGCATCCCTACTTTTCCTTTTTCTACGAAGTATCAAATCATCAATAGACCACGTTAGCTTTTCGCTAGTAGATTTTACATGCATGAGCCAACTAAGTACATCATCCTCATCATTTGGGAAATATTCCTTAAACCGCTCTATATCTGTATCACTAAACCCATGATTATTAATTCCAGCAATAGCCTGCGCAATCTTTATTGGGGACGCATTTCTTAAATAATGATGCGCTGCGCAGGTAACATTAAAGCTATGGCGCGATATACTTGACTTCTCTTCAGCCGTCAATTCCTTGTCGCATATATGACAGCATATTTCACCTACAGGCTTTAATGGCATATGGCTTATAATGTCAAAGCAACCACTTGGTATATGATAACCATTATCTAAAATGGCATAACACGCCTTATCTGTATCCGTACATAGATGTATTGTTGCCGAATATTCATCACCGATAGAATACCCATCTGCTGGTGGAACATTCCAGTGTTTCTTTATTTTTATTTGTACTTCTCTCATTACTTTATTTTATGCCCGTCTTAAAAAAGTTGTGTTTGTATTGGCTGTAAGGGCGTAGGAACAATTATATCGCCCTCTCGTCTGTATGCTGTAAATCTCGCATAGTCCCGCGCTGATATCTCCATTGCTCCGGCAGCAAGCGCCAGCTTCTTCTTCGCCAAGCAAATGTCAAAATGCTCGTTGTATGTCCCAGGGTATTGAATCCACTTCCTTTGAACACCAATGACATCGACCATCTTGAATAGCTCTTCGGTTGTGTTAGCTACCATGTGGCACATAGTCATATTGCCGAAACGCGCATTAAAATTATCAACGTACACCATTCATTTGTTTTTCAGTTCATATCTCTTGATTCTCTTCTTAGCCTCGACCCAGGCATTACTTTCAGAGTTCCCGGAACTAAGGATGCAATGAATATTTGTAGAGCTGTCAATTGCCTTTATCACAGTAAACTTATGCTTGTTCCCATAATTATATGACCCGTGGTCTTGCACGGCATACGCTGTTGGCTCTTTGCTTTTAACGAATTGTTCAGCAGTCATTACTCCTCTCCTTTTCTACGAAGTATCAAATCATCGATAGACCACATTAGTTTTTCACCGGTAGATTTTATAGACATGAGCCAACTAAGCACCTTGTCATTATTTTGGAAATTACTCTTGAATTGCTCTATATCTGCATCACTGAACCCATGCTTATTAATCCCAGCAATAGCCTGCGCAATATTTGTTTGGAAGGTATTTCTTAAATAATTATGCTCTGCACAGGTGAGACTAAAGTCATAGGCTGATAAGTTGAGTGTCTCTTCCTCCGTCAATTGCTTGTCGCATATATTGCATTTCAGGCCTTCTGATTTTTTTGCCAATAAAAGTTGTTCTTCGTAAAATTTTGCACCTTGCTTGAATGCATACTCAGTATTTTGAAAAGGCAAATAGAATGGTGCGGCACACTGTTCTGCCGCTGATTCAATTTGTGAATCCATATAGCCTACCGGTTCCGGCACTATCTTCAAAAGAATACATCCATCAGATAACTTAGGCTTATCGTCATACTGTTTGATATCTCGCTCCATCATCACCTTACACTTGCCCTGATTAGAAATCCACTCTTTAACGAAAAGCTCATCCACGGTAGGGAATTTATCCTCTACTATCCCTCCCGGATACGCAGCTATTACCTTAATCAAAGTGGTGTCAGAATTAGTGTATTCCGTATACTTTCTGACAACCTGCTTATCTGGCCAATAATACCAGTCGCCTGGGCTCAGGCTACCTGGCATAATAATATACATATGCACAGGCTCCCATTCTCGCCATTGCTCATTTTGCCCTTTCCAAATTCCATAGACATCCGCCTGTTCATGCCTCATTATCTGTCCTTCACGCCACACATTATCATGTCGCTCTAAAAACACAACGCTTACTTCCTGATATTGCTCCATTTTTAATCGTTTTATTTTGTTACGGGAACCGGCCCTTCTTTTACTATTTTATCCCAACAATCCTGACCTATTAAATGCTTACCACCAAACGGGGACTTGCGCACCCAAGGATGTATCGGATGAACTTCAACACTTATAAATGAGGTTACTGCTTGCGTATCTTTTACTTTCCTTTTGCATCTACAGCAAAATAACCCGATTTCTGGGTCTTTCTTGTTATTATCCGGGTCTAAGTAATACCATTCATTCGTGTTCATATATCTCATTTGACTTTTATTTTATAATTTCAAACTAATTCAGGCTTCACTACCTGATATTGAAATAAAGCTTGCTGGTATTTTGCAGAAAACTCGCGCACCTCGTTAATTTGAGGATGTATCCTCCCCGCTCTCCTTTGCATTTCTACGCCATATAAAAACTTTTGAATGCCCCACATCTTAATAAATTCCTTTTCGGGAATATCGAAAGCTCTAAGGTCATAGAATCCACTTAACGGTTGATACTGAGATATATTTATCTTCATTTGCTCTTCTTCTTTTTGTTTTTCTTAGCAAGAGCCGTGTGCTCATTCCATTGGTCTGCTATCCCCTGTGCAGCCGATTCTGTTTTGTATGTTTCAGATACATACATACCTCTGCGCTTCACAACATATTTACCCTTCATTTTTAAAACGCGAGCAATGCTATCAATAGCCATAATAATCAATTTTACCTATTACAAATGAACGGGTTACCGAATTCTATTCGCTTTATTCTTTTTTGGTCGCAAAGACAGAATATGAAGTCCTCTCTTTGCCAAATGCTATTGTCCTATTTCCCTTGGCGATTGTGGTTTTTTAGACAAATTTTTTTTTAATTCGGCCAAAAGAACAGAACTTATTTCTCCTGATTGTCTCATAAATTATATTTGGCTTTATACGCTACTAACTTATTTAGCAGTTCTTCCTCCTTTAAAATACAGTATTCGTGCACTTCCTTTACCGGTGGATGTGTAATGTGCTTCAACCTATTTTTCTCAAGATTTATAGACCTTTTTACGAAATTTATTATCACATTAATATCCGAATTGGACGTTTCAACAGGACACCTATCGCCTTCTTTTAAAATATAGTAGAATGGTGGGTTACCTGAATATGTTTGCACCATAAACCTTTCAAAAAAACCGTATTTATACTCCACACGAAAAATTTCTGTAGTACTTAATACGGTCGTATCTTTTTTCTGTTTCATGACTTAGTTAATGCAATTTACGTGCCGAAAATGAAGTGACGCCAGGAGCCAGATAATTAAAACGGCTCGCAGCTCTCCGCACACTCCTCCTCGTAATCCATTTCCACATTAAATTCAGACAGCTCCCGAGCGCCTACAGTAATATTACTTTGGTCTATAGCCCTATTAAACGGCAGCCTACTCTCTTCAATCAAATCGTCGATGGTATCTCCTTCCCTAAAAAATCTTACGGGCGTCTTGTTCTTTTTCTTCTTACCGGGTTTCACCTGCTCATACTTCACTTCCATGTCCTTTACCCAGACAGTATCTTCCGGGCTCTCCACAATCTGCGTCAGCAATTTTCTGCGCGCTTTTTTATGACATAGCTTACAGTTTCCTTCGTAATCTTTGAGCCCGAGGTCAAACGGCTGCTGGCTCCAGAATAATGCAACATCCGGCTTCTTAATGCCCAATTCAGCGAGGAGATACCATTGCTTCTCCTTCTTTGCCTTCTCCCAGTTGACCCTCTTCGGCTCATCAGCCCGATATCCTATCGCTATTCTGTAAGAAGACCAGCCGAGGCTTTTCGCATACGACTTGATAGGGTTTCTTTTCAACTCCCTGGTACAATGCTTAAAACCGGAATTAGGGATACCATACTTCTTTATCACTTCCTCAAACACATCCCCATTCCTGCATGCCGTTTCAAAGGTTACCACTTTATGGGTGCATGCTTTTCTGCGCCCATGATGCACTACCGCCTCAACCCATACCACACCTAAATTAAAATGCTTGTCGACTTTATCCAGGAACACCAGCGTCTCTTTTTTCTCGCGACCAGTGTTGGCGAAAACGAAAATAAGGTCATAAATATGACCGTAGGCCTTTTTGATTAAAAAGGCCATCATCGCGCTGGTACGCCCCCCCGAAATGCTAATTAATACCCTTTGCTTACTTACCACTTAATGCCTTTTCTATGGTTTCGATGCGCAATGTGTAGGAGTACATAAGCCTGTGGTATTCCGACTGAAGCTTATAATGTTTGGGGTTCATTGTCTTAACTATTTTCTTCAGTTCCGCCAATTCCTGTGGCAATGTTTTAGTTGACATATATTTCCAGTTTGATGTTAAATGTACTGATTTATCACGAATCAATTTCCCTCGCTGACCATTTTTATACTGCTATGCTTACTAATAATCCCAGCCGCCTCCAGGCGGGGAATAGTGGCCGAATAAACCTTATTGCCTTCTTTGTTGAAAAGGTTCAATTCGTAATACTCAGGGGCAAACTCGACCATTGTTCCAGACGAAAATTTTATCTTTTCCATAATAAATGTAAAGCAATTTACGTGCCAATTAGTTTGGCTCAATTCTACTGAATCGGCATACCGTCCCGGTCATAAGTAATAACAGGCGCGTCAATCTTCTTGCCTTTCACATTGAATATGTACAGCATGGCCGGATAGGCTCCAATCATATAGACGGGCTCCATTCCTTTTTCTGTAAAGTATTCGTAAGCTTCTGAAATCTCTTCTTTACTGTACAAGCTGTACATTGTAAATATAAAACCTTCGCTATTATGCCTTCCATTTTCCGAAAGACCTATGCGCCAGTCGCTATACGGTTCTGTCACTTTTCCAAGAATAGCGTTTATCAATTCTTTGCTGTGTATCATTTCTATTTCGCTTTATGATTATATAACCATACCGCAATATACGTGCCAAACATGAAATCAATTCACATTTTTTACTTATTTTCACATAAATGGGAGCTCAGTTTAATAAAAACGGCGAAGCCTACCTTACCAAGCGCATCCTGGTAAGTGTAGCCAATAAAGCATTCAAAAAAACTACTGGAGACTATGACTGTTATGGGTTACATAGTAATAGCCCAGGATGGATGGGTAGTTGAAAAGTTCGCTGACGGGTCTATTGAAAAACTGGAGAAAACAGACTAGGGCACCCACCTAAAAAATAAAAGCTATTTTTGCATGATGAGCAATAGCAATACAAAATATAATTTCCTGACCGATTACCGGCGACTCGGATTGTCTGCCGGAGCTGCTTGTGGCGGCTACTTATTTGGAAAAGAAATTATCAGAATGGACAAGAAAAACAAGGCTCTTAAATACCTGCCACCAATATTGGCCTTCCTTTCATTTGCGATAGCATATAAAACGCTACAACCGGAGACTACATCAACGTAAAGACGCTACACGAAATCATACCAGTCATTCTCTCTTATTAACGTTACTCTAAAAGGGAATTGCGCCGGATTAGTTCGCTCAAGCAGTTCCTGTATTTTCTTTCCTTCCAGAAACACTACTCTGAACTCGTTGTTGTACTTTATTTGCAACCATATGCAAGGTTTACCGGCATAGAATTTCGATTCCTTTACAGCATAATCATGGATTTCTATCTCCTTGTTGAGAATTTTGTTTGTCCCTATCTTTTCTCCTACGAAACCTTTCTGCTCTGCGCTTATTTGTAAGTCTTTGAATGCGTGCACGTGTTGTTGTTTTTCGTAAATTTTTACAGTCCCCATGTTTTAGCCATCCGTGGTAGGAGGCCATAGATGCAGCATTTCTTCTTCGTTTCATCATTCGCACGTATCGCTGCTTAATACTTTTCCTTACCCGCGTGTGGGTATGGTAGTACACATACCCGACAAAATCAATTCCTCTTGCCGCTACCGGGAATACCTGGTAGTTACTTTTTACGGATAGCTTGAGCTCATCCGATAGGTACGCCCGTATGTCTTCCAGCAACTTGTGCAGGTATTCCTTACCATCAGACAATATAACCATATCGTCAGCATACCTAAAGTAGTACCGTACCCGCTTTACCTCCTTCAGCCAATGGTCAAACCCTGTCAGGAAAAAATTAGCGAAATATTGACTGAGGTAATTACCTATTGGCACACCAGGCGCACTATCTATTATTCCACCTAGTAGCTGTAGCAGGTCTTTATCCTTAATCTTCCTGCGCAATAATCGCTTAAGTATATCATGGTCAATAGAAGGGTAAAACTTCTGGATATCCAGCTTCAAACAATATTGCGTACCCGGCACATCCCTTAGCGCCTTTTTCACTGCTCCCCCAGCCGCATGCACACCCCTTCCTTTAATACAGGAGTAGCTATCTGCTGTAAACATGGATACAAAAACAGATTCTAACGGGTTCAAAATAGCGTGCTGTACTATCCGGTCTGGATAAGGCAACATGGATATGTTCCTTTCTTTTGGCTCATATATTTTAAACAGCTTATACTCCGATATTTTGTATGTTTTATTTACCAGGCTTTCCCGCAGCTCCAGCAGGTTGCTATCCCTATTCTTATCAAACCTCCTTATACCAGGTTGTTTTAATTTACCCTTCCGAGCCTTTATATCCGCCAGTTGCAGATTTTCAATACTGCATATCTGGGAATATACATTACCTATTCTTTTCATTAATTCAACTGCTTTTCAGCCTTTGTACTTCCAGTCTTCTTCCCGGCATAAGCCAGTACCAAAGCCCTTTTTAAAACTTTGATTTTTTGCCAAGAGGCAGGGTTTGCATCGCGGGTTTGCTAAACAAATGTGGGCACTGAGGTTCGAATTCGAGTTGTCGTAGTCGTAGTCGTTATACGTCAAGCGAAACCTGAAGGGACTCAGCTCTCTGCAATGCACAACCTTTCATATTATTCGCCTTCCTGAAAAGTCATATTTTCCCAGTACAGCCATTCTTCAAATTCCTCACGGAAATTTTCGAACACGTGCTGCACCCATTTGCTGTCCAGTAAATAGGGGCGGGCACCGAGGTACGAATGCGAGTGGTCGTAGTCGTAGTCGCAATACGCCAAGCGAAACCCGAAGGGACGGCTATTGCCAGGCCCCTGTTCTTTTATCCAGGCCCATGGGTAATATTTTCGTTGTTCCGTATCAGCAATATTCGGCTTACCTTTCCCGTTAAATGGCTGGCAAATCAGCTTAAGCTTACGTAAACAAATCGCGGCATTAAGCCACGCTTTTTTACGTTTCGATGTTTTATAATCGTTTACATCCTTGCCCTGCGCTTTACATACATCAGAAAAGGTCTTGATTTTTAATAATTGTTTTTCAGTCATGATTATTTATTTTGCTTTGATAGATTTGTGTAGTATAAAAATCCTTCGTAATCAGAAGTGAATGTTTCAAAAACGTACCGTGCAATCGCTTTATTCTTAAATTCTGGGCGGGCACCGAGGTCCGAAGCCGAGAGGTCGTAGACGCAGTCGTCAAACGCCAAGCGAAACCCGAAGGGACGGGAGGCATCTGGAATAATATTCGCCCATACAGACCATTTTTCTTGTTTTATGTCTGCTATATTAGATACCCAGCCTTCATTAAACACCCGCTCAGCAAGCATAAGCCTGTTCCAATACGCATCCGCTTTCTGCTTTGCAGTACCATTATCTGGTATAACATAACTGCTTTCGTCCTCTCCGGAGAATGCGCATAATAACGAAAGATTGTTTACCCATTCCATGGGCGGACGCGACTGATTGTCCAATATAGAAATAAATTTACCGCAATCACCGCCAGCCAGGTTAAAGGCCCGTACTGCAATTTCCTTAGAAAATGTATTCATATGATTTTATAAAAAGTTAAGAATAATAATTATTACATCAAATTACGTGCCAAATATTTACATCCCCTCTTTTTCGCAAACCGCCACACCTGCATCTATCAATGATGGTATTGAACCATGGCCGCAGTCGTATGACTCCAATTGCAGGAAGGCATAGATGGGCCGTGCGTCAAACTCAGTCACTCTCTGATGGTTATACATGGAAATACAACCATCGTGGCATATCTGCAATAAATAGGTATCGTTTTGGATACATACAGAATCTATCATTTTAGTGACATGGTTCCCTTCCGTATGCAGCCCGCATAAGCTCGCGCATTTACTGGCATGCTCTTCTGTGATATCCGATATCCGCTTTAATAGCAATTGGCAATCACTGCCATCCATCCAGCCGTGGTTCTTTTCACTTTTGGTCAAAATCTCAAACTTAGGGTGTGTTTTAATCCCTAAAACCTGCGCTATAACGCGAGGCCTATCCTGTTCCCAGGCTATCGTTTGCAGCACCTTTGAGCCAAAGTATGCCGATAATATCTGCGGCGTTAATTTACTTTCTGTATTCATTATGATTTTCGATTAAAATATTTTAGCGAATCAGTAAAACCTAAGTGTACAAGACCATATTGATGCAGTCTGCGGCCAGCTCAGTTGCACCATTCCACCCATTCTGGCCCTTTATTTTATGGAACACAGCGTAGATGGAAACATCTCCAAATAATACGTCCCCGCGCTCCGTTACAGGGACTTTAAGGTCATATTTCATCCTGGCAACCCAATTGCCCGCATAACTTCGGCTACTGCGGCCAATTTCATGAAATGTAAGCGCATTCAATTGCGCATCCGTCATGTCAGGAAATATACTTTTGATATCCGCAACTATGCCAGTAAGTAAATTGACGGATAAATTACTGCCCATACCCGCACCGACTATAATTGACAACTCCTTATCCTCTGCGTTGTACCAGATGTTGAAATTTTTCATTGCTTATGAATTTGGTTTGTTTTTTTTAAGAATTAATGGCAGCTATTTGGCGGGAACAGATTTAAAACCCATGTGCTGCAACCATTGGTCTATAGCGACAGACGGATATGGATATGGATGTGCCATATCGGCCCATTTACCGCACTCCTCAAACAGGGCCACTATATGCTCCTTGCTCTGTACACCACCTTCAACTACAACCGGATTATCATTGAACTCGTGCTTATTAAAGTGCTCGATAAATTCAAGGAATAATACCCTCATTTTTTCAGCAGCCTCATCATAGTCTGAAAAAACAACGCCCTCATCTAATTCAGAGCCTATACCGACCATGTAGTCGGCGTAAAACTTATCCAGGCCATTACCCCTTTCGAAGTACCAGTACTCCTTCCTCCCGGCGTCACCGGCAGCAGTACCAGCTCTCAATGGCAGGCACTTTATTACACCGGTTTGTGTGGCTATGAAGAAGTGTTTCATAGTCAGGAAATGTGTCACGAAATTCTCCTTAGTCAGTTTCATTTTGTTTGTTGTTTTGAATGTTTCGCATTACTTGCAATTTAACAAAGCAAAATGCATGCCAAATATACGTTGGCACGAATATTTCATGATTTTCATCAAGAGTATAGTTTTTCAGATTTAATATATTATATTTGTCGGTATAAAACTTCTCTCTCATGGAACTATTAAAATTCTCATTTGCTGTACAAAGCACACTGGATAAGGTTACCGATATAGGTAACGCCTCATTCGAGGAAAATCTGACTGTTGAAGACCTGGTCAATAACAACCCAATGTTCTGGCTGGAAACAGACACCAACGGCAATCAGCACCTATGCGCTGTAAAATGCGATAATCTGGCGATTTCCGGCAGTTTTAAAGATGGGAACAACGTGGCCTACACACGTCCCGGCATAAACTTCGAAATACTTGGATTTTTCGGCGGGCACCCAAAAGAGAGACCCAAGGCTTATTAAAAAGTAACTATAAACCTGGTTTCATGAAACGATATCTGTTCATACCTTACTTTGTACTGGCGTTGATTATATCCGGCCTTAAGAATATTGAGGTCGCGGATAAATATAACTTTGCCTGGGGGATAGGCGAGGACAAACAAACCACCAACAACCTGATATTTTTTTTTGGTGTAGACTTGATTATTTTTTTTCTTACACTTTCAATATGTAATCTGGCCAAGCACTACCCCAAACAAAACCAAGGCCCTGACGCCAAAAAACACGAGTCTATAATCAAAGTGTTTTCTATCATTAGCTATGGTGCATTATCACTGGCAGCCGGGAAAATAATTGACGAGTTTACAAGGCCGTATGGCTATCATAAATATGAAGTCGCTTACGATATTACCGTTTTGATTTTTACTTTTATTGCGATTTTACAAAGCACTCATAAAAAAACATGAGGACAACTTTTAAACATATCATCCTAATGGAGCAAGAAAAAACCGACCTGCTTGCAATCATCGCAAAGGCCTTGTTGAATATTATACCTCCTTACCTTGTTGGCGTAGTGGCAAAAATTGCCAATGACGTTAACGATGGCCGGAAATTATCTAAATGGGGATGGGCCGCTATAGCTTTCCTGTCTCTATCAGGTACATTCCTTAGTAACTGGATTTGCGAATGGATGGAGCTCGATAAAAACAAGACCTTAATCATTACAGCCTTTGGCACTTTATTCAGTGAGCAGATATTCAAAATGCTCTTCCGGAACGGCTGGAGTATTATGCGTGAGTGGGCAAAGGAAAATATGAAATTCTCTATGAAAATAATAGACAGGGAGGCGGAAATAGAAAGGAAAAATAACGCAGATAGAGATAATAACCGAAACAATAATAACCCAAAATAAAAATCCTTCCTGGGCCGTTATTTTATAATAACACTTTCCTTTAAAACTGAATCGTTTTTTATTATAAAGTCAAACATGTAGACGGTTTGAACCACATTCATATTTTGTAATGGTGTTGCAACGCCAGATACATCCATAGTCGCAGAACCGACTAGAGCCGACACAGACCCTGTGTTATCATTTAAGCTCCACGATAAATATATCTTCCTGTTACCCTCACCTAATGAGTCCTTTGTAATCCCAAGACAGTAAAACCTTTCTACTAAAACTTCGTTTACCATGACTGGGTTAACTTCAACATAATTCCTGCCTTTCGACGAATCGTATTTTACCTGGCTCAATCCAAATAAAGGAGATAATAACAATAAAACAAAAAATATCTTTTTCATATTAATCACACATTAAGGTATACCCGGATGGTGCAGCATAAACCGGTGTTGGTAAATCTAAGTCACCGGCAGCCGTCGTCCCGCCGCACCCAACATACATCGAACTGATATTAATAACCTGCGTACCTTCCAGGACGCCATTTTTATAAGCTTTAAACGTAGAAGAGGCCCCCGCAAAATGTATTGCTATTCCTATATAATCACCGGCACCATATGCGGAGAAAGTAAAGAAATTTGGAAAGCCATTATGATAAAACCCTCCGAAGTTTGAATAATAAGCATACCCATAAACGTCACCGCCTACATAATCGTTTTTATTGAATAATGTATTAGATGTTACTATACCTATTGTAACACCTGACCCATAAGTAACGCATTTCCCTTCATAATACCAGTCTCCTGATGTTTTTTGTAATGTTCCGGAAACACTTTGCAATACCGTCGCATCTACTGTGCTCCAGGTCATATTGGAATTGGATAATACAACATTAGCTCCTTTATTACTTGGGTCATACGTTTGGCATGTATTTACAGGTGTACCAACCCCAAATATGGGAACACCGACAAATGCAGCCTGACCATAAGAGATAAAAGGAAGTATTATTATGGTAATAATTAAAACCCATTTGGCGCTCCAACGTAGTCCCATTTCGTGTCGGTTGAATTGTATAAAAATTGAAGATAAACCCACTTACCACTTGTTGTGGCTGCCAATAAAGGGGTCAATGAAGTACCTGCTCTGAAATTTGCACCATACGTCAAATTACTTGGAGTATTATTATCCTTAAGTGCAATTATAAGAATTTGACCATCACAAAATGTACCTGTTGGATTATTAAACAATAGGTCTCCCGATTGCGCTGTTATTTTGTAAAAAATAGTTCTGCAATCAACTGAGGTTATGGTTGTTGATGTAGTGTAGCTCGTTGCAGACGTATACTGCTGAAAGGAAACACTCGTCCAGTTTGTACCATTGGACATTAGAAAATTAGATGCAGTCCCCGGTACGGCCCACGTTTCTGTTGACATCACAAAGTTAGTACCGTCTCCTACAATCATTTTTCTTGACGTAGCTGTTGCATTGGGGTACGTTGGAGTGCTGGTAATCCAGTTGGTGCCGTCCGATACAAATAATTTACCGGCAGTGGATGGTGCATCGGAAAATGTAGCTGTTGAAAGTATGTAGTTTGTGCCGTCCGATTTTAAAATCTTTCCTGAAGTTGCGCCTGCGGATGTCGGTATAGTTGATGTGCTCCAGGCGGGTAACCCGCCTATAACGGTCATGAATTTATTTGTTGCGCCTATCCCTAATCTTGCTGGCGTCCCACTATTATCGGAACTATATATTACATCCCCTGTTGTTGTCATGGGATTCGTCATCCCAAACGTACTTGTGGCCTCCCATGACAGATTACCGGAACCATCATTGACAGGAACCGTATTAGCGCCACCCTGCGCGTTGGGTAGCTTAATAGTATACGTTCCTGCTGCATCCTGCACACTAATACCAACCTGACCTGACG
>Ga0172380_10005014_pt1 | contig 16456 bp, 17 predicted proteins | sample Leawe162metaG_FD_119747 | JGI IMG/M metagenome (GOLD analysis project Ga0172380, IMG submission 119747) | Leachate microbial communities from a municipal landfill in Southern Ontario, Canada - Leachate well 162 metaG | ecosystem: Engineered > Solid waste > Landfill > Unclassified | place...
GCACATCCGTGCGGCGTGGCGCTCCGGCTGGCACACCTACGCGGTAGGCTTGGTGGAAGAGATCATGGATCGTCGTGTCGAGTGGGAACACGTCCCGCCCGGTGGGTACGATTACACCACCATCTCCCACGGGAGCTTGGTCCGCGTGATGGTGGAGATGTACCACGCCGGCGACCTCGACGTCTCCCGCTACAGCGATGCGCTCCTCATGGCCGCCGCGCTGCTTCCGCTTCAGGAAGTGGACGGTTCGTGGGAAAACGATCCGCAGGTAACGGCGTTCGTACTATTCGGTCTCCGGTCGGAAACCACCGACATGCAGATCTGGCACACGGCCATCGTTCTTGGGGAGAACTACCTCGAGAACTCTGCCGTCAACTGCGCGTGGGTGTATGACACCGGTTCAGGTACCGAGGGGTATGGTGAGGTCAACAGTGAGGCCATCATGGCCTTGTCGCTCATCAACTCGTTGCCCTTCATCGATGGCTTCGAGACGTCGGATACGTCCGCCTGGACCGATGAAGTCGGCGCCCCGTTCGCTCCGCCGGCATTCGCACCGATTCGTTCGGCACGGATGCCTCGGATCTACCCCCTTCGCTAGCTTCTTCGTTCGACAACTTCACCCCGCCCGGCACACTGTGTGCTCGGCGGGTTTTGTTATTCCTCTTTTGCTACTATCCTAAGCATATGAAATCCGACCTGATACACATCGAGTTCTATTTTCCTGAAGCTGGAAAGGATAGCTCCATCAAAACCAAGCAAGAGCTTGCGGAATTGATTGTGGGGGAGATGAAGGAGAAAAAGAGTCTCGATTACTCGGGTCTCGCTGACGAAAAAACGCTCCGAGAGAGCATCTCTAACTACCTTGGTGATGGAGACCTCAGTGCCTATACGCCACTCTCAAAAGAACACACTGAGGAGATACAGAAGACGATCGAAGACGTTGTTGCGCGTTGTAATGCTCTGTTACGGATTCCTACAAAAAATTTCATCTTTGTTTTTCCATACCTACCAACTGAAAAGGACGCCGTATTTGAGGGTGTCATGGGGTTGGCACCATACAGCTGTGTCTTTCATCTGTTCGTCTCTCCCGACGGTTGGTCGAGAGAAGCTTTGGCCGATACTGTCGCGCACGAATTGAATCACACCATCTTCTACTATCATCACTATGATGATCTGAATAACTACACGCTGCTTGATGAAATGCTGCTCGAGGGTTTGGCGGAGAATTTTAGAGAAACAGTGCTTGGCACCAAGCCGAGTCCGTGGGCTGTTGCTCTTACAAAAGAAAAAGCGTTCGAGGTTCTTCGCACGATGGCAAATGAGTTGTTGTCTTCACGAGATCAGACGTTCATCAAAAAAGTCTTGTACGGTGGCGATTCCTACGAAAAGTGGGCCGGATATTCGGTGGGATATTGGATGGCAAAAGACTTCATCAAAAGAAACCCAACGCTATCGTGGGATGGGGTGATGAAGCTGCCTTCGAGTAGGTTTATCCCTTGATTCCCAAAAGTTCGCGAAGGTGTTCCTCATCAAAACCGATGATGACATCTTCGTGGCCGTCCTTTGCGACGGTGATGACAGGAACGCCCATTTGCTGGGTCTTGTCGACCATTGCTTTGCGCGCTTCGAGATCAGTGCCGACGTTGTGGTCGGTGAAGGCGATGTTGTTTGCAGTAAAGAACTCCTTGGCCATGTGGCAGAAGTGGCAGGTAGCGGTTGAGTAGATGGTGACGGTGGGGGTCATAGGTGGGTAGCTTGTAGCTTCATTAGCTTGTAGTTCGGAAATTGTAATACCGAGCGCGGGGTTATGCAAATAAAGCTTGTATTGGCTTCTCCTACAAGCTAATGAAGCTACCTAGAGCGTATCCTGCAACTTCACCGCCACAGGAATCGCCGAGATGACCACCAATCCGAGGACAGGGAAGAGGAACGGAAGCGGAATGATGAGGAGGAGGATGCCGGCGATGATGGCCGCGACGATATAGGCGAATGGTTCGATGGTTCGCCAAACACTTGCCATGTCGGCTTCTTCGGGGGAGATGTTTTTGAAGAAATACGTCTCGTTCATGATATCAACGCTTGCTGCACCAACGCGGGTGAGGAGGAGTGCCATTGCCCAGATGAAGAACGACGGGGTTTTGATGAAGAAGAGCGCGATGGTTGCCATTGCAAGAATCGAGAGACCAGCGATGAGGATTTCTTTTTCACCATAGACTTTGTCGGCGAGCGTTCCGAGCGGAAGCGTAAAGAGCGCAAACGGAATCAACATGATGGTGAAGATGATGCCAATCTCGCCCCACGGCATGCCCATGTAGTTGTGGAGGTAGAGTGGCGTGTAGATGACCATCCATGCGTAGAAAAAGCGAAGCACAAAGTTGACGTAGGAGATGCGTGCGAGCGCGGGGCGGTGGATGAGCTTTTTGAGCGCGCCGAGGAGCGGTGTGGGTGTGTAGACGGGGTCTTTGAAGTGTTTGTATGAGAACGAGAGGATGAAGAGCGCAGGGATGAGGATGGCTGCCGAGAAGAAGTACACACGTGAGTAGTTTTCGGTATCGCCGAGCAAAAGTCCGATGAGCAATGGTGAGAGGATGAGTGCGGTGTTGGCGATTGTGAGGAACGTTCCGCGGACCACTCCCGCTTCTTCGTTCTCGGACGTGTTTTCGAGAAAGACGTCCATGTCGACCAATAGAGCGGAGATACAGGAGATGTGAAGGACGAAGAGGAGAACGATAGTGATTGGGTTTGTAGCAACAGCGAGTCCAACAGAGGTAACGATACCGACGCACATCACAATCATTGACCAGCGCACATCACCAACGTTTTTGAGCAAACGTGGAATGAATGAGATTGTAGCTATCGATCCAAGTGCGGCGAGTGCATAGATGAATCCCACGACGCTTGGTCCCCAGAAGCGTTCGAGCATGCTCGAGTTGATGTAGGTAACCGAGAAAGCATAAAAGGCGAGAAAGAAGTTGAGGAAGTAGGTTATGTGGAGAAGGTGGCGTTTATACATGTTGAATATGGTAGCACGAAGATTTGTAGGTATGGAGTAAGCATCGTCCCTCTGGGGAGCCTACGGAGCGCGACTGGCGCGAGTCGAGCGGCGAGCCAGCAGGCGAGACCGCGTGCTCCCCAGAGGGATGGGCGAACGGAATACCTGATTCTAACGGACCTTCGCTGTGTGGTCCGTGTTTTGTCCTCGCAGGCTCGGAAAAACCCGGATCCACTCCGCTCTGCGCCATATATTTCGAGCGCAATAACAAAAGCACCCTTTCGGGTGCTTTTGGCTAAATACCGATGATCACTGGGATAACGATCGGCGACTTACCTGTCTTCTGGAAGAGGAACTTGCGGACTTCGTCGGTTGCGGTGTTTTTGACCATGTCAAAGTTGATAGGGTTCATGCCCTGCGAGGTGCGTTCGACGCTGCGTGCGACGAGTGAGCGTGTTGCAGAGATGAGCTCCTGCTGTTCTTTGAGATAGACGAATCCACGCGAGATGATGTCGGGCGACTTGCGGAGCTTGCCGGTCTTTGGGTTCACCGAAACAACGATGACGAAGATACCTTCTTCGGCCAATGCCTGACGGTCGCGGAGGACGACTTCTTGGGTGCCACCAACTGAGAATCCGTCGACCATGATGAGGTTCGAAGGCGCCTTCTGGTCGAGGACGCGAATTTTCTCGCCGTTGTCGTAGATTTCGATAATCGAACCGTTGTCTGGGACGATGACGTTTTCCGGAGGAGTACCGCGTTCGATAGCGACCTCTTTGTGGATCTTCAACATGTAGTGGTGACCGTGGAGCGGGATGAAGAACTTGTAGTCCATCTGGTGGTGGATCCACGAGAGCTCGCCGCGGTTACCGTGACCCGACGCGTGCACTGATGTGTCGAGGTACGTGATGATCTTTCCGTCTTGGCGGTAAAGGTTGTCTTTGAGTTTCTGAATCGCCATCTCGTTACCAGGGATGACCGATGACGAGAAGAGGATGGTGTCAGATGGTGAGAGCGTGATGTACTTGTGCGTCTTGTTCGCGATGCGATCGAAGACGGCGTATTCCTCACCCTGTGCGCCTGTGGCCAACACAACAATCTTGCTTGGTGGGTGGTCGAGCATCTCTTCGATTGGGATCATGTTGCTCATGTCCACTAATTCGAGCTGCTTCACAATCTCGAGGTTTGACTTCATGCTGCGGCCGTCAACGACAATCTTTTTGCCGTACTTGTTGGCTGCCATGACCATCTGGATGATACGTTCGACGTTTGAGGCGAAGGTACCGATGATAAGACGGCCGGTGGCGTCTCGCATAATGCGATCGATGGTTTCGATAGCGTATGACTCAGGAATTGAGAATCCTGGCTTTTCAACAGACGTTGAGTCGAGTGTAAAGAGAAGGATCTTTTTGTCCTTAAAGATTTCGTAGTGATCGATTTCGAGTTGAGTTGCTTTGCCATCAACGTGATCGACACGAACGTCTTCGATGAAGGCGATTGTACCCACGGGAGTTTCGATAAGAAGACCCATCGAGTCTGGAATCGCGTGTGAGATAGCAAAGAAGTTCACGACAAAGTTCTTGCCAATCTGCATGCGCTCATCGCCTTGGATCGTGCGAAGGTTGAGGGGTTCAACGGTTGGAAACTCTGTCTGACGCTTTGCAATCATGAGAGAACCGAATGCGCGGGTATAAATTGGAGGATTGCCCATGTCTTCGATGACGAATGGGATAGCACCGATGTGGTCGAGGTGGCCGTGGGTGATGAACATCGCCTTGATTTTCTCTTTGCGGTCTTTGAGATAGGTAACGTCAGGAAGGATGAAGTCGACACCAGGTGTTTCGACTTCGCCGAACTGGAGACCTGCGTCGACAACGATGATTTCATCGCCGTATTCGATAGCGGTCATGTTCTTTCCGATTTCTTCGACACCGCCGAGTGGGATGATACGAAGGACGCCTTCTGCTGGAGGCAAAATGTGTTTGCTGTCGACACTTGAGTTTTCGGGACGGCTCGAGCGGGGAGCGGGACGGCGTGATGGTCCGCGTGAGTCGCGGTGTCCACTGGCGCCTCCACGAGATCCGCCACGGCTTCCACCACTGCGTTCAGGACGGCCTCCTCCTGTTGAAGGAGCTCCATCTGGGCGAGGACCGTGAGGTCGTCCGCCATGAGGGCGTGATCCCTGAGGACGTGGTCCGTGTGGTCGCGGTGGGCGTGGTGCGCCTGCAGCTCCGGTTTCGGGAGCAAGGGCGCTAAATGTTCTTCGTCTTCGTGGTTCTGATGAGGATGCGGAAGATGCGTTTGAATTGTCGGTCATAAGGGGAGAGAGTAGCAATTGGCAATAAGCAATTAGCTACGATCTTTGATTAATTTTCGATAATAATTATCTATCAATATTTAAAACGTTGAGAAAACAGGAATGTCTTTTCCTAATTGCCAATTGCTATTTGCTACTAGTAGTTTAGAACCGGTGATGCGGTGAGAATGGTCCGAGTGCCGGTGTGCCATTCGTAGACATTCATGAATCGTTCCGATGCTTCGTCGACAGGACCCGATACGACACCTTTGATCCACCTAGGGAGCGCATACAAGAGGTGAGGAGCGTACAGAAAGACGGCTGGGACGTCTGCCGTAATCTCGCTGTCCAGTGACGCATACAGGTCGTCCTGCGTTGCGGCGTCAAGGGTAGTCCTAATGTCCGAAAGCATATCATCGACTTCGATGTTTGTATAGAGGGCGATATTGAGGCCTGGATCGTTACGTTGTGACGAATGCCAGAACGGGTAGAGATCGCCGCCGCGTCCGACAACTTGCCCAAAGAGAAGCATATCGTAGGCGCGTGGGCGGATGATGTTCTGGTGAAGTGCGCCAAGATCAAAGAGTTCAACGGTTACTTCGGCGCCGAGTGTCTCCCATGCGCGTTCGAGCGCTTCGGCTGTTTGTTTGAGCTCTGCGGTGTTTGCTGTTGAGATGGTAAAGGCGAGACGTTGGCTCTTTTTGGCATAGACACCGTCATCACCGCGTGTCCAGCCCGCATTCTCGAGAATCGCTCGAGCCTCACCAACAGTGGTGCTGTCGACAACCTTGTCGGCAGGGATGAGCGGAGGCGGAAGCGGTCCTTCGAGTGGTGTTGCGTAGCCGTAGAGGATGTCATCGATGATGCCTTCTCGGTCAATCGCGGTGCTCAAGGCGTTGCGGACTGCGCGCTCGGTAAAGATTTGGTTCTTGTTCTGATTGAAGAAGGCGCCGAATGTGCGCGGAAGTGGGTATGAATCAATGTTCGCTCCGAGTTTCTCGGCAGTCTCGGCATATGACGGTTGTATATCACGGAGTGACTCGATAGTCCCTTCTTCGAATGCCGAGAGCAAATCGCGCTCGTTGCCGTACATCATGATGGTGATGTACTCGAGATACGGGCTACCGAGCGTGAAGCGCGGGAAACGCTTGAGTGTGTATGCAAATGGAATACCAGAATCATCGCGCTGAATCGAATCAATCATGAAAGGACCGGAACCAACTGGCTCAACGTTGAGACGATGGACAGCAAACGTTTCTTCGCTTGTTTCTTGCCAGAGTGTTCGTGGAAGGATGCCGACGGTCGTGTTGTCGATGAACTGGGCGTATGGCTTGCCGAGCTTAAAGACGACCGTGTGCTCATCAATGGCACTTGCCGAGATGCCTTCCCATGCGCGCGCAAAAGGGCTCGCATTGAGCGGGTTCTGAATCTGACTGATTGTGTAGGTCACGTCGTTCGCGGTGACACGGCTTCCGTCGTGAAATACCGCTCCATTGCGAAGCGTAAAGGTGTATGTCGTGCCGTCGTCTGAGACTTTGTATGATTCTGCGAGGTCGGGGATGAGCTTTCCGCTTGGCGAAGGGCGCATGAGACCCGAATAGATGAGTGCGACGAGGTCTTTGTCGGCATCGGAGCGTGCGATGACTGGATTGATGAAGCGAGGTGTACCGATGATACCTTCGGTGAGATTTCCTCCGGGTGATGGAACACTGCGACTGAAGATATCGCGAATTTCGCCGAGCATCATGAGTGTCGAAACCAGAAGAGTTACAGACAACACAATAACAATGGCACGCTCAAGAAATGAGAGCGATGACATACCCTCGCGAAGCGCACCTGATCCGGGCAAATGAACGTGCCAACGTTTTGTGAGATAGATGTTCACAGAAGGAACCTCTGACATATAGCCATGACGACGAGCGCCACGGTCTTTTGTCGCGGGCTATTTCAAGAGAGAGACGACGGCCATGACTGCGTACGCGATCGCAATAGCGACCGTGAGCAGGAAGATCGCGCGTTCTGCGCCTCGGCGTGTTCGCTTGAGGCCGCTGTCGTCCGAACCAAAAGCCGCACCCACGCTCGCGTCGTTGCGCTGCATGAGGATGAGGACGATCAGTAAGACCGACAAGACTATCTGAATGATTGCGATCCAATCCATACGATGACTGATGATAGCACAGGGGGATATATGAGGCAAAACGCTTTTTGATGTGGAATTTGCGCTCCGCTCCTCACGTCCTCCAGGGAGTACGCATTTTCTCTGGTGAGAAAATGCTCAGGTCCTCGGCCCGTCGGCCTGCGGAGCCTCCCTGGAGGAGCGAGTCGCTGCGCTAAATTGCCAATTGCTCATTGCTACTTGCTATACTATCCCCATGTCCTTTGTTGATGATCTTAGAAAACTCGATGCGGGTGATGTGCTCGATGATGATGCGTCCAAAAAACGCGCTGCACGAGACACATCGCTTTTTGAAGTGATGCCCACAGTCGTCGTTGCTCCTCGCAACGCCGATGATGTCAAAAAGCTCGTTCGGTATGCCTCATCGAACGATGGTATTTCGCTCACCGGACGCTCAGGTGGTACTGGTATGGATGGTGGAGCGCTCACGAGCTCGATTGTCGTTGATTTTGGTGCTCACATGAACCGCATCGGTGCCTTTACCGAGACGCGTGGTACTGTCGAACCAGGCACATTCTATCGAGACTTCGAACGCGAGAGCCTCAAGCGAGATCTCTTGATGCCGTCATACCCAGCATCGCGTGAGATCTGTGCTATTGGCGGAATGGTCGCCAACAATGCTGGTGGTGAACTCACCCTCCGCTACGGTAAGACCGCCGACTATGTGCGCGTGCTCTCTGTTGTTCTTTCTGATGGAAATGAATATCAATTGAGGAAACTTTCACGTGCCGAGCTCCGCGAAAAACTCCTCGTTGTTGGTTTCGAAGGAGATATATATAGGAAGATGTACAAGCTCGTCACTGAGAACAAAGCGGTGATTGAGAAGCATCGTCCACACGTCACCAAAAACTCTTCGGGCTATGCATTGTGGGATGTGTATGACGAAGGCGCGGAGACTTTTGATCTCACACGGCTTTTCACTGGCTCACAAGGAACGCTCGGTATGACGACGTCGATTACATTTGGTCTCGTGCATCCCGCAAAGCACTCAAAGATGTTGGTTGCTTTTCTTGATGACCTCTCGCAACTTCCTGCTTTGGTCAAAACAGTTCTCACAGCAAAGCCAACAACATTTGAATCGTACGACGACAAGACGCTCTCGCTTGCGCTGCGATTCTTCTCGGGCTTCATCAAGCGCATGGGCATCCGCAAGCTTTTTACATTGCTCACGCACAGCATTCCTGAACTGATGTCGATTCTCTCGCACGGTCTTCCTAAGCTCATCATCCAGATAACCTTTGATGGTGATGATGAAAAAGAGCTCAATGATCGCGCGTTACGATTGCTTGGCGAGCTCAAAGCATACAATCCTCGATATATAGAGGCGATCGGCACGACTGCAGAAGTTGATGACTATTGGCTCATCCGTCGTGAGAGCTTTAACCTGCTTCGCACCAAGGTGAAGGGGAAGTCCACCGCGCCGTTCATTGATGACATCGTCGTGCCTGTCGAGACACTCTCTGACGTCTTGCCGAAGCTCAATGCGATCCTCGATGAATATAAAGAGCACATCATTCACAACATTGCGGGGCACATCGGTAACGGCAATTTCCATATCATCCCGCTCATGGATCTTTCGAACAAAGCGTCGCGTAAGGTGATTCCCGAAATCATGCATCGCGTCTACAATCTCGTTATCGACTACGGCGGTTCGATCAGTGGTGAACACAATGACGGCATGATTCGCACACCATTCGTCCGTCAGCAATTTGGCGATGATATGTACAAACTCTTCGAAGAGACGAAATCAATCTTCGATCCCAAGAATATCTTCAATCCAAATAAAAAAGTTGGTGGGACGCTCCATGATGCATTGGTGCACATGAAGAGGGGATAGCATGATATGGAAATAGAAAAGGCCGCGCAAGATTCTGCACGGCCGATCTCCCGACGGGGCTCGAGGTGTTACTCGAGTGGGCTTCCCAGTGCCTTCAGGAGGTTGGTGAGAAAGCGTCCAGGCAGGGGCATGTAGGTGGGCGAGTCTTTTCCAACCTCGCGCAATCCGACACGCTCATCGATCTCGACGGTGACGCTGAACTCGTCTCCGTCGGGATTGACTCCGATGTTTCCCTTGAATCGGATGACCCGCCGCTGACTTATCGTCGCCCGACCGATGTCAATCATCCTGTCGTCGGTATCCTCTTTGCCGAGGATGGCTTCAGGGCCGTTGATGAAGTTGACCAGCGCGTTGAACTCGTCCGGGTTGATATCTTTCTTGATGATCACGAAGCACCTTCTTTCTGCGGCACAGCCGCGGTCGGGAGGTCTCACAGAGACTTCCAAAAGTATTATATAAGATTATGTGAGTATGTCAATTGCACTCGGGAACGCGGCGAATACAATAGGTACGCCTTAAATAAACAACTTTTATGAAAAAAACCATTCGAAAAACTCAGGGCAAGAAACCTATGAAAAAGGTCGCTCCAAAAAAGGCTCAAAAGAATCGTCCTTCGCAAAAGCTTCGGACGACAGGGAAGAAATCGGCTGCTCCTCAGATTGCCAAGAATGCATTCAAGGTCACTCCGCTCGCTGACCGCGTTGTTGTTCGTCCGGTCGCCGAAGAAGCATCGCTCCGCCCGTCGGGCATTTACATCCCTGAAACAGCTGACAAAGAACGCCCACAAGAAGGAACGGTCGTCGCTGTCGGACCCGGTGCATATGACGATGGCATCCTTGTGCCGATGAGTGTGAAGATTGGCGACAAAGTCATGTTCTCCAAATATGGCTATGACGAAATGAAAGTAGATGGTGTTGAATATTTTGTTGTGAAGGAAGAGAACATACTTGCCATTATTAAATAAACTCCAAATTCCAAATAACAAATTTCAACTAATCAGACAGAAATTCCAAGATCCAAACGAATACGTTGGAGTTTGGAGACTGGAATTTAGTTGGAATCTGGAACTTGAAATTTACATTCTCAGCTATGTCTAAACAAATACTATTCGACCGACAAGCACGTGAAGCGCTCCAACGTGGCATCGACAAGGTCGCGAATGCGGTAAAGGTCACCATCGGTCCTCGTGGTCGTAACGCTGTGCTTGAGAAAGGCTACGGCGCTCCAACAATCACCAACGACGGTGTCTCCATCGCAAAAGAAATCGAACTCAAAGACAAGTTCGAGAACATGGGTGCATCGATTGTGAAAGAAGTAGCAGGAAAGACCAATGACATCGCCGGCGACGGTACGACAACCGCAACGATTCTCGTGCAGGCGCTCGTCAACGAAGGATTGCGTCACACCACGATGGGCATGAACGCCATGGGTGTCCGTCGCGGCATGGAAAAAGCATCAGCTGATGTTGTTTCAGCACTTCGTGATATCGCCAAGCCGGTAAAGAACAAAGAAGAAGTAAAACAGGTTGCAACCATCTCCGCAGAATCAGAAGAGCTCGGCACAACAATTGCTGAGACTATCGAAACTGTTGGTAAGGATGGCGTTGTCACTGTCGAAGAATCGCAAACGTTTGGTGTCGAAACGGAGATTGTCGAGGGTCTCGAAATCGACAAGGGATATGTGTCGGCATACATGGTGACCAACAGTGAGCGCATGGAAGCGGAATACCGCGATGTGTCGGTCCTCATCACCGACAAAAAGGTCTCAACGGTCAAAGATATCCTTCCGCTTTTGGAAGGATTGGCAGAAACCGGCACCAAGGAGCTCGTTATTATTGCTGATGATATCGACGGTGAAGCACTCACGACATTTGTTCTCAACAAACTCCGTGGTGGTTTCTCAGTGCTCGGTGTAAAGGCTCCGGGATACGGCGACAAGAAAAAAGAGATGCTTGCTGACATCGCTGTCACTGTCGGTGCGACGGTTGTTTCGGAAGAGACAGGAATCAAACTCGAAAGCGCGACAGTTGCGATGCTCGGTAAGGCACGCCGTGTCGTATCAACAAAAGACAGCACGGTGATTGTTGGTGGCAAGGGTGCGAAGGCTGCGATCGATGAGCGCGTGAAGCAGCTCAAGTCTCAACTCGAGAACACCAAAGGAAAGTATGAAAAAGAAAAGATCCAAGAACGCATCGGCAAGCTTTCGGGCGGTGTTGCGGTGATTCGTGTCGGTGCGGCAACCGAGACCGAGATGAAATATCTCAAGCTCAAGATTGAGGATGCGGTGAATGCGACAAAAGCTGCAATTGAAGAGGGAATCGTCCCTGGTGGTGGTAGTGCATTGGTCAAAGTTGCAGCAAAGCTCGCGAGCTCCAAAGTCTCAACTGACGCAGAGAGCATCGGCTACGCTATTGTCATCAAGTCGCTCGAGTCGCCACTCCAACAGATTGCCAAGAACGCCGGCAAGGACGATGGTTTGGTCATCGTCGATCGCGTAAAGGCAGGTGGCAAGAACTCAGGCTATGACGCAGGCACAGATACGATCGTCGAAGACATGCTCGCAGCGGGCATCGTTGATCCGGTTAAAGTAACGCGTACGGCGGTCCAGAATGCGGTGTCAGCAGCAGCGATGCTCATTACGACCGAAGTGGCTGTTGCTGACGAACCCAAAGAGGAGGCTCCAGCAGCTCCGCATCAGCACGGGGGAGAATACTAACCTACTTCGCCAAGGCTTCGTAGGTCAGGATTCATAAATAGGATTTGGGCAGACACCCTCCGGAGCTTTATGCGAAGGAGGGGTTTGCTTTTATGCTCAAATATGGTATGATTTTATCCAGAAAGGGAAGGCGCATTCGTGGATTCGATGCTAAACCATCAACCGCAGCAATCCTGGAGGGTACGATCTTGGCGACACGGTCCAGTAACGGTGTCCTGATGTTTGACTCAAAGGAAGAGGAGCGCGAGTGGGAACGCAAGATCAACCAGAAGGCGGGGATGATCGCAGCAATGATCACCATCGCCGTCGCGCTCGGGGCGTTGTGCTTCTGCCAACGCATGGGATGGCTTTCCCTCTAGTTCCCAGCACCATCCCTACGAAGGGCAATGGTCAACCGGCTTCGCATTCGCGAATGCCGGTTTTGACTTTTCTGCTATAATTAAGCCACTCCGCAGCCACCCTTTCTTGCTCCCCTGCGGAACTCGTCGAGCAGAGCTCTCCTCAAACAGTCCTCGGTCCGCAGAAAGGGTGGACTGCTCCGTTCAAGTTATCTAATAATTATAATTAACACGACTATGACCATCCTTTATATATTTCTCGCGATTCTCGCTCTCTTTATCATTTGGGGTATTTACGCATACAACCGATTTGTCTCACTCGTAGCTCGTGCAACAGAGGCGTGGGCAGACATCAATGTTCAGCTCAAGCGCCGCTACGATCTCATTCCGAACCTTGTTGAGACAGTAAAGGGTTACGCAACACACGAACGCGAAGCATTCGAAAACGTCACTAAGGCGCGTGCAGCGGCGCTTGGTGCAGGAAGCAGCAACGTTGCAGCACATGCAGCGGCCGAGAACATGCTTACCGGAGCGCTCAAATCGGTCTTCGCTATCGCTGAGGCATATCCCGACCTCAAGGCAAACCAGAATTTTCTCGAGCTCCAGCGCGAATTGTCTGACACTGAGAACAAGATTCAGGCAGCGCGTCGCTTCTACAACACCAACGTTCGCGACCTCAACATCATGATTGCGACATTCCCAAGCAACCTCATTGCGAACATGTTCCACTTTGGTACACGTGAGTACTTTGATCTTGATGAGGGTTCTGCCGCGAAAGAACCAGTCAAAGTCAGCTTCTAAACAATCGGTTCTATGACAGCGCTTGCTGTACACAACGTCGCACGTATCAACAAGATGTGGTTCGTCGTGCTCTTTGCGGGCTTTATGCTGTTCTCGGTAACCAAGACCATCTACCGCGGTATTCAACAGATCGCAATCGACAGTGCAGCGGCGCAGGCACAAGTAAATGCACTGATGAATAACCCGCACTCGGCTAATGACATCGCTCTCTACTCATCAAACATGCAAGCGTCTCAAGACCTGGACGCTCATGACTGTCTTCTTGGTCGTGCTCATTGCGCTCGGCTGGTTTTTTGGCGCGGTCTATGACGAGCCGGGTATCTTGGTCATCGCGGTTGTTGTGAGTGTCGTCATGAACATCTCTGGATATTGGTTCTCCGACAAGATCGCGCTCGCGGTCTCGCACGCAAAACCTGCCACCCGTGAGCAGTACTTTGATCTCTATACCGTCACCGAGAATCTCTCGATTGCTGCGGGTCTTCCGATGCCGAAGCTTTATGTCATCAACGACCCCGCCCCGAACGCTTTTGCGACTGGTCGCAATGAGAAGCACGCCGCTGTGGCGGTTACCACAGGGCTTCTCGAGCGTCTCGACCGCACTGAGCTCGAAGGTGTTATCGCGCACGAGCTTTCGCACATCGGTAACGACGACATCTTGCTCTCAACAGTCATTGTCGTTCTTGCGGGCACCATCGCACTCGTCTCAGACTTCTTTTTGCGCATGTCGATCCATGGTGGTCGAGACAGCGACAGCAAGGCGGGCGGGGCGATTGTCCTCATCGGTTTTATTCTCGCCATCTTGTCACCGATAGCCGCGACAATCATCCAGCTCGCCATCTCGCGCAAGCGCGAATTCCTTGCTGACGCATCGGGCGCCCTGCTTACGCGTTATCCCGAAGGCTTGGCGTCCGCGCTCGAAAAGATAAGTGCATACGGGGCTCCGCTCAAACATGCCAACAACGCCACAGCACATCTTTTTATCAGCAATCCCTTTGGTGCAGATAAATCTAAGACAGGCTTCTTTACCAAGCTTTTTATGACGCATCCTCCTGCAGTAGAACGTATCGCAGCGTTGCGGGGTGACGTGGTATCATCTGGATAAATTATGAGCCCCGAACGAAAGCTCTCAGCTGTCGATCTTCGTCAAGCACTTCGTCACATCACGAAGCTCGTCTTCGGCGAACGTAATACGTTTGACGAGTCAGGGCGCATCCGCGAGGTGATGCAAGAAGCGGAGATCGTTTTTGAAGATGATGAAGACAAGGAGGCACTTACCGAGATGCATCACGAGATCGAACGCCTCAAAAACCTTGTTTATGTCGACGAGCTCACCGGCCTCATGAACCGCCGTGGCATCAATGATGAGATGGGTGCCTTTTTCAAAGAGGCTCTCTTTGCACAAGAAAATCCCGAGATGCGTAAAGGTGTCGTCATTGCAGACTTCTCGGTTATCTTCATTGACGCCGATAATTTCAAGAGCATCAACGACACATATGGTCATGACGAAGGTGACCGCGTGCTCAAAGCAATTGCGCAGGTTTTGCAGGATCACGCGCGTGGTATCGACGCCGTCGGACGTCTCGGCGGCGAAGAATTTGTTATCGGGCTTCTTGGCGCGACCGAAGATGATGCGTATGCAAAAGCAGATGAGCTTCGCAAACTCATCACTCAAGATGTTGATGTCGCTCAAGATCGTAAAATGACAGTGAGCATCGGCGTCGCATCACTCCACCACTCAAAGGCACAAACACTTACTGAGCTTATTGAATATGCCGACAAGGCAATGTATGAAGCAAAGACAAAGCGTGGCAAGGATACCGTCGTGAAATATAGCGAACTCGCATGAGCAGGATCCCGCTCATCTCATGGTCATGGAAAGAGGGGAGAGTCTGGGACAATTGGATGGTCGTCCATTTTTTGTCGGGCATTATTGTCGCCTGTGCACTCGAATTACTCTCGTTCAGCAGTGCTCATGCGTATCTCATCGCGTTTGGGCTTCTTGTTGCATGGGAGATAGGTGAGAAGATTGGCCGCGTTGAAGAAGAGACCGAGAACCTTGTGCTTGATGTGGTGTTCGGCATGCTCGGCTTTGCGCTCTTCGAACAGGTCATCTTTCCACTCGTGAGCAGAGAAGGCGTTGTCTGGATGCTCATCACGACCCTTATCTTCGCCATCGGCGGTAGTGTCCTTGGGTGGATGGCGTATAAGAGGCGAAGCGAGTAACTATTTTGGCGGAGGATGGGGGATTCGAACCCCCGATCCGGTTTCCCAGATACCGCCTTTCCAAGGCGGCGCACTAGACCACTATGCGAACCCTCCGTGCGGATTGTTTATACCACGAACACTAGGCTTTGAGGAACTTTTGCGCCATGCTCATGATTTTCTTCCCCTCTGTTGGCACAAACCATACGATGTTTTTGTTGCGTTTGAACCACGTCATCTGACGCTTGGCGTATTTGGTGATCTCGCGTTCGAGTGATTCCACCATTTCTTTTTTTGAGATAAGGCCCCGGAGATGTCGTGAGACAAAACGATACTCCAATCCGAGTTCGTCGAGACGTTTCCATGAAAGCCCACTCGTACGGAGTGCCTGTACTTCACGTGTCATTCCTTGTTTCAGACGTTTCTCGAGACGAGCGTGGATATTGGTTCGCAGTTTCTCGATCGGAAGCGTGAGGCCAATGAAGAGTGTGTCGTACAAAGGCGCGGATTGAGTCGGGGAAGGGACGTTTCCCAAAGCATCGACGATCTCAAGCGCGCGGATGAGACGGCGTGTATTGTGTGGGTCGATGAGCGCCGCGCGCTTCGGGTCTTTTTTTTTCAAAAGCACAAAGAGTGCCGGGGCTGTCATCTTTTCGAGTTTCTTACGAAGTATGGCATTTGGTTTCACCTCAGGGAAAATCGTTCCACATATGACCGTGTCGATGTAGAGTCCTGTGCCGCCCACAACAATTGGGAGTTTGTTTTTGGTGATGATTGATTTCACTGCACGCATCGCTTCTTTTCCATATCGAGAAGCGGCATAGCGGACACGCGGGCTCGCCACGTCGAGCATGTGGTGAGGGACGCCTTTCATCTCACGCTTAGTGATCTTGCCCGAGCCGATGTCGAAGCCTTTGTACACCTGTCGTGAATCAGCAGAAATCACTTCGCCTTTGAAGCGTTGTGCCAGCGTTACGCCAAGGTCGCTCTTGCCTGTGGCGGTGGGGCCGAGGATGACTATGATCTTATATTTTTTTACGGACATCCTTTATTTCAACCTCTTGATGAGTTGTGTAGGAGTAGAGATAATCTCCTGAAA
>Ga0172380_10005015_pt1 | contig 16455 bp, 16 predicted proteins | sample Leawe162metaG_FD_119747 | JGI IMG/M metagenome (GOLD analysis project Ga0172380, IMG submission 119747) | Leachate microbial communities from a municipal landfill in Southern Ontario, Canada - Leachate well 162 metaG | ecosystem: Engineered > Solid waste > Landfill > Unclassified | place...
CCCATCACATCGAAGGGCGGCTGCTGAACAGTTGGAACGACGGCGGCTACATCGCATGGACGACCGGGCAAAAGGTGTTCGTTTACAGCAACGGCGATTTCATGGGGCCGGAGTTTTATGCCCGGTATGTGCGAAGCCGGGAACCCGGCGGGCTGGAAGCCGCGATCACCCGATGGAAACCGACAGTCGCGGTCGTGCCGTACAAATTGATTCCGTACTGGCTTTATTACTTTCATCGCGCCAAGGATTGGCGCATGGTTTTCTCGGATGAATACGCGGCGGTGTTTCTGCACGAATCGGTGTCGCCGGGGATCGCGGCGTTGCCTCGACCGAAGGCCGGTGAGGATTATCCGATTTACGATCCGGCACGGGCCGAGGCGATCATCCGCCGCGCCGCCGGCGCGCCGGTGCGAGGTATCAGCGGGTGGTTTCTCGGAAGCCGGGGCTATCCGCAGGACGCGGTCGCCAAGGCCGGCTTCTACCTTCAGACCGGCGAGCTGGACGCCTGCATCGGGACGTGCCTGGCGGGGCTGGAGCGGACGCCGTTTCGTATGCCGGACCTGATGCTGACGCTGGGGCACGCGCTGAATGCCCGGCGGTTGTATCCGCTGGCCGACGTGTGTTTCGACACGTTTTTGCGATCGGACGATGAGCCGGTGATTCGGCGGGAAATCGAAGCGATCCGCCGGCGCAGGCGCTGACCGGTCATTTGCGTTTCATGCCCAACATGCTGACGAAGAAGCTGGAAAGCATGGTCTGAAATGAGAGGGCGGCCAAGGTCGCGCCGGGAATGACCAGCCGCATGGTGCGGGCGTAGTCCAGTTCGCCGAAGCCGGTCAGTCGCCAGCGGTTGACCGCGGCCAGCAACAGGGCGACGCCGAACATCAGGCCGATTGACGAAGCGATCAGTCCCCGTTCCAGATTGACCGCTCGGAAGAATCGCGTCAGTCGCGGGTCTTCGGGCAGCAACCCTTCGGCGATGGCGAAGGTCTTGGCGAACAGCGCGAACAGCACCGCCTGATAGCCGCACAGCAGAAAGAGCGTGGCGAACAGCAGCGTGTGCGCGTCGAAGCGCAGCCCGCCGAGGGTCAGGCCGGGCATCGCGACGCCGTAACCGATCACGCCGAGCAGGATCAGCAGCAGCCCCGGCGAGAGGAACAACCATTTCGGGCTGCACATCAGGAAAAATCGCAGCGTGCGCCAGCCGTCTTTCATGGTGCGCAGATGGGGTCGGCGGCTTTTGCGTCCGTCGCGGTGCAGCGTGATCGGAATTTCCGACACCGCTTCGCCCCGCAGACTGGCCTTGATGACCATTTCGGTGGCGAACTCCATGCCGGTGCATCGCTGGTCCAGGCGGTCGTACAGTTCGCTGGTGAAGCCGCGCAGCCCGCAGTAGATGTCGTGAATCTTCGCCCCGAACCATCGCCGCGCCAGCCAGGTGAACAGGGGATTGCCGATCAGTCGATGCGACAGCGGCATGGCGCCTTCTTCGATGGTTCCGCCTCCGCCCGGCAGCCGGCATCCCTGAACCAGGTCATATCCTTCGCGCAACTTTTGCACGAATCGGGGCGTTTCACGAAAATCGTAACTAAGGTCGGCGTCACCCATGATGATGTAGCGACCGCGCGCCGCGGCGATGCCGCCCATCAGCGCGCCGCCGTAGCCCGGTTCGGACACGCGCACCACGCGCGCGTTCAATCGCTCGGCGATTTCAATGGAGCCGTCGGTGCTGCCGTTGTCCGCCACGATGATTTCGCCCACGCCGCCCAGCGCGTCAATACCTTCCCGTGCCTGTTGTATGCACGCACCGATCGTCTCGGCCTCGTTGAGGCAGGGAATCACAACCGAGACTTCGACGGATGAGGGAGTCATAAGTTTCATCATTCCGGTAAGCGGCACGAACGCGATGCGGCGGAACAGGATATTTAGACGCCATCGCCTGGCACGTCAAATAGGCATGAAGATGCGGAACGCCGTTTTCGCCCTCCGAACGGCCAAGCCGATTCCCGCGATTTGGCCGTAAAATTCCGATAAAAATGCGTCCCGCAAATAGGCGGGCAAACCCCATTCGCCTAACGGTATTCTAACGAAAGCAGGATAATCTATATTGTTCGTTTCCTTGTGTGTCGGAGAATTGCATGAATGTCTCGGTGTTCAGCCGGATAGCAACGTGGATGATCTGCGTCACACTGCTGTGCGCCCCTGTTGGCGCGCAGCAGGCGGAGCAGACACCTGCCGCGCCGTCCCCGCTCCCGCTCTCGGAAACGCCGCCCGTACCGGCGGTGGAAATGCCGGCGGCGACCGGCCAGGGGGCGGAGGTACCGATGGCGCCGCCACCGTCGTCGGCGGCGGGCGACCAGTCGTCGGCACCGGCGGGCATGGTGACGCTGAACTTTCCTGAAAACGTCAGTCTGAAAGTGCTGGTCGATTATGTCGGCGCCCGGCAGGGCATCAACTTCATTTACGACCCGTCGGTGGCCGGACGGACGGTGACGATCAAGGCGCCGAAGGCGATCCCCGCCGATTCGCTGATGACGCTGCTGGGCGGGGTGTTGAAGGCCAATGGTTTTGTGATGAGTCCGACCGCCGTTCCGGGAACGATGCGCGTGGAACAGGCGACGACATTGGTGTCCGCGTCGGAGGGATTGCAGGAAGCCGGCACGCCCGCGGAAACCCGCCCGGCGAAGGTCGTCACACGCATGGTGGAACTGAAGCACGCGGGCATCAAGCGGGTGGAACAGATCATCATGCCCTTTCTGACGCCCGGTTCCTCCAACGTGATATCGCTGCCGGAACACAACATGCTGATCATCACCGATTACGCGGCGAACGTGAAGCGGATGGAGGAGTTGCTGGCGGTGGTGGACCGGCCCAACCGGGAAGTGGACGCGCGGTTCGTGCAGATCAAATACATGGAAGCCGCGGATGTGGCGCAGCAGGTGACGCAGTTGCTCATGGGCAAAGCGAAGACGAACGGATTAGGCCCGGACGCCGCCGCCGCGCCGACGCTGGTGGCCGATCCGCGATCCAATCAGGTGGCGCTGGTCGGCCTGCCGGATCAGGTGGGCGAGGCGATGGGCCTGATCAAGTCGCTGGATGTTTCGCTGGGCATGACCACGAAGGTTTATACGCTCAAAACCGCATCGGCGGAGCAGGTGGACCGGCTGATGAAAAAGCTGGTGGGGGAAGTCGCGGCCAAGCACTTTTACAAATCGGCGACGGACAAGGACATGAATCTGTTGATCGCCACCGCCACGCCGGAGATTCACGAACAGATCGAATCATTGCAACGCTCGATGGACAAACCCGTCGCCGACGCGCAAAGCCCGGTTCGCTTTTACAAGTTGCAGAACGCCAAGGCCAGCGAGGTGCTGGACACGCTTCAGAGCATCGAGGGCGAATCGGGGCTTGAAAACATCAGCGTGGACGGGGTGACGTCGGGGCGGGACAAGACCGATGACTACAGCGCGATCAACGGGCCGACCGACCGGAATCTGGACCGGCGCACGCCGCCGGGCGGCATACAGGACCGGGAATTGCCGGACGTGGATGGCGACGGAAGGGGAGGCGGCGGCAAATCGCGGAAGTCGGTGCGGTTGCGCAACGCGCGGGTGATGGCGGATGAGCCGTCGAACACGATCATCGTGGTGGCCGCGCCTTCGATGCAGACGGTGTATCAGAAGTTGATCGAGCGATTGGACGTTCGCAGGCCTCAGGTGCTGATCGAGGCGACGGTGGTTTCGATCGACACGACGAACGGTTTTCAGTTGGGCGTGGAGATATCGAAGGGCGGCTCGCTGAACAAGGGCGAAGGGAAGACGATCAATTTCAGTTCGTTCGGATTGAGCACCGTTGATGCGGCGACGGGGGGGCTGACGCTCAAACCGGGGCTGGGTTTCAACGGGGCGGTGCTGACGATGGACATCGCCAACATCATCATTCGGGCGCTGGAATCGGACGAACGGGTGAAAGTGGTTTCGCGTCCGAGCGTGCTGATTAACGACAACGCCAAGGGCGTGCTGGACAGCGTGAGCAAGGTGCCCTATGCGAGCGTGAACGCTTCGACGACCGTGGCGACGACGAGTCTGGGGGGGTATGCGGAGGCGGGGACGAAAGTCACCATCACGCCGCAGATCAGCGAGGGGGATCACCTGAAGCTGACGTACAGCATTGAACTGAGCAGCTTCGGAGATGTGACCAGCGAGTCGCTGCCGCCGAGCCAGCAGACCAATTCGCTTGAAAGCGAAGTGACGATACCCGACGGGTACACGATCGTGGTCGGCGGGCTGAGACAGGACCACATCACGGAAACGATTGACCGCATACCGATACTGGGGCGGATACCGGTGCTGGAATACCTGTTTTCCAACCGCTCGACCGAAAACAAGCAGTCCACCTTGTTCGTTTTCATTCACGCGGTGGTGTTGCGGGATGACAAGTTCGCGGATTTGAAAGTATTGAGCGGCGACGCGGCGGTGGCCTCGGAACTGAATACGCGTTTCCCGTCCAGCGAGCCGGTGGAGATCAAATAACGGATGACGCAACGACCGAGAGAAACATGATGATCGCAACATCCCCCATTGAGATTCGCATCGAACCCCCGGAAGGCACCCCGCAAGGCACCCCGGAAGGCACCCCGGAAGGCACGTCGAAAAGCACCGCGGAAAGCGTCGCGGCGGTTGCGGCGGGGGACGCGCGGACGGTCGTCGCGCGATTCGACCTGGCGGGCGTGGCGCCGTCGGCGGGGTTCGTGAAGCGCGTGCCCATCGGTTTCGCGCGGCAGAAAAAAGCGCTGGGACTGGCGTCGGACAACGGGCGGATGCGCGTGGCGATGGCGGACCCGTCGGATCAGCAGACGCGCGATGTGCTGCGCCGCTGGCTGGGCGGGGCGATCGAGGTGGTGGCGGTGGATGAAAAGCAGTTGGCGGTGGCGATCAACCAGGCCTACGGGCGTCAGACCGGCGCGGCGCAGGAGTTCGTCGAAAAACTCGACCGCGACTCGGTGATGGAGCAGGTGAAGGATTTGAAGGGTCGGGAGGATTTGCTGAACGTGACCGACCGCGCGCCGGTCATCAAACTCGTGAACCTGATTTTGTTCGAGGCCGTGCAGCAACAGGCGTCGGACATTCACGTTCAGCCCTACGAAGACCGGCTGATGGTCCGGCTGCGGATCGACGGCGTGTTGTTCGACGTGTTCAATCTGCCGGCCGGGATCGCCGAGGAAGTGGTCAGCCGCGTCAAGGTGATGGGCAAGATGAACATCGCCGAGAAACGCCTGCCGCAGGACGGGCGCGCGACCGTGCAGGTGGGCGACCGGGTGATTGATCTGCGTATATCCAGCGTGCCGGCCAGTCACGGCGAGCGTGTGGTGATTCGTCTGCTGGACAAAAGCGCGCGGCTTTACACGCTGGGCGAACTGGGGATGGACGGGCGGACGCTGGGGCGTTTTCGCCGGGCGATCGGCGTGGAACACGGATTGATTCTGGTGACCGGGCCGACCGGTTCGGGCAAGACGACAACGCTTTACGCGGCACTGGGCGAGATCAATTCGACGCAGCGGAACATACTGACGCTGGAAGACCCGATTGAATATCAGTTGGACGGCATCAGCCAGATTCAGATTTCGGACAAGAAAGGCATGACCTTCGCCAGCGGATTGCGGAGTGTGCTGCGACAGGACCCGGACATCGTGATGATCGGCGAAATACGCGATCACGAGACGGCGGTGATGGCGATTCAGGCGGCGCTGACCGGGCACCTGGTGTTCAGCACGCTGCACACCAACGACGCGGCCAGCGCGGTGACGCGGTTGCTGGATTTGGGGATCGAGCCGTATCTGGTGGGCAGTTCGCTGGTGGGGGTGTTGGCGCAGCGGTTGGTCAGGCGGGTGTGTTCGCATTGCGGCAAGCCGCACGCGCCGGGCGCGGCGGAGCTGGAGATGCTGCGGTATGAACCGACGGAGCAGGAGCGGGCGCGGTTTCGCAAGGGGACCGGCTGCGAACGTTGCCGGATGACGGGGTATCACGGCCGGGTGGGATGTTTTGAATTGCTGACGGTCAATGAAGAGATTCGTCGATTGGTGGCGGCGCGATGCACGGCGTCGGAAATCAACGACGCGGCGATACGGGAGGGGATGCACAGTCTGGCGGAGGACGGGCTGATGAAGGTGGGGACGGGACAGACGACGGTGGAAGAAGTGGCCCGTGTCGCTGTGAGGGCGATGTGATGGCGGTGTACGTTTACACAGCTTGGAATGAGGCGGGGCGGAGATCGGCCCCGATTCACGGGACGATCACAGCCGATTCGCCGCGACAGGCGCGGGATCAGTTGCGATCGCGCGGATTGACGATCAAGGAAGTGGCGGAACATGAGACGGGCGGGCGGGCCGGATGGCGCGAACGTTATTTGAGCAGGCGACAGGCGGTGCATGTGACGGGGCTGTTTCAGGAGATGAGCACGCTGCTGGGCGCGGGGATACCGCTGCTGGAGACGCTGGACACGATCACGCGGCAACACACGGGAAGGTTTCAACAGTCGATCATGCTGCTGCGGGACCACGTGGCGGCGGGCGGGGGGCTGGCGGAGGCGATGGGGTTGCAGCCGATGCTGTTCGACGCGCTGTGTCTGAACATCGTGGAGGTGGGGGAAAACGCGGGGACGCTGGACGCGGCGCTGGAGCAGTTGGTGTCGTACCGGCGTCGCTCGGCGGGGTTGAAGAACCGTGTGGCGTCGGCGCTGATGTACCCGTGCATCGTGCTGAGCGCGGGGGTGGTGCTGAGTATTTTCATGATGACCTATGTGATGCCGAACTTGCTGACGGTGTTACAGGCCAGCGGCAAGCCGTTGCCGATGGCGACGGTGGTGGTGAAGGCGATCAGCGATTTTCTGATCGGGTGGTGGTGGGCGTTGTTGTTGGGGCTGGGGTTGGCGGGAGCGGGGATCGGTGCGGTGTTGCGGTCGGAGCGGGGGGGACTGGCGTGGCATCGGTTTCAGTTGAAGGTGCCGCTGCTGGGGGATTTGATACGCAAGCAGTCGATCGCGCGGATGTCGATGGTGATGGCGACGTTGCTGAAGAGCGATGTGACGTTCGTGCGGGCGGTGCAGATATCGCAGCGGACGGTGCATAACCGGGTGTTGCGCGGCGCGCTGGAGGCGTGCGAGCAGGCGGTGATGGCGGGGCGGGATATCGCGGCGGCGTTGGAGAAGACCGCGGCGTTTCCGCCGCTGGTGATACAGGTGTTCGCGGTGGGTCAGGCGTCGGGCCGGTTGGAGTCGATGCTGGACGACCTGGCGTGGGATTACGACACGCAGGTGGAGATCACGTCGGCGCGGCTGACGGCGTTGCTGGAGCCGATCATGGTGATGGGACTGGCGGTGGTGGTGGGTTTCATCGCGTTTTCAACGATATTACCGATATTGGAGGCCGGCGATGTATTGTGAAACTGATTCAAGGTTTTGGAACGGTCGGGTGATGGTTGCGGGAAGCACGCGGCGCGAAGCCGCAAGCGGCGGGCGCGCGCGGCGGGCGGCGGGGGGCTTTTCGTTCATCGAAGTGATGGTGGTGGTGGTCATCATCGGGCTGCTGGCCGGCGCGGTGGCGATGCGGGTGACGGGCTATGTGGAGAAGGCGAAAGAAGCGCGCGTGAAGTCGGACCTTTCGGTGATCGTGACGGCGATCGAAGCGTATCAACTGACCAACAGCCAGTACCCGGGCAACGAGGACGGGCTGGATCATTTGACTTCATTGAAGAACAAGCTGGACCCGTGGGGCCGGCCTTATCAATACAACAGCCCGGGGCCGGGGAGCGAACCGTTCGAGGTGATGACGTTCGGGGCGGACGGTCGTGAAGGCGGCGAGGGGGAGAACGCGGACATGTATTCGTGGCAGTTGGAACAGGAAAAGGCGAAATGATGGCGTGCCGCCGCGGACTGACACTGATCGAGGTGATGGCGGTGGTGGCGCTGATGGGCCTTGCCGCGGGGGCGACGGCGTGGTCGATGGCGGGCGATGTGAGTCGAAACAACCGTCAGGCGACGATCACGCGAATCGAATACGCCGACCGCATGGCGCGGATCGCGGCGGATCGGATGGGCCAACGGTGCGTACTGCGGTTCGACATCGACGCGCAGCAACTGCGGCGGGTGATGACGGACGCGGCGGGCGATGAACAGGCGTCGCACACGCTGGCGCTGCCGCGTGAGTGCCGGCTGGACCGCGTGGTTCGGTCGGGCGATTCGTGTGATTCGGGCCAGACGGAGATCGCGTATTCGACCGGCGGTCGCAGCGCCAGTTACGCGGCGCGTCTGACGTTTGAACGCGACAAGGAATCGGTGTGGCTGGTGTTCGCGGGGCTGACCGGCCAGGTGGTGATCGTGCATGATGAACAGGAAGCGGAAAAGTTGTTTGAGAACCTCGCGACAGGATGGACTGACGCTGATTGAAGTGGTCGCGGCGATCGCCATTCTGGGCACGATTCTCGTCGGCATGGTGCTGGCGAAGTCGCGGCATACGCATCAGCTCGCGCTGGCGGAACGGCGGAGGGACGCGGCGAGGGCGGCGGACGAATTGCTCACCCGATGGTGGGCGAACGGGCGGAACATACCCGTCGAAGCGGAAGGCGGGATGCCGACCGACGCGAAATTGAAATGGACGACGCACGTGGTGGACAACAGCGAGATCGACCCGTTGGAAGCGCGCGTGGTGCGGCTGGAGGTGCGAGACGCCGGCGATGACGCCGCGAATGACCCATCGCTGGTCGTGGTGGATTTGGTGCTGCCGTTGCCGGACCAGACGAACGCGGGGGAGGATCAGCGATGAAGTGTTCGCGCGGATTCACGATGCTGGAATTGCTGATGGCGCTGGCGTTGTCGGCGATGCTGATGATCGGGGTGATGGCGGTGATCGCGCAACTGGGAGCGAAAAGCGTGCGTCAGGCGTCGGCGAATGCGGGGCAGGTGGGAGCGGGGGTACTTCCGGGGGCGGGAATGGAGTCGATGGCGCGGTTGATGGGGGAGGACATCGGGCAGGCGGAACGGGTCGATGCGACCAGGCCGAACCAGTTGGAACTGACCGGATATTGCGGATTGGATGACCAGGGGCGCGGGCGGTCGCACCGTCCGGTGGACGTGGTGTATCGGCTGGAACAGGTCAACGGTCGGACGTGGCTGGTTCGGCGTCAGATGCTGCGGGACGTGCTGACGAATGAGAACATTCAGCGCGATTTGGTGTGCGGCGATGTGACGGGATTCGCCATCAGCCCGGCGAAAAAGTGGGGCGCGGCGAAACCGCAATCCTCCGGCGAATCAAGCAAGCCGGGCGCGGCCAACAAGTCGGGTGCGACCCACAGACCCGGTGCATCGGGCAGACCTGTCGCGCAGCCGCCGGCGGACGATGTGTTGCGATTGAGTGTGCGGATGAAGGACGGCGGGCCGGGGTTGAGCGATCGGATCATCGCGGTGCGATCGGGGGGCGGTTCATGAAACCGGCGCAGGCCCAACGCGGATTCGTATTGCTGCTGACGCTGGCGCTGGTGTTGCTGGCCGGCGGATTGCTCAGCGGACTGGCGCTGCGCAGCGCGACGGCGGCACTGGATACCGAAAGCGCGGTCGAACGATTGCAAAGGCGATGGGCGGTCACGACGTGCCGGGCGACGCTGCTGGAAAACAGCGAGCGGTTGCTCGACGCGGCCGAGCGCGGCGACGAAGATCGTGAAACCGGCGGCGATCATGCCGACCAGACGGGCGCACGGGGCGGCAAACCCGTGGCGGAATGGCGCGTGGCGTGCCGGCTGGCGGGGCTGGATTACGAACTGGTGTTCACCGACGAGCAGGCGAAACTGAACGTCAACGCGCTGTTGCAGCATGAGACGCACGAATCGGCCAGGCGGATCATCGAGCGGCTGTCGGCGGATGCGGGCGCGATGGCGAACGAGCCGGTGACGGTGAAACTGCATGTTCGCCGTGCCGAAAAGGGCGGGGAATCGGAAGGAGGCGGCGGATCGAGTGAGATCGGCGGCTATGGGCAGATATTCGAGAATGTATCGGCGTGGCAACTGATCGACGACAGCGACACCGGCGGCGCAGGAGTGAGCGGGGACGGCGGCGCGGGACTGGCCGGTCGGCTGACCTGCTGGGGCGACGGAAGATTGAACTGGCGCCGGGCGTCGGACGAGGTGCTGCGGCGGGTGTGCGGCGAGGCGTTGAACCGCGGCCAGACCGATCAACTGATGGGCGTTCGCAAGGACGACCCGTTTGCGACCACGGACGAATTGATCGGCCGGTTGAAAGGCATCGGCAAAAAACAAGCGGATGAGTTGAGAAACCTGCTGGCCGATGCGTCCGGCTGTCATGGTTTGTGGGTGATTCAGCGGAGCGGGCAGCGGTCGTGGTACACGCTGGCCGTCGGGTTGGGTACGGTGACGGAGCGCGACCCGGACACCGACGCGCCGGGAAAACTGGCTGTTTCGCGGCTGTACGAGTTTCAATGGTGAACGCCGTGGTGAACGCATGAATGTTCGTCAGAGAAAAAAATGGATGCACGTGTCGGCGGCGGTCATCGCCGTCGGCGCGCTGATCGTGCCGGCGGTCGGATGGATGATGCCCGTCGGCATTGTCGCCGGCGACGCGGATGCCGCGCGGATCAAGCCGCCGGCGGTCGAAAATGAATCGTCGGCGCGGACGCGGACGAAGGTGGAATTGCAGCCGCTGATGCTCATTTGCGACCGGGACTGGCGCAAGCCGCTCGGAGGCGGCGAGGACACCGCGGTGGAAAACACCGGCGACGGCCCGTCGGCGCAACAGGTGTTCATGAATCTGCGATTAATCGGCACGGCGATCGAAACGGGACATTCGATGGCGATATTTCAAAAGCCCGACGGCGCGGTGAGCGTTTGTGCCGAGGGCGGGCGGATGGACGAAGGCGGAACCCGCGTCACGGTCAACAAAATCGTCGGCACGGTGGTGACGGTCAGTTGCGGGGGACAGACGCAGACGCTGGCCATGCCCCAATCACCGGAGACCCCGCAATGATGAACGCGCATTACATCATCTGGGCCGGCGATGAATCGTGGCGGGTCGGCTGCGCGGGCGAAGACGGCAAGCTGCTCATCGAAACGGTGACCGCGGCATCAGCAGTGTCATCATCATCATCGGCGACGGCGGGGGGCGGGGATTCGCCGGTCAACCGGCATTCGACCGCGAACCCGGATTGGACCTCGCTGGCGCAGGCGGCCAAACGCCGACTGGCGGGCATGGGCTATGTGGATCAGCCGGTCGTGCTGGCCGTGCCGTCACCGTGGTGCTTGTGCGCGCGGATCAGCACGCGGGACATGGAGCGGGGCAATCGTCAGCGCGCGATCGGGTATCTGTTGGAGGAACACCTGCCGATATCCGCCGAGGACATGATCGCCGATTACGTGGACCTCGGCGACGGCGAAGCGCTGGGCGTTTGCGGCGAATATGCGAAACTGCGCGCCATCGTCGATGTGCTGGAAACCGCGGACATTCCCGTGCGGCACATCTGCCCGCAGGCGATGCTCGTCGCCGGTTTCGCCGTCGCGGTCCACCCGCGACTGGATGTGCTGCTGATTGGTCCAAACGGCGCGCCCAGCGACTCGCCGGGATACGATTGGATCGGCTTTGAACGCGGCAAACCGGCGTCGTGGTCGTGGATGGCCGATGACAACGAAGCGATGGGACACCGGCTGGCGGAGGCGGTCAAACAAAGCGATCAGCGGCTTGGACTGGTGGTGGTCGGCGACGATCAACCGACACGCGACCTGCGCGGAGGAATCGGCGACCGACTGGACCGACTGACACTGCAAGCCCCCGAGGGGAAAGTCGGAAGTCGGAAATCGGAAGTGGGAAGTCGGAAAGCGGAAGGCGGAAGTAAGGAGACAACCGCATCACTTCCGCCTTCCGCCTTCCGACTTCCCACTTCCCCAGGAACCCTCGCGCACGGCGAAGCCCCGGTCAATGCGGATCAGGCGGCGGCGGTGCAGGCCGGTCGATTGCTCGATGAACAAACCGCGCCGTGGGTGGACTTCCGCTGCGACAAACTCGCGGCGGCGGATCAGTATGGCCGCTATCGCCGGTCGCTGGGTTGGCTGGCGGCGGCGGTCGCGCTGTTGCTGGTGAGCGTGATCGGCGTGACGCAATGGCGCGCGGCGAGATACGCCCATCAACGGCATCAGTTTGAAAACCGGCAGGCGGAGGTTTTCAAACAGGCGTTGCCCGGCCAGCGCGTGCCGGTGTATGTCAAGGGACGTTTGCAAAGCGAGCAGCGCAAACTCGCCGGCCTGGGCGGGGCCGAGTCCAACGAAGCGACCCGTGCGACATCGGCGCTGGTGCATTTGCACGGGGTGTTGAGCGGATTGCCGACTGACGTGCCGTTCCGCATTCTGGATTTGAGCATCGAACCGGACCTGATCCGCGTGGACGGACAGGCCGCCGGCCACGTCGAGGCCGAGCGGTTGATCGCATCGTTGCGGCAAACAGGCGCGTACGACGTGGATTCGCCGAAGACGCAATCGTTGAAAGACGGGGGCGTGAGTTTTCTGTTCACCGCCAAGCCGCACACTGAATCGGCGGGCAAGGGAGCGACGCCATGATGTCACCCAAACAACAGGCGACGCTGGCGTGCATGGTGCTGGCGATGCTGGCGCTGACAGCGGCATGGAGCGTTCGCGCGATGATGACGCAGCGCGCCGCCGCGCTCATCGCCGCCGATGATCTGGGCGAGTGCGGGCGTTTGGCCGCTTCCATCGAATCACTGCGGGACAAACCCAAAATCGCCTCGGCGCAGGACATGGGCATCGAACTGCTGGGTCAGCGCATCGCCGCCGCTTCGCAACAGGCGACGCTCGACCCCCAGTCCCTCGAAGGCGTTTACCCGCAAGCATCCCGGCGGCTGGGCAACACCTCATATGTGCAGAAGCCCACGACGCTGGCGTTGCGTAACGTCAAGCTGCCGCAACTGGCCGCGTTTTTGTATCATCTGACCGAAGGCGAGTCGGGGCTGAATGTACGCGATCTGCGTTTGCGCGTGCCGCGCGGCCAGACCGCGTCCGACGTGTGGGACGCCGAGGCCACCATCACTTGTCTGATCTATCAACCCCCGGCGAACACGCATCGTCGGCCGTGAGAACGCATATGCTTCGCAAAACGATTGTGACCGGATGTCTGTGCATGGCGATGCTGATTGGCGCCGGCTGTGATTCATCGCGCAAAACCGTCGGCTCGCCCGCGGGGGAGTATCGCACCATGGCCGTCGCGCCGCTGCGCGACACCGATGCCGCCCAACGCGCCAACGAAACGGGGCTGACCCACCTGGCCGCCGGGGAGTTGGACAAGGCCGCCGCCGCGTTCAAGGAAGCGCTGGCCGCCGATGTGGACTACGGCCCGGCGCATAACAATCTCGGCAAGGTTTATTACTTGCAGCGCGACTGGCACAAAGCCGCGTGGGAGTTTGAATACGCCAGGGAACTGCTGCCAGGCGACCCCGGCCCGCACAACAACCTGGGTCTGACGCTGGAGAAAAAAAGCAGCCGATTGGACGACGCGATCGACGAATACCGCATCGCCGTCGGACTCGCCCCCGCCAACATGCAGTACGTCGGCAACCTCGCCAAGGCGCTGGTGATTCGAGGCGACAGGACGGATGAACTGCGCGCCCTGCTCAAGCAACTGGCCGAGAAAGACACCCGCGCCGACTGGCTGATCTGGGCCAGACAACAACAGGCCGGCCTGGGCGTGAAATACGAATAGCGGGAACGTTTCACCCCATCCCATCGACACGCGGCGGCGAGATTCTCCGGCACCTGGCTTTGGGGTTGATTCCGCCCCTTTCTCGCAGTGGCGAAAACGCCTTAATCCCCTACTTGTCTAAATGCGGAATAGCAGGACGAAAAACAATCTCGGGATTGATGCCATGTCGGGTATGATATGCTTATGATTGTCGAACAGTTCGGAGGTTGTTAACAATTGGCACACGAAAAATATCGAACAATCTCGTTATTTAGCGGAGGTATGGGGCTGGATATTGGTTTGGAACAAACCGGCCGGTTTGAAGTGCTTGCTTGTGTTGAAAAGATTCCCGCATTCTGCCGGACGATACAAATCAATCGCGACCAAGGTCGTCTTTCTCCCAATCTCAAAGTGTTCGAGGGGGATATCAGCAGCATTGATCCTTTGGATATCTTGCGTGAAATCGGCGTCAAGCCGGGGGAGATTGATCTTGTGGTGGGGGGGCCGCCGTGTCAGTCATTCAGTACGGCTGGCAAACGTCGCACCACGGAAGATCCGCGAGGAACGCTGCTGTGGCAATTCCTGCGATACATTGAGGTAATTCAACCCCGTTTTTTTTAATGGAGAATGTTCGGGGTTTGTTGTCCGCGGCACTGCACCATCGGCCCATCGCTGATCGTCCCGACAAAGGAGGAATGCCGTTGGACCGTGATGAGGAGCCGGGATCTGTGGCGCGATTGTTCGCGGATGATTTGCGACGTGTTCCCGATGCCCGATATCACATGGATTGCTTCGAGGTAAATGCCGTCAATTATGGTGCCCCGCAGATCAGGGAACGCGCGATTTTCATTGGAAACAGGTACAACGCGAGGGTGGATTTTCCCGATCCAACACATGGCATGAAGGAAAACGATGGAGATACGGCAGGGCGGCTTTTTGAATGTGCTGAAGATGTCCCACTAAAGCCGTGGGCCACACTCCGCGATGCCATCGGAGATTTGCGGGAGGATCATCCTCTTGTTCTTGATTTCAGTCCGAGGAAGAAAAAATATCTGAGCATGATCCCGCAAGGATCAAATTGGCGGAGTTTGCCGATTGGAATGCAACAAGAATCTATGGGCAGAGCTTGGTACGCCAAGGGCGGGCGATCAGGTTGGTGGCGGCGATTGACCTTTGATTTGCCGTGTCCCACTTTGGTCACGATGCCGAATCACGCCAGCACATCTTTGTGCCATCCTGTTGAAACACGGGCGTTGTCAATACGTGAATATGCGAGAATTCAAGAGTTTTCGGATAATTGGATATTTGCGGGCACACTCGCGGAGCAATATGCACAAGTTGGAAACGCTGTTCCGATTCGCCTTGGCCAGATGGCGGGTCATATCATCGCGGATGCGTTGGACTCACTTAAGCAAAGACGCTGGCTGGCATATGAGCATGAACCCGGGGCATTTCGGACGGTTTATGTGCAGTCTCATGTACGCACAAGGCAATGGTTTAAGAAGGGCGAAATTTTCGTATGGGAAGATGGCGAGGAAAATGACGGCGCGATGTACGTTGCGCCCAAGACGAAACGCAGAGTGAATATGTTGCAGTAAGCGACGATTTGGAAAGAGGTATGTAGCGATGGCACATGGGCATTCGGGGCTTCCGCGTCCGGCAAAACGCATTATTACAAAAGCGAATCTTTTGGCGGATTTACAGGCGGTTGATGCGTCCGCGGATGCGACGCGGCGTATCCTTGCGATGGAGGTCGAATTCAGACGCCGTATGTCGCTGCATGTCGGATCGCTGCCGACAAAAGACGCGAAGTTTGATAAGTTCAAAACAAGTCCGTTTGTGCTGATGATCCACTGTCTGCAACGCGGTTACAAAAAAGTCAGCGAGATTGAGGCGGATATTCTTCCGGCCAAGCAATTCTCGTCAATGGAAACCTCAGCGGGTCGCATGGTTGAACTGGTCGCCATGCCACCATATGGATGGGAGTTCGTGCCGAGTGAAATGCACTCGGTGAATTCAGCATTGGATGGAAAGCGACTCGTGGCGGACAAGCTGTTTTTGACGACGCTCAAGAGTGGCCCGCGATGCTTAAACGATGAAATGAGTGAAAACTTTGCCGATGCGATCGTGGCGCATTGTGTCACTTGGGCATCCAATGCCAACGTCAAAGTGATTGACTTCACATATGGGGTTCTTTATGGAACCCAAAAGCAATCGAATAAAAAAGACTGACATATTCTCCGAAATTTAAAGGAAAAATTGCCTCCCGGCTCGATGAAAGTCTGCCCGGAAGGCCGGTGGGATTGTCGATTCACGAAAGATCATATTGATGTGACCGTCGCGATTCGGATTGGTGCTGATTGGTGGCGGCATCTTGGAGGGGATCATGGACTTGTGGAGATATGCGTCGCCATGATTCGTGCCTGTGTTGCACCTGGCGATAGTGACAAACCCAACCATTCATATGTCATTTCGGATTTGGCTCAAATTGTGTCAATGTCCACGGTGTCGGCGGATTTCAACACCAGCATTCTTCAACGAAGCCAACTGCCTTGGCTGTTCTTTTTGGCGAGACATTTTCGCGATGATTGTCGCAACTCAAGTAGAAATGTCCCCTGTTTGGACTCAGTAGAAGTGTCCCGTGTTGTGGTTCGCCGGGACCGGCGCAGCGGAGGCAAGGGCGCAGCCCGCAGCCGTAGCGGAGCCGGTCCC
>Ga0172380_10005016_pt1 | contig 16455 bp, 11 predicted proteins | sample Leawe162metaG_FD_119747 | JGI IMG/M metagenome (GOLD analysis project Ga0172380, IMG submission 119747) | Leachate microbial communities from a municipal landfill in Southern Ontario, Canada - Leachate well 162 metaG | ecosystem: Engineered > Solid waste > Landfill > Unclassified | place...
CACGACTACGCCAACAGTGTATAAGGTCTATAATGGATCAACACAGCTTGCTCCTGATATTCCTGCTGCCAGTCAGGGTGATCTTTTTGACTATGCAGCACGTAAGTACGCAGATACATTACTTGTAACGACTAATGAGTTCAGGCCAGTGCTTACAGATGCAGGGAAAACAATCAGGTGCAGGCGTGCAACACAAGTAAAGGTTTATTTACCCCCGGACTCGACATCTAATTTTCCTTTAAATTCTGTTTTAAACTTCAAAATGGATGGTGCTGGGATTGTTTCATTCTATGGTGGCACAGGTGTTACAATAGATAATGAGCTGGATTCTATGACTATAAATAATCAGTACGGCTGGGCAACTGCGATAAAGAGAGCATCTAATAAATGGGATTTATTTGGTAGTTTAAAATAACATGAAAAAGATTGATAAAGTCACTATTATAGGGATAGTTATATATGGAGCATTTTTATTAGGTGTTATTTCACTTATAATATTTTTAAGATGAGAAAGATATTTATTCTAATAGGACTATTTCTGACACTCTCATTGAGTGGTCAGATACTCCCGGGGGTGGTTGCGAGTCAGGGGGTGGTGGCTGCCGGTGACTATCCCGCTATTCTTGATGATGGTAATACTGAGGCGTGGTATAGTGCGGAAGCAGAAAATGTAACACTGGACGCAAGCGACTCTCTTATTACATGGAATGATATAACTGCTAACAACAGAGATATGGGGTTAGAGGGTACATATCAGCCATTTTGGGATGCAGATGGTGTACATATGTTGAACGTTGGGGATGCTGCTGCTATAAGACATGATGTAAACATTGCAAAACCGCTATCTATTTATATTGTATTTAAACAAGTGTCATGGACTTCGCAGGATGAAATATTATCAATGAATAGTTCCGGGCCTTTGTTTAAACAGTATTTTACAGGAACGAGGTGTTATGTTTATGATGATGCAAATTTAGGCCCTGTTGAACCTGCATTAGATACGTGGGTATTAGTAACTATAATTCTTAATAGTGGCGCAACAAGTAGTATTCAGATGAATGACGATGCGGCGGCAACGGCTACTATAGGGGCTAATGGCCTTGAAACTATAAAATTAGGCGGAGTCGACGTTGTGATTAAAGAATTGATAGTAAGAAGTAACTCAGATGATGCTACCGGACAGACTCAAATAAAAGGATATTTGAACGATAAATATATAATATACTGATGCGTAAGTCAATTATAATATTACTCTGTTTCATTTCACTTTCTGTTTCTGCTCAATTTACCGATACTCTTTGGGTAACTCCAAGAGGTAATGATACGAATACAGGGCAGGATAGTTCTTCCTCAGGAGCATGGTTGACGTGGACTAAGGCTTTTGCCACAGCAGATGCAGGTGATCTTGTGTATATAAGGGGTGGCGTTTATATTTCAGAAAACGAGAGAAATCATCCACGTATTGACCCTTATGGTTATATTTATACTGCCACAGGACATATCGGCACAAAAGCTAATCCCATAGCTTTCCGCGCATATCCCCCTGATTACGAAAGCGGTAATTTTCCGATATTGGATTGCAAGAATCACATTCCTTATGAGGGAGGATCAATCATTCACGGTATTACTATTTCACAGACAGAATATGTACAATTAAAAGGCTTAACTATAAGAAATCTTTGGCAAAGAGGGTTGGTTAATTTACCTGTAGGAATACTTATTTTACTGGCAGAGAACTTGACATTTGAGAACTGTACAATTCATGATGTAAGTGGAAGGGGCGTTGGTGGTGATGTAATTGTGGGATATCTTGACGCATTAGAAACACCAAATATAATTACCCAAGACTCAACCTATTGGATTAATTGTGATTTTTATAACCTTTGTGATTCGACTTCTGCAAATCCAGGTAATGCTGCTGACGGGATAAAGGTTACACTTAATGGCAGAACATCAACAGATTATCCACATTCATACTGGAAACTAACGGGGTGTAGGTTTTGGAACTTTTCAGATGATGGCACAGATATTGGAGGGCCGGGGCAAGTAATACACGAAAACTGTTGGTCATCTTCTACAAGTAAATTTGCTCCATTAGGTATTGAGGGTAATGGATTCAAGGCCGGAGGTATTGATTGGTCAACTCACAGAGTCCCTGCCGATAGTCTTTTAACAACTAATTGGAGAATTTTTAGAAATTGCATAGCGGTTAATTGTAATGGCTTTGGTTATTATGATGTCGATTATATTCCATATTTCAGAACGAGGTCACTGTATTATAATAACATAGCATATAATGATACAGTAGGATTCAGTGCTATGAATAATCATTCTTTCAGGCCAAGAAATACTATTTACAAGAATAATATAGTCTATGAGTCAAATAAGTATGAAAATGGTATTTATGTTCAAGTTGAGATAGGCTCAAATACAGCTCCTGCATATCCAGAAAGTCACAATACATGGGATGCTTTCGATCCTTCGCCCGGGTCATGGCCATTTTTCCATATAACAGATACAGTTACTTTGAATATTGATGATTTTGTGAGTGTTAATGCTGATCAATTATTTGCGGCAAGAGATTCGACAGGAAAACAACCAGACGTTACCACTTTTAGGCTAACCGGAGAATCTGATCTGATCGCAGCAGGTATTAACGTTGGCATGAGTGCAACTCCTGATATTGGTATTGATTGGTCATATTACGATTTGACTTATGGAGCAGGAGAAGAAGCACCTGCCGAAACAAATGCTCCAACAGTCTACTCGAATAGTGCTACATCTATCAAGTCAGTTGATGCAGTTACCGGAGGAAATATCACTTCTGATGGCGGTGCAACAATCACAGCAAGAGGCATAGTATGGGGAACTTCCGCAAATCCTACACTATCAAATAATGTGATTACAGTATCAGGTACAACGGGAAGTTTTACGGTTACTTTAACGGGACTTTCAAGCAACACGACATATCACGCAAGGAGTTATGCCACTAATTCGGCAGGTACGAGTTATGGGGCTGATGTTTCTTTCACAACAAAGGAATACACGCCAATAATGAATGGGACATTAATTATGATTGCACCAGACGGTAAGACAATAGTAATTAGTTATAATGAAAAAATTTATGATTATGATGGGAATGAGTACATCTATGCTATTATAGGTAATCAACAATGGATGACGAAAAATTATAGGTGTACAAAGTATGCTGACGGGACACCTATACCAAACTTGACACTTGCTGCTGACTGGATTGCAGACGCAACGGGGGCTTATTGTTCCTATGATAACAATGCTTCAAATATTCAAGATTATGGCCTATTATATAATTCGTATGCGGTAGAAAATGCTCATGGATTAGCACCTGCAGGATGGAGAGTACCAACACAGACGGATATTGAAACATTAGTATCCTATATTGGAGGAGAATCAGTAGGTGGTGGTAAGTTAAAGACAGCAGGACTTAATTATTGGGATTCTCCAAATACCGGGGCTACTAATGAATATGATTTTAATGGTGTCGGCGCTGGTTATAGGCTATTTAGCGATGGAATATTTGAAAGCATTAAATCAAGTTCATTTATTTGGAGTACAACACCCGCAATAGCTGATCCGAATAATAGATATGCTGGCATGGTATTGCAATATAATAATAATAGTGTTAGTAGTAATGATAACACTAACCGAGAAAATGGATTTTCAGTACGTTTAATGAGGGATAATTAAACAAAAGATGACAATAAAAACTGATTACGACAAAATGAGAACGACACTTATATGGGCAATAGGTGTAATGATCTCTTTAATGGTACTTTTAGTTGGGGCGGTAGCAAGGGGTGAAGTGCGAACTAACCAGCTTGAAGAAAAACAGGATAAAATGGAAAAAGACTATCTTCCGTATTTTGCTTTTCAGTACATTGTCGAATCGAACAATAAGTTAATGAGCCTATATTCTGCCATTGATGTGAAAGACGACATTAGATATAATGAGCTGATGAAGCAATGGAATGATCTACAACAAGAGGTAATAAAACAGGCCGGGCAAAACAAGAGAAGCGGACATCAAATAGGCGGGCAATGATCATTAAGTTTTTAATACTATCTTTGATTATGACTATATTGTGGATATTATTTTTCAGAAAAAGGAAATAGGAGGAAAGTAAGATGACTTTGGGAGAAATATATAACCTCATAGAATTTATTTGCAACAAGGATTTTGACGGCGGGATCATCACTCCGGAAAGGTTCAATCAGCTTATAAAGGTGGTGAGCATAGACCTTTTTCGGCAACGTTATGGCATTCCTGAAGAATATCAACCAGGTCGTCCCGTGCCTCTCGAATTTGCCGACATCACATTAAAGAACACCGATGATCTGAAAGCATTTAAGGAAAGGCTTGCAGCGAGGGCAGTGACGAATGGAGTAATGGAATACCCCAGTGACTATGCTCACAGAGATACAGTGGTGTATAATTACTCCAAGACCATTAATAAGATAGCCACCATCCTTCCAAAGCCAGTAGAGATATTAAGGGAGTCCGAGTTTGCAACAAGGGAGGGCAATTACACCAAGGGTCCTACTCTAGCTAATCCCATTGCGGTGATGAGGTCTGATGGCATACATATAAGGCCGATAACCATAACAGCATGTGATCTTAATTACTACAGATTTCCCGTGGATCCGGAATTTATCTATACTCAGGGCGATGGGTACATCACTTATGATGCAGCAAATAGCACCGAACCTGAGTTCCCTGCTGATGAACATTTGACCTTGGCCAGGATGATACTCCAGATGGTAGGTGTTAATCTGAGGTCTGATGAGATTGTGAATTACTCAGAACTTAAACTTAAAAACGGATGAAAAAGATTCACCTTATAGAAACCATTATCTCGTTTTTGGCGACTGACAATGCTGGCGACCTGAAGGGCAAGTTCCATCCGGAAGAGATCAAAATCTGGCTAAATTCAGCCTTCAATCAATCCATATATAACGCATGGTTAAATGGCAAGAAATACAGTGATTTCAGCCAGTTAGATGCGTGGAGTAAGGTGCATGAGTGTTCTATTGAGAGTCAGACCGGCACAGACGCTTATGCGTTTTTGCCATTTGCGCCAGTACAGTTAAGTGATGGTATGGGAATCAGGGAAGTTTCTGACCATGCCGATAATACCAATGTTTTTGCACCGATTGAAGCAACATCAAACGTGGTGTTTGCAGCACTTGAAGTGGACACCATGGACACGACACCTACATACAGGCTATTGCAGAATAATCTCAATACAGGTGCAGGGGAGGAGAGCCACATGCTGAAATTGGAGAGGATGCCCACGGGTGCCGATGCGATAACATCTATTGATGTGATGATGATAGTACCATTGGACTCCGTTGACGATTATGACGATGTGAGCATGCCAGTAGGATCGGAAGATATTCTCATACGCCAGGTGCTTGATTTGATGTCAAAGAAACCTGCACCCGATATAGCAAACGATAATGTGCCACAACCTTCAATAAGCTAACGCAATGTCAATAAATACACCCAAGACCCCCGGAGTTGTTACCATACGATATGTGGTAATGAGTTTATTGAACAGAGTTCAGGACTACAGCATGAAGCGGTATAAGCATTTGCTACAGATAGCTCTGGAGGGGTATATGGAAGAGTTGGTGCCGTTCCATATTGGAGCCGGATTAGAAGTCGTATATCTTAAAATGAGTACCGCAAAGACGTGTGCATTGCCCACGGATTATGCTGGATGGAATAAAATTGGCTATCCAGTTAACGGTAAACTCAGGGTAATGACAAGGAATGATTCTATATTGCTTCCACGTACATTCTCCAATACGCCTACCCAGGCAGCAGCGCAGTTTGTGACAGACAATGCAGCAGTATATCTTGTAGGCGGTGTCGTGGTGACATCATCAGGTGTTTATATTATCTTCACAGCAGCCGTGGCAGGTGTTGACTTTGCCGGAGCAACGACAATAACCAATGTGCTTGGTGATTTGGCAGGAACGGTAGTAAACACTACTCCGAGCGCACCCGCAGTAAAAAGAGTTGACACCATAACCTTATCCGGAACCTATGGATCAGCAAGTATTTTATGTGATGCAGTGACAAAGGTTGTATCGACCGACTCAGGAGAAACAGTAGGAAACAACACCACAACAGAGGAAGGATTATCCAATACTCTTTTTTTCGCAGATCATTTCAGGTCGGGGCAGTTTATCGGCGGATTATTTGGCCTTCCGGGAGGAATTGATTCATGTTATTTCCGCATTGATGAAGAAGAACGCCAGATTGTGTTCTCAGGGGAGACACCGAGATCAGAAATTGTACTAGAATACTTCAGTTCGGGGCTAAAATCGGATGGAAGTTCTTTGATCGCAAGGAACTGTGTAGCACCGTTACGTGCGTACCTGATGTGGCAAATTGCTGAAAATGACCACCGGATTCCATATAACGAGAAACAGAGAAAAAAGGATATATTTGAAGAAGAAATAAGTGGGCTCAGATCCCTTGAAAACACCTTCAGCAAAGAAGACTACTTACGAATGGTGTGGGGTTCGAGCAGACAATCTCCAAAACGCTAGTAATGAGTAAAATTAAAGACATACATAAGTTTCGTGGCGGCCTCAATACCGATGACAACCCTGGAAGTTTACCTCCGGAGGATTATACTTTCGCAAAGAACATCAGAGCATTATCCTCAGATGAGCAATTAGGAGCCGGACTTGCAGAGACCATGCAAGCGGAGGTGGAGTTACTTATCGGGGCAGTCGCAAATATAACCTATTACGGTGAGGCCATTGGAGGAAATTTCCAATACACTGGATTTGAAGAAATACAAATTGGCACGCAAACATGGATGAAGCGTAATTACGATGTGGAGTATCCCGGCAGCAAGGCTTATGACGACAATGAACTCAATGTACCTCTTTATGGAAGGCTTTATCAGCATGGTCAGGTGATGGCAAGTAACTTCTGTCCTCTGGGATGGAGAGTGCCTACGGAGGCAGATATTGACACGTTATTAACATATCTTGGTGGTGCGATGATAGCAGGGGGCAAACTGAAGGAGGCAGGGGAGCAGGATTGGACAACACCTAATACCGGAGCCACGGATGAAGTAGGATTCAGAGCATTACCCGGAGGGAAGTTTGATCTGTTATTTGATTTACTTGGAGAGAACTGTCTTTTGTGGTTGCAGGATGAGGCAGAGCCCGTAGCCCCCGTGGCTATTGCGGCAACAGAAGTAGATACGACATCATTTTTGTCTAATTGGGAGGCAGTTATTGGAGTTGATGGTTATTATCTTGACGTGGCTACCGATGCGGCCTTTACAGCTTTCGTGGCAGGGTTTAATAATAAGGATGTGGGTAAGGTCTTATCGTATTCTGTAACAGGATTAATTGCGGAAACTGATTATTTTTATCGTATTCGTGCTTATAACGAAGTAGGGTATGGAGAAAATTCCAATATTATAAGTCTAAAAAGCGCATATCCTAGTGCGATTATAGATGCTGATGGAAACGTCTATACTTATGTTACCATCGGGACTCAACAGTGGATGATAGAGAACTTTAGAAGCACCAAGTATGCTGACGGAACCCCTATACCAAATCTAACTCTTGACGCGGATTGGATAGCAGAAGATGGAACAGCAGGGCATGATGGTGCTTATTGTTGGCATGGCAATAATATAGCAAATAAATCTGCTTATGGGGCACTATATAATTGGCATGTGATAAGTAATGCTCATGGGTTAGCCCCGTCAGGGTGGAGAGTCCCTTCGCAAGCAGATTGGATTACATTAAAGGCTGCATTAGGAGGCGCAGTGGGGTTAGGAAATAAATGCAAAGAGGAGGGAGGAGTCCATTGGGATATATTATATAATGGGGCATCAAATAATTCATCAGGGTTTACTTCCGTAGGGGCCGGAGCAAGGGCATGGGATGGAAGTTTTCAACAACTTACGATGCAAAACTTTATTTGGATGTCAGATATTTCAGGCGATCCTACCAAATCAATTATTTATGGATTTTCAAGTGAACTTGGCTATGATAATGAAGATGAATACACTGGGTTATTTGATAAGATTGAGGGATTGACGATTCGCATGATGAGAGATGTAGTATAATATGAGTTATTACGCTAAAATATTATCCCTTGCTTACGATAGTGCAGAAGCCACAAAAACTACTGCTCTGAAGACTTATTGGAGGTCAGTAAGGCTATTAAAAGAGGCAGGCACGGTGAATCCTGGTCAACCTTCTTACATCACCAATGTCCTTCTTAATGGCAAGTGCGTTGATCCGGAAACGAGATGTCTGTATGTATTTTACATAGACACCTACTTTGGATCAGCATGGATAATAGAGATCAATATTGACACCAGGGTGCAGACAGTTGTTTATTATGATAAATACAATGCCATAGGCTTCAGTTCCCTGCATAAGTTCTATAATGCAAGGGTATCGCATGGTAAGTTGGTATGGACCGACAACCTTAATCCTATTTATCAGATGGATATAAAGAGAGCAAAGGAATCTTTTTATCATCAGATAGGATATGGCCAGTTCCCCGAAACAACGGAATGGAGTCCGGTAGTAAGTTATTCAGCAGGACAGAATGTATCTGATGGCAATGATCTTTACAAGGCACTTGTCAATAACTATAATGTTGTACCACGATGGGATACATCTCAGACTACATGGAAATATCTTTGCCGGGTAGAGGAGGCTTATTACTCAATGAACATTGAGAACTTCTATTTTGAGGCTATGCCACCAAAGATGCCTCCGGTAGTCACCTATAAATCAGATGAGACACGCAAGATAAATAGTCTCAGACAGGTGTTGTACCAGTTTGCATATCGGTATGTTTATATGGATTGGAGAAAGAGCACCCTTTCTCCGGCAAGCATTGTGCCGATACCGCAGGCCGAAGAAGAAGTGACAACCGGACTTGCAAATGAACAAATTGCGCTTAACAACAAACTCGACATAGTAGTAAATTCAGGAGGTGAGGAGGTCAGGGCGATAGAGGTGATAGGCCGAAGCAGTGAAGATCCTTCAAAATGGTTTTTGATTGACACCATAAATAAACTTGACGTAAGTAGTCAGGTGTCAAGAAGGATTGCACCAGCATACGTGCCATTGACTCTGACAGTAATGGAACCGACAGTTGTTAATGTAAGTGCGCCAACAACTCCTGTAGCCACCGCAGCCACAAATGTCACCGGCACTAGTTTTACAGCTAATTGGGAAGCATCAACGCTAGTTGCGCCAGCAGTTGTTACGGGAGGAGTAGCTTATTCAGTGTATGGATACTATCTTGATATTGCCACAGATGCAGCATTTACATCATACGTGTCAGGATATCACAACAGATATGTTGATAATGTATTGACATGGGATGTTACAGGATTACAGGCAGGACAAGCGTATTATTATCGTGTCAGGGCAGCCGGACCATATAGTCTTATCAGCAATAACTCGAACACTATTACTGTTACAACAGTATTAAGCGCACCATTGGCCAGGGAGGCTACAGGAGTATTCGCAACCGGACTAACCGCAAATTGGGATGCCGTTACAGGGGCAACAGGCTATTATATTGATGTAGCTACCGATAATTTATTCACTCTGTTTGTAGCCGGCTACAATAATCTTGATGTCGGGAATGTACTTGAAAAGAATGTTGTTGGATTAGTTGTCGAAACAACCTATTACTATCGGGTACGTGCTTATAACACCCTGACCACAAGTGTAAGCTCGAATATTATAGATCAGAGAACACAAGCACCTCCAGCAGATGTGGTAGCCACAGCAGCAACTCTCATAGGACTAACTTACTTTACAGCAAACTGGAATGCAGCAGCAGGGGTGACGGGAACTTACTCCGGATACCTTATTGATGTGGCTACCGATGCAGCATTTACAAACATCCTCTCAGGTTATAATAACCGAAGTGTAGGTAATGTGACAAGTTTTGTCGTGAGATTACTTACTCCGAACACCCGATATTACTACAGGCTAAAGGGTATTAATGCTCATGGAGTCCAGAGCGTCAACTGGTCGAATACCATTTCTGCCCTTACACTACTTTCAGCACCCGTAACGCTGGCCGCAACAGAGGTTAAGGTAGATGGGTTTACGGTGAACTGGCAGGCTGTAACGGGTGCTACAGGATATAAGATATACGTCTCCAATGTTTCAGATTTCAGCACTCTTGTAGCCGGCTACAATCCTCTTACAGTAGGTGCCGTTACGTCAGCAGTAATCACATCCCTTCCATGGATAGCCACAGCTTATTACTATAAGGTGCTTGCCTTCAACGTGGACCAGACAAGTGCAGAAGATCAGGTAAGAAGCCAGAGGCTTGCATCTCCTATACTGGTAGCTCCTTTGGCAACATATATTGGAAGCATAACTACCAGTGGATTTACAGCACATTGGGATGCAGCAGCCGGGGCATCAGGATACTATGTTGACATCTCTACAGATAACTTTGCAACATTTGTTTATCAGAATGTTGATGCTTATACTTTTACTCTCAAAGTAATCAGTGGTCTTTCAAGCAATACCAGATATTATTTCAGAGTAAGGTCTTATGATGTTCATGGTGGAGTGAGTGACTATTCAAATGTCCTGACCGCATATACCTTATTGCTTGCGCCAGTGGCAGCCGAGGCATCAAATATCACAACCACCGGCATGACTGCAAATTGGAGTTCGGTGGCAGGGGCAACGGGTTATTACCTGGATGTATCAACAGATCCTTTGTTCGGAAGTTTTGTCTCTGGATATAATGCTCGGAATGTAGGCAGTGCAACAAATTATGCCATAAGTGGACTGACAGTAAGTACCGCATATTACTACAGGGTGCGTGCTTATAATGCCAATGGAACGAGTGCGTATTCAAATGTCATCAATCAAAGGACTCAGGAACCTCCGTCAACAGTAGTAGCACTTCCGGCAACCGGAAATACTCAGTACATATTCTATGCAAACTGGCAGGCTGCAGTTATTGGCACCTACTCAGGATATTATCTCTATGTAGCTACTGATGCAGGATTTGTAAATCATGTAACCGGGTACAATGGGAAGGATGTAGGGAATGTGGTGACATCCATTGTCAGAGACCTTGCAGTAGGCACCACGTATTATTATCGCCTGAAAGCATATAACGCACATGGAGTGCTCAGTGTTGCTTATTCAAACATAATAACAACGGCCACATTACCCCAGGTAGCACCTGACGCCCCCGTAGCAACTGCAGCAACCGCAATCGGATCATACGGATTTACCGCAAACTGGAACGCAGTTGCCGGAGCTACTGGTTATAAGATTGACTTGACGGATGAGGCAGACAGGGTGTTCAGATCATTTGTTGTCGGATATAATAGTAGGGATGTGGGTAATGTAACATCCTATGCGATAACAGGACTTACAGCAAGCAAGGCATACGCATATAGGGTAAGAGCGTATAGTGCTGACGGAACAAGTACCGCTTCAAATACCATAAGCGTGACCACCCTTGCGCCTCCTGCACCATCAATATCTCTGAGTTCTGCAATGGTAATTTTCGCAGGAACGGGCAGTGCAAATAGAGTTACGATCAATGTGACCATAACAAATGCTCTTTCATGGTATGTTGCATTCCCATCTACAAATGGATATATTTTCAATTATGAATGGGATATGGCAGGAAGATGGATAACTTTGTATTACGAAGGGCCGTCTCCAAGTAATGATACGGTGCAGTTTGTTGCCATTGGCAATGACGGAATAAGCACCGTAAATACGACATTTACTGGTAGATTAATGTAAAAAAACAAGGATATGGCAAATTTAAGTTGCATACCAAAATTTGAGAAGAAAGCAATAGTTGATGTATGGGTAAGCGAAGACCTTAAATTGATGCTATTGACAAAAGCTCACAGACCTAATGCGGGGACACAACAGTATGTGTCGCAAGTGGTGGTTAACGAAATAGTGGACGATGGAGATGCCTATACCGCAGGAGGTGTTGCTATTAATGGCAAAGTGGCAACGGAAGACCCCAATGATACGGACAATTATTTTCTTGATGCAGAGGACACAAGGATAGGGCCGGGAGCAACTATTACATATCGCTTTGGCATTGTGTATAAGGATATGGGTACGGGCAACCATGGGATAAATCCTATTAAGGCGCAAATTGATTTTCTGGAAGATCAGGAGGTAGAGAATGGCATAAGTACAATAATTTGGAATGCACTTGGAATCATTTATGTAAGTTAAGAAACAATGTTAGCCGCTCATAACACCGATTATACAGTAGCCTTTTACAATGACAGGGTAAAGGAGATCATTGATGCAGGAATCATTGCGGAACCTTTTACCTATGTGCCTATCAGAGCAGGACATATGGAACTGGTAGGAGGTAATGCACTTGCTTTTGGAAAGATAACCGAGGGGTATGATGTTATTGAGATTTCTGTCAGTACCGAACTTACTTATGAAGATGTCTCTTTGGAGAATCCGATAATCACCCTGGCTGTTGATAATGTGCCATTGGTGGTAGAGATGACATATTTCAATATGGGTGAAGATGGTTTTGTTGATCCAACCCCTGTAAGTAAGGAGAATTGGGACGGCACTCAGTCTTGGAGAAAACTTTCAGGTGTAATAGAGATTACACTCCCTACTTTGATAATTGAAGGTGCAGAATATAACATATCCATCCGGAATGATGCAGAAGGGATTGTAAGCATCACATCAAGTTATATAGCTGCCCCCGGAGATGCTTTAGCCCAAGTTAAGGCCGGACTAATTGCAGCATTGACCGCAGATGGATTCGGAGCAGAGATACAGGCAGGGTTATGGGGCGCAAATAAGATATTCATATTTGCCAGGAATGATTCATTTATGGAGGTGCCAGTATTTCAGGCCGGAGACATTGACACCGTATTCAAAGACTTTATTGTTTCAGCATACGTGCTCACATTGGGCTATACCATAAAATATTCTCAGTTAAAATGTGGTGCGGTGCATGAGTTTGGCATTGTGTATAAAGACAGATCAAACAGGGTATGCTCAGTCATTAAGAGCAAAGACCTCAGTATATACATTCCGTTCTATACCGAGGAAGTAGAGTCTGCAGACAACTTTATTCACTCAATCAACAATCTTGTTTTTAAGATATACCACAAGCCTCCGGAATGGGCCGAGAGTTATGAGATAGTCTATTTTGGAAATATATCCACGGACTATTTCTTACAGATGCGTGCAGCGAGTGTGACCGAATTAACCTATGGAACAAACCGCTTTTCAATAAACATACAGGAGACCCTTGATTGGAATTATGACCATAATAATCGGTGGCGAGTAGCACCGTATGTATGGCAGTCCGGAGATAGAGTAAGGCTTATGGGTACCGTTGATGCCGGAACCGGAGCAGTCACGAAGTATGGTGCTCTTTATGATTATGAGATTGACGAGACTTCATCAACATCTTATGGAGAAGCTATTGGGGGAGATTTTCTTACCTTCCAGGCAGTAGACCACCCTGCTACATTTGCCGGGGCAACAAACATCCTGGTAGAGATATATCGTCCACGCAAAGGATTAGGTAACACCATAGCTTATGGCACAGGCATGGTATTCCCAATAGCCACAGATAGCTATGGCAACCGATATCATAAAGGGAATATAGATCAAGTCATTGACAGTAGCGGAGAGTGTATTGTTGATGCAGCGATTGACAATACCGCACAGGATTGCTGGAAGTTCTTACGACTGAATTATAAGTTTGAGACAGAGGACATACAGCCGTTCTGGGCAGAGAGTGTTTTTCCAAGTGATTGGTGGGATGACCAGAGCATGAGTAAACGACTGACATCTTCCGGATTCCCGTTCCTTGATGATCTGAGTCAGAGACAGACTATCCTTGATGAGAGAATAAGAAACGGAGGGTTTATCATCACCGGCACCCGTACAAACAATATCGCTCATTTTGTCTATGATGACTTCATGGATCTTCCAAAGAAAAATGGAGACATAACCGGGTTGAGAGAGATAGGATTTACTTTGAAAGTAATCCAGATGTACAAAGAGACATCTGTTTATATAAACCGCAGGCAGACATTTAATCCTGATGGCACAGAGCAATTTGTTCTTACCGATAAGTTCCTTGCAGAACAGAGGCCGATGGAGACCGATTATGGGTGCCAGCATCCTGATAGTGTAACTGTCAATGGCCGGAATCTTTATTATTGGGACAACAGCCAGGGAGCATTTATAAGATCAGCACCCAATGGACAAATAGCATTATCTAGCCCGGAATATAAGATGTCAAGATGGTTTAAGGATGCGGTGTCATGGATAAGGACAACGGGAGGCAGTGAAGGTCTTGTGGCAAACATAGGAGCCAATAATGAGTTTGATGAGGTATGGATAACCTTCCGTATGGGAACGGAGATAAGAGGCTTGATTTTCAGTGAAAAGAGAGGTCGTTATGTTTCTGAGATAGATCAAATAACGGAAAGTTATATTCACTTAGGGAATTTTTTCGCACATTTGTATCATCAAAGGCTTTGGATAATGAATGTTGACGAAGGACAGGGTTATCTCTCATGGTCAGGCACAGACACCTATGCTGAATTGGAGATTGTAGGCAACATGGAACCGACAAAGAATAAGGTATTTAATGCGGTGGCTCTTGTTGCCGATCATCCTATGGACTCATTATCCAGAGAGGTGTACATCCCGATAGAGGCATCTGCATGTGGTGAGTTAATGGAGAGTAATATTCCGCTTTGGGAACAGAGAGAAGGAATATACTTTGGAAAGATAATGAAGGATGAGAACTCCAAGGGGAGCTTTGTAAGTACCTATGACAGAAAGAATAATGGTCGTGCATTAAGAGGCCGTTATGTTTTTGTCAAACTCTATACTGATGAGCATGATGAAAAGGTGCGTATTGATTCTGTTACTGTATTTTCAACATTGAGTGAACGTAATATTTAAAAGCAAGAGATATGGACCCGATGACAATAGCTGCATTGCTTAACGTAGTCCCTTCAATATTCCAGGGTATTGTCGGAGGCACACAGTTAAATAAGGCTAATAAACTTGAAGCACAGAATCCGCGTCCTGAAGCAACAATAGCACCAAGCGTGAATGAGCTTGTCAATTTTGCAAAGGGAAGAACTATGGCACAGGACATCCCTGGTGGAGAGATTGCACGTGGAGAGATCAAGGGTGCAACAGCAGCCGGATTAAGGGCTGCATCCGAATTAGGGCAAGGCTCCGAGGCTTATGGTATGCTTGGTCGTCTTGTAGGTGGCGAGCAGAACGCATTTGCAGGCATGGCAAAGGATACCGCGACTATGATTAAGGAGGCAGGAGGGGATTATATGAGTGCTCTTGGGGTAAAGGCTAATGAAGAAAACCGTGTATGGGATTGGAATAAAGCACAGCCATACCAGTATGCAGCACAGACAGCACAGGGATTAAGGGACTCAGGAATGAGAAACATTAATTCTGGAGTGAAGAATATATTCGGTTCAGCAGCAGAGACCGTTGCTCCGGACTTCAATTCATCCTTACTCATGGGTAATGGAGGAAATAATAGCGGGAACTTCAGTTCTGCACAGGTAAAAGCAATGTTGGATGAGATATATAAACAATAACAGTCATGGCAATTGATCCCGCATTTCAGGCAGCTCCTTTTCTTGGTGAGTCATCGCATGACCCGATTGAGTTTGCACGGAGACAGAAGACTATAAAGAATCAGGCTCAGATGTTAAAGCAGAAGGAGGCTGATGCAAATACCGCAAAAGGTCTGGAAAAACTCATGCTTGACATCAAGGGATGGGAGGATGAAAATGGATTCAAGGAGGTCATGTCATCCTACAATAAGAATATTGATGCGTTCATGCAGTTAAGTAAAAAAGGATTGAATCTCACGAGTCCAAAGACTGAGGCAGAGCTTATTGCATTTAAGAAACTGAATGAGGAACACAGTAATACCAAGCAGTTACTTGACACATGGGAGAGGAATAAAAAAGCTGTTGATCTTTTTGACACCGTAATAAAGGCCGATGCAGCAAAATCTGAGTCCGAGAGAAAGATTGATTATGAAGCATCAAGGGTAAACCTGGAGAAACAGTTGTCAGGGAATATTCAGGAACGGAATCTTAACCTTGAAAATCTGCTTGTATTTAAACCGGAATTGGGTGACGTTCATAAGTATGTCGCTGATAACATGGAGTTTATTACAAAACCTGATGTGATTCAGGAACCCTATACCGATCCGGCAACAGGACAAACAGTAAACCGGACACGAGAGGTAGTTACTCCGGAGACAGCAAAAGCACAGGAGGCAGATTTAAGAAAACTATATAACACCGCACCAAAGCCTATTAAGACTGCAACCAAGTCATTCAGGGAAGCAGACAAGAA
>Ga0172380_10005017_pt1 | contig 16453 bp, 28 predicted proteins | sample Leawe162metaG_FD_119747 | JGI IMG/M metagenome (GOLD analysis project Ga0172380, IMG submission 119747) | Leachate microbial communities from a municipal landfill in Southern Ontario, Canada - Leachate well 162 metaG | ecosystem: Engineered > Solid waste > Landfill > Unclassified | place...
GCGACTGAAAGGAATGCAGGAACTGTGGCTGCTACACTAGTTACTGTTCCTGATGTGGCAGGATTAACCCAAGATGGAGCCGTTCCTCCATTAGAGGTCAAGACTTGTCCTGATGTTCCTGTACCGAAACCATTAGCTATAGATTGAGGGGCACTTACTAGATTTACCCAAGTAGTGGACATTTTATAATTAAAGACATATATTTTGTTCTAAATTGTTATCCAACCACCAGCTGTATTATCTGTAAGCGACACATTAGTCAGGTATATTCCAGTTCCAGAAGAAAGAGTTACTACTGGTGCTGTAGAATTACTAGTTATCGATACAGGTACACTGCTTGAATTTTTGACAAGGTACTGCATTCCAAGAACAGAAAATGTTGTAACGTCTGGAAGCTGTAATACTTTACCTGCAGTGCTTCCTGTAAGATTTGTTATTTGAGGAGACGTTACAAGTAAAGTGGTTGTAGAGGCGGCAGTAACAATTGATTGAAAGCCAGAATGAAAACTATTTGATCGAAGATTAGCATTTGAGGTCCATGCCGCATATGTGGAGGCAACAGGTGCTGAAGGAAGTGTAATCAAACCGGTTCCTCCAAAAGTGATTGGTAGACCTGTTGTTGCGGTGGTACTGATTGACCTTGACCTGAGCCAAATCGAATCACCAGTGGTACTTGTAGCCGTATAAGTACAACTCTGCCCGATGGAGAGGACATCCAGAGTTGTAAGTCCTGCACTTTGAACAGTGAGTGTACCTGATCCGGCTTGTTTTGTGATTTGAAACTGTAAGCCAATGTCAGCTGTGGCAATTGAAGGGAGGACATAAGTGTTTGAATTGTTGTTTGTGATATTATGATTTCGAGTTGAAGCCTTCGTCAGGGTGATTGTGGCCCCAGAACCTGCAGCGTTATCATTTGTTGCTTTAGCCAAGACATTGTTTCCGAATAAATTAACATTTGCATCCCAAGCAGCATATGTAGAGGCTGCTGCAGTCGTAGGAACTGACGTTGTTCCAGTACCTCCATTAGCTATTGGAAGAGGTGTTCCTGACAGTGTGAATGCTAGAGTTCCAGAGGTTGTGATGGGTGATCCCGCGACTGATAAGAATGCAGGTACTGTAGCTGCAACACTAGTAACTGTTCCAGAACCTGAAGCCCCAGTCTGCCATGTAGGTAATCCTCCAGACAGTGTAAGTACTTGCCCGTTAGTTCCAGAAGCCAACCGAGTACCTGCCCCAGAGGCGCCCCCATAAATTAAATCTCCTGATGCAGTCATTGGACTCAGAGCATTGAATGCTGCTGATGCTGTTGAAGCACCTGTTCCACCACTACTCAGAGGAAGTGGAGTCCCAGACAGTGTGAATGCTAGAGTTCCAGCAGATGTGATTGGGCCACCACTCACACTCATGAATGCAGGGACAGTAGCATCAATCCTATAAACACTTCCGGCAGGAAACGGATTAGTTCCTTTTTGGTCACTACCTCCAGGGCCTTGATGACTCATATTTATTTATTAACAACATATATATTTATTAACCAGTATCTACCCTATTCTCCAAAGGCACTTCATCACTCTCTTCAGACTTTATACAATACAAACACCTATGAAGCTGGGTTATAGCATTTGCAGGACAACTCTTTATCCATGCAAGTGTTTCACTTGTAATTAACATTGCACTCAGTGCTGCACCTAAAAGCAGGTACCACGTATTCAGTTCGTCAGACATAATATATGTAAGCGTATACTAATATACAATGTCAGCCCACTTTAAATGGTACCCCGCCGATGAAGAAGCCACCATTCCTTGGAATGCTAGGTATTCTTTCCCCTCTCAAGCCAACAAGGCGACAAAGATCACATCTAGAATTCCTCCAAAGAATGGAATGACATTTAATCCAGGTAATGTAATTAGGGTAGAGTACCCAGCTCAGGGTTACATTAACCCAATCAATACTACGTTTGAGTTTGATCTTACCTTGACCTCATATGGTACTCCTGGTCAAGCTGTTGTCAGGATGCAGAATAATGTTCAATCAATTTTTTCTAGGTTAAGGCTATTGTACGGTGCGACCCCGCTAGAGGATATTATCAATTATAATGTTATTGTTCGTGCCTTGACTGAATGGACCTCTACAAATCAGTCTGGATGCCTGGATCAAACTAGTATATCTGAGGGGATTGCAGGAAGCGTTTACGGTCAAGTCGGTGATGGTTCAGCTTCAGGGCTCATTAACGGTCGTCAGGCCTACATTCAAGGAATTGATGGAACTGCTACTGGTTTCGGTACTGTCCCGAATCAACAGGGTTCACTCGTTGGTTACCCTCAGGCTACTACATGTACACGAAGATACCAGGTCAATCTAGGGCTGGGGATGTTGACTCAGGATAAACTTATCCCTGTCAAATTCATGGCATCTCAACTTGCTATTGAACTAACCCTTGCACAAGAGAGTGAATGTATCTTGGTCGTTAGTAATGCTGGTGCTTCTGGGTCTCTCCCAACCTACCAGGTCACCAACTTTAACATGATCCCTGAAATCTTGGAATTTGATTCATCTTATGATGCAATCTTTCTTAAAGGTTTGCAAGGCGGTGGTGTACCAATTAAATTTTCGTCCTGGCACACATTTATCTTTACGACGGGTGGGGCTAGTAACATTAACCTTTTGGTTCAAGAGAGATCAAGAAGTGTAAAGGCTTTGTTTGCTGTACAACGTAGAAATCCATCCTCTATCCTTCAGGATCAAGGTGCCCTACTTTTCAACTCTGCCACGTCAGGTACCTTGCAGGATTTCCAATTCAGGATTGGTGGCAGGTAACATTTTATCATTTATTAAATCTCTAGATATTTCCCTGCTCAGCCTGTTCAATGTAGCAGTCAAGTTGGGTCAAGTGTTTCTAATGGTGGGTGTGAAGCATATGTCGAACTTCAAAAGGCTCTTAACATTGTTGGCGACTATAGGCTAAGTACCAGCACCAACTTGCTTAGATGGGCAGAGACAAATGTTTCACAAGTGGTTAATGGTCTTGTAACAACGGCTCAAGAATCTGATTATGGAGTTTACCCATTGCAAAAAACCTCTAATGGTCTAGCAACCTATAATTCTGTGGCTGCTCCTCTAGCAGGTAACGTTGGGTCATCATGCTTTGCCATGTCTACTGATATGGAAACATCTAACGGTATTGAGATTTCAGGTCTTAATGCTGAGGAACAGGTATTAATTTTTTATTTTTCTGTGAGTATTGTGCGTCTTTATTACATGTTCTCTAGCTGTCATGTACATCAAATTATCAAGAACATTGTTATCACGATTTCCGTCAATATGATCAACCTGTAAATGTGATATACCGTTAAAACATTCCATGATTACACGATGTGTAAGCTTAGATAACTTTACTCCTTCATGAACAATGCCTATAGTTCTGTAACCAGATCTTTGTAAGTAACCAATAGTTATTGCACCTGTATTGAACATAATTCTACCAAGATTGGATGCTTTAACATTGAACACAGGGTGATTATTCCAAACTTCATCAGTAATTGTTTCGTCTACATATTTCCATTTAAAACCACCACTGGATTTATAGCGTCCTACTAGGCATGATGATATTCCACGTCTCTCAATTCCTAATGAATTTGCGGCATCTGTAGTAGACAACCATGTATCGATTTCGTTGTCATCATGATCAAGCTGAATTATTTTTCTTTTATGTACCATAAAGAGCGAAAGAACATTCATCAACTATTTATAGGATTTTTAATATTTTTAGAGTGATATAGCCTTGATTGCTCACTGGTCAAATGCTCAACAACTCGGTTATAATTTGGAAGTGTACTCGTTTATTGATCTCATGATCATTTTGAGGGCGAATAATGTTTTAGAGTTAATTCAATAAATGTATGTTGTATATTATAAATGTCTACTGGTACAAACTTTGGTCTCAATGATTCTCTAGAGTATACAGAGTTTGAACTTGATTCGTGGGATTGCTTACAGTCATACAATTCTCAGTATACAAATTCAAATTGGCCAAAATTCTTGCTCGGTAAACCCCTCAATAATGTAGCGGCAATCAAAATCCTTGAGGCTCAAATCCCTTTTTCATACTATGTTTTCAATACCTCCAACAATACATTCCAACTACAAGAATTCACATCTAACGGCTCTGTTCCAAGCGCTATTGCTAATGTTGTCATACCTCCTGGAAATTATTTCATGGATTCATTCCCTGATGTCCTTGCCCTAGCACTAGAGGATGCCTCACCTAATAATTTCTTGTACGCCGTCACTTATTCAGCTGTCACCCAAAAGCTTACAATCATTAGCGGAAACAATGCTCTATCAAATTATTTCACTCTAACATTTGGATCCAACTATCTCGACAAGGGTGTAACTAATCCTCGTATCATGCTTGGGTTTAATGCTGCTGTAAACAATTCTCATCCAGGTAATGGGAGTCTAGACAGTCAAAATATTACAGCACCTATGGTTGCTCAAATTACTGGACCAAATTATATTTACATTAATTCACGGACACTTGGTCCTCTAATGAAAACTTTTCTACCAGGTAATGGTATTGTTAATCCTACTGGAGCAGGAGCAGATGGACCTCATATGGCAAAACTTCCCATGACAGTTAATCCAAATACTGTATTCAATTGGATTGACCCAAATCCACTCATGTGGTTTGATGTTGGAAACACTACATTCTCTGGCGCATTTGATTTCTACATTACACTAGGCACTAACGAGACGCCTCTAGATTTCAATGGAAACGCATTCTCTCTTAAACTGGGTGTACTTACAAACTCATCATCCCATAATGATTATTTGGGTGGAGGAAAAGAGGTAGAACGAGTAATGAAACGAGTAAGAGGTAGTGGATAGATTTATTTGCTAATATATTTTTCACAATATCTACTCTTTTTGTTTTGAAACAAATCAATTACTACATCGTCTGCTAAATCGGGGTAACAAAACCATCTTCCGTCTTCTTTTATCCATCTACCGACAGCTCTATTCTTGTAATTTAAACTGCGACATAATCGACGTGTTATAATAAAATCCAAGTCTTTAAAATAATGATGATGTGACCATATTGTCTTGTGTAACTGTATTGTACTAATTTTTTCTATATGCTTAATCCAAGGTTCAGCATATGTTATCCAGATATAGAATTTAAGGTCATCAGGCAATTTTTTGAATATCTCCATATAATGGGAAAAAGTAAATATACACCTTTTTATATAAGAATTTATTTCCAAATATATTTTTCAGGATCTCTACTCTTTTTGCCTTGAAACAAATCAATCACTCTAATATCTGGAGCCATACAATCATGTAGCCATTTTTTACCCTCTCCTTTAAACCACATTCCTTTAAAACTTATACCATATGATTGATTCAATATGTAGTGTGTTAGGAAGAATCCTTTGACGTGATTTTCATGTACTGATAATCGTCCGCTACCGTCGTAGATTGTTTTCATCATTTGAATATTTTGTACTTTATCCCAGTGCATGATCCATGGTTCAAGGTATGACCTCCATATTCTCCATCGTAACTCTTCTGGTAAATGTGTCATTATCTCCATATAATTGTATGTGTACTATTTGTAATGGCAGCTCTTTCACTTTCGGTGGATGTATACCGCCCCTTAAATAGATGGGACCATGACTCGATTCGCCCTGGCGTAGTAGGTAGTGTTGGTGATTGCCTCCTTGTCGAACGCCTCAAAAGCTCCCTTCCTGGTGAATTCCGATATGAGAGAAGTGGCTATGGGACACGTGAAAGTGATAAAGGTAGCAACGTCCAAAACGGTGCCCTCCAAAATCATTTTGGGTCAGCAGGTCCATATGTAAAAGATTCAGCGTGGGGTGGGCGAAGGAGATTTAAAACACGTCACGGTTATATTTTCCAGAATATTCAACCAGAGGATCGAATGATAAACACAGAGATGGCAAGTACAGGAAGGTGGGATTGGAATGATCAAATTGCTCAAGTGAATCATTCGAATACAGAGTCACGATTATTTGCTATGCCTGCAGGTGTTAATGGTCCCACCAATGGACTTACCAGAGGTGGTAACTTTCCTCGTATAACAGATATTGTTGAGGAATCTGGGATGCCAATGTACCAACCAAACTTTAAACCTGGTGACTCTACCCAGAGCTTCTCTGCTCAGGAACCTGTAGGATTAGGTAATTTTAGATCAGGGTATTCTAGGGCTTATGCAAAGGGTGTGCGGAGAAGATAATGTAGGTTAGTAATAGATGTATGTATAAAATAAATCGTGGTATTGCAAATATTAGTACTGCACGTACTCCTAAAGCAAAGATCTCTGGATCAAGTGTTGGCTTGATGAAGAGTGGAGGAGTCCCTTCAGGAAGTATATCTAATGCTGGTCATCGAACAGATGATGAATTCCTAAATCCTGCAGTACTATCATCCTTTCATAATTACGTTGATGAATCCGTTATTGCAAATATGCCAGAAGATCAATCTGTATCTCACCCATCATTCTCTGGACGTCAAGATACTACAGGTTTCATTCATGTACCTCAATCAACTGAAGCAAGTCTTGCGCCACAATCATTCATGTATAAACAATCAGACCTAGATATGAATACCAAGAAAGCTCCAGTAGGTAATCGTAATGCTGGAGAACCAAAGATATCTACAGTTGGTAATCCAGGCTTGCAAGAAGACTCGTCTCAAGTTCGTCGGAGAACTGGGCGTGTCCTTAAAGGTCTTGCAGGTACAGCCTTGGCTGCAGGAGCCTTATACGGCGGATATCAATACTATAAACATAATCCAGGCTTTTCTAAGCTCTTGATGACTGCTGGAGGAGCTGTACGAGATGCTCATAGTGTAACTCTATCTGCTCTAAACCGTGGCGCTGAAGCTGTGGCAAGAACTGCTCATGCTGCACGTAATGCAGAATTCATCCACTCAAACCAGATGCAAGGTATAGAACCCGTATGGATGAGAGAAGCCAATACACCAAACTTAGTGAATGCTAGTGACATTGTATCAAGGACTCTAGAAATTGGTGGTCATATCGGTGGACTTGTTGGACCGTCTATAGTTGAAAATCTTGTCCGACGTGGTGTTGCATCTTACAATGGCCCGCGAACTAGACCTAATCGTGTAGAGAGTGTAAGTACAGGTAGAAAACGACGTGCATCTAATTCAGACCTTCGTGTTGGAAGAGATGTTAAATTTAAAAATAGTTAATTATAAAAATATATGACCTTTATTATTGTAAATATGCCAGTAAGTGAAACTAAATATGATGTTGGATTTTTGGGTGAAGCTCCGAAGACAATCAAAAAACCAAGAGCAAAAAAAGCCGCTGCAAAACCTGCAGGAGATCCAGCTCCTGTTGAAACAGTTGCACAAGAACCAGCTAAAGTTGAGCCGCCTGTTAAACCAGCTAGAAAACCAGCAGCGAAAAGAAAGGCACCACCGCCTGAACCCGAACCAGTAGCCGCACCAGAACCTCCAAAAAAGAAGGCTCGTGCTCAGAAACCAACCGTTGCTCCTGCTAAACCTATTGCTATTACCGAACCTGTTGATACGACCAAGAAAACTTTTATTGATGGGAAACTTGCGGAAGAGGCTCCAGCATGGTTCAAGAAACATTTACTGGAGGAAGCAAAGCGTCGCAACTCTAAAAAACCAAAAGGTGAAAAGGTTAGTAATGTTGAGGTAAAGGCTGCTGTAGAAGAAGCCACTCCGCGTATTTGGAAAGAAGAAACTGAGCGACCAAAGGCTCAACGAACAGAGAGCAAGTTGGATCGAATGTATGCTCAAATGTTTAGCAAATAAATTTTTTAATTTCTCTATACAACTCTCTAGGAAAAATACTGTGCATATCATTACGCTTAATAAAATCCTCATACTCTTCAACCTCTTGTTTCAGGCACTCCATATAGGTAGACCTTCTCTCAAAGTTATATTCAAACTCTTCTGCTGTCTCGTCGTCCACATCATCCTCGTCATACACCATATCGTAAGGTGTCATTACATCGATTGTAGTCTTTGCCAGCCTATACACCCTTATTGTCTGTCTAACAATCTCTCTAGCAAAACAATAGCATCCCGCGTGTGACCCATAAGCTAATGGATGAACCTTGTGCTTGAATGCAGCTCTGACTTCGTCTACCATCCTATATATGTTAATTGTCTGTACCCTCTTTATATATGCGTAGACACAAGAAGAGGGTAAAGCCTTATGAAGCCTTGAAAATTAAACCCGTGCCAGTTCCAGCAGGCTACGATCATCCTGAAGCCCCACATCCTGTACTCCCAAAACATGAATTCACCTTGGGACTTGTGGCGCCAAAAGGAGCTGGGAAAACAACTCTGATTGCCAATCTGCTCAAACAGTATGCAGGATATTTCAATGATATTTTCGTGTTTAGTCCTACAGTATTGTCTGACGAAAAGTGGGACTGGATTAAAGATCAGGTCTTGATCGCAGAAAATAAACCTCTAAAGAAATGGATTGCTGAAGAAAAAAAAAAACGAGAAGGAGCATTCAAACAACAGATTGTCCAAGATCCTCCACTAGGAACTGAATTTGAGGAAATAAACACAAATGAAGTAGAAGAATTTGATGGGAAAATTCCAGAAGAAAATTTCTATTATGACTATACCGAGGACGATTTGGATCGGATACTTACTGCTCAAAAACATATTGTAGATGCTCTCAAACGTCATGGTCAACCAAAATATCTTGCTGACCGTATCCTTCTAATCTTTGATGATTTGGTTGGTAGCTCTCTATTCTCTATGGCTCAGGATAATTTGTTTAAAGGTATTTTTCATCTAAATTAACCTCTAGGTTTCAATACACGTCACCGACATTTTTCCGCTAGCGTGATTATGGTTACTCAAGGATACAAGGAAATACCACGTACAATCCGGACAAACTTTTCTGCCATGATTCTCTTTGACATAGGTATGTTTTTTATTTATTTGCTATATATCTTTTGCTATTCTCCTGGTAAGAAACCCATTCGAGATTTTCTATATTATTGTTAATTTTATTTCCATCGATATGATCAACAACCGCTTTCATATCGGTCGTATAGTTAACAATCAATTCACCTAATGGGTCCCAACACTCCATGATTATACGATGTAATGGTCGTGTTTGAAACTTTTTATCTGCAATCTTTACAGCTTGTCTCATATAACCTTGTTTCTTATCTTTATTCCCAAACGATATACGTCCGTATGGTGTTTTAAATCTACCCTTGTTCGAGTATTCGTTACCATTAGAATGCTTCTTGAATATCTCTCCAGGGAGAATAGCTATTTGATCTTTCCATCTTCTTATAACTTTATTCATTTTTAATTTTATTTAGCCAACGACCGGGAAGTCGCTGTTATTTATGAAGAAAATACTATGGGACTCAAACTTCCTGAATGGCTCGAGCTCTTCCAGCATGCCACAGCTGAGCCTTACGGTTTCATGTACCTAAACAGCAAGTTCGACAAGGGTCATCGTGTTTGGAAAAACTTTGATACTGAAATGCATTATGTGACAAGTGAAGTAAAACCAAAGATGGTTGAAGAGACTGAAAATAAAATTTAATTTTCTACATCAATCTTCTTTTTCTTTGCAGGAGGTTGAGTATCATCACCATTCGCAAACCTGATAGCCTTGACTCCAAGTGTCAATCCGTACTTGCAACCATTCTCTCCAGCCATCCACCATCCTGAAACCAGCATATCAACTTCAACCTCTTCCCCAACATCAATCTTGTCATTAACAAGCTTCAATGGTTTAATCGGTAGATTAATCGCGCATTTGAAATCATTGTTCTTTGCGTTAGGTTTCAAGCTCAAGAATATCTTTCCATCGTTGTGGGCTTCCTTCCTATCGTACTCATTGTCGTTCTTCATGTCTGCCATTGTATCAAGCAACTTGTCAAACACTGCACAATCAGACTCATTGAATTCTACGCCTAGCGAGTACTTTAATCCGTACTCTTCGCTTTCCTGCCTGGATGGAAGCATAAACAGATCACCCTTCAATTGTAGCTTTAGAGGAGACCCATTGAACTTGATTGCTCCTTGAGCAAAAGTATTGTTTCCAAACTTTGGATTCTTGATGACAATCTTATCATAGCTGGCTAGTACTTTTTTGGCTTGAAGCATTTTGAAAAAATATTTATTTTCACTCTCTTTTTATACTTTTCACGCCACCAAAACTATAAAAGGCTTCTCGAAAAATCAGTCATCCAGCATGGAAGAGGATCAAGTTCATTATTCGTGGCGTTTTAAAGATGATGTTTCAAGAAATATTCGTGTCTATGAAATCAGACGAAGATATTTCAAAAAAAGTTCAGGCTCTCACGATGATTCTGAACGTCCATTCACTGTAATCATCTACGATTATACTGATGTCCGTGATAAGAAATTATTTTCTGATCTCTTTTACTCTGATGATTGGGACACGACAAGAGGCTCAGATGGTAATGTATCAAACGATGTAAAGTTCTGTTGTGAATTGTGGCGTGAATTCGGTCTCGATAAACTCTATGGAGATTTTAGTCCAGCACATATTGAGCACGACCTTACTCGTGCGCCACCAAAAGTTTATCGTAACACCTTGGAAAATGTCATGAGTGATCAATACGGTTGCCACTCTTGGACTGAGAATCCAAATAAAAAGAGGCTCATCTTGGAAGAAATACCGGAGGAGGCGTAAATAGTATAAAAGAATCAAATGAATTTTATAAATTGTCAAAATGAGTTTTCTTCCAAACATTACATTCTATACTACAGATGATTTACCGTACTTCTCTATCTCTAAAGGCCATGTTGTTGATGGTGAAGAAGCCTCTATTATAAAAAGGTTTGTTGATGATGGATATACACCGTTCATCAATGGTATCAAACAACCGAAGAAGGAAGAAATCATTGCAACCCACGGTTTCTTTTGGTGTATCGGAGACGAAAGACTTACCCTCAACAAATACTACAAGGGGCAGCCTCTCTTTATGCACGTCTACTATAACTCACCCAAAAGAAAACTCTCCTATCCATTCTACACTTTTGGAAAATTACTTGGGCTCCAGACAAAAAGAAGAGGACCGCAAACTGATGAAGCAGAACCCTCCTCAACCGTTGAACCATCCAAGTGTGTTTTCAAGAGCAATACAGTCGGTAAAGAACTTCTTCCAGATGGAGGTTCAATCACCCGTATCACTGGAGGTGACCGTGCAGCCGAGGTCGACAAGCTTATTGCCGAGCTCAACAGTCTCTCGATGTAACAAGTGTAAACTTGGTTATCCTCCTGATGATATTTGTGTTTCTTGTTTATCTGAATTTTATATTTTTCTATGACTTGTTTAAAAATTTAACCAATATCTCCATATGAAATGAATTTCCTCCTTGACACTCTTGATCCGAACAAATATAAGCTGCACCTCTATCATACTCTGAAATAGCAACATGTTTCATATGATTATAAAACGCAACCCTAGCCATCCCATAACCCAACTTTTCTGGGTTAAATGGATTAGAAAATTTATGTTTTATTTTCCTTGAAATATCAATCATTTTTTAAATCTATCTTCCATCATTTTCCTTCTTATATCAAATTTTTTCATTGCGTCTGACTTTACAACTGGTATATTTTTAAGGCCATCTATTTATTAATACGTTTTATGTCTAATTATGTTACCTCTTCTTCTTTGAGGAACATTTAACGTATAATCATTCACTATCTTTGCATGTTTAATTTCTCCACCTCTCGTTGCATATTTTGGTTTTGCCGCCTCAATAATCGAAGTTGAATAATTTGGTTTTGATCCTCTACTAGCTCCTGAAGACATTGAAGGTTTAGAAGACACATTATGCAGTACACTCATATCTTCCATCTGAAGTGGCCGTCGAGATAGTTCTCCTCCTAATCTTCTTCCTCCGCCTCCATAACTATTATTTCTTGTATAATATTTATGGCCAAGATATGCAAGTCCCGCAGTAACTGCTGCTCCTGCAATTATCTTTCCCGCTATCTTTAATTTCCTATGTTTATCGGGTTTTTCTTCTTTTCCCATTACTATATCAAATCATATTTTATTTATCTACCAACCTTTATATCTTCAATTGTTCTGTAATATTCCATTATATTTTATTTAGGAAAAATCCTTCACCTTTTATCCTATTCACAACCGCCACTCGCTACAGGAAGTGCTCCCCAATTACAACAAAATGAGCCTTGTGCCAAAGGTTGAGCCGGGTCTGGTGAAACTCCATTACAATTAAATGTATTTGGGCCTCCACTTCCTCCGCCTGAAATCATCCAATTCACACCCAAGTCACATGCTACTGGTTCTACCTTATCAAATTTACAGCTTCCAGTCTGACTACTATTACACACGTGATTATAAGTATCTATATCCAAATCGAAATGGACATGATTATTATTCGCACACCAGTCGCATTTTTGTTCTGATGATTGTGTTGTGTTTGGTGCGACACAAGGCAAGTTCGGTACAAGTAGAGGTGAGCTTACACATGGTCCACATTCTTCCATACCTGGTTGTATTGATCCGCATGAACAGTATCCTCCACACCTATCTGTTAATGCTACAATAGCGCTTCCTCCCACAGCACTTATTTTATAACATACCTTACTTGCTTCACTCAATCCTGTGCCCCAAACAAGTGACAATGCTTCTTGACTATTACCTACCATCATTGGTGAACTCGCTGCAATACCTATACAAGAATTAGAATCACTTACATTAGCGCAAAGAGGAAGAGAGAATAAAGATGAAAGTTTATCTGCAGTTGTAATCACACTTTCCATTTGAGTAACGCCTTGACAACCACCGGTATCAAGTTTACAGTAATAAGTAGCCCATGCTTCAGGGAGAGTAGATATTCCTTCATATCCTGTATTATACTTGCATACATTATCTACACAACTTCCTAGTGTAGGTGGACACGTTTCTGGATTACAAAAGACTGGGGGACTACAAACTTGGATATCAATCGTTACATTCAATAAACTTCCCAACTCATTATATCCACATGGTTCTCCTATAAATTGAGGTGACAAATTATTGGTTGGTAAATTCAATGAAGTTGACGAGGTTGTTGATGGTACCATTGTTACTGACGATGAGCTGGTTGGTGTCTGAGTTTTTGTGCTGGTTGTTGCAGAACTTGTCGCCTTGGTTGTGGTTGTCTTTTTTGTGGATGTTTTTTTACTTGTCGATGTTGGTTTATGAGTTGATTTTTTGGATGAATGTTTGCTTGTAGTTTTACATTTGTATTTAGTAACTGTTTTTGTAACAGTCTTTACTTTGACTGCCTCCACAAATAAAATAATAAACAAAAATAAAATCAATCTCATTACTAATACTAGTCATACTTTTTTATATTCTACTAGTACATTTCCAAACAACGATCTGTCAGCCAATGTCAACCCTAATATTCTGAAAGCATGCTGATTAGGTTCCCCATTATCGGATGAATAACTTTTTGAAAACGTTTCATGCCTACTGTATATACGCACATCATACGACCCGGAGTCAAAATCATCCAAACATTCCATTAAAAATTGCTCCCATGGAGGTTCGTATCCATACAACTCATCTTCGGTATAGTCATTAAAATCATCATTAAAATCTGCAGACTCCATAGTTCCATCAGGTTTAATTATTGAAAAGTATCTCATTTTTTATTTCTAAAAGATTCTGGCTACTCCCTTTTTATGTTGAAATTTACTAGATGGACCCATCTTGTCGTACAAATCTTTCGCCTTGTCTACAAAACTCTTTTTTTCTGTAAATCTCCCAAAGAAAGCCTTGTTCAATGCATCCGTATCTTTTCTTATCTTTTGATATGCTGCATCCGACTCTTGTCTATACTTGTTCTTGTAATACTCGTTCCCGTGAATCTGTTTCATAAAGTTTTGAGTTTTTCCTCCTTGATAGTGTAAGATAGGTTTTCCTTTATGTATGAAATCCTTCACCTTGTCTTTAAAGCCTTTTTTAGGGGTGTACAATTCTGGGTACATGGCCATTTTTACGGCTCTTAGTGGCCCCTCACTTGTACGTCTTTCCATAGCTTTTGGCATTTAATAATAAACAACATATATTAACTAGCTGTACTATTAGACGCAACAACTATATCTTTAATAACTCCTCCTGCTTGTAATAATACTGTAAGCATAGTGGCAAGTGTCATCAGTACATGAAGAATCTGCATAACATCAAACATTACTCTCCTCTCTTGCTGTACCCATACTGGTTGAGCCGGATCTATAGGTGGTGGTTCAGTTGGTTGTTGCTGTTGCTGTGGCTCCATTAATATAATCTACCATATTTTATTGTATGTCAATATCTATAAATGAACCCCTCAGATGTTTGTGACCTCAGCCACTGTAGTTTACAAGTTCCTGTCAATAACAAGTTTACTAGTATATCCAATCTCAAAGATTATCATGACTCGCATTTTTACAAGGAGAATGATTATATCGTCTGCCGTATTACTTGTGGTGAAGTCACGTCCGGTGGTAGCCATTATCCACGCACTGAACTAAAGGGTAAGACTTCATTCACATCAAAGGATCGTCAGCATCTTGAAGGTGATTATTGTATCAAGAAGGCCCCGATTAAAAAACCTGTTGTATGTTTCTCTCAAGTTAAATGTACAAATCCAAACATCGAGATTGAATTTCTCTATAGTAACGGTCACTTAGTATTTAGAGACTTTGATGCTAAGCATTATGATATGGGTCCTTACAAACTAGGTGATTGGTTTCATATGCGTGTGGCTAGTTTTAATAACGAAATTCACGTGTTCTTGAATCGTAATCCTAAGGAAGTAGTTATCCGTAAGAATGTCTTTTCAAACTGTAATTGGAAAATGGGTTGCTATACACAAAGTAATGGGACAATTGATGATCCAAAGACAGAGAGTATGGTACTTTTAAAAAATATACATATTGTTTAATCCTTACTAATATGCCTATTATATGTTGCATTATATGCCGTCTGAAAGTGACTACTAATTCTTTCACCCTCACGTCTTTCCAATTGATATTGTAAGTCTAAGACTTCGTTTTTAATACATTCCATCTGGTTACTAGCCTGCTCATATGTCTTTATCGTATCGTTAATCCTTGAAGCTATATTTCTTAACTTTATAATAACGTTTTCCATTTCGTGTTTTAAAAAAATTTATTCATCCTTTATATATAAAATTTCGTCAAGCCCGATCACAATAAGTCTGAGCCTTTCTCCAACATCCTTTACGTATCCTTCATTCTCGACTTGTCTCAAAATTAACGCCCCATTGTCAAGAAATTCCTTCAAAGTGTGAAGCCCTCTATCAATACATTTCGCTAGATCTGCTTTCTTGTCTGATGGTTTTGGTCGGTACTCCATGAGTCTTGTGTATGCAGCATTATCTTTTTTCCCCCATCCTTCAAACACTATCTTACCGAGCAAAACAATCAGTGTGAATATGTTCACGGCACAATGATAAAGCTCGATCCTCTTCTTTGCTTTAATTCCGATAATACCGCACGTTAGCTGATACGTTGCAATCCTTATCTCTGAAATCCTAAACTCACAGTGTGCTATCCCTTTCAACATATCCAAACTATCGAATATCAACCACTCTTCCGGTAATGAGTTTTCGATTATACAGATTTCAAGGAGTAGTCTTGCACGATAATTTCTTGTAGCAAGCAGTTTGTCATGTGTTTCTTTCGGATCCCATTTCTCTGCATCAATCCATGATCTCCAACGTTTTGATGGTAGCAGTCCACAATAGTATACGTCGTTGATAAGCAGCATATCGTTAGGAAGAGGCACAAGAGGATCAGGAAGATCTCCAACATATTCGTTTCTCTTGTCAAGTAAAGACATGGTAGATCATAAAAAATTTTTTGACATTTTATATTTGTACGCCACATTTAGGCTTCGCTATCACTATCTGTAACATTCTCGGAAAAATCATCTGAAAATGGTGTCTCTTCACAATTGTCGCAGCATTCTCTAGACAGTTCTTTGTTAGGTGATATCTTAATTGTGATTCCCTCAATTCGTCCACGGAATAATATATTTGTATGATTGAACATTTTTTTAACATCAATCACTGACATATTAAATTTGACAAGTTTGGTCTTTATCATTTTGGTAATTTCATCCGTCTTAAGTTTCTTGTAGTTCTTACACATGTTTAATGCGATCTGTCTGTTTCTGAATCTCAAAATTATTTCGATTATTTCTCTTGGAATGTACATGAATCATTTTTTTTTTTAATATTTCATTTCCTTTTATATTATTTACGCCACCTTTCATTCTCTCGCTCAGACGCCTACTCGCGCCACATGACCACTAGTAAATGTTCTAGAACTTAATAAATCCCCCTATCCCCCTATCTCCCTATCCCCTATCCCCCTATCCCCTATCC
>Ga0172380_10005018_pt1 | contig 16452 bp, 16 predicted proteins | sample Leawe162metaG_FD_119747 | JGI IMG/M metagenome (GOLD analysis project Ga0172380, IMG submission 119747) | Leachate microbial communities from a municipal landfill in Southern Ontario, Canada - Leachate well 162 metaG | ecosystem: Engineered > Solid waste > Landfill > Unclassified | place...
CACACGAGTACACACACCACGTTTGAATGGTGAAAAGTAAGTGTTGGGCGCGTTCTTGATTTTGTTAAATCCAGACTCGAGCGCAGCGCGCTTACTTTTACGTGCTTTGTCGGTTCGCTTCTTACGGGTTAATTGTTGAATTGTTGCCATAATTTAGCCCATGTAATGTACTACATATTGGGTATTTTGCAAGACGCACTAGACTGAAAGATAAAGTAAAACCACCTTTGCAGATGGTTTGGGAATTCCGTGTGTATGAGAGGAGGGAGTCCTGAAGGCACTCATACACTAATCCTTCTAGGTGAACCGGTAAAATCTCCAGCTAATATAGCACAGACTACGCTCGGAGCAAGAGGTAGGTTAACCATTGAGTCAGATCATATATTGGTCCAGAAAAAACAAACACGAACAGGAAGATTACCAACATAAAACCTAAGCCGGCATTATGTTCGAGAGTGCGTCTGAAACCTTCGTATTTCATTGATAAGGAAAATGGCAATAATCGGGGCAGAATTTTAGAACCATCCAGCGGTGGAATTGGCACAAGGTTGAATAATCCTAAGAAAATATTGAGTCCAACAATCTGTACAGACAACATAATGAAGGTTTGTGACAGTGAAAATAGTTCATAATTTCGCACCAGCAAGGCAAAAATAATAGCTAAGACAAAGTTAGAAGCTGGTCCGGCAGCCGCTACGATTGCTTCCCCCCACTTTTGGTTGGTGAGGTTATAAGGATTGTATGGCACTGGTTTGGCGGCACCAAAGAGAAGTGGTGAGCCGGTCAATACCAACATGGCCGGTAAAATCACTGACATGAAAGGGTCGAGGTGTACCAGTGGATTTGCACTCAGTCGGCCGGCCAAGCGGGCGGTTGGGTCGCCAAGCCAATTAGCCGCGTAGCCGTGCGCCATTTCGTGAATAACGACTGAAAAGATAAGGGCGACAATCATCGCAATTTGTGTGGGTTCCATAATTTGGTAATAGTAACGCAAATAGACTGATTGCGAAAGTTTTAGACCATGAAAAATAGTTGCAATATCAAACACATGTGGTAGTATGGCGCCACTAAACAACTTATTTTATGGCAAAGCAATGCGACATCACAGGCAAAAAAACCCAAATTGGGGGACGTTATAGTAACCGCACTCGTGCGACTCAGTTTAACCCTGGAGGCAAAACTACTCGTCAACCAAATCTACAAAAGAAGCGAATCTACGTAGCCGAGCTAGGAAAGACAGTAATTCTAAAAGTTTCTACTGCTGCCATGCGAACCATCGCTAAGAACGGTGCTTACGCTACACTCAAGAAAGCAAAACTTATCTAAAAAAACACAACAAACAAAAACCGCTCTAGGAGCGGTTTTTGTTTGTTGTGTTTCAATGATTTAGTACGGCTCAACGACTTTACCTTTATATCTAATATATGTTCCATCCTCTCCAGGTTCAGCAACAAAACCATCCGGATCGTATTCGCCCATAAATCGTATCTTAGACCACTTTTGCACACCATCTTCTTCGTAAGGAAAACTGACGGTCGTGGACGGCATACGCGTTAGTTTTGATTCAGGACTCCAACCTTCAGTTCCATCACGAAACTTAAACCGCCACCACACCTCGCCATCAATCAGCCTTGGACCAGCTGACACTTCTCCAGACTTTCCTCTAGCCTGCTTAGCAAGCACTTTACTTTTATCACTTGGTTCGGCAAACAATTTGATATCCTCATTTGTCTCAGCAATGCTGTTTCCATTGATGAGATTTTGACCTTCTTTCTGTCCTTGAATAGTAGTTAATTTTCGCTGCAATATAACAATCATTTCTTGCAACTGCTGTATCACTTGAAGCATCGCCTGATCTCGCTCTGACACAACAGTGGTTAATTGAGTCTGAGCATGTAAATTATTTGAAGTAAAAAACAGCCCTCCTGCAATAATCAATATAAACGCCACACGAGAAATAACGGTAAAATAGACCTTGGGATAAAAATACATATCATTTGTTTTATAATACTTTAACTATAATAATTCTAACTAATTCTAACATACTACCTTAACCACACTTTATTTCCATCACTCATGAAGGTAATGGTTCCCTGCTCCATTGTACTGAAGACCTCAATTTCTTTTTCTATTACCCTCTCAATCACTTCTGCTTTGGGGTGACCGTAACTATTATCTTTTCCGGCCGAAACTACTGCGTAATCTGGCTTAACCACTTCTAAAAATTCTTCACTGGTTGAAGTCTTGGAACCATGATGACCGAGTTTTAAAACCTCACTTTCTAGCAAGTCTCCATATTGACTCACTAAATAATTTTCAATATTAATCGGCGCGTCTCCAGTCAACATAAACTCAATATCGCCATACACCACCTGTACCACAATCGAGGCAGTATTGGTTTCCCAACCAGTCGTGTCTCCAGCGGGTGACAAAATCCGCACGGTGGTCGAGGCTCCGAGCTGAAGCGATTGTCCGGCTTTGGCAGTGACGATGCGCGCGCCTTCGGCGCGCGCATCGTCTTGAAATACTTGTGACACTTGTGAATCACTTTCCACCGCAGTATCCAAAATCATTCCAATCTGATAGCGTTCCATCACATCCACCAAACCAGCAATATGATCCGCATCGGGATGGGTAGCAATCATCACATCTATATCCTTATCAAAAAATGACCGCTTCTCGGCTAACTGACGTAATACTTGAGCAGACGGGCCACCATCAATCAACAGCTCAAATCCGTCTGGGGTTGTGACATGTATCGCATCACCCTGCCCCACATCAAGAAATTCAACTGTTAAATATTTCTGTGTTTCAGCTTGCACCGCCGTACTTGGTAACCACACTAAAACAGCCAACATAGTTAGGAAACACAGAATGATGATACGAATTTTTACTACCGACGCTGTCATGTCACCATGATACAATAAACTTAAATAATTATTTACAATATATATGAAATACGAACCATTAACATTTGTTATTCCTGAATTAGAAGGCATCTCAACCGATACTATAAATAATCATCTTAGCTTGTATCAAGGTTACGTTAAGCACGTTAACTTAATTCAAGACAAAATTACTGCCTACAGTAACGACTACGACAGTAACGCCTTTGCGATTGCGGAAATGCAACGTCGGCTTGGGTTTGAATTTGGTGGCATGCGTAATCACGAATATTATTTCGCTCAGCTTGAGGGAGGTTATACTGAATTACCGGAAGGAACCCTAAAAACTAAAATTGAAAACCAGTGGGGCTCGGTCGACAACTGGCTCCAGCGCTTTCGCCAAATCGCGATGACTCGTGGAGTTGGCTGGGCCATGCTTTATTACGATGCGCACACCGACCAATTAGTACAAACTTGGGTCGATGAACAACACATCGGCCAACTAGCCGACTTAAATATAATCCTCGCCCTCGACATGTGGGAACACTCTTATATGCGTGATTACGTTTCGGGAGAAAAAGGCAAATACATCGACGCCTTCTTTGCTAATTTAAATTGGGAAGTGGTGGCCGGAAGGTTGATTTAAGAATTAAAGTTAAACTAAACTGAAACCGAAATTTAATCAGGTAAACAAAAACCAGCCGGCGCCCCAAGGGGCGCCGGCTGGTTTTCTCTTAATTCTTCCCAAACCCAAACGTATTCACGTACACGGAGAGAGTTCGATTGCTCACTATCTCACCATAAGTAGTATGGCGTATATTAGTAAGCATATACGTCATATAATTTGGGTTTAAGAATATTTTAATATTTTCCCGAGTATAATCCTTGGGTAAAACTCTATAAGATTTCAAACTATTTTATTAGCTTAAAATCTTAATAAAGTGGAGAAAATACGACCAAGCAAATTCTCCCTTAAACCATGTCTCGCAAACCTTCGGTTTGCGAGACTAACACAACCACACGACTCATCCAAACCTTCAGATGAGTCGGCGACGATCACTGGCACGATAACTATCGAAGTCATTGTGCCGATCACCACAGGTCTGTACCTCCCAGCTCGTTTCGAGCCAGAAGGAGTGACCTCCTTCCTTAATCGCCTCCACCCGCTCATCGGAGGAGTCGAGTGTTAGCGCTGAGAACACCTCTCTCGGCACCCACACTCTTCCGTACGAGCCGGACCACTTAATGGTCCGTTCGTGTCCATCTGAAAAAAGGACATGAGTGGGTCGGTCTGCGGTCAAGTCGATGAGCTGACCCTTGACCGCCTCGAGTGGCAACTCAACCTTTGCGATCAACTCGCGCAAGTTGGATGCACAGGTGCGTATAGCTTCATCACGAAGCCAATACATCACCGGCCAGTCCTTGCTACAACTGGACGGTTTCGGCCGAGAATACCATGTCTCGCCTGTCCGCTCCTCGAGGAGTCGGACCGCCACGGAGAGTTCACCGACTTGCGCGACGAACTCCGCTGCCCACCCCGACATCTCCTTGCTGACATAACCAGGGGTCGCAAGCGCGAGGACCCAGTACGACAGCATGAGCGGTACCTCGGCTGTGCCAAGCGGAAGCGGACGCTCCAGCTTGATTGTAGGAGCGTCGTAGGAGCATTGCTCCACTCGCCCCCACTCTGCCTTGAGGAAGCCGATCACCTTGACCGACTCCACGGCGGGCCGACCTTCTCCGTCAAGACACGTCTTGACGTCGTAGGTCCAAGGCGAAACATAGGAAGCTATGCCAACCGCTCCCCACGTTTGTCCTTTGAGTTCGTCGAAGGTGGTGGCTTCAGCGGATGCCTTCTTGATTGACTCAAGAGCGGCGTCCTGCATTACCGAAACATCCTCGACGACGCGCGCGAAACGCAGACGACCATTGGCGCTGGTGCCAATGATCTCGACGGCCACAATATGTCCGTCGATCGGTGACACCACGTGTTTAGAACGGTATGCGGGTACAACCCACGCACCGTCGTCTTCGGGCGACTTGCAGATAAGTCCGCGGTCGCCTCTTTCGAATACAATTTTCATGACTCCTCCTACCCCAAAGGGGATTATGTCCATATTGTCGTGAGGTCATGACGCACGACGGACGATTTAGAAAACTCTATAAGATTTCAAACTATTTTTATTAGCTTAAAATCTTATTAAAGTGCAGATAGTTCCGACCAAGGAACTATCTGCAAAGAAACCTAGTTCACATCGCCACACCGATATGAACTAACCGAAAGAACGTCGAGTGTGTGGGCTCGTTGCGGTTCGCTAGCTAGCGAACCGCGCCCGAAGCGCAGGGAGCATCTGCAAATCCCACACCTCCTGTCTCACATGGAGCAAAAAGGTGGTATTGGAAATTATCCCCGCTTCGGGCGAGGAGGTAAATCCTGCAGGAAGTAAGTCCTGCAGGTTTACCTCCTTTTGGAACGGTTTGGCAACCGCGAAGGAGTATTGTACTCCTCCGTGTTTGCCTGCGATCGGACCATCGCCCTTGCGGACAATGGTGATCACACAACCCGGCCGAGCTTCCAGCTCGGCCGAAAGGGTGGGCAAATCGTAGCGCGGTTTCCCGACGCTATCAACCAGCCAAACCCCCGATACCACCTCCTCTGCCGTGTCGCAGAGGTCGTGAGCAGTTTGCACCGCCCGTTCCCAATCGACGACACGCTTTTTAAGACAAGCCAAGGCAATTTCATCGCCCTGGCTGGCAAGGATAAACTCATTAAAAAGCCCCTCCTTGCCAGCATCTGGATTGTTTGGGCTGAAAGGCGGTAACGCCCCCCAACCCTTCACAAGTAACATCCCGAGTGCCGACACGCCCTTTTCAGGGGTCATGTCAGCCCAGGGGCCATCTAGCAGGGCAGCGTCGAGCTCATGACCAGGATAGGTCACGCCCACTGCCTTCATGGCAGCGAGGAGGCCGTCCCGGTCAGGGTCGGCGACAATGACGTCGCCTTCCTGACAAAACTCACCCAGCCCAACGAGTGAAGCACAGCCTGGGTGGGCAGCGCGGTTTGAAACCACCGCTCTGCCACCGAGGAGTGTGCGAACATTTTCGGCATCTTGCCGAATCTGTTCATCCCTCCCTCCACGTGGCTCACCACTTAAATCGTGGTGATCGCGGAGGTAAACCTCCGCACCACTTGCCAGAGCCATCTTGATGGCGTCTGGCAACTTTTCAGTCGGTGGCGTGTCTACGAACAAAACCCGCGAAGGTTTAGTCATAGACAAAAATTCTTGCAATGACTCCACATCGGCATCATTAAAAAATTTTGCGCCTAAAACTGGGGTATTTCTCATTTTTATTTGAATAGCCATGACAACCTCCTCGCCGTAGCGAAAATGTCCGTTTTGTCTACACCTATCATGGAGTGTAGCGGACGTAAATGAATCACCTTCAGCACATAATTATATGCACTGAAGGTAAAATGTGGTTTTTGGTTTGTTAGAAAATTATCTCCAACTCCCCAAGTTAGTACACCGTTACGCATTTAATTATGATTTCATTTTAATTAAGGATGATGTACTAGCTTGGGGACACTATCCACTTAAGTAAACTTAAATAAGTAGTAAGTAGATTGTGAGCCAAGGGGTGGCGGCGTAGCCGCCACCCGTTTTGTTACCACCAGCTTATTTCAGCCGGCAGTTTTGTGATGTATTACCGTGCTTGGTTTTCGCTTGGTAATACATCGGATATTCAATTGTATGTTTCCATACAACTCCTTCTCGCTTAGACATATAAAAGTAAACTTTATATGTCGCTCGCTCGTCGGGTTGTCAAAGTCTCTCTCCCTACCATCCTCTCTCCTGGTGTAAGGACATTTCTAGATACAACACTTGGTTAGGGTGTTCCATCTAGTCGATGTCCTCTCGAGCGATTGCTCGAGGTTAATCGGGTGATGCAACTTAGGGCGACTTTGTAGTCTTGAACCCTAGTGGAGCGTGGTTTGCGGCCTGCTCCTCGCATCGTGCAAACGAATCTTGGTTTGAGATATTAGTAGTTCCTTTGGCTTCTTGTCTGCCACACTTTCGGCTGTGGTCACCGGCTATTTCTAGCACAAGCCTCTCGGCTGATATCTCTCTCCTTGATTCCCTGTAATGAACTCTCTCCGTGAAAGTAGAGCGTTTGCTCTTGACTTTCCTCTTTTTTAACTGTGTATATCATAGCAGGGATTTATTGTATTGTCAAGAAGTATATACAGAATATTGCTAAATATTAATAAAATCTCTATTTTTATAGAGAAAATTGCCAAGTTATAAACATATTTTTGTCACAGTACTATGACAAATACAATTAATATGCTATTGTTTATGTATGATTAAATTAGAATATACCAAGGAAATCACCGATACCGGCCTTTCAAAAGAGCAAGCAGTTGTATATGAAGTCTTATTAAAGCTTGGTGAATCCCCTGCTAGTGTTATTGCTAAAGCTATTCCTAGCGGTATCTCCTTATCTCGTCCATTGGTATATAAGGTATTGGAAGAATTAATTACACTTGATTTAGCCTTTAAAGCAGAAGTGGCTGGAAAAATTGCTAAATTCACTCCTAAGCATCCAGTTGCCATCACAAAAGTGATAGACGAACAAAAAGAGCGTATTGAGCGCACAAAAAAACAGTTTTTGTCTACTTCAGGAAAACTTTCATCATTATTTAACTTGAGTGTTGGGAAGCCCGGTGTTCAGTTTTACGAAGGAGAAAATGGAATATGGGAAGTATTGATGGATAGTCTAACTGCTACTGAAGAGGTCCTTACCTATGCTGATCTTGAAGCGATTGCTAAATATATTCCAGCTTTAAATGCTGAGTATTCAACTATGCGTGAAGAAATAAATGTGAGAAAGCGAGGGTTAGTAGTAGATTCATCTGCAGCACGTAAATTTCTTAAATCATATGATGGTAAAGTCACCAATACCAAACTTATTTCTGCTTCCGAGGGCTTTTCTCCATTTCAAACTGTAGTACAGATATATGATAATAAAGTATCCTATATCACTCTTACCGATGAATATTTGATGGGTGTTATCATCACAGACCAATACATTGCCAATACTCACAAATATCTCTTTGAAAGTTTGTGGAAATTAAGTAGTGGCGAGGTAATTTAAGCGGCTTTTTGTAGCTCAGCTTGTGGTGGGGTAAATTCAGTCTGTAGTGTTTCAGGCAACTTTTCAAATACGAGATATGTTTTGCCTTGATGGGTAAAAAAGCGAGTCAAAACCATCCCTTCCTTTAGCTCATGATAATCTTCAGATACTATTTGTTCACGTACTATAGTATCGTTAGAGGTATCTCCCATAAGACCAATCAATTCTTCAATGGATTTATTTTTGCTTTCTAATTGAGAAGAAGAAGTTTTTGAGCGCCAGATTTCGAAACTCGGTCGACCGGCTAAATTATAAAAATCCTTTGCAACAAAACCATCTTCAATGTATTTTTTGGTAATTACCTGAGCAGGATCACAATGTGCCATCATTGGATTGCCACCATCAAGCTTATCTTTAATAGTTTCTTCAAGCATAATGCTACCAACGCCACTATAGGCCGGATCGGCATTAAACGAACCAAAGTATGATACTTCTCTTCCTGTATGGTCACGTAGAGAATCAAAACGATTGAAACTCACAATCTTATCTTGATCACGCAATATACGATAAGAAGTATCGGGGTTTGTAAAACTCTTGCTGAGCGATCCAGCTACAGCGGTTTTAAATTCATTATCTTCTGACTCTGGATAAGCTTTGTTGTAATTATTATTGAGTAATTCCTGCATGCGTACTTGTTCATCTTGTGTAAGCTCGGCTGATGGTACAGTTTCAATTTTTCTGGCACCCACCTCTTGAAGTAAAGCAACATATTCTTTGGCAGAAGCAACGTAATTTTCAATTTGAGAAGCAATCTCATTTGGATCATTAGCCAATACCGCTTTTTCTAAATCTTTTTGCGCTCTATTTAAAATATTTTCACGTACTTGATTTGCCAAATCAATACAAACATCTCCTTCACAATCAGACACTTCTTTTACCAACTGTTCAGCTTTTTCCGCACTATCAAGAAGCTCACTGTAGTATCTGAAAACTGTACCTGCTATTTCATCGTGCTGGCCAAAAGCCACTATTTTATCGCCGAGTGATTCATCACCACGTTCTAGAGAGAGGAAGGTGCGCATGCCGTTAACGCCGTGGAGAGATGTGAATTGTTTCATTATGTCTGTGTTAGTCACATTTGTTTGCTTGAGATAGTTAAGGAAATGAAGTTGCTCTGCCCTGGATAGTTGGGTTAGATCGACTCCAAATGAATCGTGAAGAAGTATTCTCATTTCAGGCTGTACCATATATAAGTACTCAGCAATATCCTGTGGCGATGGTGGTTTACCAGATTGTCTCAAAATTGGGAAATCTCTACTCTCTAATGGATGAAAATTATAATTTTGGGCAACGTCGATAAAATCTTCCCCCTGGGCCATAAGGAAATCCTCATGTTTTTCAAAAAGGCCACTATCATAAAAATCAAAACTCTCGTCATCGCTCTTTCTGTCTGGAGTTAAGATTTCCGGAATTCTATGTTCTCCCAAAGTACGTGGTCCAGTGTGTTGAGCTAAGTCCGAGAGTAATTCGTAGTCTTCTTTTTCAGAGAGATAAGCTGCACCATATGGGTCAAACACAATATATTGTTCGTCTCCAACAGATAATGGTGCATACGATCCGATGTCACTACCAAACTTTTCCTTATCCTTAATGTTTTCTAATTGTGCTTGTAGGAAAAAGTTTCTTTCTGATAGTTCATGTTTTTCTTCTAATTTTCTAACAATCTCATCGACGACTACTGCCGAACCTTTTCTAACGTCACTCCTTGATTGTTTATGGAGCAAATCGAGCAGTACTGCATTGGAGTGATCCTCTGCATTTGAAAGGTCAAGTTTTTCAATTATCAAATCACTATAACCTTGATTACCAATTAGCCACTTATTGAGTTCAAGTACAAATCTCATTTTAAGAAAAGGATCGACGGATGGGTGACCATACATTCTCAATGTACTCTCCAGGAAAGATGGAAAACCAAAAGATTCAGCTGTCCTCGCAATACCTTCCCAGAACGCATACATTTTGAAAATACCTTTTTGACCAGTGGGGGCATGAGAGTATTTTATTGCTACATGCTCAAATGCTTCTAAAAATTGATCACCACTAACTTTATTGGCTATTACTTCAAAAACATCATACTCATTTAGATCGGCAGTTTTTAACAACCGGTTTAAAACCTCTCCCAACTGATTACCATCTAAGGGTGATAGGTCTGTTTTTGTATTGTTGACTAATTCAAACAGATCCTCGTCCGGGGTGTTTGTTATAGATTCTATTAGTACACCGTCTTCCTCACTCTTAATCTCTGCATTCGTTACTTTTGTCACGTCAGTGTGGTAAAAATAACGGTTTCTATAAGTACCTATGGTGTCAGCTATGTCGTACACTTTGTCGATAAACCTCTTAAAGTCAGAATATGTCAAATCACTTGTAACGCCTGAAAAAAACTCTTCTTGAAACTGGCGATTGTTTAAGTTGCCGAATGCATCGCTAGAGATAAATTCTCGAGCAAGTTTATAAGCAAGCTCCCCATACTCATAACTGTTTAAAACATCTGCTTCGAGTTTTTCTGCTATGATCTTTGGCCAACGTTTTGGGTCTGTGTCACCCAACAACTCCCCGATATCTTTTCGTTCGGTCGACGTTTTCTCTGCAAAATTATTATAAGACTCCATTTTCATATTAGTATTAGATATTATGTTTGGTTTTATTTTACCAAAGTTGAGGATTAATAGTAGTGATTATAAAAACCAGCCGGCGCCCCAAAGAGGTGCCGGCTGGTATTTTTTATTATTGGTTGTATGTTTTTTTAAAAAATTTAAACCGCTCATTTCTGAGCGGTTTTTCTGTTTTTTATATATGATTACTTTTCACTGAATTACAATTCAAGCATAAATAGCGATCCACAATTTTTGTGTGGAAAGATTTTCTCATTGGGTAAATATCTATCAAAAGCTTCTTCAATGTTTTTGACTTTGTTGTGATAGATTCCGCCAACTTCCATTTGTGCTAAAAGATGTTTTCGGATTTTGCTATTTTCCGCATTTAAGGCGTATTGCCTAGCTTGTTCTCGATTGTTGGCAATTACTCCACAGACAGTTTGTTTACCCTCGACTTGCGGCTTTGATGAGTAAATGTAAAGTTGCATTTTTGTCTCCTAAAAGTTCAATTAACCATTCGGGATAATAGCGAATTTTTATCACCAAGTAAAGTTGAACGAAAAATTAGCGAAAGAAAATCGGGAGGTTGTTGTCTTTTGGGGGTGCGGAATTGCGGAGCAATTCCGCACCCGTTTCGTCACTGGGTTTAATTTCTGTCACCTCATCTTCAACCGTCCATTCCAACAATTCATCCACCTGAGTTTTTCTCACTTGCCACCAGTACCATCCAACAGACATTAAGATATACATAATTATCATTCCCAAAGCAGAAAATTCTGGCACTGTGATTGTGGCGTAAGGAACCTGAGCAAAGAGGTGTGCGATTAGTAAAATGTATTTTAGTGACAAAGTTGCCAGGTAGCCTACTAAGCTAGCCAAAGTAGTGGATACAAATCCGATGATTCCCGTCATGAAAGTAAGCAGCATAGCCAAAGGTACAACTGGTAACACCAGCATATTCACGACAATTGAAATTAAGGAAACTTGTCCAATGTGATACATCAGAAGTGGTAACACAGCAATTTGAGTGGCGACAGTCGATAACAAAAATTCCCGCCAACCCAACACTCCTTTTCCAACCAAAAGAAAAGATTCAAAAGTCGGAATCAAGAGAATCAAACCGAGTGTCGCCATAAAGGATAATTGAAAACCGATGTCGTAGAGTAACAAATACGGATTGATAAACACCATCACCACTCCGGCCAGTAACAAAGCTCGCAACACATCATAGCGCCGACCCAACACTTGCGCGATTAATACCAACACCGCCATAACACTAGCGCGTACTACCGTCGCGGAAAAACCCACAATTCCTGCAAAAGCACCGATTGCTAAAATTCCAAAAATAATTCGCGCTCGTAAAGGCAGAAAAAAAGCTAAACAATACATAATAAAAGCCACCACCAACATGACGTTGTAACCAGACAAAACCACGATATGAATAATGCCCGTATCACGAAAGTCTTTTTCTATATCATCACCTAAAGCTGATTTTACCCCCAACAACAATCCACTACCCAAACCAACTTCTGGCTCAGGAATAATTTCTTGAATTGAATCAATAAAAGTTTTTTTCAACTTTAACAAATTTGCCATTACAAAATTTCCATTTCCAGCTGACTTTATTTCAATTTGGGCAAACGAAATACGATATTCCACCCCACGCACCCGTAAATAATTTGGATAATCAAAAGTTCTGCCCAAATCAGTAGTAAATGTAGTAGGCTGTTCTATTTTTCCAGATACAATTACTTCGTCTCCATAACGAATTAGATTTAATCGTTCAGTAGTAATTAGTATTTTGTCTGAATTAGTTTGTAAGTAAATTTGGGCTGAACGTTCACTGTATGTCGGCTCTGATACCACCAAACCTTCCAAAGTCACCTTTTCACCTAACTGTGTTTCTAATGGTGAGGCGTCAAATTGCCAAGAGGCAACCTCTGTCCGTAAAATACCAACGGCAAAAAACACGAATGAGAGACTTAGGAGTAAGACCACGGGCGCCGAAAAAGCTTTGCTTTTTCGGCGCCACCACACCCCCAACCCCAACCCAACCACCAACAACCACATCACTCCCAGCAACGGAACCTGATACAAAGTGCGCACCGCTACTCCAAGCAAAAAAGACAAAATTACCCCCAACATCAACTGCGACTGCATAATCTAAAGTGTAACATTTTGTAAGAAAAAGGCCGATACGTAATGCATCGGCCCACTGCTTCAGTTTTTTAAACTTTCAACCTCATTCTTTTTCACATTAATTTTATCCTGGATAGAGGTTCTTTGGCCTCTCAGATAAACTGAATCTTCTCCAGAACCAATTCTTATTGTCAGTGAATCTTTTTGTAGACTCAAAGTTGATATTTCTGCTTCCAACCTCAGTATCTCACTTCTTTTTGAATTTTCATTCATAACAACCTCCTTACAGGTTTTATCTACACAACAAAATACTCTCAATCTACTTTCTGTCAAGCAATTCAGTGGCTAATTTCTTAGTGATCTGATTTTTTTCTGGTGAAATTTGTTTAAATTTCAGATTCACAAAGCTCGCTACTCGTAAATTATGAATCTCAATAAAATATGGTACGAAGCCTGGTTCTTTAATTTGTACTTCTCCATTGAGTTGTTTTTTAACTAATTCACCATCAAGCTTAAGTTCGAACTGCAATTCCTTCGTCTTGTCTCCAAAATATTCTTCAGCCACCTGCAGACCCCGCAGCACCGCTTGGTACTCAGCAAAGTTGCTGGTCGCATTGCCAATAGATTCTGCTACTTCTTTTAGTAGTTGGCCAGATGTGTCCAAAATACGCACAGCAATTGCCGCTGGCCCCGGATTACCTTTTGCCTCGCCGGCGGTGAAAATAGTGATTGTTTCCATATTTGCCTAGCCTACCACAAATACCAACAATAGCGACCGCTCACGACAAAATCCTATTTTTTGAATTCCTTGATGATTTCCGCTTCTTCTTGAGCACTGACTGATTTTTTGAATCTGGTTCCCTTTACCCCCTTAACTCTGGCTTCGCATTCAGCCCAAGTGGCATGGGTTTCAATTACTCCATTTACACTACTCACATAAGAATAAGCTTTGGTCGACTGTCGCTTACGAGCCTCGCTTCTCTCTTCGGCTTTGGCTTTATCATAATCAGTATTTTCAATCGCATAACCATAAGCACTTTTACTACCTTTATATAAATCAACCGTTTTACCCTCGGCTAAATCGGAAGCGATAGTGTCGGCGCGTTCGTTACCAACAATTCCCACGTGTCCCGGCACTTTATGCCACTCAATTTGAACCACTTTCAGCAACGGCGCTAATTCCATCCACAACGCTTGATTCAAAACATCAGTATCAGCTTTAGTTTTCCAATTGTTTTTCTGCCAGCCAAAAATCCAAGCCGTCGCACCTTGAATGACATATTTTGAATCAGAATAAATTTCGACTGGTAGTTTCTGCGGAGCCACGAATTTAAGCGCTTCAACTACTGCCTGCAATTCCATCTCGTTATTGGTCGTCCTGTCTTTTCTGTCTCCCAACTCCACCACTTCATCACCCTGCCAAATCACCACTCCAAAACCACCCGGCCCAGGATTCCCTTTAGCTGCTCCGTCAGTAAAAATAGTAATTTTTTTCATATCCATTATATTTACACTAGGGTAACACACAAAACAAAAGAGTGCCTATGGGACACTCTTTAAATGAATCAATTTATTCTTATTAGTTCTCCTGATTTTTGTTTACCATTGAAAGAATAAGTTATTTTAATTTTATCTGCATTTATATGACTGAAACTGATCACTCTTAATTTCAAACTCCCGACCATGATAAAGCTATGTAAGGTTTCTATTACCACTTCAACTTTCATAGTATTAAGTATGTATTTACCAGCATACAAAATAGGTTCACAACTGACTGTATTCACGACACTCTCCCAACTGATTACAAAACCTTTTTGATTGTACTGATTTTTTAGATTACATCAACTATACGTAGACGTAGCTGTTGTCGGCCCATAAAGAAAGATTGTTCGACGTGAGAGATGAGGGTGCAGGGGGCGGCGGCTGCAGGCCGCCGCCCCCATCCCTCCGGAGTTTGAAAAAAAGCAATCGCTTCTAATTTTCCACTTTCGGTTTTAAACACGAGTTTGGTGTGTTCTTTGCTTTTTCCAAACAATTCCACTGATTCGGGAACAACATCACGAAACACAAATAACGGCTTATGGTTACCGGTTCCAAATGGTGAAAGGAGGGTTAGCTGTTCAATCAACAACGGATTTACTTCATCTAAAGTAAGCTCAGCATCAATTTTTACTGATTCTTTAATAGTGGCCGTTTTACCTAATTCCAACATCGCGCTTAACAAATTTTCACCAAAATTAAAGATATACTCATCCTTCACTGCAAACCCACCAGCCACGTGATGTCCACCATATTCAGAAAACATCTCCGAGCAAGCCTGCATCAGCTTTACTACTGACACGCCACCCCCTGAGCGACACGAACCTTTATAAACCCCATTGCCGTCGGTTCCCCAAATAAAAACTGGTCGATTATGTTCATCAGCCAATTTTCCCGCTGCCAAACCCACCAGTGATGGTCGCCAGTCGGAATGACCCATCACCAATACAGCGGGAATTTCTTCCAACATTTTTAAGCGCTTATGCAAATCCTTGGTCATAAGCGCCACTTGGGTCTTGCGATTGGTATTAAGTTTTTCTAAATGTTCTACCCGCTTACCTGCTTCCGCCAAATCGGTTTCTTTCAACATGTAAAAAGCATCTTCGGGCGTATCCATACGGGAAGCAGCGTTGATGCGTGGACCAATGGTGAAACCGATATCTTCTTCCGTTAGATACCGTTGGTCAATACGAGCTTTTTTAAGTAATTGCTGTAAGCCTGGCCGACGCGATTTGCGCAACACTTGTAGCCCATAGTGTGCCAATACGCGATTTTCTCCTTGTAGTGGCACCATGTCGGCAATGGTGGCGATAGCCACCATATCCAACCACCATTTTTCAAAACCCTTAACCAAACCGTAATCATTTCGATTCAATAAAGCTTGCGTTAGTTTGAAAACCACCCCCGTTCCACACAACCCCGCAAAGGGATAATTGCCTAACTTCGGATTAATTACCGCGCTGGCCGCCGGAAGCTGCGCTTCCGGCTCATGATGATCAGTAATAATCACATCAATCCCAACAGCATTAGCGTGAGCCACCTCTTCAATATTAGAAGTTCCACAATCGATGGTAATAATTAGACTCACACCATCGCTTTTTAAACTATCTATCGCCTTAACACTTAGACCAAACCCTTCATAATGTCGATGCGGAATATAATTTTGAAAATTGTCGTATTTTATGGCCTTAAAAAAATCATGTAAGACCACCGCTCCCGGAATTCCATCACAATCATAATCACTAAAAATCGCAATGCGCTCGTTGTTTTGCATTGCCTCTTCAATACGCATACAAGCTTTTTCCATATCATGCAGTAATTCGGGTGCATGTAATTGGGAATTGTAGTCAGGAGCTAGAAAGGCGGCCGCCTCGGCTTCGTTAGTAATACCACGCGCCTGTAGTAGCAAATTAAGCAATGCCAAACCCCGCCCCGAAATATCAGGTGCCGAGGCGGCCACCTCCGGAAAAATGTAATCTTTCATTTACCTTATTCTATCCGCAAATGCCACAATGACCAACTATTAAAAAACTTACTATTTAAAATATCATCAAAATTGTGAGATAATTAAACAATATGTCTGAAAATTTCAACCA
>Ga0172380_10005019_pt1 | contig 16450 bp, 13 predicted proteins | sample Leawe162metaG_FD_119747 | JGI IMG/M metagenome (GOLD analysis project Ga0172380, IMG submission 119747) | Leachate microbial communities from a municipal landfill in Southern Ontario, Canada - Leachate well 162 metaG | ecosystem: Engineered > Solid waste > Landfill > Unclassified | place...
AGCTGATGCGCCAATTGAAACCGCCAGCCGTGGGCGTGCTGGCACCGAAGATCGTGCTGACTGCCTGGGAACGGGCAGCAAAGGAGATGGGTGTCCCCCTCGCCTTCTGCATAAACCCTGAGATCGTACGGACCGGGAGGCGTCCGAACGTGGCCAAGAAGGAATCAACAAGGCTGTTCCAGTACAACCTGCCCCCGGGATCCGTGGTGATCTTTGACGAGGTCCACAAGTACGGGGCGCCGGACAGTCAGATGGCGCATCTGTTCATCAGCGCCCGGGCGTCGGGCTGCAAGACGCTCGGGGTAACCGGGACCTTGGGCGACAGCATCCTGCGGTTCCGGGGGATCTTGGCGGTGGCCGGGCTGGTCCGGTGGAATGACTTCTTCCTGTGGGCCCTGAAGCATGGCTGCTGGCGGGACTCGAACATCAATGGGCACCCTTGGCGGTTTGCCAAGGGCCGGGTGGGAAAGCAGTACATGTCGGAACTGAACACCATGCTGTTCCCGAAGTTCGGGGCAAGGCTGGCGGTCGCTGACATCCCGGACTACCCGAAGTGCCAGACGCAGGTGGACTTGTACGACATGACGGACAAGCAGAAGGAGGCCATCAACGAAGTGTATGCCAACATGCGGCCGGAGTGGCTGCACCCAGAGGCAGCTCCGAACGAGCTGGTCGAGCTGCTGCGCCTACGGCAGCGGATCCAGTCAGAGAAGGCGGTGCTGTTTGCTGACATCGCGCAGGAATTGGCGGAGGAAGGGAACAGCGTAGCCGCGTTCTTCGATTTCACTGAGCCATTGCAGATGTTCGCCGGGCTGATCAAGAAGAACATGGGGTACGATGTCCCATTGATCTGGGGCGGGCAGACGCGGGAGCAGCGGGACGGGGCGATTGCCAAGTTCCAGTCTGACCAGTCGCCGGTGATCGCGCTGAACAGCAGCGCCGGTGGCGTGGGCGTGAGCCTTGGGTGCGAGCGAGAGGACAGCCGGCCGAGGGTCGGGCTGCATAACCTGCCGCTAAGCGGCGAGACATTAATCCAGAGTGGAGGACGAATATGGCGGGCAACCAACAAGCACCCGTCGCTGAACAAGGTCGTGCTGGTATCGGGGGTGGAAGTCGAGGAGCGGGTGTACAAACTGCTCCGGGGAAAGCTGCACAACCTGGCGACGGTTCAGGGCGACGACGTCAACGCGTGCATGTTTTAGACGGGTGCCCGGCACGAAAGGGAAAGAAGCAGCATAGCTGCTTTGAAGGTCGCTGCTTACTGTGCGGCGAGCTGAAGTCAGTGATACGAGAACGGCAACTGGCCCGGCGGAATGCCGAGCGAAGAGAACGACGAAAGGAAAGTCATGGGAAAAATAAGTCCATCTAAGCTGCCAAATCTGGCGGTCTGTCCGTGCTTCGAATATAAGACAACGCAGGGCGAGGGCGCCGCGGACGAAGGTACGCGGATGCATCTGGCCACCCAGAAGGAAGACCTGTCCATCTGCGAAACTCCGGAAGAGGAGTTCCAAGTTCAGAAGTCGCTCGACATCATCACCATGCTCCGAGGGGAGTTTGAGCCCGGGTACCTTGAGTTCAAGGAGCTCCCGGTCATCATCCCCGGGCCATGGGGCCGGATGAAGGGCACGCTGGACTATTGCCTGTATTGCCCGAAGACGTTCCGGGCCAAGCTCCGGGACTGGAAGTACGGCCGCCTTGGACTGCCGACGTCGGCCGCCGAGAGCTTGCAGCTTCGGGGCTACGGGATCGGGTTCCTCAACTATGCCCGGGAGCAGGGGTGGCGGGTGGACGAGCTGGAGGTGGGGCTTGTGGCCCCGCGTACCAACGACGTCGACCTGCACGTGTACCGGCCCGATGACTTGGAAGGAATGATCAAGTCAATCGCCGACGTGGTCGAGCGGACGGAAGACCCGTTCAAGCGTCCATGCAACAGCAACCCGGAAGTGTGCGCCCTCTGCGGCAATAGCTCCCGGTGCCCGGCGATGTCGACGTCGGTCGCTGTCTGGACGCCGCAAGTGGCGGCGGAATACGCCAACCTGTCCGATGTCGTCGGCCCAGTGGAGCAGATGACTCCCATGGCCATGGCCCGATTCATGGCCATGTCCTCCGCGCTGGACGAATGGCGGGAGCAGCGGAAGAAGGCGGTGACCGAGCGGGTACTGAACGAGCGCATCGAGGTTCCGGGGTACCAGGTGGTCACCCGGGCAGGGTCGGCAAGGATCGACGATCCGGCTGCGGCGGCGCAGCGTCTAATGGACAACGGAAAGTCCTTGCAAGAAGTGATGGCCTGTGCTACGCTCAAGGTTGGTGAAGTCAAGAAGTTGGCCCCCGGCTACAAGGAGTTGCTGGCGGACGTCGTGTCGCAAGGGCCGGATGTCCGGTACCTGCAGAAGTCACGGAAGAAAGGCGGTGTCGTGGAATCGTGAGCGCCCGAAAGGCGCAGTGAATGAATAGGCTTGAAGACGTAGTAGATGTAATAGATGGAATAGACTCAGAAGAGTTGAAGGAGTAGATAGTATGTCCGAAGAGACCACGTTTGTGAAACCCAGTGCCGAGCCCGCCGCCACAACCGCCGTTGCCCGCCCCGTTCCGACTGCCGTTCAGATGGGCGGCGTTGAGAGCGCCGGTGGGGGAGCGGTGACCATCCGGTTGCCTTACCTGCGGCTGTCGCATGGCAAGTCGCGGGCGGGCAAGCCGTCGTTCGCGTCCGGTGTGTTCGTGTACGACGACGAGCTGGCGCTGACCGACAAGGTCGGCGATCCGCTGACCATCATCATCCTGGGGATCCGGGAGAGCTGGCGGGAGTACAAGTATACGCCCGGTGTGGAGCGGGTGTCGTACAAGACGGAGCAGGAAGTGTGGGCCCATGGCGGCACGACTCAGTGGGCCAATGGCCAAGGTCCGACGTTCTGCAAGGCAGGCGCCGTCCGGCTCATGGTCCAGAAGCCAGAGGGCAAGGAGTGCTCGATGTTCGGCATCGAGATGGAAGGGAAGCTGTGGGCTCCGGCCGTGTACTTCGCCGACAAGGGCGCGTACAAGGCGATCGAGGAGCAGGTCCAGCGGGCGCAGCTCATGCTGCTCCGTGGCAAGGCCAACGGCCTGCTCAACGCCCAGTTCATCCTGTCCACGGTCGTCAAGACCGGCCGGCAGAGCGGCGAGCAGTACCCCAATCCGACGCTGCGGTACAAGGGCCCGACGAAGCCCGAAACCGTGGCCATGCTGCTCGACTTGTTCGCGCAGATGAGCGCCGCCCCGATCATGGAAGAGGAAGACGGGTCGCTGGTGCCGGAATCCGGGGTCCAACCCCCATTCTGATAGGGTAGGTTGCAGTGGTCACGCCGGCAGGGTCCAATCCCCTGCCGGCGTTTGCGTCTCCAGTGCTTGCAAAAATAGTTTAAGATTTCTGTTGCTAACGAAACTTAGATCCCTTAGTATCTCCCCAATGAACAAGAAAGGAACCCGATCGATGAGCGATGAAAAGAGCAAGTGGATGCTGCTGCGCGTCCCGGGCGCACTGCACCGGAGGGTCAAGTCGGCGGCCGCAAAGGCAGGTGTCACCATGCAGGCATTCGTTCTCGGGCTGCTGGACAAGAAAGTGGGGAAATAGATCGTGATCCAGAAAAACTTTTGCCTCATTGACTTCGAGACTTTTTATGGCAGCAAGTCCGAATATGGACTGCGCACTATGCACCCTTGGGCCTATGTAAACGACGCTCGCTTCGACGCCTACATGGTCAGCCTGGTCTCGTCGGACGGTTGGGAGTACGTCGGCCCGGTGGAGAAGGCCCCATGGGACCGGGTGGCCGGGACCTCTGTGCTCGGGGCGCACAACGTGACATTTGATCAGCGGGTGCTGGAGCGGCTGCAGCAGGACCGTACAGTGCCGGCGTTCCGCCCGGAGGAGTGGGTTGACACGGCCGATCTCGCCGTGTTCCTGCGTTACCCGCGGTACTTGGAAGGGGTGTGCAAGCTGGCATACGGGGCCTCCCCGGACAAGACGATACGATCGAAGATGGACGGCCTTCGGCTCGTGGACGCGCGGGCCCAGGGGTTCGAGGACAAACTTTTGCAGTACTGCCTTGAGGACAGCCGATACGCCTTTCGTTTCTGGATGGAGAACCACCAGAAGTGGCCCGGGTCCGAGCGGAAGATCAGCCGGCTGAACAGGGAGTCGGCGATGCACGGCGTCCGTATTGACTGGGAAGCGGTGGAGGCAGCGGAGAAGAGCCTCAAGCTGCAGTTGTTCCAGTGCGAGGAAGCGATCCCATGGAACGGTGACGACAAGCTGTTGTCCCCCAAGGCGCTGCGGAAGGAAGCGGCGAAGCACAAGCTGGAAGTGCCGGCGTCGCTCGACCAGCGGGACCCGGTAGCCAAGGCGTGGATGGAGGCCAACGCGCCCCAGTACCCGTGGCTGATGGCAGTTCGGAACTGGCGCCGCATCAACACATTGCTCTCCAAGGTCCAGAACCTCGCAGCCGGCCGGCGGCCGGATGGTCGGTTCTCCTTCGAGAGCCGGTATATGGGCGCCGTGAACACCGGGCGCTTCGCCGGGGGCCCTGAGAAGGACTCCAGCGATAACCGGTTCAACATGTACAACTTGCCGAAGAAGCCGATGTTCGATGTAGACCTCCGGGGGTTCATCGTCCCGGACCCGGGGCATCTCCTGTGGGTGTACGACTTCGCCCAGATCGAAGCGCGGCTGCTCCTGTGGCGCGCGGGCGACAAGGAGATGCTGGAGAACTGCAAGCGGTACGACCTGTACGAGGCATACGCCAGGGCACGGCTTGGATACAGTGACCCAAGGCCGCTCAGGGAGGTCGACAAGGACCTCCGGCAGCAGTCGAAGGCCATCGTGCTGGGGTGCGGGTATTCGTGCGGCCCCTCGAAGCACAAGGACACCTGCGAGGCTGTGCACGGCCGGGTCATCACCGAGGACAAGGCGAAGGAGGAGGTCTTTGGGTACCGGGAAGCCAACCCCAAGGTGGTCGCCCTGTGGCAGGAGCACCAGTTGTGGCTGGGGGTCGCCGCGGAGAAAGGCGCCAAGGCCTACGAGATCCCGCTGCCGAGCGGCCGAAGTTTGTCGTACTTTGACCTTGAAGTCACCGGCGAATTCGACTATAAGGGAAAGCCGCGCCGTGGATACCGCGCGTCGACCACCCGAGGAGGCGACAAGGACAAGCTCTATGGCGGGAAGATGACCGAGAACGAGATCCAGGCGATCGCCCGCGACGTTCTGTGCGACGCATGGCTCCGCAGCCATGACGCCGGGTACCCGGTGATCTGGTCGGTCTACGACGAACTGATCGGGCAGGTGCCGGTCGAAGGTGCGAAAGAGGCCACGGAGAAGTTGCCCACGCTGCTGGCGCAGACTCCGGAATGGCTCGGCGACTGCCCCATGGCGGTCGAAGGCGAACTACTGGAACGCTATCGAAAGGTCTAAGCATGTTTTACAGCATCCCCAACCTATCCTCAGAGCAGGTCACACCGGTCGAGAAACCGTGGGAACTCACGGTCGAGCGCCCGGTGTTCCCGGTGAAGGCCGACTTCACGCGGTGGTGCGCCGAGGTGACAACGAAGCACTGCTTCATCTCGGGCGTGCAGGCACTGGCCCCGTTGGTCCGGGTACAGGAAGAGAACAACCCGCCGCTCAAGATGCACGCGCTGATCGTGGACTATGATGCCACGGCCGACGACGCCACGCGGGAGAAGCTGTGCGCCCGCCCCAAGTCCGAGTATCTGCCGGCGTGGTTCATCCGGACGGTCAGCGGCAATGCCCGGCTGGTGTGGTTGTTCGAGGAGCCCGCGCTGTTCGGGACCACGGAGCATGCGGAGAAGTTCTTCGCCGTGCTTGCCAAGAAGCTGCAGCTTATCAAGTGGCTCCCCGGGCTGGACACCGGGGCCTTGAACCCCCGGCAGTACTTCGAGGCCAGCGACTGGGTGCCCATGTCGCCCGGGTATCGGATACCCAAGGCCATCGTGGACCTTTGGCTCTATGAGGCCGCCAGTCGTACGGGCGACATCAAGCAGGGGCTCCCGGAGATCCCGCTGGACATCGTGAAGCAGGAGGTCGATGCCGTGTTTCCTGGCCGGTGGCCGGGGGCGTTCGAGCTCAAGAGCATGGGCCCCCGGTTCTGGGACGCAGCCGCAGGCAATCCGAGAGGGGCCTGCGTGCTGTCCACCGGCATGATGGCGTTCAGTGGAGAGCAGGGGTTCCTTTCGTGGAAGACGATCTTCGGGCAGAAGTTCGTCGAGAAGTGGCTATCCTCAAAGACCGAGGGGATGCTGGACTCATGGGCCTTTGATGGGCAGCAGTTCTGGCGGCGGGGCCCGGACGGGCGCTGGCAGTACCACCCGAAGGACAACGCGACGCTGCTCTTGAAGGACCTTGGCGTTTCTCACCAGCGGGGCAGCTACAACCCGGGCACGTCGGAGCTGGAGCACTTCATCGCCGTTGTGCTGCAACAGCGGCGGGTGGAGCGGGCACTGCCATTCACCCACCGCCCCAAGGGGATCATGTGCCACCCGTCAACCCGGCAACGGTACCTGAACGTCTCCTCGGTGGACTGCATCCAGCCGGCGGCGCCGGTGACCAGTGCGGAGGGGATGACCTTCCACGAGATGAAGGACCACTGCCCGACGGTGCACCAGATCCTTCGGACGTTCTTCTGTTCGAAGGTCGACGTGCCCCCGGACCAGGCGGAAAAAGAGGCGTACCAGTTGCAGCACTTCCTGTCGTGGTGCAAGCACTTCTACGTGAACTGCCTCAAGCAGACTCCGACTCCCGGGCAGGTGGCTGTGGTCGCCGGTCCGCCAAACAAGGGCAAGACGTTCTTCATGAACTACATTCTTGGCCCGTTGGTCGGTGGCGCGGTTGATGCCAAGGAGCACTTGATCTACTCGTCGCCGTGGACCGAGCACCTCGCCAACTCAGCCCTGTGGCTGGTCGACGACTCGGAGGCTACCGCGGACGCCCGAACGTTCCAACTGTACTCCTCCCGGTTGAAGGCATACGTGGCCAACGCGAAGCTGCACTTCAACCAGAAGTTCCGGCAGACAGGGGACATTCCCTTCGAGGGGCGGATCGTCGTGCTGTGCAATTTGGACCCCATGTCCATGCGGATCCTTCCGTCGGTTGACATGTCGAGCGACGACAAGATCAACATGTACCGGGCCTCGGAGCAGATCGAGAAGCTGGAGCGGGAGAACGTGTGCGCTGCCATCCAGGCCGAGCTGCCGTACTTTGCGCGGTTCCTCGTGGACTGGAAGTACCCGGAGGGCATCTACTCTGTGACCAACCGCTTTGGCGTCTCAGCGTACCATGACCCCATGCTGCTGGCGGAGTCACGGAATCAGGGGTCCTCGGCGATTCTATTGGAGATACTGCGGACCTTCGGTGACGACTTCTCCGATCGGTTCAAGGACTCCGATGGTGTATACGAGACGTCGGCTACCAAGCTGTTCCAAGAGCTGTCCACGTACAACTCCCAGTGCATGCATGAGTTCACGGTGCGGTCGATGGCGACGTCGCTCGCCATGCTGGCCCGGACCATGCCTACGCTCATCCAGTCGCGCCGGGATAAGAAAACGAACGTGTCAAAATGGTGGATCAAATTCCCGTTATACGAGGGGGCAGCATGAACACTGACGTAGAGTTGTATGAGAACACGGTCCCAACGGTCCCGGAGGCCGAGCTGGTCGCACTGGCCTGGCGCCGGTACCTCGATACCGATCTCAGCCTGGTCGAGCTGGCGGTTGAGCTGTCAATGGACGTCTCGAAGCTGGTCAAATGGGCGAAGAACGGAGACTGGTCTGTACGGAAGAAGGCGTTCATCGAGGAGGCAATGGACCGGGAGAGACAGGAGAGCCTGCAGTTCCGGAATCAGAACCGCCGGAGCATGACCCGGAAGGAATGCGAGACGCTCCAGAAGACGCAGGGGATCGTGCGAAAATTGCTGGAGGACCACGAGAAGGGGGCGGCCCCATTGAGCGTCCTCGACCTGAGCCGGCTGGTGGAGATGCACGGCTCGCTGGTCGACCAGCGGGTGAAGGTGGTCGGGGAGTTTGTGGACAAGGAAGAGGTAGAGGCGCAGGCGGCGGGCAAGGCCCCGCTCGTGTGCCTGAACATTGGCGGAAGTGTGACCGTGGCGAAGAAGCACGATGGGGCAGTCAGTGTGCTGCCGGAAAGCGAGGACGACAATGAACGACATAGTGGCACCGACAACGCAGTCAAACTGGGTGGACAAGCTGAAGACGTACATCCGAAAGCAGAAGGGGCAGCGGGGCGGGATTGTGCCGGCGTCGGTCCACACGGACCTGCGAGCGGAAGCGGAACGAGCGCGGCGGAGACGCCGGTCGCGGGTTGACATTGGGGAGGTGACACTATGACGACCAAAGAGTTCGAGGAACTGAAACGGCTCAACCGGCCCCTATGCTATCGGTGTGAACACCGGGCCCGGTTCCATGAGACCGGGCACGGTCCGCGCATGGAGTGCCAGAACGCGACGACCGCGTCATGCGGCTGCTACATGTACCGGCCCGTTGAGCCCCTGATCCTTCGGGCCGCTGAGTCCGAGAAGCAGATCGGCGTCAAGCGCCCACTGGGCGGCCCGGGAATGATTGCCGCCAGGGCTCATGGGCGCAAGGCCGAGGAGGCCGACGGGCTGCTGATGGTCGGCGTCCCCGTCGGGAAGAAAGGCGAGATCACCATGGTGTACGCCACCCGGGGATCGCTGGATAAAAAGTTGTTGAAATCCATTGACAGCCGACAGAAGAAAGAGCAAGCTATGCGTGTCAAGTGGGAAAAGAAGATGGCGAAGATGAATCGTGAGGTGCTATGAGAATACTGGCAATTGATCCGGGGTCGAGCAGCGGGGCGCTGGCGTGGCACGACGGCATCTACATGACGCGGAGCCTCGCGTCGACCCCGCTGGAGCTGTACAGGCAGATTATTGGCCTCCGGGACGACCACTTACTGGACACGCTGATCATCGAGAACGTCGGGGGTTCCCGACCGGGAAACTCGGCGGGCAGTGGGCGCACATTTGCCACGCATCTGGGGCATTTGGAGATGGCGGCGGAGCTGCTGTTCCCGAGAGGGACAATCAAGGTGGCGCCGATCACCTGGATGCGGGGGCTACTGGGGGAGGCGCTGCCGCACGGGGATGAGTCGAAGGCGGACCGGAAGAATGCGATCCATGCCCACGTCGAGGGCCGGATCGGTAAATGCACGAAGCGCTGCGCCGACGCAGCAGGGATCCTGTTATGGGCAATGGCAAACGAGCCACAAATAGAGGCCGCGATCGAGCGCGGGGAGACATCGGTGACCAAGGGCAAGACGAAGCCTACGCCCGTTACTACAACGGCGTGAAGCTGGAGCAATTGGACTGGGTGAGGGACGGGGTCCTGAGCCCAGCGTTTCGAAGTGTAGCGAGAGTGGAAGGAAGCAGGCGTGACCAATGAAAGAGTTCGAAGTAGCGATCGACATTATTTGCCCTGAGCACGTGGACGCGATGATCCTGGGGCTCGTCCACCAAGGGTACAATGTGTACTACAACCGGGAAGAGAAGAAGCTGTGCCTCACGACGACCGATGACGACGTGACCGAAATTACGAAAGGGAATCGATGAGAGTGTACCTTGCCGGCCCGATGCGCAAAATCAAAAATTTCAACGCTCCGCTGTTCAATACGGTGGCGGGGCTGCTTCGGGAGCGTGAGCTCGAAGTCGTCAATCCGGTGGAGATGGACAAGGAGCACTTCGGCCTTGACCCCATGGAGCTGCCGGAAGATACGAACTGGGACGTCGCGCCTGCGGGGTTCAACCTGCGGGCCTGTGCCCTTGAAGATGTGCGGGCACTGGTCCGGTGCGACGCGATCTTCCTGCTGCCCGGGTGGCAGTACAGCACAGGCGCCTTGGCCGAGCTGGCCGTGGCCCGGTGGATCAATATCCCCCGGTTTCAGGTGAACGTGGTTGAGTTCGAGGGAAACGAGAGAGTGGAGTGGAGCGAGATATGAGCGAAGCAGCGAAGGACAGTTCTGAGCGACAACCATTCACATGCCCGGAGTGCGGTAGAGATGACCGGCCAAAGCTCAGCAGAAACATGTGCGCCCGGTGCTACAACAAGTGGCTGCGGGCTAACAGCCCTGGCTTCATAGAAAAGCAAAGAGAGAATAGTCGGAAATGGGGGCTGAGAAACCGGGATAGAATTGCAGAATATTGCAGGAGGAAGCGCAGGGACCACCCAGAAGAGGATGTTGCGCGGACGCTTAAGAGGCGCTTCGGAATGACGATTGCTGACTACAATTCGATTCTAAACGCCCAAGACGGCAAATGCGCTATTTGCGGGAAGCTCGCGTCCAGTGCGAAGCGACGGTTCGCCTTGGATCACGACCATTCCACAGGAAAGGTTCGCGGGCTATTGTGCTTCCGGTGCAACTATGGCATTGGCTGGTTCCAAGAAGATCCTGCGCGTCTGTCGCGGGCGTCAGAGTACCTTGCAGTAACAATGAACTGGCCGTGGAGTGCGAGGCAGAAGCGAGAGTCTAACTCTAAGGACATTAACATAGGGTTCAAAAAAGGAGATGCGTGATGGCAGCAGAAGACAAACCGACTAATCCGAAGGACGCAGTGGGGTCGATGAAGCTTCCGCTACATCTTTGGCCGTCGACAGCGACAGCCATGGGGTGTATTGGTATGTTGAACGGTATGCTACGGTACGGGCGAAGCAATTTTCGTGCACTGGGCGTGCGGGCGAGCATCTACGCTGACGCGTGCAAACGGCACATCGACGCGTGGTTCGAGGGAGAGGAAGTCGACCCGGACGACGGCGTCCCCCACTTGGCGGCGGCCTTGTGCTGCCTCGCCATCATTGTCGACGCCCGGGCGGCCGGGAAGCTGAACGATGACCGAATGATAGAGGGCGGGTATCGGAAGCTGGTGACCGAGCTGACCCCCCACGTTGCCCGGCTCAAGGCGCTGCACGCCGCCAAGAACCCGAGGCACTATACCATCAAGGATAACACCAAGGAGGACACATGCGAAGAGCGCACATGTCAGGAACGCGCGCCGACTGTGGACAACGACTCCCTAGAAGAGTTAGAAGAGATAGCAGAGGCACCGGCTGCGAGAAGTCTCGCAGGGGTCGCGGCATCTGTACAGACTGCCACAGACGAAATCTCCCAGTCACCGCAGGACCCGGGGTTCGTTGCCCACGATGCAAAGAGAAACATCGAGCTCGCAATCAAAAGCGGAGGGCGAGACTTGACGATGGAAGGCACTGCAAAGACTGCCTGTGCCTCCTCCCGACTGACCCCGCTGGGGGAACCCGATGCTCCCGCTGCGCCGAGAAGCACCGTGTCCGGTCGGCACGGTATACTCGACGGAACGTGCAACGAGGACGGTGCCCCGGATGTGGAACACCACTCCGTCCAGGGCGCTATCGCTGCGAGCGATGCTGCGCTCAGCGGGCAGGGTACGCAAGGGACGTCCAAGGGAAAAGAATCCACCGTGGGTGCTGCCCCCGTTGCGGGCACCAAATCGAGGAATTCGTGGCTGTTTCGAAAACCGTCAAAAGTCTGACAAAGCCAGTGCCAGTAGGCACACTGTGCGCCGAGTGCCGTGAGCAGCGTCTGAACCTTAGAAAGAGGACACTATGAACACGACCAGTATTCAGTTGATCAGTGACAGGCTTCTGGTGACAGGAGATTGGCACATTGGGAACGATAACGTCGAGGATCGAGGCATCCGTAACTTCTTGAAGCGGGCCAAGAAGCATGCATGGGTGCATCTGGGTGACATTCTGGAGGCGATCATGCCGGCGGACAAACGGTTCTCCGTGGCGGAGCACAAGACCACCATGTCGGAGTGTATCCGGGACGTCAAGGCGTACCTCGGAGAGTCCGCGGCCACCTGCGCCGGGCTGGTGGTGGGCAACCACGAGCTGGCCGCCACCCGGCTGATCGGTAACTTCGTGGAGGACCTCCTCTGTACCTGCGGCGGCGGGGCCGTCCGGGTGCCCTACCTCGGGCAGGTGTGCTTCGCCGAGGTGTGGACCAAAAAGCGGATGTCATCGACGGCATTGTTGACCCACGGAAGTTGTTCGATCGGCGGCCGGAGCGGAGAGCCGGAGCGAATCAAGGCCAACCGACAGGTCAAGCTGCGGGACGTCTTTCGGGCGTTCGACGCCGAGATCTGCCTGATGGGGCACATCCACCAATTCGAGGTGGCCCCGCCGGCGGTCGAGCAAAAGCTGACGCTGCAGGACGGCAAGGTCACCCTGGCCCAGGTGCGGACCCGCCGGGGCTGGTACGCCAGTTGCCCCTCGATGTTCAAGGTCTACGGACCGAAGAGTGGCCTGAACTACGCTGAGCCCATGCTGGTCCGCCCCTCTGAGATCGGGTGGGTCGAGGTGGTCTACGACGGACAGGCCCGGGTCTCGCAGGTCGAGCTATACAGCTCCACCGGCGCCTTGGTCAAGACGGTTGAACCCGACAACACAGGGCGATAGCCGCTACGCCCCCGGTTCCTCTTCCATGTCGAGGGCCGGGGGCGCTTCCCCGAACGCCTCCCTGAACATGGCCTCCATCTTCGGATCCACTTCCCGCCCGTACCCCTGGGCCCGGTTCTTCATTGCCTGCATGGCACCCTTCACCGTCCCGCCGACCCGTAGCGCCCGCCGCGCGGCCTTCTCTGCCTTGGCCATGTCCCCATCATTAATCGCGCTCCACAGGTCACGGTAGACCGTGGACAGCACCTTCCCCTTGGCCGCTGTGAGGATCTTCTTCCCGTCGTACCCGTTGGTCTCGGCGGCCTCGACGATGCTGGGGGCGAGGGCGCGCAGCCGGGCCAGCTCCACCGGGTGCTTCAGGAACGAGTTGTACGCCCGGTCGTCCGCGTAGGTCGCCAGTACCTGGATCAGGTCCTTGGTGGCCATGCCGGCCGACTTGCCCTTCGAGATCGGGGCGATTGCCGGGGCGATGCCCAGCGTCGGGTCCTTGATGAACTGACTGACGCTCATCGGCATGAACTTCTGGACGACGTACCCCAGCCGGCTGGTCATGAACCCTTCAATTCCTTCCTTCTCTGTGACAAGGAACCCGAGGAGCCCCTGGCCCTGGAATTCCATGTTCCAGTCAGACCCCGGACTGCGGCCGGTGAGCTGCTCGAGCACGAGCTTCGCCGGCTGGCTGAGCTTCCGGAGCGCCTGGTCGACCGGGTTGGCGAGCCAGCCGTCCAGCACTTCCCACGACTGCTTGCCGAACTGCATGTAGTACCGGCGCTTGCCCGTCGGGTCGCCATCGTACAATGGGCTCATGCGCATCAGCGGCGTGATATCGATCCTGAACTTCCGTCCGGCCTCGTTCATGAACGGGAAGGGCTGGTCATCCGGATCCCCGCCGGCCAACCGGGTGGCCGACCAGATGGCGAACTGCAGCGCCGCCGGGATCGCCGTGAGGACGATGAGCAGCATCGCCGGCCAGTTGGTCCGGAAGATGAAGTCGAGCTCTGCCGGCGAGGCCACGTTGCCGAGGAACTGTCCGGTCAGGATGGACATGCCGCCGACATTGGCACTAGATAAGGTCCACGTAGGGGCAAAGATTGCGCCATTGAGAAACTGCATCACACGCGGATTGGCCCAGAGGTACTTGGTCCAGAAGACACCGCCGTAGGCGTTGTCGATCACGGGCGCCGCGAGGCGCATGACTTCGGAGCGCTCCAACGGATTCTCGACGTTGAGGCCGAGCCGGGCGCCCATGGAGTGGAGCAGCTTGTGCGCCGCCCACACCTTGACCGCGGGGAACAGGTCGCCGAAGAACATCCGGCTGACCTTCTGCCCGGTCAGGTAGTCGAAGTAGAACTTGGCCGCCTTGGCCGCCTTCTCTCCGTACTCTTCCCGGATGTACTGGGTCATCCTCGCCGCGTCGCGCTCGGTCACGGTGGACGCCTCGTCGGAGATCTTCTCCTGCCCGATCGAGATCTCGTCACCCACCAGCTCCTTGACCATCTTCGAGAATGGCGACTCCGGATCCCGGAGCTCCTTGTGGACTTGGAACCATTCCTTGACATTCCGGATCGGATGATAGGCCACGTTGTCCTTGAGCCCTGTGCCAGCGACGACAGACTCCATCAGGGAGACAGGGAAGAAGATGGAATATCCGACGGACAGCAGCTTGGTCCACTGAACCGCGCGATGCCACTGCTCCAGGACGTCCGTGTCACCGCCGACGAACATGCGGGCCTTCTCATACACAACGTGCTTCATCATGGCCGACGGGGTGCCCTTGAGCGCCATGATGCCATTGACCCCGGCGAACGGGGGCGGCAGTGTGTCAAACTGTTCCTTCGGGATCGCCCCGCTGTGGGCCAGCTCGCGCAGGACGGCCCGGACGTTCTGGTGGTTCAGCCGGGGAATGGCGACCTTGTACCAAGCGCTCAATCGGCGGGCGTGTTCCATCAGGTACTCGTCGCTGAAGCCGCCGCGCTGCCCGGGCTCGGGCTCCTCGGGGACGATGATGTACATCGGCTGCCCATTGACCTCCTTGGCGTCGAGCAGGGAGTACAGGACCGACCGGCGGACCAGCGCCGCATGGGCGTCCCGCATGTACTGGTTCCACAGCTCCAGGAAGTCCATGGTCCGGGGGCGGAGGCCGGTCTCACGGTACACATCGGCGTAGGAATGGGCGCCCTTGATCTTCCGGGACTCGGCCCGATTGGTCCACATCTTGTTCTTGTATCGGTCGGCCAGCGCGCGCAGCCGGCGGATGGTGTTCAGGGCCTTGGTGTCCGGGACGTACGCGTCCCCCTTCTCCCGGGCGTTGTTGATCTCTTGGTTGGCCAGGGCGGTCATGATGGCCTTGTTGGCATCGTACATCGTCCACGAGTCGAGCATGTCCTGCAGCTCGCGCAGCCCTTCATCGGACCGGGACTTGTTCTGGAAGTACGGGTCGATGTCCATGAGCAGGTCGTACTGCGCTCGGGTGACACCGGGGGCCGCTGCCTTGGGGTCTGGGACGGCCAGCTCGACCCCGGAGGGGAGGAGCGTCTCGCTATCGGCCGCGTTGGACTTCGCCGCCCGGATGGCCCGGCTGACCTTCACTTGGGCCGCCTTCATTCCAGGGGAGTTCCGATACCCTGGCCCATAGACGCGGGGCAGGTAGGCTTCCTCGAACCCGAGATGCTTGGCATTCTGCTGGTAGATGCGGTCATGCATCTTTGCGAACGCGGACAGCGCCCGCACGATGAACGGCATGTCGACCGGCCGGCCCATGCTCCCCAGCTTCTGGTACGCCGGCGACGCCTTGAACCGGGTCAGGGCGTCTGTCACGGACTCTATGCCGGGAACAGCGTTGCCCCGGTGGTCCGTGAAGTCGTACCCCCAGGACACCTGGGTCGTGGAGAGCAGGCTTCGGATCAGCTCGGCAAGGGGCTTCCCTTCCCGAATCGCACGCCGGATCGCCGGCGTTTCAGCCAGTGCGCCAATGGACCAGGTGAGCGCATCGAGGTCATTGCGGTCGTCGTCTGTCCATTCCACCTTGCTCTTCTTGTTGGTGGACAACGTCTTGGGATCGATCAGATACCGAAGATCCTTTTGGAACGGATCCAGCCCGAGGTACGTGATGAAGTAGTTCATCTGCGTGTTGGCCTCGTGCCGCTCGGCATCCATGGTCGCCATGCGCCGGCGCATCTCGGAGTGCGCGGCAGACGGGCCCTCAGCCCCGCCGACGGACAAACTGTCTACGGACAGCTTCGAAGCCTGCGGCAAGGGGTCCTGGCCGCCAAAGACGTGGTCAATCGCCACGTCATCCGGGATCCCGTCGAAGTCGGCGGGGAACGTCATCTCGTCCTGAGTGAACGACTCTTCCCGGGCGGCCACTCGGAACATGGCCGAGACGTTCAGGTACTCCTGGTGCCGGGGCGTCAGCATCTCGTACTCGATGTTCTGGCCACGGTTGGTGTAGGCGCCCATGTTCCCTGGGTACATGGGGGCTTCGCGATGGATCTGGGCCCGGATGCTGCTGCGCATCGTGTTGCTGCCGGGCAGCCGGTTCACCTTGGCCATGATCCTCTCGTACGGCGTGTCAGGATTCCGGAGCATGCGGTCCAATGCCGCGAGGCCCGTGGTCTCCTTGAGCGCCAGCTTCATGTACTTCTGGAGGTGCTGCTCCCAGCGGCGCTGTACTTCCTGATTCCAGTCGGCTTCGATCTCGGGGTTGAACACACCGAGCCGTGCGGAATCGGGGCTCTTGGCCCACAGACTACGGGCAACGGTGTACGTCACGTGCCGGGCCAGGTTCTCGGCGGCGGTGTTCTCGTTGGCGTCGGCGGCGTTGAGGTACTCGACGAGGCCAAGGAATCCGACGACGGACTTCTGTTGCTGCCCTGCCCGCGCTGCCGCGGACCGATACTCAAGATCCGACCGGCGAGCCTCTTCCTCTGGGGTCACGTCGTCGCGC
>Ga0172380_10005020_pt1 | contig 16450 bp, 14 predicted proteins | sample Leawe162metaG_FD_119747 | JGI IMG/M metagenome (GOLD analysis project Ga0172380, IMG submission 119747) | Leachate microbial communities from a municipal landfill in Southern Ontario, Canada - Leachate well 162 metaG | ecosystem: Engineered > Solid waste > Landfill > Unclassified | place...
AATGCTAACCCATAGATCACGTCCCTGTGCCTGGATTCCGGCTTCCCTGCCGGAATGACGAATTTTTTAGCACGGCTGAAGCATCTTGTTAATTAGGACGTTTTTTGAGTCAGATGGGAGTAGGCTATGGGGAACCTCCAGGCAACGGCTGATCGTTTCCAGGAGTTCTTGTTGTTCAGTTGTTAGCGTTAGTGGGGCGGGCCATGCACCGCGCTTGTCCAATCAAAAAATGGGAGATTATCCGATATATTTCAAACTTTGAGCGTTGGACTGTCGAAACAAGCCACCCTATCCAAGTTTTCCCCCGGCGTTTTGGCTTTCAACACGGTCGAATTTCGAAGGATAGATTTATGAATCCAATTAAGTTAACCCTCTGCTTTTACTTGTTAATCCATACTCATTTAAGCGTGCCCAAACAATAAACCTCCAGATTAAAAATCACATTCACAATCAAGAAATGACCGAATTATGACCTAATCCTGACGACTCGGTTTTTCGTTCCGATTATCATGACGCCTCTTTCAGCACGCATTTTGCGATTGAATGGACATATCGGGCTTTAAAGCCGACTAAACGGCGATGCGACTTGATAAATCTCGTATATTTTTAGTGCGCCGAGACACCCATTTCATTGACAACACGAGAAATTATCATGACCAACAAACAACGGTTTTTCAATTTGGCATCGTTGTTATTGTCTTTAACCACTACGCCGGTTTATGCCACGCTCGATGGCGCACTAGAAACCGCCAATTGCGATGTCATTAAAGGTTGGGCATGGGATGACGACAAACCGGCAACGCGTATTAAACTCGACATTTACGATGTCGGCGTTACAAAAACAACTTTCTTAGCTACTGTCACGGCGCAGCTTTTCCGTAAAGATTTACTTGCCGCAGGCAAAGGAGACGGTCAATACAGCTTTGCTTATGTATTGCCTGCCAGCATCCGTACCGGCACAGCGCATCGGTTTTCCGTGCGCTTTCAGGAGGCAAACACCGAACTGGCTCATTCACCGCAAACCACGGCAATGGTCTGTTACGCCATGCTCAACGATACCGGTATTCAAATCTGTAATAATGCTTTAACCGGCGGCTTGGCTTGTCCGGCGACCGGCTATGCGGGCCAAGATGGCGATTACGGACGTGATGCTAAAGCGCGTGACGGCCAATTAGCGAAAACGGGTGCCGGCGAGGCGGGCTTTGATTTTACTAAAATCGCCAATGATGGTTCAAAATTGCCGGCTTCCGCCCGCTTGGGAGCAGGCGTAAAAGACTGGGCCTGTACGCTGGATAATGTGACGGGCTTGTTATGGGAAATGAAAACCGCTGATCGCGGTTTACGGGATAGGGGCAATACTTACAGTTGGTATGAGCCGAATAACAACAGCAACGGCGGTTTTGCCGGTTATCAAAACGGCGGTGCCTGCCGTGGAAATATTGCTTGCGACACACATGCTTATGCAAACGCCGTTAATGCGCTGAAGTTATGCGGTAAAAGCGGCTGGCGCGTACCTAAGCGATCAGAGCTGACGTCTATTATGAATTACGGTTTCACTGATGGTTATCCCGCTGTCGATAGGGCTTATTTTCCGAATACGGGAGAAGATCATTTGTTCTGGTCGTCCTCGCCGACTGCAGACAACAGCAAAAGCGCGTGGTCCGTGGACGCCGACGATGGCGGCCACTACTTCAGCGATGAGGCTAACAGCGGCTCGGTTATGCTCGTGCGCAGCGGTTTGTAAAATCAATGGCAAACCGCTAGTATCAAGCAATATCTTTGATGAATTTCGATCCTATTGCCCTTGAAAAACATGCAGACACCCAAACGCCTCTATTTTGATCGCTTCGAGCTTGACCTCCAGAATGCCAGACTATTGCGTGACAACCAACTTCTGCCGCTGACTCCCAAGGCCTTCGATGTCCTGGCTTTTTTTTGCCGACACCCCGGCAGCCTGCTCAGCAAAGAGGCGCTGCTGGACGCCGTTTGGCTGCGGCGCTTCATCAGTGACGGCGTGCTCAAGAATACGATCCAGGAACTGCGCCGGACTCTGGGCGATAACCCTAAAGCGCCGCGCTATATCGAAACCGTACATCGCCGCGGCTACCGTTTCCTGAGTTCGCCACACGAGCGGGTGGCTAACGTTCCCGCCGTTTCTCGAGAACCGATCGATGCGAATATCGTCGTCGGCCGGGATGACGTGTTGGATCGATTGCATGAACGGCTTGACTTATGCCGCTCAGGTCAGCCGCAAACTGTTTTTTTGAGCGGCGAAGCGGGTATCGGCAAGACCTCGCTGATGCGATGCTTTGGCGCGATGTTGCCGGATGGCGTGGCGTCTGTCCGCGGCCAGTGTGTCGAGCAGTACGGCGAAGTGGAGTCCTATCTGCCTCTGCTGGAGTGCCTGAACCAGCTCGGCCGCCGCTATGGGCAGACGCTGACCGAGGCGCTTCGGCGCTACGCTCCCACCTGGCTCGCGCTAGTGCCGTGGTTGCTCGACGATGCCGAGCGAAGCGCTTGGCAGAACTCGGCGCAGGGTGTGACGAAAGAGCGTATGCAGCGCGAGCTGTGTGCGTTCCTTGAGCATTGGACCGGCGACCGGCAACATACGCTGGTACTGATGCTGGAAGACCTGCACTGGAGCGATCATGCAACCTTGGACGCCATCAGCTATCTCGCGCGCCGCACGGGACCCGAGCGTTGGATGATCCTCGGCAGTTACCGGCCGACGGACATGATCGTGAACGAGCATCCGCTACGGTTAGCCATCGGTGAACTTCGCCTGCATCGGCTTTGTCACGACATCGCTCTGGAGTTGCTCCCGGAAGCGGCGGTGTTACAGTATCTGGGCCGCCGTTTCGAGGCCTCTCCTTTGTCTGATCGCCTCATGCGGGAAATCAGCAGGCGCACAGAAGGTCTACCGCTTTATCTGGTGCATTTGAGTAACGAGTTGATCGCCTGGCGGGAGCAGCATGCCGAGAGTGTCGGCGAGGAAATGGAGGCCTTTCTTGCGGCTTTGCCGGAAAGCTTGAAGCTTTTCATCGAACAGCAATTCAGTCGCTTGCCGAACGAGGCCCAAGTGATTCTTGCGGCCGCAGCGGTCAGCGGCGGCGGTTTTTCCCCGGTCATGCTGGCGGCGGTTACAGGGACGGACGTTTTGGCGGCCGAAGCGTGCGGCGCCCGCCTGGCCGGCGACCGCCGTATCCTGATGCCGGCCGGCCCGCCCTATCGTCCCGAACGGCGCGGCAGCGGGCGCTACGTTTTCATCCACGCCTACTACCAAGAGCTGGCCTATGAGCGTGTACCGTTGCTGCGTCGGGCCGGTTTGCATCTTGCCGTGGCTGAGTGGTTCGAAGCGGTCTGCGGCGCGCGCGTCCGCGATCTGGCCGCGGAAATCGCAACGCATTTCGAGCGCGGGCGCAATCACGAACGCGCGCTGCACTACTACCGCATCGCGGTGGAAAACGCCCTGGGACGGCACGATCCCCATGCGGTCTCCGCATTGTCGCGGCGGGCGCTGAAGATGCTTGAACAACTGCCGGCCACGCTGCCGGAATATGTTCCCATCGCCGTCGAGCTTTATACCACGCTGGCCGGAGCGATGCAGATCACGCACGGCTGGGCTGAACCCGAACTGCAAGCGGTTTTTGATGATTTGCTTAATTACGAGCAAATATTGGGTGACAGTCCGCACTATGGTTCAATTTTGTGGGCGCTAGTGGGCTTCCATTGTGTCCGCGGCGAAATTCGTATCGCGGAGCAATACGCCACACGCCTTTTGGCTTGCGATCGTAACGAAGCGAACCGAGAACGGTTGATTTGCGGTCATATCGCCCAAATGGCTGTGGGGCTGTATACCGGGCGGCTCGCTTGCGCCCTTGAGCATTTTCAGGCGAGCCTGACCCTTTACAACCGGGATCAGACTTGCGTATTCCCGTTGACGGCGATCCATCCTGTCGTGCTAAGTTATTATTATGCGGCTAAAGCGTACTGGTTGCTTGGCTTTCCTGATCGCGCACTGAGTTTTTTGGAACAAGGCCAGGCGGCGGCGCAGATTGACGGTCAGCCCTATTCGCTCGCCTCCGTTCAGTGGGGCAAGAATGTTTGCCATCAATTACGCGGAGCAGTCGAACTTACTGAAGCGTCCTGCAGGGCGCTGATAACGCTCTCGGATGAGCAGGGTTTTATACTGCTGAGCGCAATTACGATGATCCAGCGCGGTTGGGCGCTTATGTACATGAACCGTATTGCGGAAGGCGTCGATTTGATGGAGCGGGGAATCGCCGCATTTCGGGCAACGGGTGGGCGTTTGTCCGAGACCTACTTGTTGGCTTATATTGTCGACGCTTTCCTGCATGTCGGCCTTAATGAAAAAGGCGCCGCTTTACTCGATGAGGTTTTTGCCTATATGGAAAAAAGCGGCGAGCGCTATTTCGAAGCGGAATTGCTCCGGCTTAAGGGCGAGACGGTGCGGACATCGGCTCCGGCCGACGCTGAGCATTATTTTCGGCAGGCACTGGCGGCCGCACGGCTACAGGGCGCCTGCTCCCTGGAATTACGCGCGGCGATAAGCCTGTCAAGGTTATGGCAGAACCAATCCCGCATCCAACCTGCCCGCGAGCTGTTGCACGCCGTCTACTCGGTGTTTACCGAAGGTTTCGATACGCGTGATTTGATCGAAGCGAGGACGTTACTGACCGCTTTGGGCGACTGTTCCTTGTCAAATACATTTAATTGACTACCCTGTGGCCGCCGTGGCTAGCGATCATGGCGGCCGACCTACGGCTCATCATTTCCTATGGATACTCATCGCGCTTCAAATTTCCGCATGGAGAGAAGGCGGTGTGGGGAAGTTTCGACAGTAGGGGCGGCGGCAAACGCCTGCGCATCAAAACTTCATTGGCAACGGGTATAAACCTGATTAAAAAATGACCGAAACCTGACAACTCAGTTTTTCGTTTTGATTATCATATCGGGCTTCAACAGAGCGGCTATCCTTGCTCGCCTACGCCGCATGAACTACCCAGTTAACGATCTCATTTTTAGTCGCACAAATTTCACTCACAACCCTAGGAATCATCATGGATTACAAACAACGGTTTTTCAATTTTGCATCGCTGTTATTATCTTTAACGGTCACGCCGGCTTATGCCGTACTTGACGGCGTATTAGAAACCGCCAACTGCGAAGTCATAAAAGGCTGGGCATGGGACAGCGCTCAAGCTACAAAGCGTATCAAACTCGACATTTACGATGTCGGCGTCACAAAAGCGACTCTCTTAGCCACGGTCACGGCGCAGCTTTTCCGCAAAGATTTATTGGATGCCGGTAAAGGCGACGGTCAATACGGCTTTGTTTTTGTATTGCCCACCAGCATTCGTACCGGCGCAACACATCGGTTTGCCGCGCGTTTTCAGGGGACAAAGATCGAATTGGCTCATTCTCCGCAAACCACGGCAACGGCTTGTTACGGCAAACTTAACGATACGGGCATTCAACAGTGTAATGATCCTTCCACGGAAGACCTGGCTTGCCCCGTGACAGGCTACCTAGGCCAAGACGGCGATTACGGACGTGATGCTAAAGCGCGCGTCGGCCAATTAGCGAAAACAGGTGCCGGCGAGGTGGGTTTTGATTTCACTAAAATCGCCAATGATGGTTCAAAATTGCCGGCTTCCGCACGTTTGGGAGCAGGCGCAAAAGACTGGGCTTGTACGTTGGATAATGTGACGGGGCTGTTATGGGAAATAAAGACCGTTGATCGCGGTTTACGGGATATGACCAACACCTACAGTTGGTATAACCCGAACAGCAAAACTAACGGCGGCTTCGCAGGTTATCGAAATGGCGGTGCCTGCCGCGGGAATATTCCTTGCGATACCTATGCTTATGCAAACGCCGTTAATGCGGTGAAATTATGCGGTAAAAGCGGCTGGCGTCTCCCTGGACAGGCAGAGCTGCATAGCATCTTGAATTACGCTCCTCAGCAAACACAACAGGCCTTTCCTAAGAAAGTCAGTTTAGATACTGATTATTTTGTCAACACCGGAGCGGATCACGAATATTGGTCATCCACGCCTTCTTCGGACTTTAGCGGAAACGCGTGGACTATGAACCTCGTTGAGGGCAGCGAATATTTCGGGGATCAGCGTAACAACGAATCTGTCATGCTCGTACACGGCGGGCAATAAGCTTTCTCGCAATATTTCATGAGCGATGGCTTCCGCCGTGACCGCAAACAGCCTTCTTTTCTGCTTATGAGTGTATGCCCGGATACAGGCAAAACCGCCTGTTCTTTTTTCTTCGGAGGACGATTTATGAAACCATTGATTTTAACTACCTTACTTATGTCATTGATGTATAGCGGCTTAAGCATTGCTCAAAGCTGTAATCGAAACATGCTTGCCGATACGCCCGATAGTCGTTACAGCTTGAAGACCGACGGTACGGCCATTGATAAAAAAACCGGGCTGACGTGGATGCGTTGCGCCTTAGGGCAAACCTGGAGCGCCGGCACTTGTAAAGGTACGGCTAAGCTCTATCGATGGAAAAGTGCGTTACAAGCGGCCGAAAGCGCGGTCTTTGCCGGCCAAGGCAATTGGCGTTTGCCCAATATAAAAGAGCTGCATTCATTGGTTGAGTATCGATGTGTGGACTCAGCTATTAACCTCACTGCGTTTCCAAATACCGGCGAGCTGTATTGGTCGTCTTCCCCCCTTCGCGGCAATGAGCGAGATTTTGCGCTTGCGTGGACCATTAGCTTCGTCTACGGCGATGAAAATGCAGGGAGCGCAGAGGATAGCAATATTGTCCGGCTTGTGCGCGGCGGACTATGAACGTTTGATTTAAAATAGCCGGAACGACGGGGCTTTTAGTGTTAAGGTAACTCGTAAAAAAATAAGCCCTCACACCATCGTCCACACGCTCCGGAGGCTATGAAAGTATTTTAAAAGCCTACAAAAACCTGTATTTGAAAATTTTCAACATATTGACTTTTATGATATTTATTGAGTACAAACCTGGGTTTGTACTCCAAATACTGAATACTTTCACAATCTCCGGAGCGCGGGAACTATACGAGATATGTGGGGGGAGTATTTATTGCGAGTTACCTAAATAACTTTTGAACAGCTACTTAAAACAATACCGATGATTTTTATTTCTCGTAAAACGTCCCGGTTTCTGCAGCGTGGCGCTCGGTCGGGAAAAGGTACCGCCGAAAAGAACGTGCAGGCGGGCGGTTAATTTTCGATCGCTATCAACACTGACTTTAGCCCGCGTGTTTTAAATGCTTCTACAGGTTCTAAAACGCGCTCCATTCCAAGTGTTGTGTTTCGATTTAATCCTAAGTAAAAAATGACCTGATTGTGACCGAAACCTGACAACTCGGTTTTTCGTTTCGATTACCCTATCGGCTCATGCAATCGCGTATCAACTCGCGAGTATTTCCAGAAGCCATCAATAATTGACGGCGCTCTTTGCTGGATTGTTGACAGCTGTCGCAGTCGGCGCGGCTATCGATAATGAATATTCAAAACATTTTTAGAAGGAATTTTTACTTTGCGTAACTCAAATACACCCACGTTCATCCTGGTGTTTTTTCTTGTTGCCGGACATGCCGCGGCGGCCGATAAAGCCTGTCTGCTTGAGGGAAAACTTCAAATCGGGAATCAGGTGACCAAAATCAAAGACTGCATGTATAACAACGGCGTCAACAAGAAACGATTCCTGACAACTTGCAAGGCCATTGCCGAAATCGGCGCAGGCATGGGCGCGCCGCCGAAGATATCCTATCTCGATGCCTGCCCGCCAAATCCGCAGGGCGTTTGCGATGGCATGTTCGGCCAACCGGTGCTCAGCTATTACTATAAACGGAGTGCGGCGGACTTGGCTGACGCCAAATCGAGTTGCCTAGCCCAGGGTGGCAAGTGGCGTAAAAGCTGATTCGTTTGCCAAATAGGAGAAAACCGATGTTCACAATTCCATTGCCTGGCGTTTCCCGAGGATTCGTCAACCGTCGCCCCTACCGGGAAGTTTGCGGCGTCGTCCTGTCCATCCTGGCGACATTGGCGCTAGCCGATGCCGCGAAGGCAACTACCGTGGGCGCGTACTCGGCCGCGAAAGGCCGGTTTTATCTGACTTCGTCCACGGATGGCGCGGCCAAGCTTCCGATCTCAATCGCGGGGGCGCGGAAAGATTGGCTGCCGGTGCTCGGTGCCGGATCATTCAAATACGGGCTGTACGACCAGAAAACCGGGATATTTCATCTTCGACTGGAAGGCGGCACCGGCCTCGCCACTAAGACCCTGCAATTCGAAGGCTACAAAAAGAGCTGGCTGCCTATCGCCGGCGATTGGGACGGCGACCAGGCTTATGGGGTAGGGCTTTACGATCCGCAATCCGGCACCTTTTACCTAAAAAACCAACTCGCCGACGGCCCGGCGGACACCCTAGCCCGGCTCACGAACGCCCAACCGCACTGGAAGGCGCTGGTCGGCGACTGGAACGGCGACGGTATTGCGACCATCGGCGCTTACGACCCCGGCACCGGCTTGTTTCATCTCCGAAACACTAACACCGACGGTCCCCCGGAGCTGAACATCCGGATTCAAGGCCTGAAGCAAAGCCTGCTGCCGGTCGCGGCGGACTGGAATAACGACGGCATCTGGTCCCCAGGCTTATACAACCCGGTCTCGCACACGTTTTCTTGGCGCAATGCCTTGAACAGCGGTCCCCGTGAAGGCGGCGCGGAACTGGTCGGCGCTCAAGCGGATGCGCTGCCGGTCGCCAGTTCCGTTTCAGGCACGAAACCCACGCCGAGCGCCACCGACGTCGGCGCGGCCATCGGCGTCGCGGCGACGGCCGTCGTCGGTGCCGCCGGCGGCACGCTACGCTCCCCGGACAACGGCCTGCTGCTTTCCATCCCGGCTGGCGCGCTGGCGGCGGACACAAAAATAGCCATCCAAGCAATCGCCAACCATGCCCACGGCGGCAAGGGCAAAGCTTATCGCCTTACGCCCGACGGCCAAATCTTTCAACGCCCAGTCACGCTGACTTTCGGCTACAGCAACCAGGATTTGAACGGCACGGCCGCCGAAGCGTTAGGCGGCGCCTATCAGACGGCCGAAGGCTACTGGCGCTGGATCGATGATCCCGTAGTGGATGCCGCCGCGAAGATCGTGACGGTAGCGACCACCCACTTCACCGATTTTGCCTTCGTTGAAGGGCTTAGTCTACGGCCGGCCAAGGCGAAGGTTATGGTCAACGGCAGCATCGATCTGAAGGTGGTATATTGCTATCCTTATCGAGGCCCAGACCATGACAACCCGGATAAAGTGGGCTTGGGTATGGACTGCGACGACGAGGATTCCGATTTGGCGCCTCTGGCTCCGGTTTCGGAATGGGCGGTGAACGGCGTGGCCGGTGGCGAAAGCGAACTGGGAACCATCAACGCTACTAACTCGCAGGAAGCGACCTACACAGCTCCCGCGACGAAGCCTAATCCCGATACCGTCACCGTAAGCGCCCGCCTGTCGATAGCCGACGGCGCCGCACTCCTGCTTTCGCATATCACCATCGTGGACGAGGTGAAAGCCTATAAAGGTGTTGTCTATTTCGAACACTTCGGCTCCAATCGACGTCCATTCCTCAGCGCCAAAGCCAACGTCACCTGGACCGCGTTTAAAGACTCGGTCAATACAGCCCGCAACTACCGGCCGACAGGCAACATCGTCGCAGACCTCAAATACCCCGGATGCGATCACAAGCGGGTGAATATTCCGATACACAGCCCTAAAGGAGATGATCCCGGAGGGGTTCTAAGCGTTTTTCCGAAGACCGACCCGCAGTTCCCGAGAAACTATTTCTTCAATTTAGAGGGAGATCCCTCTTTCAAGATACCCTTGACCTGCTATTACGACTATCCCGAGAAAAACCGGCCATACAAAATCACTCTTTTTGGGTCGTCTGTCGGTGTCGGCGTTTCTTCTTGTCAGCCGGGGAGTGGGCGCATGCAGTTGTACACAGACGAACTGGAGTTCCTAGGTGCCCTGGTTTGCGCAGAGCCTCAGCAGAACGTTTTCTGGTCGTTTGAGGGCGGCGGTGGTCGAATGAAGCTTGCGCACGTCAATAAACGCTAATAAAGGATAGGTTCATGAAGCCAATTAAGCTAATCCTCAGCTTTTGCTTGTTAGTCCATACTCATTTAAGCGTTGCCCAAACCTGTAACGCTAAGATTATTGCCGACGCGCCAAACAGCCGTTATGACATGAGAGCGAACGGCACGGTGGTCGACAGAAAAACGGGGTTAACTTGGATGCGTTGCGCCTTGGGGCAAACATGGAAAAATGCGGCATGCACAGGCGGAGTGAGCGCTTATACATGGCAAGGCGCGTTACAAGCCGCAGACAGCACCATATTTGCCGGCTTAAATGACTGGCGCTTGCCTAATCTGAAGGAATTGTACTCGTTAGTTGAAAATCGTTGTTACAGTCCGGCGATTAATCTAACGGCGTTTCCTGATGCAACGGATGACTGGTTTTGGTCGTCATCGCCTTACGCTGATTTTAGTTACAATGCGTGGATCATATCTTTCTATTTTGGTTACGATAACGACGACAGCAAGAATAGCTCTTTTGCGGTTCGGCTCGTGCGCGGCGGACGATGATTGTTTAAGGATAACTACCTACCCCAACTATAGTGGACCCCGAAATCCAGACAGTAGTTTAAGCTATACTCTAATTCAAAAATTCCCCACCAGAAAAGCCAATTGCGGGTGATAGGAAAGCGCGCCTTTTTTCTTGGGGTTATAGCCTTTGGCAGGAATGCAATCAATAGGATCAGTTCGACGGTTCCCACTATCAGCATCGCTGAACTTTCCATTCCACCCATCAAATAGAATTTCTCATACATTTGCCGGCATGTGCCGGATTGATGAATTTATCTATTTCCACAAACACACCGATTCTCAAACCGAACATGGCTATGGGCAATGATTTATTTTGATTGCTCATAAGCTTTTCTTGAGTGGATAGCGACAAGATAAGCGCCGCTATCCGATGACATCATTTCGTCTTTAATTTATCGGCTAAGGCCTTCAATAAAGCGACATAGATTTGATGGCAAAATTCTGCCGCATCTTCACTGCTGGATTCCCAGCTTGAACCCCATTCGACAAACGTTGCATCATGCAAAGTGACGGGCAGCAAATGCAGGCTGCTGATGTAATTGCTGACTTCAGCGGCTGATACCGGAGCAGGGCCGTCATCGATGGAATACCTGACTCTGCGTTCAGCGTCGTTACACTCTAATAAGGTTTCATGAAAAGCGCCGTTCAAAACTCTTTTTGCACCGATCTCGGTGCCCGGTATCGCGCCGATAGCCTCGCATTTTTCAATGACGCCGGCAGCCCATGAGACATCATGGAAGTTTTTGACGGTATCCCATACTTTATCGATGGGGGCATTAACGATTATGGATTGATAGCAGTGCGGCATGGTGTGCTCCTTGAGCATGGAGGGGAAAAATAGTTATTGATCAATCATTCAATAATAACGAAAGCATAGCTTTTATTGAATGAATGATCAATAATTAGTTTTAGAATTTTTCAGGAATGCATGAGATGGGCAGGCCCATAGAATTTAATCGCGACGATGTTCTTCGGAAAGCCATCGGGATTTTTTGGCAAAAAGGCTACAGCGCGACATCGATCAAGAATTTGGTCGAAGCGACAGGGCTGCAGCCGGGCAGTATTTATTCGGCGTTTGGCGACAAACGCGGGCTTTTTTTAGCGGCGCTTGACGGCTATTTTGAAGGCATGAAACGCAGGGTCTCCGGCATGTTGCATACCGAGCAGCCGGCCATAGCCCGTATCGAAACCTTTTTTAACCGGCTGGTCAGTGACTCTGTTGCTGATGAGCATCGTAAAGGTTGCTTTTTGGTCAATACCTTGCTTGAGATCCCGGTTCATGACCAGGAAATCAATGCCCGGCTGCAAACGATGTTTGCCCTGGTTGAGGATGAGTTTAGGGCTGTCCTGACAGAATATATCGCCTCCTGCGAGTTTGAGATTAAGCAAAGCCCTGAAGAATTAGCCCGGTTCCTGATGGCGGGCATCTATGGCCTGCGCGTGTTTAATAAAACCCAACCTGATGCCGCCGCCTTGAAATCGATAGTCGATAACCTGCTGTCCGTGCTGAAGGGAACCGTCTTGAAATATTAGGCCCAAGGCGTGGTTGAATAGGAGGGACTCTTTCCCGGACGATCGGACAATAATCCAGGATTTGCCGGCATGGGTTCGGCATGCGGCATCGATTAAGCTGTCGTCATCGAGATTATCAATTTTGGAGATAACAAAATGAACGTCCAGACCCTGCTTAACATCACCGAAACGCCGATACCATTCGATACCCTTGGAGGATCACAGGCAATGAATCCAAGACAGGCCGCAATAGTCCTGCTGGAACTGCAGAACGACTTTCTTAGCGAAGGCGGCAAGCTGTATCCCTTGTTGAAGCCGGTGCTCGAAAAACACAATGTCGTAGCCAATATTAACCGGCTCATCGAGGGAGCAAGGACGCAAGGCATGCTGATAGTGCATACCCCCATTCAGTTTTCTCCCGATTATCGAGAGATGGGCCATGAACCCTACGGCATCATGAAGATCGTGAAAGATGTCGGGGCCTTGATACGGGAAACCTGGGGCACCGAGATCGCCGCGGTTATTGACCGTCGGAACAGCGATATTGTGATCGACGGAAAATCCAGCATTGACGCCTTCTCTGGCACCAACCTGGACTTCGTGTTGCGCACTCATGGCATCACGACCGTCGCGCTCGCGGGGCAGCTCACCAATATCTGCATCGAGTCCACGATGCGAGCTGCCTACGACAAGGGCTACCGAGTGTTCGGAATTACCGATGCCAGCGCGACCATCAGTCTCGATCAATACCGCATTTCCGTCGAGAATAATTGGCCGATGTTCTCCATGCCGGTAACGCACGAGGAGTTCTTCAATCGCCACAGCATGATGCTGTTACACCGCCTGATGACTTTGGATGGCGCGTAGCTTTCAGTGGTTGGAAAAATGGAACGCAGATGGATAAGATAACCACAGGTAACCCTGCAAGACCTACGAGGTTTTTAAAACCTCGTAGGTCTAAATCCGGCAGCTAATGAGAAGTTACCGCATATCTTTATAAAAAGATGATAAAAATCAACATAAAACTGACATATTCAGTCGCTGGGAACGCACCGGGATGGAAGCGTCGCCAAATACCTGTCCCAATCTCCTATCGTATCGACATCCCATTGCCGGGCCAGCTCATGAACGGTTAGCGATGCGCCGGTGGCCCGATGCCGGGTTTGCGCCATGACTTGCTCGTTGCCCCAGCTCATGCCGCTAAACAACGCCGGCTGAGGGGTATTCAGGCCGATCAGCACATAGCCGCCGTCTTCGGCGGGGGCGATAACGGCATCGCTGCCGTTTTGCAAAGCGGCCAGTGCCTCCCGCAAATCGTCGACTGTGAGACTAGGGCAATCGCAACCGATCAGCACGGCGTGCCGGTAGTGCGACAGGGCGTCATTGAAGGCGTTCAGCATGCGCTCTCCCAAGTCGTCGCCGCATTGCGCCGCCAAAGTCAGCGGATAAGCTTCGGCGCATTGCCGGAAAAACGCATGACCGGTATCGGGGGCGCAATAAAGCCGAACCTCGCATAAGGGTTGTTGCACGGCGCGGGCCAAGGTCATCAGCGTCAATTGCCGGTGCGCAGTGGCGGCCTCATCGCTGCTCAGCGCCGGTTGCAGCCGGGTTTTGACCTGGCCTGCTATCGGCGCCTTGCAGAAAATCAGCAGTACGCTGTCGGGGAACAGGTAAGTCATCGCTCAACGAGTACGCAAGCGCCGGAACGGCAGCGCCAGCATTTTGATAAAGCCCAGCTCCGCGCTGTCGCGAAACCCGGCAAGGCCGATGAGCATTTCGGCCTGCGCTTGCCGTGCCTCCGCGGTGTAGGTTTTGAACAGCCGGTCCCAGCATGACAGCGAAAAACCGTAATTGCTGTCGGTCTCCTGTCTAAGCGCGGAATGGTGGATGCGATGCATATCGGGCGTGACCAGCCAATAACGGAATCGGCGCTCCCAAGCCGGTGACAGGCTGACATTGCCGTGATTGAACAACGCGCAGCCGTTCAGGATGGCTTCAAAGGCGATCACCGCCGACGGGTCGGCGCCGAGCAAGACCACGAGTGCGACCTTGTACAGCATCGACAGCATGATTTCGAAAGGATGAAAGCGGACCGCCGTAGTCATGTCGAAATCGACATCGCAATGATGCACCTGGTGCAAACGCCAGAACCAGCGCCAGCGATGCGCGGCGATATGTTGCGCGTAAATCGCCAAATCCAGCAATAACAGGCTCAGCACAAACGCCGGCCAGTGCGGGATCGACAATAGATTGAACAAGCCGAGTTGCTGTACATCGGCCCATTGCGCGGCTTGCCAGGCCGCGGCGCCGATGCTGAGCCGCATGACCGCGACATTCAAAGCCGCAAGCCCCAGGTTAACCGGCCAGCGCCGATGCCGTGACTGGCTTGGGCGTTTAGGCCGGTACCATTCCCAAGCCGCCATCAACAAAAAGATGCCGAGAAAGATGCTAAAGCGGACGGTGGCTTCCATTTAAGGTCTCCTGTAATAACGCGTAGCCAGATTATTGGGATCGGCGCCGAAAAAATAACAAAGCCGCAGCCACCACATGAACAAAATGGTCTTGACGATGCCGTGTTGCAGCCAGCGCCGCGCCGAAGTGGTGACCCTGGCCTTGAGACAACAGGGCTGGCCGAGTTTTTTCAAACGCGCGCTAAGGGTAATGTCCTCCATCAGCGCGATGTCCGGGAAGCCGCCGACGGCTACAAAAGCTTCGCGGGTCATGAATAGCGCCTGGTCGCCGGTGGCGATGCCGGTTAGCCGCGAGCGGTGGTTCATCATAAACGCGATGACTTTGAAAATAGGTAGCGGGCTGTCGAAGCGGACATTGAAGCGTCCCCAGACATGGCCGTCGGCAAGCGCCTGTAATATCAGGTTGACGGCGTTGTCCGGCAACAAGGTGTCGACATGCAAAAACAACAAGGCATCGGCTTGCGCTTCTGCCGCGCCGCAATTCATCTGCCTGGCCCGTCCGCGCGGGCTGTGCAAAACTTGGTCAACCAGCGCTTCGGCGATGGCCGCACTGCCGTCGTCGCTGCCGCCGTCGACCAGCAGCAATTGACAACGGTCCCGCAAGGGCTGCAGGGCGTTAAGCTTTGCGGCCACTTGCCCGGCTTCGTTGAGGACGGGAATGATAATGCTGAGTTGCGCTGTCATGCCGGTTTGCTTTCCAAAGCGCCGCCGCAACTGCTACCCTGGCCGGCCGTGCAGCCGTAGCAATGCGCGGCGGTGGCGACAGGTGCGCCGGCCAAGGCGGCCGCGGTCAAATCGCCGATATGCGGGCGTGAGTTAGCGCAAGCGCCCAACGGCATCGACAGCATCTGGTTAAAATCGCAATCGTAGACATAGCCCTGCCAATCGATGCTTATCGCATTCAGGCACATCAGGTTATTGAGGTTGTCGGCTTGGTAGCTGTCCTTCAACAGCTTGAGATAGGCATCGAAGCGTCCCTGGCTGACCAGTACGCTGCCGAAACGCTGGATCGGCATATTGGCGATGGCATATAGGCGGTTGAAGACGATGCCGTAATGCTCAAGTAAATGTTTTTTGTAGGCTAGTTCGAGCTTTTGTTGATTCGGCGGCAATATCGCCTCTTGCGGGTTATAGACCAGGTTAAGCCGCAACGGATTGTCCGGCTGGCCGTAACCCAAGGCGTTCAAGCGCTGCAAGGCCGTGAGGCTGTCTTTAAACACGCCTTTGCCGCGTTGTTTATCGACGTTTTCTTCCAGGTAGCAGGGCAGGGAAGCGGTGATTTCCACTTGCTGGGCGGCCAGGAATTCCGCCATCCCGGCATAATGTTCGTCTTCGAGTATCGTCAGGTTGCAACGGTCGATGATGTTGATGCCTTGGCTGCGCGCCGTCGTCACCAGGTAGCGGAAATGAGGGTGCATTTCCGGGGCGCCGCCGGTCAAGTCCAGCGTATGAATGCCGGCGGCCTCGGCCAGCGCCAGGACTTGCTCCAGCGTCTCAAGGCTCATCAGCTCGGTACGCTTAGGCCCGGCGTTAACGTGGCAATGGACGCAACTTAAGTTACATAAATAGCCGAGATTGACTTGCAGGATTTCCAGCGGCTTGCGGGAAACGGCCGGAAAATCGTTGTCAATCAGTAGCGGTCGGGTATCGTGCATTGTTAATCCTTGGAGAACCAAATATCGCCGTAATAGGCGGATACCTGTTGTTTGCTGTTATCGGTATCGGTCATCAGCGCGACGGCATCGAGCATGCGCAGGTCTTCGCCGAACAGTTTTTGCAA